>Ga0190270_10000138_pt1 | contig 32178 bp, 26 predicted proteins | sample Popmic320T_FD_133748 | JGI IMG/M metagenome (GOLD analysis project Ga0190270, IMG submission 133748) | Populus adjacent soil microbial communities from riparian zone of Weber River, Utah, USA - 320 T | ecosystem: Environmental > Terrestrial > Soil > Riparian zone | place: USA: Utah | collected...
CGCCAACTCAACAATCTCATCCGTTGAGGCAAATCGTGCCGGCACATATTGCAGTGAAGTTGACAGACCAAGAGCGCCATCCTTCATCGCGCCGGCGACTAGTTCCTTCATTTGTTCCAACTCGGCGGGCGTTGGCGGACGGTTGTCGAAACCGATGACGTAGCTACGGACTTGAGTCGCGCCCACGAACGTCGCCAGGTTTACGCCGCTGCCTTGGCGTTCCAGGCGTAAGAAATAATCGTCCAGGGTGCGCCAATCGACGGTCAGGTTATAACGACGGTTGAAGTCTTCCTGCTCCTTAAGAATCTTTTCGTTGACCGGAGCGATCGATTCACCCTCGCCAGTTATCTCTGTGGTCACACCCATCATTACTTTGCTCATGGCCCGTGGGTCGATCAGGAGAAACGTTTCCGATTGGCCCAGCAGGTCAATGAAACCTGGTGACACCACCATGCCAGTGGCATCAATGACGCGCTTAGCTTGAGCGTTTGGAAGCCGGCCGATGCTGACAATCCGATCGCCTTTTACCGCCAGATCAGCGCGGGAACCGGCGCGACCGGAGCCATCGATGATGGTCCCGTTTTTGATCAGCAGATCGAATTCGGGTGTGGATTGAGTGGTAGCGTTGGGGACAAAAGAAAAGAGGACCATGATTGCCGGCAGCAAGGCGAGCGAAACTCTTATTAACATCAGTTCACCATGGAGTTAGGTTGTAGCTGGGACCGCGGGCGTCTCGCCCGCAATGAGCGCGAAGCGCGAAAGGTATTGTTGATCTCGATCTATGTGTTGCCGAGATTGCGGGCGAGACGCCCGCGGTCCCAAAATTCAGCGCGGAATCGTAAACATTGGGGCAGAGGAGCGCAAGGTAGAAAAACGCCGCCACAAAAGACCCGTGAAGCCATGACTCGGTGTCCAGCGTCGCGGAGCGATTTCATTAACACCGCGGCTTCAGCCCGGTGAACAGAGCTGCCAATTGTTCTTTGAACCGTTTCTAACGGTTTCCTCCGCCTTAAGGATTCAAACCGTTGAAACGTTGAAACGGTTTCATGGTCAGTTTCGTACCTTGATCACCGGGCTGAAGCCACTGTGTGAATGAGATCGCTCCGCGTTCCCACGATCACTTCGACTTATCAGGGTTCAGGTTCCTATTGACTCTCTAATTAGCTCAGGTGACTTTGAGGACCCAGGCCCGTAGAATTCAGCAACGTGACCAACGAACCCATAACACTCAAACAAATTGCAGAAATTACCGGTGGGCAGTTAACCGGAGACGGCAGTCTACCGGTGACCGACGTCATACACGACTCGCGACAGGCTGGTCCTGGAACGTTGTTCGCAGCCGTACGCGGCGAGTTATTTGACGCACATAAGTTTGTTCCGCAGGTGTTGGAGCAGGGGGCAGTCGGCGTCCTTTCGGAGGATCCACCGGCGGAACTGTCGAACAATGCCGGCTGGATCCGCGTCGATAACATTCGTCGCGCGATGGCTCTTGCCGCGGCTGAAGTCCACGGCCACGCCTCGCGCGAGTTACAGCTTGTCGGTATCACCGGCACAAACGGCAAGACCACCACCGCATATCTCGTGGCCTCGATTCCTGAAGCTGCGGGCGAGCCGGTAGTGATGACCGGAACCGTCGAGTATCGACTTGGTTCAGAACGTCGCAAAGCTGGACGCACTACGCCGGAAGCCACAGACATGCAGCGAATGCTGCGCCGTGCTGTCGCAGCCGGATGCAGGACTGCGGTGATGGAGTGCTCATCGCAGGCGATGGATTTTCATCGTTGCGATTCTCTCGATTACGCAGTCGCCGTTTTCTCCAACCTCACGCGCGATCATCTCGACTATCACAAGACGATGGAGAACTACTGGTACGCCAAGCAACGTTTATTTGACGGCCGCCTCGGATCAAAACCGCGTACCTCTGTTATCAATATTGACGATCGATACGGATTGGAGTTGGCGGAAGCGTTAGAAAAAGAAGGGCTCGCCGTTGTGCGTTACGGCGTTAAATCAGACGCTCACGTGATGGCCAAAGACGCGGAGTTTTCGCTTGATGGTATGCAGTTTAATCTCGTCACGCCTGCAGGCACTGAGGAGTTTCATTCGCCTTTGGTTGGCCCACCGCACATCTATAACACTCTCGCGGCTGTCGCGAGCGGATTGTCGTTGGGCTATGAAATGGATGTGATTAAACGGGCCTTAGAGAAGTGTACGGGTGCGCCTGGCCGTTTTGAGAGGGTCCCGCACGCGGGCGATTTTGCGGTCGTGGTTGACTATGCGCATAGCGACGATGCGCTCCTCAACGTGCTGCGTACCGCCCGCGATGTGACTAAAGGAAAAATCATTACTGTCTTTGGGTGTGGCGGTGACCGCGACCGCTCGAAGCGCGCGCCGATGGGTGAAGCCGCGGGCAGCTTGAGTGATGTTGTGATTCTGACGTCCGACAATCCGCGTATGGAAGACCCGGAGCAAATACTTGCAGACGCGGAGATTGGCATTAAGAAAACCGGGAAGCCCTACAGAAAGATTGCCGACCGGCGCGAAGCAATTCACCAGGCTATCTCGGAAGCTAACGGCAACGATCTGGTCTTGATTGCGGGTAAAGGCCACGAGGATTACCAGATTCTTGGGCAGGAAGTTTTTCACTTCGACGATAAAGAGGTGGCCAAAGAAGCATTGGCGCAAGCGACAGGGTGACAGGCGTATAGAGTACAAGCTTTAGCTTGCGTCGTGGGCAAGTAGCTGCGTGGTAACGAAGCTGCAACCTGAAGGTTGTACTCTAAACGCCTGTACTCCAAGCGCCTGTTAGGCATCAAAGAAGTTGAATGGATAGACTGACTTCAAAAACCAGGATCGCTTTGGTGGTGCTTTGTGCGCTGGCTTTGTCGGCGTCTGTCCTCTTTCTTCTACGGCGTCGCGCGCAGGCCGTGCCAACCACCGCGGTGACAAACAGCACGTCAGCGTTGGATTCCAGCAACTATCGCACCCCAAAAAGGATCGCCAGCCTCAAAGACTCGGCCATTAAAGAAAGCAGCGGCATCGTCGCTTCACGGACCACGCCCGGATTGTATTGGACGCACAACGATTCGGGGGATGGACCATTCGTTTATGCCTTTGACGAACGTGGGCGGAGTCGCGGCGTCTGGAAAGTAAACGGGGCCAAGGCGCGCGACTGGGAAGCAATTGCGGCAGGGCCAGGTCCGGAGTCGACGAAGAATTATCTTTACATCGGCGACATTGGTGACAACGGCGAGCGTCGCGCTGAGATCATTGTTTACAGGGTGCCTGAGCCGACAATCGCCTCCGGAGACGAACAAAGCACCAAGCGTAAGCCGCTCTCTACGCAATCGACGGAGATCATTCGCCTGCGTTATCCCGATGGTCCTCATGACGCCGAAGCCCTCATGGTCCACCCGCACAGCGGACACATTTACGTCGTGACCAAGCAGGTGTTTGGCGATCCGCATATCTATGAAGCGGCCCCGCCTTTGTTTTCCGCAAACGCAGTGACTCTACGTCATCTGGGTCAGCTGGACGTACCAAGTCTCTTTGGAGGGATCATCACTGACGGCGCCATCTCGCCTGATGGGATGAGGGCTGTCCTGTGTGACTATTTGCGCGGCTATGAGTTGGTCCTGGGAAATTCCGCAATAGGTTTCAACGCGATATGGAAACAGCCCTTCGCCACAATCGACTTAGGCAGTCGTAAACAGGGAGAGGCGATTACTTACCGATTGGATGGACGCGCCCTCCTTGCGACCAGCGAAGGCGCACCCGCGCCGTTGTTACAGATCGTGCGACGATAGAAAGCAATACAGAACCGAGCGCGGTAGCGCCGGATGCTAGAGGTGCCTTCCCACAAGACAAAGACTAGTTGATTGCGCTTCTGGTGCTGCGCTTTGTTACGCTGCCTCGAGTTTCGCATCATTTCTCATCCCTGTACTTAACGCCTTTAGCTCAGCAATAAAGTTGTCCAGCAGAATAGGCTCGGAAACAAAGTAGAGCGTAGCTTCGCTGGCGACATGCTTCATCCCGAATTCTTTGAACTCTGATTGAGCTTTAACTGTAATATGAATTTTGCTGAGAGTTTGAAAATGGAGCCGAGCGTGAAATGCGCCGCTCGCGTATTCGGGGCCGAACGATCCCAATTGAATATCGTAGATGCCGCCGTACACATGATCTTTGAAGACGCTAAGTTCCGTAATCAAATTCGTCAAGCTTTGGTGCCCTGCATACACGTGACTGCAAAATACTGAGGCGCCGTCCGAAGAATGAATTTGTATTTCGAGAGCGTCGTCATCAGACCAGATTTTCTCCAAGTAAATGCCCGGATTCATTTGTGACTTACAAATTTCAGCAGGACTCAGTGTTCGGTCTAGCTTGAGTCCAGTTGCCTCCAGCATCCGGCGCTACCGCGCTCAGTTCTGTAAAGATTAGGTCTTACTCTCCGGATTCTTGCTTGCGAAATACCAATACACCGGCAGGCCTGCGGCGATAATTAGCAGTCCAATTACAGACCGCACAGGGTAGTTCCAGATCGTCGTGGCAATCAGATAAATCGTTGTCAAAACGAACAGCGCCGGCACCACAGGATAACCCCACGTTTTATAAGGTCTCTCTGCATCCGGTTCCCGCCAACGAAATACGAATACGGACGCCGCCACTAACCCGTAGAAAAGCCAGAACGCGAAAATTGCCATGTCGGTGAGTTGGTCAAACGAACCGGAAAGCGTCAATACGGCCGCCCAAATACCCTGCACAATCAGTGAAATCACGGGAACCCTTGTATTTTTCGACACACGCGCCAGGCTCTGAAAAAACACACCGTCGCGGGCCATCGCGTATGGAATACGAGCCGTGCCCAAAATGGAAGATTGGAGCGACCCCCACGAGGAAAGCATCATCACCCCTGCCATCATCGTAACGGCCACCGGTCCCAGCACTCTCCTGATTGCCTCCGCTGCGACTGAAGACGCTGTGCTGTCAACGCTGGCCACCTCGGTCGGTGTCATCACGTAGTAGTAACTAACATTCACGATTACATAGAGCACGATGATGATTAGCATGCTGGCAATCAGCGCTAAAGGAAGGTTGCGCTCCGGGTGCTTCACTTCGCCGGCCATATACGAAATATTATTCCAGCCATCATAGGCCCAGAGGGCGCCAACCATGGCGGCGCTGAAAGCAAGCATACCGCCCCCGGTGACCTCGCCTTCGCACGGCGCAGTGCTGGCCGTCGAGAAATTGGCAAAAGTGCCGTCCTGATAGAAAAAAGCCGCGATACCGACGCCCAGCACTATCACAACTTTTAGCACGGTGATCACGGACGCCACGTGCCCACTGACACTAACCGCGGCGCAATTTATCAGGGTCGTAACTGCCAGAGTGATGAGGGCAATGATCGTTAAGGTGCCGAGTTCAACCGTGTGACCAAACAAGGGCATTTTGAATGAGTAATAAACCGTCTTAAGACTCCCGCCCATTAGATCGTTCATGAAGATCGCAAAACCGACAGCGAGTGCCGCAGCCGACGCGGTACGCGAAATCAGGAACTGGGACCATCCATTAAGAAATCCCCAAACGCGGCCGTAGGCATCTTTTGTGATGACGTATTCGGCGCCGGCGTGCGGTCGCATCGTGGTCAGCTCAGCGTAGGTAAGCGCACCCGCGAGGGCCAGTAGTCCGGCGGCAACCCATGCGAGGATCACTCGCCACGGCGTGCCCACGTTGCAGGTCATGACGCGGGCTTTTAAGAAGATCCCGGTGCCGATGATGTTGCCGACGTTAATGGAGATCGCGGCGATTGGGCCGAGTCCGCGAACTAGCTGGTGATGGGTAGTTGACATGCTTTTCGTCCAATGTCCAAAGTCCAAAGTCTTTTTGATCAGCGGTACTTGCTGCCTTTAAGTTCTGACCATCTGATCTTTTAAGGCAAAGTCGCGCGTGAAATTACCGGCTGCTGTTACCTCGTAAACTGTATTGGTTAACTTCCTGGCCTTTTTCCAGGATTCCAGGTCCTCAAATTTCTTGATTTTCACAACCTTCACCTCCTAAGCAATGAGGGTGAAAATTAGCGGTCAAGCGGGCCTCATACGCACGTGCTTGCGACTTTGGACATTGGACATTGGACCAGTTCTTACCAAACGTCGTTGGTTAACAAGTCATCGTAAGTATCCCGACGCCTAATGAGATCAACTTGTCCGCCGTCTTTGACCATGACCGCCGCCGGAAGAGGGCGCCCGTTGTAATGAAACATCTGGGCCAGCGAATAGGCGCCCGAGTTCAAAAGGGCCAGCACCTCGCCGGGCCGAACATTCGCGGGAAGCTTTCGATAATCTGGAAGTCGACCGCATCGCTCGATATCGAAATAAACATCTCCTGAATCGCAAAGTGGCCCGGCAACCTTGTAATCACTCTCGTGCGCCTCGCCGGCGTGCGTGGCAGAGATCAGGTGGTAGTACCACTTGTAATTGTTCATCGAGAGCATAATGTTGTAGCCCGCATCCGTCAGCAGCCAAACGTCTCCAGTTTCCGGCCGCGTCTTGATGTTTAGGACCGTGGTTAGCACCAGACCCGCATCGGCGATCACGCTGCGGCCGGGCTCGAGCAAAAGCGTCGTCTGTTCGAGTAAATGTTCTGCCTGCGCATTGCGCGCCGATTCACGTGCTACACGCAACGCTTCCGAAAGCACAACTTGAGGTTCAAGATTGGCGCCCAACATGTCGCGTTCGTGTTCCGGAAGCTGATCCGCTTGCGAGCGATCGCGCAGGTAGTTAACGGGAATTCCGCCGCCGAGGTTGATGTGTTCAAGCGTGTGGCCGGTTTCGCGATGAATGGCCACCAGGTGCTCCCACATGCTGCGAAAGGCTTCGGCAAACGGCTCGACATCGGGTGTCTGAGATCCGACGTGGATGTGAATGCCGCAAACATGAATCAGATCGGGATTCCTTAAACCACGACGAAACGCATCCAACACTTCAGACGACGAAATGCCAAACTTCGAAGTCAGCAACGCTGTTTGCAATCCAAGGTGTGAACGCGTTCCGATTTCGGGAACCAGACGCAATACGATCCTGGCCGGCTTCACCGGCTGGTTATCCGCGGCAGCCATCCGTTTCACAGCTTCTTCGACCAGGCCAATCTCGTAGATTGAATCAACATTGATTGCGTAGATCCCGGCGCGCACCGCATCGTCCAATTCGCCGGCGCTCTTGCTGGTTCCATTGAAGATGATTTGATCAGGACGGAACCCGATGCGCAGCGCCTTGAAGAGCTCACCCCCGCTGTTGACCTCAACGTCGATACCGGACTCAAGCACGGTCTTGAGGACCGCCATATTTGAGTTGGCTTTTGACGCATAAAAAAATCGTATCGGATGGTCTACAACCTGGGCCGCGCTGGTTAGTCGACGGATATTTGATTTGATACGCGACTCGGAAAACACGAACAGCGGCGAATCGTATTGCTCGACCAGCTCCCGCGCGTTGACGCCGTTAATTGTGAGTTGTCCGTTACCTACTTCAAGGTAATCCGATATGGCCCAGGCAGGAGATGCAGTGGCTAAAATGGTCGACATGATTAAGGCGTTCCCGTTAGAACCGGATTGCAAGAAATGAATTCGAGCGAAGATAGACCGGCGAAAGTTATCGGTCAAGGGTTGATTATTGTAGGGGCGGCACTCCGTGGCCGCCCCTTCTTCGCGAGTGCGACGTGTGTGGTACTGAGAGAGGGGCGCCCACGGAGTGGACGCCCCTACAGAATTAATCCGCCTGACTAATCTTTTTCAGCACTTCCCGGATCTGTTTGTAATGACGGTGCTCGTGGTAACCAATAAACGAAATCGTAGCGACACCGTCGATGTCGCCTAAGAACGGATGTTTGAATATCAGGTTTTTGAAACGGCTAACGTCGTGGGCGTCGCACAACGCTTTTAACTTCCTTCGAGCCTGCTCGAAGTTTTGGATTGCGTCATCCTTCTGCGGCACCACGATCGGATTCACTCCCTTCGGAGCTTTTACGCGAAATAACCGGGATGAAACGATGGATGTGGGAATAAGTCTTCTCAGGAAGCCAACACGCTGCGGCTGTCGCGCAATGGCAGCCCCGAGCTCCTTCGTGACGCGTTCTTCAACGAGGGAAAGATGCTGAATAATCTCGGCTACGCTCCATTCATTCTCAGATGGGCGCTGGGAAAAAATCTTCGAATCAAGAGGTGTTACGGTCTGGAGTAGTCTTGCATGTACTGAGTCCAGCCGATTCAGGGCCCTTCTCATCGCTACGGTTTGGGGAAGTTGAAGATGAGCACGCCTGTCACTTTCACCGGCTCACCCATGAGCGACGTGGGGGCAAACTTTGCCTGCAGCGCCGCATTGACTGATACCGGCTGCAACAACGGATGCCCGGAAACGGCCTTAGCTTCACTGACACTCCCGGTTTCATCTACCGTCACTTGAATAGCCACGGCCCCGCCAACGCCCGCCGTTTTTGCCTCGGCTGGATAATCAGGTTTCGGCAAACTGAGGGCTTTGCTGTTTAGAACGCCGCCGGCAACCGATCGTCCCTTCCTGGCGTCGCCGCCCTCCTGTTCACCTGGTTTATCACCAGCCTTCGCGGTGTTTGAATTGGGCGGATTCTCTCGACCGTTTGCGTCCCCCGCATTTGGGGTATCTCCAGTGGTTGCCGCCACGGCAGGAGTCTGTGGGGCTGGTGTTGCCGTTGCAGTTGGTTGGTCCATCCGTTGTGGCAAGACAAATGAGCTCAGAAACTGCTGCTTCACGGCCTCGTCTTTCTTAGGATTCAGATAGACCACCGCGTAAAATCGTCTTCTGGTTACAAAGGTTTGGACCGTTCCGGATGCATCCCCAATCGACATGCGATACTCGCGGCCCGGATGCCCATACAGATTCTTCTCGCCGTTCAGCGTTAATTTGACAGGAGTAATTTTGCCACTGAGTCTGGGCGGGAAGAGCGTCTTGAAGGCGTCGACGTAAGAATTGAACCGCTGCATCTCGGTATACAACGCGGGATTGGATTTAATGCCACTGAAGGAAGCGACTGCGAACACGGGACCATTCGGAGCTTGCAAAAGGTAATACCGGGTATTCAATTCCATCTTGTGATAAGGCTCTTTCCCCGTCTGAGCTATCGAGCCCTTGGGCATCTCGACCGTAAACTCTTCCGCCTCAGGCCGAAGAGTTTCCCATTCAACCGATTGGGCAGAAACGACCGAGACCAAACCGGCAATCGTTACTACTAGAGCGGAAAATAGGGCTTTGAACAAAGAGTGCGGTAACGCACGCGGTATCAGAACCGGAAGCGGTAGCGACCGGGTCAACGAACGATAGAAATAAGTTTGGCGCCAAACAGTCATTAGTCGTGAGATTGACCCGGTCGCTTCCACCACCCCACGCGGGCTGCCCGCGCGCGGACCCCGGTCCGCTTCCGGTTCTGATACCGCTACGCGGACTGGCTGATTTACCTTTTGGGCCTCGCCTAATGGAAGGTTGAAACGCAGCGTTCGCATATCTTCGCTCCTCTTTATTTCTCTTACTGACACTTAAACTATACCGCAGTTAGCGAGGCCGCTAAAGTTGCGCCACCATTTCCGCGGGATTCCAATAAGCCTGTAGAGTTTGGATCTTTCCCGCTTCATTCACTTCAATAATGTCGATGCCTTCAAATTTCACCCGCCGCCCCTCCTTGCTAACGCCGCGACCTGTCCATTTTACGGCGGCCGCATTACCGGAAATAAAGACCTGATCCTCCGTTAAGCCAACTTCCTTGAAGCCGGCGGTTACTGTTTGAAAAAACTCTTCAATTCTCTTATGGCCGAGGTTTGGCGGTGTCCCGACAGGATCCTCGGTTACGGCGTCTTCGGCAAAAGTATCTACGATTGCCGGGATATCCATCGCGCGAATGGCTGCAAAATATGCCTTAACGGTTCTCGAAATCAGTTCAGGATTCATTTATCCTTTTTCCTTTCACGTTCTGCCTGCACCAGGAAGCGGCGCAGGATTTTGCCAGATGGCGACTTGGGAATCTTATCGATAAATTCTACTGCGCGGATCTTCTTGTGAGGGGCAACGCGCGCCGCCACGAAGTCCATCAACTCTTTTGCAGTGGCCTCTCCTTTTAAGACAATGTAGGCCTTGGGCACTTCGCCCGCCTCATCATCGGGAACCGGAATCACCGCGGCATCGGCGACGTCTTCGTGGGTGAGCAACAAGGCCTCGAGCTCGGCCGGCGGCACCTGGAAGCCTTTGTATTTAATAAGCTCTTTCGCACGATCGACGATAAAAAAATGTCCGTCGGCGTCGGCATAACCGATGTCGCCGGTGTGAAGCCAGTGTTGGGTATCAATTGTCTGAGCGGTAGCTTCCGGCTTATTAAGGTAGCCTTTCATAACCTGCGGCCCGCGAACACAAATCTCGCCTTCCTGGTTTGGCCCAAGCGATTCACCTGTTTCCAGACCGATGACCTTACATTCTGTGTTCGGTGCAGGCACCCCTACCGAGCCAAACTTAACCTGGGTTGGATCGGCGGGCGACGAGTGTGTGACCGGACTCGTCTCGGTCATGCCGTAGCCCTGGCGCACGTCACAATTAAGTCGCTTCATGCAGGCGCGCGTCAGGTTCTCATCAAGCGGCGCGGCGCCACAGAAGATGGTTTTCAATTTTGGCAGTTGGTAGTTGTCGACGATCGGATTCTTACTGAGCGCGAGCACGATCGGCGGCACGAGGTGGGCCAGTGTCACATTATAATCCTGCAGCGTTTGCAGGAACGACTCGAGGTCAAAACGTGGCACCGTCACAATCGTGGAGCCCTCAAAAAGCCCCATGTTGAGGACGACCACTAATCCGTAAATATGAAACAGCGGCAGTACGCAGATTAGCGTGTCGTTTTCTGAGAAATAACACAGACCCTGCATCTGGCAGATGTTTGAAACGAGATTGTGGTGCGTCAGCATCACGCCTTTCGGCAAGCCGGTGGTACCGCTCGAATACGGTAACGCCACCAGATCCTCGTGCGGATTGATGCTCACCTCGGGAAGATGGCCATCGCCTTCAAACAATGCAGAAAAAGGTGTGGCTCCCTCGGCGCCACCTTCATCCTTATCGAAAACAAACAATTCTTCGATGCCCGCGCCGGGCGCAGCCGCAGCGGCTTTCTCGAAACACTTGGGCACCGTAACCAGAAACTTTGCACCGGCATCTTTCAGTTGATGCTCAATTTCCTTTTCAGTGTAAAGGGGGTTAACCGGCGTAATGACGCCACCAAGGATTGCGACGGCGTGAAAAGCGATTCCATACTCCGGCAGATTAGGACTCAGGATTCCGAAGACGTCGCCTTTTTTGAAACCGCGCGCGGCCAGGCTGGAAGCTACCCGGGAAATGGAGTCGCGAAGTTGGGAGTAGGTGTAAGCGCGTCCGCTTGGTCCATCGATCAACGCCGGCTTGTCGGCCAGGCGTGACGCCTTTTGCAAAACGAATTCCGTTATGGAAATCTCAGGGATAGTCAGCTGGGGGAAGGGTCCGCGAAAAATCATGTGCAGTTGAACAAGCCTCAGCCTGTAACTCCAATCAAAGATTTGAGATTGTGTTAGACGAAAACCACAGACTGGAGTCTGTGTCACCCGGGCCGCATACATTATCAGGTGACCGGATTTCTGCAAAGGTTTATAGTTTGGCGTTTTGCGAGCGCCAAAATAGTTCCGATTAGGAACAGCGTGTGATTCAACCGGAAGGTATCGGGTGTGAAGAAGGATCGGTGTGCGAGCGTTAGCGAGCCCGGTATCAGAACCGGAAGCGATAGCGACCGGGTCTGCTTTGGCAATATTAAATTGCACTTTGACCAAGTACCAAAAGTAAAGATTCCGGGACTCCCCGTAAGGACCGCACCTCCGTGCTTTAGTTCGCGATGCCGCAACGCAGATCCGGTCGCTATCGCTTCCGGTTCTGATACCGCTCGCTATCGCTCGCGGAGGAATCCCGTTGCCGGTTCTCACTTGCGCTCGCGGAAGATTTAAAAGTTTTCGCCACCGCTCTTAGTTTGACTTTGGACATTTGACTTTGGACATTGGACTCGTAGCCCCATGACTCGCCCACTTAACATCATTTGCCTGGCCACCTATTTCAAGGGCGGCGACTTTATTCGTGAGTGCAAGCGACTTGGGTGCAACGTCATTCTAATCACCAAGGAGAAAATGCTTAAGGAAGATTGGCCGCGCGATAGTCTCGACGATCTCGTCGCCGTCCCAAACGACGCCGGCCCACCTTTGATGATCGATCTGGTTTCATATATCGCCCGGAAAACTAAACCGGATCGAGTGATAGCGCTGGAAGAGTTTGACGTCGTAACCGCAGCGCTTATTCGTGAACATTTTCAACTGCCCGGGATGAACGCCTCAACAGCCAAGGGTTTTCGCGATAAGTTGTCGATGGCTGCCAGCGCGAAAGAGGCCGGCGTCGATGTGCCCGAATTCGTACCCTTGATCAATCCGGATGAAATGCGTGTCTTCATGGAGAGCGTGCCGCCACCCTGGATAATCAAGCCGCGTTCAGATGTTTCGGCAATCGGAATTCGTAAAGTGGAGACTGCCGATGAAGTTTGGCGCACGTTTGAAGAGATGAACGAAAGAGAGAATCTCCGCGAGCGAGGATCGTACTATTTCCTGGCCCGCTTTGTGCCCGGAGAAGTTTTCCATGTTGATGCCTTGGTGAACGACAGCCGCGTCGTTTTTGCAGGCACTAATCGCTACGGGCGACCGCCAATGCAGGTGGCCCATCACGGCGGTGCTTATGTCTCGCGTACCGTGGAGCGCGGCTCGGAGAATGAGAAGAAACTGCTGGAAGCTAATCGCAAACTGGTGAAGGCCCTGGCAATGAAAAAGGGTGCAACACATGCGGAATTCATCAAAAGCGAGACGGATGGAAAGTTTTATTTTCTCGAAATCGCATCTCGAGTGGGCGGCGCATACATCGCGGAAGTTCTGGAAGCGGCTTCGGGCTTGAACTTGTGGCGCGAATGGGCACGCATGGAAATTAGCGATGCCCCCAAGCCGGCCAAACCGCTGCGAAAGGAATATGCGGGGATCGTCTTGTCTCTGGCGAAACAGGAATGTCCTGACACTTCATCGTACGACGATCCGGAGATCGTCTATCGCGTTAAGAAACTTCACCACGCCGGATTGATTGTGCGTTCGAAAAAGCTGGAGCGGGTCGAGGGGTTGTTGGAGCAATATAGCCAACGCTTCGTTGACGACTTCGTTGCGGTTGTCCCGCCGCTTGAGAAAGCAGAATAATCCGCTGTCTGTCGTCAGTTGTTTCTTAGACCGGGCAGCGACTGACAACTAACAACTGACTACTGACAAAAAACGGAGGACAAAGGCCGTCAAATGTCTAAATGAATCTGGCGAAGCAAACCGACAAGTTCTTGTTTTCTTAGCAAGATTCTTCTAGCTGGTTTCCGTCCCGTAGGGACCTAATGTTTATAGAACGCGATGCTCAAAGACTCCTCTTCGCTCCAGCGGAGCGATATGTTCGCAGGTTCGCGTGACCTTGCGGGAACATCGCGCTCCGCTGGAGCGCAGTTCCTGGTTGCGTAGCTGGATCTATAAACATTTGGCTCCGCTGGAGCCGATGGCGTCTTTTGTTGCGGCCTGGGCCGCGCTGCGTAATCTGCGGATAGTCCTAGGCCTTCTTCAAAGGCCAGATATCGACACTAACCTCTTCCGCGTAACGAAGGTGGGGATGGCCAGGCGGAGCTGCGACACCAAGCGATTCGATCATTGTAGAGTTCAAACTAGAGAGCGTTGCGTTTTGCAACGGCCAAGGCTGGTGATGAATGCGCGCGCGATATATCTCTCCATTGCTTTCGCTGTAGAGGCAATAGCGCTCAGTGAGAAAGAATTCGAGCGAAGTAGGAGAGACATTCCTGTCTGTCGAACCCGCGCCAGATGAGGGTAAAGGGCCACCGATTACCCACGTTGCCTGTAGCCCGGCGGGCGGCCCATGCTTATCATGACGCTCGGATGAATAGTTGATTTGGTCACCGCTCTGGTCCAACGACATCTCCGCGTAGAAATACGGCAAGTAATAAAACTTACGTGCACCCCACACGGCTAATCTGCTCGCCGCATCGAGAGAGAAGAACCACACGCCGGGAACGCCATTTAAGTGAACGTAAGTGCGGATATTCAACTCATGAAAAGCGCTGGTGCCGGGAATAGGCGGCAGAAACGCTCCACGGATTCCCCACATCGTAAACGGGATCACGCCAATCCAGGCTGATCCGTCAAGAGTATCAATCTCCAGTTGTCTCGGAATGAGCGGACGCAAAAGATCAGCGTCTATGGGCCAGTGTATGAAGAGAAGCTTGCCCCACGTCTGATGCATGATGGGGCTGCCTTCGGGTCGTTGGCGTATTGAGAGTCTGTCGATTTCCATTACGCGGCTATGCCGCCGGATGTGCGGAAGCGGCTATGCCCTTCCGTCAACGGCCCTCATCAACATCGGGGCTGCGCCCCAGGGGCGTAGCTCCGAAAGTTTCAATAGCCCCTTACGGCGGGGCAGAGCCTGCGCCTCACATCGGGCGGCGAAGCCGTTAAGAAGGGTTCGGTGCAACCGCAGCTGACCATCTACTTCAAGTGCTTATTTAGCCAACCAAGCACGTTGTCATACCAGAACTTTGAATTCTGCGGTTTCAGTATCCAATGGCCCTCGTCAGGGAAGAGGATTAGTTTGGATTCCACGCCCTTCCTTTGCAGCGCTGTATAGAGTTGCAAGCTCTCCGTGTAAGGCACGCGATAATCCAACTCGCCTGCCGTCACCAACGTGGGCGTATTGAAGTTGGCAACAAACTTGTGCGGTGACCAACGCTCGTACATCGCCGGATTGGTCCATGGCGTTCCTTTAAACTCCCATTCAGGAAACCAAAGCTCTTCAGTCGCGCCATACATGCTGGTAAGGTTGTAAACACTTGCGTGCGACACCAGCGACTTGAAACGAAAACGCGGATCGTTGTTATGGCCCAAAATCCAATCGACCATGTAGCCGCCATAGCTTGCGCCTGCGCCGCCGATGTTTGCCTTATCAACATAGGGGTTTTTACGCAGCACCTCCGCGATCCCGTTTTTCAAATCGACGAAAGCCTTGCCGCCCCAATCGGCGCTGATCTCGTTTACAAACCGCTGTCCGTATCCCAGTGACCCGCGTGGGTTGGGCATGAACACGACGTAGCCTGCGTCAGTAAACACCTGCGGATTCCAGCGATAGCTCCAACTGTTGTTCCAGGCGCTCTGCGGACCTCCGTGAATAAGGACCACGAGCGGATATTTTCTGCGAGCGTCAAACCGCACGGGCTTGATCAGGAAGCCGTGGACCTTTGCGCCGAGGGCCCCGTTCCACTCCAGTTCCTCTGCCTGCTTGAGTCCAGTGCGCGCAATCAACTCATCGTTGATTCTTGTTATCGGCGTTATACGGCTGCCATCCTGATGGCTGCCATCGTTATTGGCACGATAGATCTCGGGCGGAGCCGCCAAAGAGCTATTTGAGAAAACGAATGTTCGGCCATCGGAAGTGATCTGCAGACCGCTTGCGAAAACACCGTCGACTGTCTTTTGCGCAACGCCGCCTGTGATTGGCACCGTGTAAATGGGCGCGCGGCCACGTTCACCTGCGGCAAAATAAATCTCCTTGCCATCGGGAGATTCCACCATCTCTTCGACATTCAGATCGAAGCTTCGCAGGAGTTCGGTGCTGACCCCGCTGGCGCGGTTGTAGCTCATTAATCGCCAGCGGTCGGCTTCAAACCCTGCTGTGGTTTGTGAGCGATAGAGAATGTAACGACCGTCGTTTGTGTAGGTCGGTGTGTCGTCGTATCCACGGTTGCGCGCAGTTATGTTGCGCGGAGTTCCGCCCGCGAGCGGGACGATGAAAATGTCGCTGTTGGTTGAAATCGCTTCGACTTTGTCGGGATTGCGCAGGTAAGCCAACTCTTTTGAGTCGGGCGAGAATGAGTAATCGACGTCTCCTGCGACTGCGTAAGGCGGCGAATCAAAATCGCCGGGCGTTATGTCTCTTGCCTCGCCGCCGCCCGCCGGCGCCACGAAGACATGGGTGCGCTTCTTATCGCGTACTTCATTCCAATGCCGGAACAGAAGCCGATCGGTAACGATTGCCTTAACTTTACCTTTCTCGGCCTCCTCATCTTTGCGTTTGTTACACTCGTCGTTGGTGCATTCCGGATAAACGTCCGAGGTAAACGCAATCCAACGACGGTCAGGGGACCACACTGGTCCGGAGGCGCCGGTCGAAATCTTCGTCACCTGCTCCTTGTCATCGCCATCGGCATCCATTACCCAAATCTGGCTGCCCGTAACGTAGGCGATCTTCTTCCCATCGGGAGACCATCGCGGTGTAGTAGCCGAGCGTTCGCCGCTGGTGAGTTGTTTCATGTTGCCGCCGCCGAGTGGCATTACATAAATGTGCGTGACGACGCGGTTCCCCTCGAAATTGACATCGCCAATGGTAAAAGCCACGCTTCGGCCGTCCGGAGAAACCTGTGGATCGCTGACGCGCCGCACCTTGAGCAACTCTTCGATATTAAACGGGCGATACTCCTGGGCCACCGCCACAGAAGTGAGCGACAACAGAGTTATAGTCAGAGCAATGACGAAGCGTTTCATAAGGCCCCCTCAGAATAGTTTGCAGATTTTTGGGAAAGCGTGAACATTATTGCACCAATCAATATCAGGCGCACGTGATGAGGTCAGTACACTTCTTTACGCGCGGTCTGGAAAACTCCCAACCTGAGAGAGCTCGAAGTGGACTCCCTCTGGATTGATCTATCAGCTTGCCAAGTAATAAAGGAGGCCTCTCCGCCGATCCTTGCGGCTAACAATTTCATTATTTCGAGTTTGAAGTTACGATTATCATCGCATCGAGCTTGTCCTTCCAACATTAACGGAGCACCCCTAACTTGATTCGCCGGATCATCGTTTCACTGCTAAGACTCGCGATGCGCATCTATTTCAAGCGCGTTGAGGTCGTTGGCATGGAGCACGTCCCGCTCGATACTCCCGTTATCTTTGTGCTCAATCATCCGAATGCCCTGGTCGATCCGGCGGTCCTTTTATGCCAAGCGCCTCGACAGGTTTCATTCCTGGCAAAGGCGCCACTCTTCCGCATGCCGGTGCTTGGATATTTAGTTCGGGAGATGGATTCGCTTCCGGTCTACCGACGCCAGGATGAAGGAGAAGATGTTTCCAAGAACCAGGAAACGTTTGTGGCGGCGCGCAAGTTACTCGCTCGCGGCGGCACGATCGGCATCTGCCCTGAGGGAGTTTCGCACGATGAGCCGAGACTGCGGCCCATCAAAACAGGCGCAGCGAGGATTGCGTTAGGAGCGGTCTCGACCGGCGAGGTCGTCGATCTCAAGATAGTGCCGGCCGGTCTCTACTACACCTCGAAAACAAAATTTCGTAGTTCGGCGTTGCTCTATTTCGGTAACCCAATTGAAGTAACCCCGGTTGAGCTTGAAGCCGACGGAAATCCGCCCAGGCCGGCAGTGCGGGAATTGTCCGGCAAGGTCGAGTCAGCGTTGCGTTCCGTAATACTTGATGCCGAGCATGAAGAGGCATTGCACACGATAACGCGAGCGGAAAAAATCTTTTCCTCCGAAGGGGTCGACGCGGCAAACGAGAGTCTGGCTGATGAATTACAACTGCAACAACGCTTCATCAAGGCCTATGCTGTGTTACGCCAGCACGCGCCTGAACGTTTGCGAAAACTCGAGGTAAGAATGAGCCGGTTTGAAGAGGAATTAATTCAGGCCGGCGTTGACCCTGACGACTTGTCTCCGCCTACATCCACGCTGGCGGTGTTTAAGCATCTGATCCCGCGCGTGCTCCTGTTCGTGCTCCTAATCGTCCCGGCCGCTCTCGGCGCGGTCATCCACTATCCCGCATATCAATTAGGCGGCTACCTGGCTACGAGGATCTCAAAGCAGTATGAGGACGTGATCTCGACCGTCAAAATCATTTCTGCGATGCTCTTGTTCCCGTTGACGTGGTTCCTGGTAATGATCGCCACCTGGAGACTTCTGGATTGGAAGTGGGCGCTTGCGTCGGCGGTAGTCGTGCCTGTGGCTGGTTTTCTTGCAATTACGTTCTTTGAGGCAATCGACAGTTTTATGGGCGGATTGCGGGCGTTAGTTTTTTTCCTGATGAGGCGAAGGTTTTTTGTGCGACTACTGGCCGAGCGCAAAGCCATACGCAATGAAATCCTGGCGCTCGGCGAGGAGACCGCGATCCTAAGCCAGTGATTTGTTTGCGTTGGAAGGGCGAGTGGAGGGGGGGAACTATTGAAACGCCCACGTGCCGGCTATTTCTTCCGCGCCTTCGATCCTGAACTACTCTTCGAGCTCTTGGCTGCGCCGGCGCGTTTCTTTCCGCCACTGGCCCTGACTGTCCGGCCTTTGCGACCTTCACTCTGGATTCTTCCGGCTTTCATCAGGCTTTCATAACTTCCACGTACGACGTTCCGCGCTACCTTCAGCGAGTTGGCGAGTTCACGCTCACTGGGCAAATAGCTGCCGACAGTCATCGTACCTGACTCAATCAAACTAGTAAGCTGGTCCGTGATCTGTTTGGTCATTGACTCAGGACGCTTGCGGTTGACACGTATAGTTGTTTTCACTCTCACACCCTCCTCGGAAATTTTTGCTGTGGTCCGAATTCTATGCGGCGGACCATCAAGTGTCAATACACTCGATGGTCCAAAATCTAACGCTTGATGATCTAAATCATTGCGTTACGGTGTCGGTGGGTGGGCTGGGCTCTCTTACCCTCGATAACAGGTGTTCAGAGTACAACCTTCAGGTTGCTGCCTCGTGACCACGCAGGTTCGTTCAACCCCACCCGCAAGCTAAAGCTTGTACTCTATACACCTGTTAATCTGGCAACTTCGAGAGCGCACCGTGTCTTCGGAGAATCTCGAGGGTGCGTTCGATGGGCAGTGCTTCCACAGTTTGGCCGCGACCTTTGACGGTGGTGGCGCGGAAGAGGGAATTGTAAACGGCTTCTTCGGTGGCTTCGATCACGGCAAGAAACAAAGGAGACATTGCATCATTCGGCACTGACTTCAGGCTACGCGGGGAGTTTCTCTCCGTGGGATTTGCCGCAGCTTTAATGCGCACCTCATTTGCGGTAGAAAAAGCGATGGCATAGTCACCGCTGCCATTCGTGCCCGCCGATCCTGTTCTCGCGAGTCCCCACATGGCACGGGCCGCCATACGCTCCAGGTTTCTGGCATCAACGGGCGCATCAGTCGCGATCACAACAATCACTGAGCCGTCCGCGAAACGACTTGAGTCTGATGCTAGAGACGCCTTATTGGGATTACCTTGCTGTCCGCCTCCGGCACCGAGTTCTTCTTTCAGATAATATTTCCCGAGCTCACGTCCGACCGGCGCCCCGTTGATTGTCAGGATGCCGCCGAAGTTCGTCTGCACCAGCACGCCGACACTAAACCCACCCAACGTCGCAGGCAGTTTTCGCGAAGATGTCCCGATTCCGCCCTTGAACCCATACGCCACAGTTCCTGTTCCCGCGCCGACCGATCCTTCTTCAACGTGCCCAGCTTGGGCGTTCTTTATTGACGACACGACGTCTTCTCGCGTGATGTGACGTCCGCGGATATCGTTCAAGAAACCATCGTTCGTTTCCCCAACCAACGCATTCACAGATCGAACCTCTTCATTGCCTGGCAGTGCCAACACGTAGTCAAGCAGGGCGTCAGCAACCCGCGGCACGCTTAGAGTCGACGTGAGGAGAATCGGGGTCTCGATTTCGCCAAGCTCTTTGACCTGGGTCGAGCCCATCAGTTTTCCGAAGCCGTTGCCGACGAAGATTGCTCCCGGCACTTTCTCGCGGAAAAGATTTCCGCTGTGTGGCAGGATGGCCGTAACGCCGGTCCGAATGTTTTCGCCACGAATGAGTGTTGTATGGCCAACCTTCACGCCAGGCACATCGGTGATTGCATTGAGTGGTCCAACCGGGAGTATCCCAACAGTGATCCCCGCCTCGCGCACCCGCGGCCGATCATCTCGCCGCTGAAGTAGGACAGACATTCGTGTCTGTCTCTCTTTGTGCTCCTTTGAGATCGGATGGACAGAAACCGACGTCCTATTTCTTGCGCCCGTTGCGTTCGCTTTGCTTGAAATTGAAAACGTGGGAAGGGCGAATATGAGGACGCCTATGAGAATTACCGCCGCAGTTTTGAATGGCCGTGGTTTCAGACTGCGACGAAGAGACTGCATACGCTTTAGCTGGCGAAGAAGGCGATGAGCGCTGGCACAGTTAACCAGAGCAATCCCTTAACCAGGAAAAAGAGAAACCCCCAAAAACCAAGTCTCTTGATCCAGTTCTTAACGCGTGACTTTTTCAACGACGTATTGGTTTGCATGACGTTTGGTTGAGCCAACATGGTGCTTCGGTGACCAAGATTTACATCACTCCGGCCTGAACTGCAAATGTAGAGATACAGACATTCCTGATTGTCACACGCGGGCGCGTGGTTCAGAGTTCAACCTTTAGGTTGTGTTTGGCGAGGAGCACGCAAGCTGAACCTTGAACTCGGAATACCGCCTTCACCGGAGGACAGTCCTCTTAATAGACGTTGACAGGCAAGAATGCCAATCCTACATCGCCGCTTCTGCCGGTCGAGGCTCCACCGGCAGTTTCGTGGTCTTCCACGCTTCCCATCCACCGATGAGGGCGCGAGCTTGGGTCCATCCGGCTTGTCGAAGTTCCTGCGCCACACGGGCGCTGGTTGCTTCGTTTGGTCAAGCACAGAAGGCGATGAGCCAGGCCTCCTTCGGCAGGCCGAGTTCTCGTACTCGTCTCACCGCATTATCAGGTGGGACACGAACCGCCTCTTTTGCCTGTAGATCATCAAGGCTCCGTTCAGTGCGCACGTCCAGAGTAATCACCAGCTCAGCCAATTGCTGGAGCCGGCGCAGTTCGTCAATGGTAATGCTTGTACCACCGATCGCCGGTGGATCAATAACGTTGGTTGAAATCGGATTGTTTATTGGACATGAAGCAGCTGTTGTCGAAGCTTGGGCATTGTCTGGATTGTGGCCTGTGCTTTCCGCCGCGCCGTTGGTGCGCAAAATATTTGCCGCTTCAGTTTCATGTCGAACGCGTCTCCGGGAAGCCTGTGCAAGCAGCAATGGGGAACCGCCGTGTAGCACAACCGACATCAGCACGACCAGACAACATATCGGAAAGAGCTGCTCACTACCTGGCAGACCCGCGAAGATCGGTAAAAGGACCAGCAGTAACGAGCTGAGGCCTCTGGGACCGAACCACGCAATCAGCAGTCGCCCACGCCAATCAACACTGGAACCCCAAAGCGAAAGCAGGTAGACAGGCGGCCGAATCAGAATCACTACGGCCGCAAACAGCAGCGCTGCGCCGGACACGATCGTTAAACCACTCCAGATGAGTGAGCTGCCGAAGAGGACGAAGGTAAACAGCAGCATCATCTCTGCGGTGACGCCACCGTATTCGAGAAAGCAATCGCACAGTTCGACGTCAATCGCAGCGATGGTCAAACCTGCGGCAAAAGCTGCCAGAAACCCGCTGCCATGCACGGCCTCGGCAGCGGCGTATGCGGAGAGGGCGACCCCCAGTGAATAAAGCGACTCGTAATCGCGTCTGACGCCAATCTTCTTACGGATGAGATCGAGGGCTGCGACCGCTACCAGTCCGACGGCGACACCGGCGCCTGGTCCAAGAACAAAAAGACGAAGGCCGAGCTTGCCCCAGGCCGCAGCGTCAAGTGGACCGTGTTCGCCCATAAAGGCCATGGCGATAATCACGACCGGCAAAAGCACGACATCGTTTAAACCACTTTCGAGCTGTAAAGCCTGGCGCGTAGGTGTGGGGATGTCGGGGCGACGAAGAAGTCCGCGCAAAAGCACCGGGTCGGTTGAAGCCAGGGCTGCGCCGAGGATTGCAGCCGCGGGGACCGACAGCCCGAGCAGCCGCCAGCCCGCCAACGCCACGAGCGCGGCAGACAAGAGTGTTCCCGGGCCCAGCAATCGAAAGGCGAGGATCGAATGTTTTCTGACTTCGGAAACATTAAGAGCTACGGCGTCGGTGAAGAGAACGAGCGTTAGGCTGAGCGTTGCTACGACGCGCAACGTTTGAGATTGCAGTCCGATATTGACGACACCGAGTCCTGCAGGGCCGAGGGCCGCGCCGATGGCCAGGAAAACCGCGACCTGCGGCAGCCCGCTCTTTTCAATCAAACCTGAAAGAAGCGCCGACACAACGATCACAATCCCGATGATCGCGACGGCGGTGATTAGTGCTTCGGAGCTAAATCCGGACATGAGTAAACGATCTCCGCGGATCGGCGTGCGTTGCGTGACTTGTGGAGAACTCCAACAGGCACTGCCACAGTTGAATTACTATTTTAAGAAGACAGATGTTATCGTTGAATTCCTGTTTTGCACAGAGATACGATCCATACACGAAGAAAGAACCTTAGTGGTACTGACCTCATGTCATCGCACGTCGCATTATTGCAAATCACATGAGACCACTGATCATTCACGGACACTTTTACCAGCCGCCCAGGGAGAACCCCTGGACCTTCGTTGTTGATCAAGAACCGAGTGCGGCGCCGTTTCACGACTGGAACCAACGCGTCACAGCCGAGTGCTACCAGCCCAACAGCCAGGTTCGCATAACCGGCGAGGGTGGCGTCGAGAAACTGGTTAACAACTACGCACTTATTAATTTTGACTTTGGTCCAACACTGCTTTCCTGGCTGGAGCACGCCGCGCCGGAAACCTACGCTCGGATCATTTCGGCCGATGCGGAAAGCGCGCGCCGGCATAGCGGGCACGGCAATGCAATCGCGCAAGCTTACAGTCATGCAATCCTGCCTTTATGTAATGAGCGTGACTTGCGCACGCAACTGCGTTGGGGTTTAGCGGATTTCCGCCACCGGTTTAATCGCGAGGCGGAAGCTATCTGGCTTCCGGAGACGGCATGTAACGATGAAGTGATGGCCGCGTTAATCGATGAAGGACTGCGGTTCGTGATTCTCGCGCCGCGACAAGCCAAGCGCACCAGGACGGACGGTTCTGCTTCTGGCAAGCGTCCAGGCGAATGGCGGAGCGCAGAGGAGGGAAGCATCGACACCAGCCTTCCCTATCGCTACCTGCATCGCGACGGCTCAAACCGGTCCATCGCAGTCTTCTTCTACGATCAATCGTTGGCTGGAGCAATCGCTTTCGAGTGCGCGTTGACTTCAAGTGAAGTGTTGGTTGATCGGATTGCCCGCGTACCTGACGGCGCGGGCTCGCTGGTTAACGTTGCTACCGATGGCGAAAGCTACGGGCACCATCACAAGTTTGGCGATCTCTGTTTGGCTTATGCTCTTGAAGCTGAGGCGCCGCGTCGTGGTTTTTCAGTGACTAATTACGGCGAGTATCTCGAGCAGCATCCGCCGGCGACGGAAGTGGAGATCAATAGCGGCCCAGGAAATCACGGAACATCGTGGAGCTGCATACACGGTGTTGGTCGTTGGAGATCGGATTGCGGTTGTGAAACGGGAGGCGAGCCACATTGGAACCAGGATTGGCGGCGTCCGTTAAGAACTGCGCTCGATTACCTGCGCGACGAGGCGGCACTCCACTTCGAGGCCACTCGCGGCGAATTGTTCATCGACCCCTGGCGTGCACGAGACGCTTCGATCGAATTGACCCTCGATGAGCTGAAATCTCGCGAGGCGTTTCTGTCTCGGCGGGCACCACGTGCTCTAAGCCGAGCGGATGAAATACGAGCGTTGCTGTTTCTGGAAATGCAGCGCCATACACTGTTGATGTATGCAAGCTGCGGCTGGTTCTTCAACGACATATCCGGCATTGAATCGGTGCTCGTGCTGAGGTACGCCGGCCGCGCCATTGAGTTGATGGACCAGCTGGGCCTACCATCGCCGCGCGAGCGATTCCTGGAGATTCTGGCTGACGCTAAGAGCAATAAGGCCGGGATGGGAACGGGCGCCGACATTTTCCTGACAATGGTGGACAAGGTTCGAATTGATTCGAATAGTGATCTAATTTTTTCTGAATAGCTTTCTCTAAACTGTGCACAGTTAGAGGTAGGGAAGGAAGGCTCGCCCCCGCCGACCCAGGCGACAGGTTACTTTGCAGCTCTTACGAGGCAGAGTTAGCTTCCAATGGCCAAGCGCGCTAAACCAGACAAAGGCCCCCGGGCGAAGAAGACCCTCTCGTCTACTTCGCCAGCGAAGAAGCGTGCCTCTCGCGCGGTTGCTAAATCCTTAAAAAAAACCACAGCGATCAAACGAGACGCAACTCAACGCGATTTCCTTCCACCAACTCTCGGCGACATCGATCTACATCTCTTCGGTGAGGGCCGGCATGAACGCATCTACGACAAACTTGGCGCGCATGTGATGACTCACGAAAGTGTTAAGGGCGTCGCCTTCGCGGTTTGGGCGCCGAACGCCCAACGAGTGAGTGTGGTCGGCAACTTCAACGCCTGGGACGGAACAAAGAATCAAATGCGTCCGCTCAGCGGTTCCGGTGTCTGGGAAATCTTTATTCCCAAACTAGAATCCGGCGAGCTGTATAAATATGAGATTAAGTCGGCTGGTTTGCCGGCGTTTCATAAAGCCGATCCCTACGCGGCCTTTGCCGAAGTCCCGCCCGCCACTTCATCCGTTATATATGAATCGAAGCACAAGTTTCGCGATACGCGCTGGATGAAAAAACGGGCGGCGCGCGAACATTTTCGCCAGCCACTTTCAATTTACGAAGTGCATTTTGGATCGTGGCGACGCCGCGTCGAAGAAGACAATCGTCCCTTTACTTATCGCGAAATGGCGGAACCGCTAGCGGACTACGTTGAGCAAGCCGGCTTTACACACGTTGAGTTTCTGCCCCTCAAAGAACATCCATATGGGCCATCGTGGGGGTACCAGGTCAGCAACTACTTCGCGCCCTCCGCTCGCTACGGTACGCCGGACGATCTTCGTTATCTGATCGACTACCTGCACCAGCGCGGGATCGGCGTGATCATGGACTGGGTTCCAGCACACTTTCCCAAAGACGCCTTCGCGCTCGCTCGTTTCGATGGCACCGCACTCTACGAGCACCTCGATCCTCGCAAAGGTGAACATCCTGACTGGGGCACGTATATCTTCAACTACGGTCGCAATGAGGTGCGAAATTTTCTGCTGGCGAATGCGCTCTACTGGTTCAAGGAATTTCACATCGACGGCTTGCGCGTTGATGCCGTGGCTTCGATGCTTTATCTCGACTACAGCCGGAAGGAAGGCGAGTGGGTGCCAAACCAGTTTGGCGGCCGCGAAAACCTCGACGCGATTCGGCTATTGCAGGAGTTGAATGAGACGACGCATCGCGAGTGTCCAGGCACGATGATGATCGCCGAGGAATCAACGGCGTGGCCCAAGGTTAGTCATCCGGTTTACAGCGGAGGGCTCGGGTTCGATTTCAAATGGAACATGGGCTGGATGCACGACACGCTCAAGTATTTTCAGACTGACCCACTGTTCAGGGGCGGGAACCACAACGCACTAACGTTTGGTTTACTCTACGCCTGGAGTGAAAATTTTATCCTGCCGCTATCGCACGATGAAGTTGTGCACATGAAAGGCGCGCTGCTGAACAAGATGCCTGGCTCGGAGGAACAGAAGTTTGCCAACCTGCGCGCGCTGTACGGATACATGTGGGCCCATCCGGGAAAGAAGCTGCTGTTTATGGGTGGGGAATTTGGGCAGTGGGGTGAGTGGAACGAGACAGAGAGTATCGACTGGCATCTCCTGGAAAAACCTCTGCATGGCGGTGTGCAGAAACTGGTGAGCGAACTCAATCGCATTTACAAGACGAAGAGTTCTTTCTGGGAAGCAGACGGTGAGCCGGCAGGGTTTCAATGGATTGATGCCGACAACGCATCCGAGAACGTCGTGTCGTTTATTCGCCGCGCGCCGTCAACGGGCCGCGATATAATCTGCGTCGGAAACTTTGCGCCGGTATTGCGAGAGAAACATCGATTGGGCTTGCCGCGGAAGGGAACGTATCGATTGATACTTAATACCGATGCGGAAGAATACGGCGGCAGTGGCGTGCAAGTAGCAAAGACGATAAAGACCACGGAAGATCCACTCTACGGCCACGCGTTTTCCGCGAACATTACGTTGCCTCCTCTGGCAACATTATGGTTCGAGCACAAATGGTGAGCTTTCAGTCCACATGAGCACTAACAGGAATCGTCAACTATTGGCGGTATCGTCAAGATTAACTCCAGCGCGTTGCTGTGGTTGAGGAAGCGCAATTTGTTGAGGTTCTTCAATCGACTTTATCAGATCAAATAGAATCTCTTCGCGTGCTACCCTGCGTCCCTTGTCGGAGGCGGCTCTTGTAACCGCCTCGAAATATTCCGCATATGTTGCTGGTTTTCCTTCCAGCTCGTTGGCCCTCACGGAGCTGAGCAGATCCGTCAGTGCGTCGGCAACATTGTCGGAATGACGAAACGCAGCCCTGCGAGTCTCGCGGTGATATCGCAGGCATGCTCCATAGAGTGAATAGAAATTGCTCTTGGTCTTTGCAGGTGTCTTGTTCTCATCGGTGATGAGCGTTCTGAGCAGAGCTATCGTGGAATCAAAATCATTCTCGTATTCAGCTTCTTGGGGAAATTCTTCTTCGAAGTTTGCGTATGCTTCATCCAAAAGGTCTTTCTTGTTGGTGACGCCCTCAACAGTCAGCAGCAGAAGTTCGCTCGCGAACTCAACATCCAACATTCGCCGGATATCTCTTGCTGTAAAGAGGCCAATTGTCTGAAATAGCGCGTTATCTGCCAACCGCTCTGCGGTTTGCTTGAAGCGCCCCCTGTATCGTGCGTTCCGGAGTTCCTGATCATTGAGTGCAATATTATTGGTATTGAGCCGCGTGAAAAGGTCACGAATCTCCGCGTCGTTCGTCTGACTGAGCCCCCTGACCACAACCTTGTAATTCCAAAAGGCTTCCTTTTGTTCATCATCAAAGTCACGGAAGTATTCACCGTTCCAATCATCCGTTTCCGGTAGAGAAAGCTCACCATCCACAAACATAAGAATGGAGGTGACCCGCTGCTGACCGTCTACTACGATATGCTGCTCCGTACCATCTGCCGGATTCGTTACGTGCTGTATATAAATCTCTGGGAATGGCAAAGTCGCGCAGATGGTTGATATCAACGAGCTTCGTTCTGACTCCATCCACACCGGTCGCCGCTGAAACTTTGGTGATATCACCAAACTATTGTCATTACGCCGTCCGTTGAGCCACGCGATCGTTTGAAGGCTTACGTCATATTTCATCTCTTTCCACCTTTTTCTTTGCTAACAGGAATCCTCGCTTGTAGTAATCGATAGCTTCAACCTCGTTCTTGAAGAAAAGCATTTTAATCGGCTTGAATTGGACCGACGCATCTCTAAGTTGGTTGAGAATCGTCTTGAATCGATATCGAAGCTCACAGGGGTCACCGGGTATCCACATGGGAGTAATAAACCCTGCGTAGACATCTTCCGCATTCCGTCGAATTTTCTCCCTAATTGCATGCGGAAGCGTATACCACCGGGAGCGGTGTACTCGTCGCAGCTCCTCCCACGTTTGGTTAAACTGTTCAGATGACACGACAGCGATATCAATGTCGGATGTTCTGTCGAACTCTTTAAGGCCCTTATCCGGATTCAGGCTGAAGCGCCAGTTGCCCGTTCCAACTATGCTGAGAGATTCAACTCCAGCTAACTGCTGGTGGACCCGTGTTTTGAAACTGGCGTAGTCAACGGGATTTGGAAATGCAGTCACTGTATCGGCGGCAAGGTATGTCTCAGCTAGTAAGTCGGGCTGATGCTCGCGGATGTTAGTGATGAATTCTTCCCGGTTCATTCGGTATTCGGCTGACCTAATCGCATCAATCTGACTGCGGCGGGACGGTCCGCCGCCTCATGACTTCTTTCGCAAGCGCTCCCTGACTTCGTCCCAGGGAATTGCCGCGTCGGGATTAGCATCGGCCTCAGCTAGCCGCCGTTCTAATTCGCCGCGATGCCATTCCGGGATGGGCAACTCCTCGAGCGAATTCGGGATGCTATCCCATAGCGCACTTATCAGGTCCAGCCGTTCGGCTACGCTGAGCTGCTTGATGTCCAGATCTGATGAAGATTGCGCCCTCACGATCCTCCGTTTCCCGAATTCCAAATCGGAGCATATTGCTCTCTATTGAGTGAGCTTACGTTCTAATTTATCAAGCCGGTCTTCGGCATCTTGCAGATCGGCGCGGGTGTCCATGGTGATAGCGGCGAATCGATCCAAACGTTTCGACAAGTCGCGCCTGGTATCGACGATCTCTTTCCTGGTATCGACGATCTCTTTGAGGGCTTGCTCCCAGATCGGCTTAGTGTCGTAAGCACGAATCTCCAGTTTTTGCAGCCGCGAATCCATGTTCTGCAGGCGCGAATCCACAGTTTCAAGGCGCGAATCCACCTTTTCCAGACGCGACTCCAAACTCTCAAGACGCGAGTCCGTAACACGCATCGCCGAATCCAAAGCGTCAAAGCGCGCGAACACTCTCTCCTCGAAAGGGCGTTTACCGTTCATTTCGCCGGTGTTCGCATTATTCACAATGTAATTATCGACCGTTGCTAGAGCACGGTCAACGTTTACCGGTAATTTCCGATCAAGGGTTGATGCTGTATCTTTTGCATCATGATCAATTGGGGCGAGATTCGAAAGCAGTTTCCTGTAAGTGACAAATTCACCTACCTAAACACCGCGGCGGCTGGGCCGTTAGCGCGTTCAACTCGTAACGCTGCTACCGAGTATTACGATCTGATGATGGCCGATGGTGACTTCCATTGGGATGATTGGCTGTCGCAGCGCGAGGAAGTGAGAAGGAAGGTTGCGGCTTTTATCAACGCCGAGCCGGAAGAGATTGGGTTAACTACAAATACGTCCTCGGGCATGAACGTAATTGTCGATGCGCTTGAAACCAGCGGTGAAGTTATCTCCTGCGATCTCGAGTTTCCTGTTTCTACGCTTCCGTGGATGAACCGGCGTATTCCTGTACATCTGGTTAAGTCAGTTGACGGCATGCTGGAGATCGATGATCTCCGTCGTGCGATGAATTCGCAAACAGGAACCCTCTCCATCAGCCACGTGCAATTTTCGAATGGTTTCCGAATCGATCTCGAAGAGTTGGGCAGAGCGAAAGGTAATCACACACTGGTAGTCAACGCGAGTCAGTCCGCAGGAGTGTTTGAGATTGATGTGAAGCGCATGAAGATTGATGCACTCTGCGCCACCGGGCACAAATGGATGCTGTCGGGATACGGTTCGGGTTTTGTCTATCTCAGCAGGGAATTACTCGAACGCTCGAAGCCGCGTGCGATTGGCTGGCTCAGTGTGCAGGAACCTTATGCAATGAAGAACGACGAAGTACACCTGCGTCATGATGTGGCCGCACGAGCCGAACTCGGCTGCCCTCACTTCGCTGGGATGTTCGCTTTGGGAGCATCAATTGATTTCATGATGAAAGCAGGCATAAAGGAAATTGAGCGGCGTTCAATTTTTCTCAACCAGTTATTGACGGAACGATTGACAGAGGCGGGGTGGGCGGTATTGTCGCCTCTCGAAAATGAACGCATGCGTTCGGCGGAGACGTTGGTTTCAGCTGAGGAGCCTGCAAACCTCGTCGCTAAGCTTGCAGGACAAAAGATCATCGTTACCGAAAAGCCGCAGGGAATTCGCATCGCTACCGACTTCTTCAACAACGAAGACGATATCGAACAGTTGGTAGGTGCGCTTAAGTAGGACCGACAGGAATGTCTGTCCTATTTTTACTTCTTCGGGTGCGGCTTGCGCGGTTTCGGTTTTGGTTTCTTCGTAGGAGAGCGTTCCACTGTTTGGCCGGTGAAGAACTGTCTCGAGAGCTTAATGAAAGTTAGCATGGTTGGAGATTCGTAGCCGCCGGTCAACCTGGCAATTCCTAACTCCCAATTTATTTCTGCGCCCTCTATCCACCACCTGACCAGTCGTCCCTTTTTGACTTCTTCGGCAACTGATTGCAGCGGGACGATCCCGACACCCATGTCTTCTTCCACCATCCTGCGGATTGCCGCCTGGCGGCTCAGTTCCATCGACACCTGAAGATTAACGCCCGCTTGGGCAAAAAACTGATCGATCAGCCGGCGAGTATTGCCGCCGCGTTCGCCCAGGATCAATTTCTCCCCGGCGAGCGTATATGCGCTGATGGTACGTTGCTTTGCCAGCCGGTGCCGTGGCGAGGCAATGGCCACCAATTGATCCTGACTCAGACGCTCGGTGTTGATTCCACGCGCCTCGACCGGCAATGAAACAAAGGCCAGGTCAATTTCGCCGGCCAGAATCTGCTGGACCAGAGTTTCGCTGGTGCCGGACGCTACTGTAATTTCCGAACGTACGTGTTGTTTGCGAACTTCCCTGAGCAGCCTGGGCAAGACATCTGTAGTCACCATCGCGGAAGCGCTGCCAACGCGCAAACGTCCACGCTCTGCGCCAGCCAGTTCGGCAATCTCATCAACGGCGGCATCGTGATCCCGCAGTATCTGGCGCGCACGTTGAAGCAACTGCTCTCCGGCCTCGGTCAGCATCACATGACGTGGAGCGCGAATAAACAGCCTGGCGCCCAGGTCCGTCTCCAATTGCCGGATCTGCATGCTGATAGCCGCTTGCGTAACGTGTACGCGTTGTGCGCCCGCTGTGAAGGTGCCCAGTTCCGCGATAGCAACAAAGGCCCTTAGTTGTCTGATCTCCATGAATGGTCGGTTCCTCCGTGGTATTAACGACCGTTATTGTAATAATAAAATCTTTTAGTTTCCATTATAAATGAGCCTTCCCTAGAATGTGCGGCCGTGGTCCATCCTGATTGATGCAACTAAAGGTCAGTACCACCTGCGTGAGCGGGTGGGGAAATCCTAAATGAGGTGTCGTAGTGCAACGACTGGCCACCCGCTAACGCAGGTGGTACTGACCAGCGCATACCCGCGTTCAAGGTACGCAGGCTCAACACTGGACTCTTGCGCATTGGTGGTGCGCACGATTTCCTCCTATGGTAAGTGACAGAAGCCAATCCGCTCTGTTGTCGATGCCCAGGCCCGCATTGCGCCGGCCGGTGGTCGGGGTTGACGGCGGCGGGACTAAGACCCACGCGGCGATACTCGACTCGAATTTCGCTCTGGTGGGCGAAGGCTTTTCCGGGCCATCGAATCCTCTCAGGGTAGGAATCGCGAACGCCGCCGCGTGTGTTCGCGAAGCCATCGAAAAGGCCTGCGAAGCTGCGCACCTTCGCCGAACGGATCTGGTCGCGGCTGAAATTGGATTAGCAGGCGCAAGCCGTCCGGAGTTGCGCGCGCGCATGCGCGACGCCCTTCACACATCGGGCATCGGAGAGATAGTCGTTGTCAGCGACGCCGACATTGCGCTTTATGGAGTGACGGAAGGTGAACTCGGCGTGATCGTGATTGCCGGGACAGGATCGATTTGTTGTGGCACAAATTCTCGAGGCAAACGCTTTTGCGCTGGAGGTTGGGGACCTGTCGCCGGTGACGAAGGCGGCGGCTCGTGGATAGCGCGGCGTGCATTGCGAGCTATCGCGCATGCGGCTGACGGGCGTGGAGAGCCAACAGCGCTGACCGCTGCGGCGTGCGACTATTTCCATGTTTCCGATGCGACCGACCTCTCTACGGCGATTTACTCTCCTAACGTTACGAACGACCGTCTTGCCGGTTTTGGCAAAAACGTAATCGAGGAGGCCAAGGCAGATGATGCGGTGGCCAACGAAATCATGGCCGAGGCGGGTAAGGAACTTGGCATGGCGGCCGCAGCCGTAATCAGAAATCTAAAGTTGCAGGCGGAGACGTTTCAGGTGGGCTATGTTGGTGGCGTATTCAACGCAGCCGGCGAGCTGGTGCTGGCAGGAATTCGGGAAGAAGTAATGAAGGTTGCGCCGCACGCTTACCTGGCGCCGCCGAGGTTTTCTCCGGCGGTTGCCGCCGCACGCATGGCTCGACAACACGTCAATCACGTGGCCCTGGCCGTTTGATA
>Ga0190270_10000139_pt1 | contig 32074 bp, 17 predicted proteins | sample Popmic320T_FD_133748 | JGI IMG/M metagenome (GOLD analysis project Ga0190270, IMG submission 133748) | Populus adjacent soil microbial communities from riparian zone of Weber River, Utah, USA - 320 T | ecosystem: Environmental > Terrestrial > Soil > Riparian zone | place: USA: Utah | collected...
AATATACCGAGACAGTCCGTTTTCAGAACGTTCCGGGGGCAGCCACACCCGGTAACAGTGCATTCGCTCACGGCGCCGGCGGCTCGATGACGGCTGCTCCGGCTGGGCCAATGAAGAAACGTCGCCGCCGCTTGAGTGGTATGACCTGGATTTTCCTGGGCCTCTTGATTTTCTTCATAGCCGCAGCGGGATTCACCGCGATCATCAGACCGATCAGGCAAAACATCAGGACCAGTATCGCGGAGCAGGCTCCGCCGCGGTCTTATGCCGGCGTTAGTTCTTTCGATACGACGGACGGCGGCGTGACATTTGACAACGTTGAGCCCCCTGGGTCACCGGCCGACAAAGCCGGGCTCGTAGGCGGAGATATCATCACGACAGTTGACGGACAGCCGGTGACCACCGATGACCAGATGATGGAATTGCTGGGCCGCACTCCAATCGGCAAGACACTCGAGATTGTCTACCTTCGCGACGGTGAGCAAAAGACGACCCAACTAACCACGGTCTCAAAGGAAGAGTTTGATCGGTTGCAGAGAGAGTTTCGCGTCCGGCCCATCGGCAAGGGTTTATTTGGCTACGAAGAAAGTGACTCGGAGCGAGTGCCTATTCCCAACACCAAGATGTTTGGGGTGCGCCTGGATAACGTTTCAGCCAGCATGCCCGCCGACATGGCAGGTATCAAGGAAGGTGACATCGTCATTGAGTTTGACGGAGTGCCAATTCGTACGCCCGAAGAATTGCTTGCTCGTATTCGACGCGCTGTACCCTACAGCACAATCACGGTCGTCGTGTTGCGAGGAGAAGAGCGCATCCCTATTTCGCTCAAGATGGGCAAAGCACGGTGAGTGTGGAGCAACCGGTGTATAGAGTACAACCTTCAGGTTGCGCCGAATGTTTCCCCAACCCGCGCGAGTTAAAGCTTGTACTCTATACGCCTTTTACTCAGGACTAATCAATCTTTCTCGCATTCGATTTTCCATCTCACGCCGCATTTCTTCCCGCTGCTCTTCCGTTTCATCTTTTTCAAACGTCTCAAAGAGTGCGTAGGGTTGCTCGGCCAGCAGTCGTAATTCCCAGGCCTCTCGCCCGCCGTGTGAGGGACGTGAAAACCACATTGCATCTATTGGAGCTTCTTCCAATCTCGCGTCATCGGGCGCTGTTGACAGAGCCAGCTGGGCACGAGTCTCGGGCGTCATTAATAGACGGCGCAGTTGCCACCCGTGTTTTCGATAGACCGCCAGGATTTCATTTGTGAGTTCGTTTGGATTCACTTTTCGTCACTTTCTCGCTACTCAAGTTTATTCTATCGCGCTGCGCGATCCATAAGTACATCGGACCAGCTGTGCTTGAGTGCTTAAGAAAACGCGGAGCGATCTCAGTAGCACCGTGGCTTTAGGCCGGTGACCACGTGCGACTAAATGTTCTGAACCGTTTCCAACGGTTTCTTAGGGTCCAAACTTAAACCGTTAGAAACGGTTTGGCGTTTGTTTTCACCCTAATCACCGGGCTAAAGCCACGGTGCTAATGAGATCGCTCCGCGTTTCACGAGTTATTTTTGATCCCCAGCACGCTTCCTTGTTTGACCGTCGCAGAGGGCCACACTATCATCGCGACAGTCACCCAGTTTGCTGCCCCTAATCCCGAAAGTTGTGGTGAAGGTTTGGTTAGAAAGGCGCGCGGTCGTAAGTTTCTAATAGCTCTACTGATCTGCACCTGTTTCTGCCTGGGCCCAAACGCCCTGGCTGAAAGCATAGGAAAGAATCCCGAACTGATGACGTATCGAACCACTGGCGACGACACCACACCGCCCGCTTCGTTTTACGAGGTCTTGCCGAAAGCCCTGAAGAAACGAAAGACGGTCATTGAAAATATCTGTCCCCCGTCGGATCTCGTGGCCCGGCGCATACTGGAAGAATATGGCGCCATCTTCGTTGCCGACAAGAAAGTTAAAATACCGCCAGTTTGCATTTTCACCAGTGAAACGCAGGTAGAGAAGTTTCAGGATGAGGCCGACTACATTACCGAAACAATCGCGGGCGCGGACGTAGAGTTGCAACCGGAAGCGATGAAGGCCTTGTTAAAGGCGCGTGAAGAAGCACAAAAAGAAGGGCTCGATATCACGCCGCGCGATGGCCCCGAGGCAGCCCGGCGTGGTTATCAGGACAGTCTTGAATTGTGGAACACACGATTCCTGCCGGCCCTGGACTACTGGCTATCTCAGGGAAGACTAAATGAAGAACAAGTCGAGCGGTTGAAGGGTATGCCGCTTCACCTGCAAATCGCTCACGTACTTGAACTCGAAAAAAGCGGCATCTATTTCAGCAAGGATCTTTCCAAGTCAATTCTTTATTCAATCGCTGCCCCGGGAACGTCACAGCACATCGCCATGCTCGCTTTCGACGTTAATGAGTTTTTGGATCCACGCGTGCGAGAGATACTTGCGAAGCACGGTTGGTTTCAGACGGTCCTGAGCGACTTGCCTCATTTCACTTTCCTCGGACTGAAAGAAAAAGATCTACCGAAGAACGGTTTGAAAAGTGTCGAGGTCGACGGCCAAACTTTCTGGATTCCGAACGTGGTTGGCCAGCCTTAAATAACATGAGCCACGCCCGATTCGACGACTCCGCTCGCGACGCACTCACCTCCTGCGTTCGAAAGATTGAAGAGACCACTGATGCCGAGGTGGTCCTGGTCGTGCGCGCTCGCTCAGGTTCTTACCGCCACGCCGACTTTTTGTTTGGCGCGCTTCTGGCTTTCATTGGCCTAATCTTCCTGCTGTTTTCGCCAGTCGACTTTCATCCCTACTGGGTGCTTATTGACGCCGCTCTCTTATTCCTGCTTGGGACACTCGTTTCGTCTCGGAGTAACGCACTTCGACGTTTGCTAACGCGCGAGAAATTCCGCAAGGGAGTGGTGCGAACACACGCGGCCGCGATGTTTTATGAGTCAGGAATTGCCAACACTGACGCTGAAACGGGCCTTCTGATTTATCTGTCTCTGCTTGAACGACGCCTGGAGGTGATCGCGGACCGCGGCGTGCTCAAAGCGGTTCCTGCGCTGGAATGGAACGAGGAGCTATTCGAACTACACGAGGCGGGAAGGAACACCGATCCGGAAGGCTTACAAAAAGCATTGACGAAGCTTGGCGCCTTGCTGGCATGTCATCTTCCTGCCACAGGCAAAAACCCGAACGAATTACCCGACCAGGCATGCTTTGACTTGGAATGAGCTATTACGGAACCGAGCGCGGGTAGCGCCGGATGCTGAGGCTACTTTAAGAACGGCACTATCTGCATCATTGCTTAATGCTGCTTTGACCACAACCCTAACCCAAAAGACTTTATGTAGAGTTGCCTCTAGCATCCGGCGCTACCGCGCTCGGTTCTGTATTGGTTCACTCGCCACGAAATCACAGGAAACGACTCGAAAAAGGATCTCCTTTCGCTCGGCTTCGTGTGATTTCGTGGATCGTCTCTTTGTTTTGGGACTTCTGGCCGTCGCGCTCCTCATGTTGAATTCCATCGAGGCGGTGGCCCGCGTTGGCGGCGGTCAGGGTTATGGCGGAGGTGGTGGTGGCGGCGACGATGACGGTGGCGCTATCGCCTGGATTGTCATTGAGCTCATTCGCTTTCTGGTTTACCTGACCATCGAGTACCCAATAGTCGGAATCCCGCTCGACATTATCGTCGTCTGTGCGGTGATTTATTACTTCGTCAGGAAAGGGAGAAAGGGCCCCACAACTTTTACTTCCGCCTCAACAACTCTGGGACTCGCAACTCCAGCCAATCAGAGAAGTGTTGCTAGTTCGTTTGAACAGCTTCGCAGGTTTGATCCCAACTTCTCCGAAATCGTTTTTACCGATTTCGCTTATACACTTTATGCAAAGGCCCACCATGCCAAAGGGAATGGACCAAAAGAATTGGATCAACTCTCGCCGTACCTTAGCGACCCCGCGCGAAAGGCTTTGCTCCAAATTAACCCGCCAGGTCTCAAGGAAGTAAAGGGAATTATTATCGGCGCCATGCAGGTTGTATCGGTGCGTGGGTTGGATACGCCTTTGGTGAATGTCACCCTCGAGTTCGATGCAAACTACACCGAAGTGGCGAAGGCAAATGGCCAGGCTAAAGAGATGACTTACTACGTTCGCGAACGTTGGGACCTCGAACGCAAGCGTGACCTGCTGTCGCCGCCGCCGGCACAGGCGACTGCGCTCCATTGCCCGCGTTGTGGGGCGGCGCTTCAGAAAGACACGACAGGAGCCTGCGCCTTTTGCGGCGCACGGATTATTAGCGGCGAGTTTCAATGGTATGTGCGTCAGGTCACATTGCTGCATCGTGAGGCCAAAGGACCGTTGCTTACTTCCGACGTTCCTGAAGTTGGCACGGATTTTCCGAGTGTAGTGCAACCAGGCTTTGAAGATATTCGTGCGGCGTTTGAGAAAAACAATCCCGCTTTTTCGTGGGGAAAGTTTCAAGCTCGTGCGCGGCTGATATTCGATGAACTGCAGGCAGCATGGGCCACCCTGGCATGGGAGCGTGCGCGGCCACATGAGACCGACAACCTTTTCCAAATGCACCAATACTGGATTGACGCCTACAAGCGGCAGCAACTGCGCAATGTAGTCGACCAATGCACCATCACGGCGATGCAACCGGTGAAGATTAAGGACGACGCCTTCTACAATTCGATCACTCTGCGCATTGGCGCTCAAGGCTACGACTACACTGTCGATGCCGGCGGCCGCGTGGTGAGCGGATCGAAGAATAACCTGCGCCGCTGGAGTGAATACTGGACGTTTATTCGCAACCGCCAGGCCCGAGCATTGGCAGCCAGGGTTGACTTGAATTGTCCGAACTGCGGCGCGCCGCTCAAGGTTAACAATGCGGGCGTTTGTCAATTCTGCGGCGGGAAGATAACCTCAGGAGAGTTTGATTGGGTGCTGTCAAAGATTGAACAGGATGAATCCTACGCAGGCTGACATCTAAATACGGGTGTCGCTCATCGAACGTTCTCGCATGAAAATCGAATCGCCCCTGAAAAACAACGAAATCTCGTATTCTTATAAATAATCCCGTAATGGAGTTTTCTGTGAAACGTACTTTAGTCCTGCTCTTATTGGCATTGTCTTTGGCGGTAAACCCGGCAGCGTTTGCCGGCCAGCGGCGAGTCCCGCAACCATCTCGTGGCGCGCGGCAACAAACGGCGGCCGCACCAGCTCGTTTGCCGCAAGCGCAGCTTGCGAATCACATTCTGCCAAATGGTCTCGAGGTGATCGTTCTGGAAGATCACTCCATCCCGCTCATAACGATCGAGTTGGCGGTGAGGAATGGTTCCTACACTGAGCCTCCGGACCTAAACGGACTGTCGCATCTCTACGAGCACATGTTTTTCAAAACGAATCGTGCCGTGGCCAACCAGGAAGATTACGTTCGCACAATTGGACAGCTCGGCATTGCCTACAACGCTTCGACGCGCGAAGAAGTAGTGAACTACTTTTTCACTACCACCAGCCCAAACCTCCGTACGTCGATGCAGTTCATGCGCGACTCGATTCGCTACCCGCTATTTGACGAGCGCGAATTTGAACGCGAGCGCCAAGTCGTCATCGGCGAAATCGATCGTCAGGAGTCGAACCCCTTCTTCTACCTGAATAAGGAAATGACTAGCCGGATGTACAGCAAGTACACAAGCCGGAAAAATCCGCTGGGCAATCGCGAAACAGTATCTGCCGCGACTACCGCGATGATGCGTCTGATCCAGGAGCGTTACTACGTCCCGAATAATTCAGCACTGGTGATTACGGGCGATGTTAATCCGGGAGAAGTTTTCAAGCTGGCCCAGGAGTTTTATGCCGATTGGCCGCGTCGCGAGAAGGACCCGTTTGTTGAGTTTCCACTCGTCGAGCATCCGCCGCTCGCAAAGAGCGAAGGCGGCATAATCACGCAGCCGATCCAGAACGTTCTCGTCAACATTGGCTGGCATGGACCATCGGTTGGCAAAGACGATGCTTCGACTTACGCGGCGGATGTTTTCTCCTTCATCCTGACGCAGCCGAATTCACGTTTTCAGCGTGCGTTGGTAGACAGCGGCCTGACGACCGGTGCGAATATCGGCTATTACACGCAACGTAACGTTGGCCCAATCCAGATAATTATTCAGACGACTCCCGAGAAAGCCCAGGCTGCAATCAAGGCTGTCTACAATGAAGTGGCGCACTTCAACGATAAGGACTACTTCACAGATGAACAGCTCGAGAATGCCAAGGCCCTGCTGGAAGCCGATGATCTCTACTCGCGCGAAAAGTTGAGCGAGTATGCACACACGCTCAGTTTCTGGTGGTCATCGACCGGACTGGAATATTTCCGCGGTTACCTCGGACGTTTGCGCGCCACCTCTCGCAGCGACATCAGCCGTTACATCACGACTTATATTCAAAACAAACCCCGCATCGGCCTGGCGCTCCTATCAGAAGAGGCGCAAGAAAAAGCAAAAATTTCAACGGAAGATTTAATAGGTAAATGAAGAACATACCAGGTTTCATTCGCGACGCGATGAATCGGACGCGCTCAGTCACGCACACACTGCTGTTGGCCCTTTCACTTGTGGCCGTGGCCAATCCCTTACTGGCCCAACAGGGCAAGCCGCGGGAGACTACCACTCTGCAAAACGTGCAGAGTCTGGTAGCCAGGCAGGCGGCTCTAGTTACCGAGTTTGAGGTTAACGGCCTCAAGGTTTTGGTTAAGCGGCGCGAAGGCAGTTTGACTGTGGCGGCCGGCCTTTTCATCAAAGGAGGTTCGCGAAACATTACTGCGGAAAACGCCGGCATTGAAGCGTTGATGCTTGATGCAGCCACAGAAGCAAGCGAGTCGTATCCGCGGGTGCGCATGCGCGACGAACAGTCGCGTATGGGAACGGTGATTAGCTCAAGTGCAAATTACGACTATTCCGTTTTGGCCCTGCGTTGTACGCGCCCAAACTTCGATCGCTCGTGGCAAATGTTTACCGACGTGGTGCTGCGCCCAACGTTCGCCAAAGACAACGTGGCGCAGGTCCAGGAACGGTTGGTGGTTTCGCTTCGCGACGATACGGACGATCCTGACACTTATCTACAACGTCTTCAGGAACGCGTCGCTTACGTTCGGCATCCTTACCTGAACCGCGTGGAGGGAACCGCAGAATCCGTTAGCAAACTGACTGCGGAAGACTTGCGTCAATATCATCGCAAAGTATTAGAAACTTCGAAATTGCTTCTGGTCATCGTTGGTGATCTTGATGTTGACAAGGTGCGCACGCTGGTCACGTCGAGTTTCGGAAAATTGCCTCGAGGCGCATACAAGTCAGAGCCGGTGCCGCAGCTTGCCTTCGATAAATCGTCCGTCGAAATCACGCCGCGTAATTTAAAGACAAATTACGTCCAGGGCCTGTTCACAGCGCCCGCTCCGAATTCGCCGGATATTTATCCGATGCGGATCGCCAGCTCGCTTTTGCGCGACCGGGTTTTTCAAGAGGTGCGGGCGAAACGAAATCTTTCGTATGCGCCTGATGCGTTTCTGCGAAACCAGGGCGCGAACATCGGCGGGATTTATGTGACGGCGGTGGACGCGAACCAATCCGTTCAGCTTATGCTCGATGAGATTGCGCGATTACAAAAAGAGGCGGTAAGCAATGACGATATTCAGTCAGTGGTGGCCCAGTATTTGACGTCGTATTACATTGGCCAGGAAACAAACGCAGCGCAGGCAGGAGAGTTGGCCCAGTATGAATTGATCGGCGGCGGCTGGAAAAACTCGGTTGACTTCATTGAAAAGTTGAATGCCGTGACGCCCGCCGATATTCAAAGAGTGTCGCAGAAATATATGCGCAACATTCGCTTCGTCGTGTTAGGCGACCCGAAGAGCATCGATACGAAGATCTTTACCGGGCAAGCGGGCGGATAGGACCAGCAGGCAGGCGGCAGGCGGCAGGCGGCAGGTGGCAGTAGCAGCGGGGCAGTAGCCCGACCGTTAGGGAGGGTGTTGCATCCGCGACTCACATAGGAAAAGGGCATCAGGAGCGCAACTCCTGATGCCCTTGTTTTTGTGCCGTCTTACGCCCTCCCTAACGGTCGGGCTACTGCCCCGTGTCCTACGTACTATTCTTCCTCGCGCGTTTCGCTCACAAACTTCTCGTAGAGTTTCGGGTCCAATTGGCGTAGGGTTCTCGCCGCGTTCACTGACTCTCGTCCGTTTCCGTTTTCAAGGTAGGCGACGGCGAGATTGTAATAAGCATCGGCGTTCGTCGGGCTGAGGCTGGCGGCGCGGGTGTAGGCGTTAATCGCTTCAGGCATCCTGCCGGCATAGTAATAAGCGTCGCCCACCTTGTTGTGTATCTCGTCCGAATCAGGTTTTAACTCAAGCGCTTGTTGATAAGCGCGAATCGCTTCGTCGGTTTTCCCCTGCTTCACTTTGCAATAACCGACCTGCACCCACGCGTCTGCGCGTTTAGGATTTCGGTTTGCCGCCGTCTCAAAATATCCAAGCGCGTTGTCGTAGTTACCCAGCCACATCGATTCGAGCCCTGAGCGATAAGACGATTCCGCCAGGTCGCTGCGGTCTTTCGCTGGCAGATCTGAAAGTGGACGCACCACGCCGGGGCGGAGCTTCTCGACCCTGGCAGCCGCAATCGCCAAATTTATGTTTTGTCCATTCGTCACTTTAACCGTGACCACTCCAAGCACCTGGCCTTTGAGATTAAACACTGGGCTGCCGCTGTTGCCGTGGGACGTAGGCGCGGTGATTTGAATTATCCGGCCGACGTTGGGAACTTCACGAACGGCGGAAACGATGCCGTCGCTTACAGAACCTTCGAGCTTGAGTGGATTCCCGATCACAAAAATCGTTTCACCTTCGTCGGGAAGGGCCCGCGCCAACTCGCTTGCGCGAGCACGAGCGGCCGGCATTGGCATCGCCACGCTCAGAAGACAAAGGTCGCCCTCTTCGTCGACGGTGAGCGTTCCGTTTACCGGGAACACTCGTCCTTTGCCGTCGAGCGTTTTGATCTCGGCGCGTTTGGCGCCGCGCATCACGTGGAGATTTGTCACGACCTGGCCCGGCCGCAGGAAGAACCCGCTGCCCGTCATCAAAGCTTCGTCATCCTCATCGTAAGTAGCAATGGCTACCACGAGCGGTTTAACGCGCCTGACGAGGTCCGGAAGGGTCTCCTGGGCATATGTCTGGTTGAAAGAGAAGAAGCCGATGGCGATCAGCAGCAACTGGGGGAAGATGCGTTTGAACATGACTTTCAGTTGTAACTAGCAAGACCGGCGATTGATTGGAAGCCGAGCATTGGCTGCGGCGTGTTACCTGCGGGAAGACTCGAGAGTCGGGCTCGACAAGGAGTTGAGCCATTCGGGCGGCCCTCCTCGCGGCGCATATTAACCCAGGATTGGCCCGGGCGGTAAGAAATTTTGCACAATTCAAAACTGATCGGCCGTGTGAGTAAGCAACAGTCGGCGCTGTACTAAAAGGAAGGCCGCCATAAGGCGGCCTTTGTAGGATAGGCATTCCTGCCTGTCCAGTGCTTGTTTCGAGAGGGAAAGGGTCACCCTTGCCTTTGGTTACACGGTTCTACCCGCCGTAACTCCCCTTGGAGGTGAGACAGAAAGGAATGTCTGTCCTACTTCAGGCGTTCCCACCTGTCGTGGCGAAAGGTTACCTAACGATCTCAAATATTCCGATCGCCGGGCCAATTGGGTTAGTGATCGCCGCGTTGGCATCCTCCATTGTTACAAGTAATCCGAAATCCGGAAGCGCGACTTCCGACTGAATCTCGGCCTCATTCTTGCCCCCCGTGTTCACGATTTGGCCAATTTTAACAAACGTATTGTCAGGCGATACTGCCCAAACGTGGAACACCTTCCCAGTTGGAGCATCCTTAAGCTCGTGGAAACGCATTTTTACCTGAGCCGCTCCGCCTTTCTTTGGAGTGATGAATACGTTCGCACGCGCGCCGCTCAGTGCGCCGCTGAAGTTGACCTTGATTTTGGTGTCATCGCCTTTCTCGTAGGCGGGGATGTTAAGCATCGGCACCGTGTAAGCGTTTGCAGGTGTAGTTACCGCGGCTCCGGTAGCAGCTACCTTTTCGTCTACCGGCGCTGTTGTGTGTGGAATCACGGCAAAGCCTTCGGGCACCGCGCTGCGGAAGAAGACTGTCGTGTTCGGATCATAAGCTGTCAGTGCAGCATCCGGAGCAGCGATCAACATAAACTTGTTGAGCGGAGTCGTTGCGTTGAATGTGCCGGCCCCATTTGTAATCGCCACCGGGCCCAACGATGTGACTGCGCCGGTCTCATCCACTGCATAGAGATTCACCGCCGTCACGTCTGCAGGTACGTCTGACAGATTAAGAATCACCCTCGTGCCGTCGTCGTCACGAAGAATCGTGGCGACACCTTTTGAGGTCTTTAAGGCTACCGGGTTAAGCATCACCTTGACTTCTTTTTTCAAGGGATACTCGATGACGGTGTAGGTTCCGTCGGGATGTTGAATAGTCTTGGTTACCGTTGGTGGAGTTTGTGTGACCGTGGTCGTTGTCGTTGTGGTTGGCGTCTGACCAAAAGCAAGAGCGGCGCTGGAAAGCACCAGAATCGCTCCGGCTAAAAACGTTACTGCTTTCTTACTCATGCGAAATCTCCCTCCTTTAATTCAATCGCGATTGTTTAAGGATTGAGGGTTGTCTGGGGAACAATACGGGCTAATTCACACGGTAAGTTGGCAATATCAATGCCAATTCATGAATGGTTGATTACGAACTAAAGACAGCGGTTTACGCAGGGAAGTCGTGACAATCTGGAAGGAATGCGACTTACAACGGTACAGGTGTACCGCTTTCCGGTAAACCAGAACTACGGCGCCGGCTGAAGGTGAGACCATGCCTCGTCCTCTTCCGGTCGGTTCCAATCCTCCGCAAGCGATTGTTCGCATAACAGAGCGTTCACGGAAGCTTTCCAGTCAGGTTCATCCTGAAGGATCAATACAAACGCGCGATGCGGTTCCGTAAGTTGAACCGATTCCAGCAGAAGCACTTTACCGTCTGGTTCGATAATAGCTTCGATAGTTCGAATCATAGAATCATCCCGTCACTAGTAGCAACTCGACTTCCTCAGCACGCCATGCAGCGTAAGACAGGGCCTCAGGCAGGTCTTCTTTTTCGAGGTAAGGATAGAGTTTGAGAATCTCGTCTGGCGAATGTCCGGAAGCAATCAGTCCCACAACGAGGACTTCGCTCCATAGGAGCAATCTCGCCCTAGCGGGGCGAAGATTCATCATCGTCGGATAAAAATACAGCATCGGGCGTGACAATGATCTGAGGAGTTAACTTCGGACCATAATCATTAAGAGTACCCTTTAGTAATCTGGTTAGGTCATGAAAGGCCTTCTTCACCGTTGAAGTCTGCCAAGTCGCTATCGGATTCGCTCAAGCCAAATACTTCGGATGTGAAAATCCAACGCCTTTATCAAATGCGTCGCTACTGTCTCCCACTCAATATCCATTCTGGCTTTAGCCTAATAGCCCTTTAACTCGGCAATCGCCTCCGCTACATCCGCCACCTGCGGCAGGATCGCATCTTCAAGCTGCGGAGCATATCCGACAAACGTATCCAGCGCGGCAACACGACGAACAGGCGCATCGAGGTATTCAAACAGCTCCGAGGAAATGCGCGCCGCAATCTCTGCTCCGTATCCCCACGAGAGCGAATCTTCATGTGCAACGATCACTCTATTTGTCTTCTTCACTGTCGTGACGATCGCATTCCAGTCGTACGGTTGCAGACTCCGCAGGTCTACCACTTCCACGCTGATGCCCTGTTGCTCAGCTTGTTTAGCCGCAACTAATGAACGTTGGACCAGCGCGCCGTAAGTGATGATCGAAAGAGCGCTACCTTCGCGCACTGTCTTAGCTTTGCCGAAGGGAATCATGAAGTCGTCCGTCGGATACTGCGATTTGTTGTAGGCCTGGCGATAGAGATGTTTGTGTTCGAGAAAGAGAACAGGATCGTCGCATCGAATTGCTGTGCGCAGAAGGCCATTCGCATCGAGAGCAGTCGCAGGATAGACAACCCGCAAACCCGGAATCTGTGTGAACGTCGAAACGCCCGATTGCGAGTGATAGACCGCGCCCCCTTTCAAGTAACCGCCGACGGGCACGCGCAGGACCGCGGGACACTTCCACTCGCCACCTGAACGCCAGCGCATTACCGCCAGCTCATTCCTAATCTGATGCATCGCCGGCCAGATGTAATCGAAGAACTGAATCTCGACGACCGGCTTAAAACCTCGCGTAGCCAAACCAATCGCCCGACCCACTATGTTGGCTTCGGCCAGCGGTGAATTGAACACACGCGCACTGCCAAACTTCCTTTGCAGGTTAGCGGTCACCTTGAAGACACCGCCTTTGCCCTTCACCTGCTCGAGGTATTGCTCGCGCGAGCAATCCGCCACGTCTTCACCAAAAACGACGATTCGCGGATCCCGGGTCATCTCCGTATGCAGGCAACGATTGATCAGGTCAACCATCGTTCCAGGGTTGCCGGAAAGTTCAACGCTGTCTTCAGTGTCAAACTCTTTTGAGGTCGGATCTACGTCTGGTGAATAAACATGAAGCGGCGCGGTCTCTGGTGCAGGCTGAGGGGCCAGGAGCGCCTGATCGGCCGCCTCGGTCACCAGGGCATCAATCTCGTCCTTTATCTTTTGCAGCTCGTCCTGTTCGACTATCCCTTCCTCTACAAGCACAGAACCAAACCGCTTCACCGGATCGCGTTCCGAATCGGCGACTCGCTCTTCATCGGGACGGTAGAGGCGTTCATCGTCGGACAGAGAATGGGAATAAGGACGAATCACCTTCGCGTGGACAAGCGCCGGACCCCTGCGTTCGCGGCAATGTTGCACGGCGCGCTGAAGCACATCGAACGAATCAAGGACGTCGGTGCCGTCGCAGCGTCGCAGAAAGAGGTTGGGAAAGTTTTTGACTAACTTCGAAACGTCGCCGCCGGCGGTTTGTACTTCAACCGGGACACTAATCGCGTAACCATTGTCCTCAACCAAAAAGAGCACCGGGAGTTTGAGGTTGCAGGCGGTGTTGAGGGCTTCCCAAAATTCGCCTTCGCTGGTCGTGCCATCACCCAGTGAAACGTAGGCCACTTCATCGCGCTCAAATTTCAGCCCCAGGGTTTTGAGTTCTCTGATCAACTTGAAGCGATACCCGGCTTCAGCACAGCCAACTGCCTGCAACAACTGAGTTCCCGTAGGCGAAGACTGCGACACGATGTTGAGTTTTTTGTGGCCCCAATGCGATGGCATCTGCCGGCCGTGCGAGTTCGGATCAGAAGCTGCGCCCACTGCGGATAACAACATTTCCAACGGCGTCATCCCGAGCTGCAGGCAAAGAGCGCGGTCGCGATAGTAGGGATAAAACCAGTCGTAACCAGGCTTAAGGACCATGCCGGCAGCTACGAGGACTGCTTCGTGTCCGGCGCCGCTGATTTGAAAGAAGATCTTGTTCTGGTTTTTGAGTTGTATTTCTTTATCGTCGAGCCGGCGTGAGAGATACATCGTGCGATAGATCTCGACCATTTGTTCGCGAGACAGCTTTTGCTGCTCGCGTCTCTCGCGCTGGCGAGGTTCTGGCGCAGGCGCACGCTGCGGCACTGGTTCATTCGCCGGTTGGACCTGCGGTTTCGACTGAGGCCTGGGTACTAATTTGTGAACAGACAGGGGCAAAGGTTTCGAAGATGACGCCGTCTGAGTCTTCTCCGCGGGCGGCTTCTTCTCAACCACTTCAGTCGTGGTCTTCCTTACCAGCTTTAGAACTTTTGTGTGACTCATGGTGGTTACTCGAAATATACAGAGGTCAGAAGTCAGAGGTCAGAGGTCAGAAGTCAGAGGTCAGAAGTCAGAAGTCAGAAATCCAGCTAGGAGTGGTTTGCAGAAACTATCCGCAATTAGTAAGAACGTATCCGCAATCATAAGAACTCGCTCCGGTCTGACCTCTGACCTCTGACCTCTGACTTCAGAATTCGCTTTCAACTATCGACCGATACTCTTCTGCCATCGAGGGATGGCCGTGTGCAGTGGCTACGTCGATTCCACGTTGATAAGTCTCTCTGGCCTTTTCACGCTGACCCGATGTTTCATATGCACGTGCCAACATGCCGAAAGCGTTTCCTTCATCGTCTGATATTGCCAGATAGCGTTCCAGCGTTTCGATCATCTCCGCGGTTTGGCCAGTCTTCTCATACTCCTTCGCCAGGCCAAAGAGAATGCTGCTGTTGATAGGGTCACTCACCAGCATTTGCTTGAAAATGTCGATACGAGATGTGGACATGGATTTAGAAAGCAAACAGCAAAAGGTATACGTGGTCTGTTTTCGCGGCTTTGCCGTCCGATGTGCGGAAGTGGCTCTGCTCTTCCGTTACCCGTGCCCTTTGACCTTGGGCTGCGCCCTTTGGGCATAGCCCCGAAATAAAAAGAGCTCAGCCGGCGGGGCAAAGCCGCCGCCGCACATCAAGCGGCATAGCCGCGGAGACCGACCCTACCTATCTCCCAATCAGCAGCTTCGCTATCGTTTGCAACTGCATGTTCGACGTGCCTTCATAAATCGCGCCGATTTTTGAGTCGCGCCAGAATTTTTCCACGGGATAGTCCTTGACGTAACCATAGCCGCCATAGAGTTCGATGGCCAAAGAGCTGATTCGCTCCGCAGCACGTGACGAATAAAGCTTGGCCATCGCCGCTTCTTTGACGAAATTCATTCCTGCATCTTTCATGCGGGCGGCGTTGTAAATCATCAAACGTGCGGCTTCGAGTTGGGTCGCCATCTCGGCCAGTTGAAACTGTACGCCCTGAAACTGATTGATGGGCTTACCAAACTGCTGCCGCTCAGCTGTGTAAGCGATGGCTGCATCCAACGCACCGCGAGCGATGCCCAGCATCTGCGCGCCAATTCCTATGCGGCCTTCGTTGAGCGTTTCGATCGAAATCTTATAGCCCTTGCCTGTTTCGCCCAGCACATTCTCCTTCGGCACCTTGCAGTCTGTCAGAATCAACTCCGTAGTCGATGAAGCGCGAATGCCAAGTTTGTTTTCCTTCTTGCCGACCGCGAAACCTTCGAAAGCCTTCTCAACGACGAAGGCCGTTATACCGCGATAGCCGGCCTCGGGATTAGAGTTTGCGAACAGCACAAAAATCTCGGCTTCGTTGCCGTTAGTGATCCACAACTTTTGGCCGTTAAGCAGGTAGTGGTCGCCTTTGTCTACCGCACGGGTCTGCATAGCGAAAGCGTCGGAGCCCGAAGCTGCTTCACTAAGCGCGTAGGCGCCGACGCTTCCCGAGACCAGCCGCGAAAGATATTTGCTTTTCTGTTCCTGTGTTCCCCAGCGGATAAAGGCGTTATTAACGAGCGTGTTTTGCACATCTACCAACACGCCAACTGAAGCGTCAACACGCGAAAGCTCTTCGACTGCCAGGATTGCGCTGAAAAACGACGAGCCGGCCCCGCCAAACTCTTCAGGGGTCTCAATCCCCATCAGACCAAGATCGAAACATTGTTTGATCAGCGCAGGATCGAGCTTGGCCTGCTCTTCCATTTCCTCGACTCGCGGGCGAACCTCTCCTTCCGCAAATTCACGCACGCTGGCACGAAACATCTGCTCGTCTTCGGAGAGGGTGGTCAACGGACGACCAGCAAGCTCCTCAATAGCTGTGTGCGATTGACTCATGTTTACCTGACTCTCGCGGGATGTGTAGATTAACCTACGCATCATAATCAAGGGAAAACTAAAAACGCAAAAGCTTCTAGTGGTTTTATTGTCAGCCTCACTTTAAACCGCTAGAAACGATTCAGAAAAGTTCCCGAAACGCGGAGCGATCTCATTAGCACCGCGGCTTCAGCCCGGTGATCGAAGGTGTCAATTGAATTTAAAACCGTTTCCAACGGTTTATAATTGTGGCCATCAGGAAAACCGTTAGAAACGGTTCAGGAAATGAGTTGTGACTCCCTAATCACCGGGCTGAAGCCACGGTGCTAATGAGATCGCTCCGCGCGGCGAGCATTCGCGGAGTCGAGATCTCCAACGCTCTGATTCTGCCGCGTGTCGGTTCGCCGCCACGCTGTGATACCGTATCCTGCTTCTCTACAACCGTAGTCAGACTATCTTCGAGGCTTCCCCAGGTTGAATAACGAGCCGACACAGAAACGCCCTTCGTCCCGAAAGTTCGCTCCACTGGGAATCCTCTTTGCACTGCTGGGCTTGTTGCTCTTCGCTTACTTTGTGAGGAAGGCAGGAGTCAATCAGATACTAGACGGCATCAAGCGACTCGGCGCCGCTTATGTTCTCGTTATCGCAATCTCTTCGATTCGACACATTGTCCGGGCGCTTGCATGGACCAAGTGTTTTGAGGCGCCTTACAAGCTTCGATTTCGCGACGCTTTTGCCGCCAGACTGATGGGAGACGCGCTGGGGAATATCATCCCTTTCATCAGTATGGCCGTCTCCGAACCATCCAAGGCGGTCTTCGCCCGACATAAGGTCCCGCTTATGGCGGGTCTCTCTGCCATCGCCCTGGAAAACATTTTCTATAGCCTGTCGGTGGTGTTGTTTATTTTCTCTGGGACTGTGGCGCTGCTGCTTAGTTTTCCTTTGCCGAGCGGTTTGCGTTACGCGGCCATCGGCGCGCTGGTAATTACAGCCTCCGTTGCGCCTCTCGGGTATCTGGTCATTTACAAGCAATGGAAATTCCTGAGCGGGGCGTTGTCGTTTTTGGCAGGACGCGGAATATCAAGAGCTGAAAAGATAGTTCCGCGAGCGCAAACACTCGAAGATCGCATTTACGGTTTTTACGTCAGAAACAAACGTCTCTTTGTGCCGATCTTTTTGCTCGAGGTCTGCTTCCACGTGGCAGGCGTGCTGGAAATCTACACCACGCTTTCTTTCATCAGTGTGATAGCACCCACCCTGTTGGCGGCGTTCATTCTTGAGTCGGTGAATCGCATCATAAACGTTGTGTTTAAATTTGTGCCATTCCGACTGGGTGTCGATGAAGGTGGCAGCGGAATGGTGACGAAGGTCCTTGGCCTGACTCAAGGTGTCGGCGTGACTCTGGCGATTGTGCGCAAGTCGCGCGACATCTTCTGGACCACGGTGGGCGTGGCGTTGATGGTCCGCAGAGGTTTTTCACCGATGAATGTGGATAAGGTTATGGAAGAAGACCCTGTCCAAAATCCAGACGAGTCCAACGTCCAATGTGCAAAGTCCAATGTCCAATAACCAGATTGGACATTGGACATTGGACATTGGACATTGGACTGGGCACACATTGGACACGGGACTTACTCATACGCCAGGGCACTGACGGCATCGAGGTTGGAAGCACGAACTGCCGGATAGAGTGAGCCCAGAGCCCCTCCCAGAATCCCTATGGAGGCCGCGGTCAGGGCCCAGCCCCAACTAAACTCGAAGAAGAGACCGTAGATGCGGTGAATCAGATAGCCGGCCGCAAAAGAGACCAGGAAGCCGGCGACTAACCCGACCACACTAATCAGCAGCGCTTCAGATTCGATGATGTAAACAATATAACGTCGCGGCGCGCCGAGTGCTTTCAGTATTCCAATCTCGCGTGTGCGCTCAGTGATCGTCGTATACATCGCCAGCATAACCACCAGCGCGCTCACTACCGCTGCCAGCCCGACCAATACGCGCAGAAATATTCCCAGGAAAGGAATGGTTTTTTCCAGACTCGTAAACAGATCGCGTGTGAACTGGATCTTGTTGCCGGGGAGCGCAGCATCGATCCGTTTCGCAACCTCCACTTGCTCTTCGGGCCGGCGAACCTTGACCAGGATGTATGACGCACGGTCCGGCGCCTCGAGCGCCTCCTGCAATGCAACGAGCGCCATCTTCACGCGCGCACCAGACTCGGGAGTGTAAATTCCTGAAATACGGTAGGGCTTGCCGCCAAAGAGTTGAATGGAGTCGCCCACGCCGAGCTTGTTGTTGCGAGACTTCGTGGTATCGATAACGATTTCGTCGAGTGCCTGCGGCGGCTTGCCCTCGACGATTTGCAACTGGTTGACCCTGGCAAATGTGTCCCACTCCACGCCTTCAATCTGCTCGAACCCGAACCCGCGGTTACCCTGAAATACGTGCCTGATCACCGGCATCGCTTCCTCCACGCCGTCGATTTGTTTCAGCATTTCGACATACTTGGTGCTAAGGTTGGCCGTAGACGCAGTCAACTGCATTGAGCCCGGTCGGGTGAAAATGATTTCCGCGCGCAGGTTGGAAGCGCGCCGCTGTAAATCGTTGGCCATGCCGCGTGCGAGTCCCGTGAAAAGCATCACCAGACAAACGCCCAGCGCGACGCCGGCGACGCTGACTAAGGTGCGGATGGGCCGCTGTCGAATGTTTGAGACAACCAGGTTATCCATGAGCGTGACAACGATAAGGCATTTAGTCCAAAGTCCAAAGTCCAACGTTCAAAGTCCAATGTCCAGAGTCCAGGGTCCAAAGTTAATGGGGCGACTGTGAACAGTTAGAGGTTGGGAAGGCGGGCTTGCCCCCGCTCAGGATCGTGGCATTCAACGAGCGGGGGTAAACCACCCTTCCCAACCTCTAACTATTCACAGGTGCTTCCTGAAGTTGAATGAAGACATTGGACATTGGACGATATTTCACGCGCAGAAATCTGTAACAGTTTCGAGCTAACATGCACACCGACCGTTGAAAGGCCCCATTAACTTGGCCCAAGAGATCGAACCTGAATCCATCTCAGAGTACTCCGAAGGCGCCGAAGTAAAATTAGATCGCACCGTTATCTTCGCGCTGATTGTGCTGCTCGTCATCGGTCTATGCTTTCGTGTTGCCAAGCTTGACTCTATCGGTTTCGCAGAAGATGAGGTGAACAAGGTTGACGCAATACGCGCTTATGAGAAGGGCGACATCACGGCCAATGCAGAACACCCGATGCTGATGAAAGCTCTGATATTCGTGTCCGTGAAAGTTGGGCGGGCAATCGGTCACGATAATGATGAAGTGCTCTTTCGTTTACCTAACGCCATCTTCGGCGCATTAACTATCCTGCCGCTCTTCCTCCTTACCGCCGCCTTCTTCGATCGTTGGACCGGATTACTGGCCGCCGCATTTTGGACCGTGGGCGTAAATTCCATCACCATCAATCGTGTCGCCAAGGAAGACACCCTCCTCGTCTTCTTCATGCTGTTCGCTTGTTACTTTTATTTGCGAGCTAAACAGACCGACACGCGCAACGGCAAAACCAGGAGCCGGTACTACCTTCTCAGCGGAATTTCATTCGGCCTGATGATGGCCTCGAAATACTTCCCGCATTATCTAGGACTCAACTCGCTCTATCATCACTATGTTCGTGTGCGAAAACGCACGCCCGGTGAGCCGTCCGGCAAGACTTCACTGATTTTCTACGTGGCGCTGCTGGCCGCTTTCCTTATTGCCAACCCTTCGATTCTGATGCCGCCCGTCTGGGAATATCTGAATTCTTACTTGGGCGAAAAACTCCTGGTCCACACCGGTTATCTTTTTGCCGATCAACTTTACCGAAACAACGTTTCGCGCACGCCCTTTTGGGGCACGCCGATTTATTTCTATCTTCTGTTCATGGCCATCAAGATTCCGTTGACGGTGCTGGCGGCTTTCCTCATCGGCTTTATCGCATCGTTAAAGAACCGGCGGCATCCGGGACATGCCTTTGTCCTTTTCATGTTTCTGTTTTGGATCGTTCCGTATTCACTAATGGGAGCGAAGTGGTTGCGTTACACGCTGTCGCTGATGCCGTTCATTTACATCCTGGCAGCAATTGGCGTAATGGCAATCCTGAAATTTGGCGCCGGCCGGTTGAACTTTACAAGCCGTTCCCGCGCGATCTTAACGGCCATTGCGGTTGTTCTGTTTGTCGGACTGCCGTCTTGGTCGGCGTATTCGGCGGCGCCCCACTATGCGCTTTACAACAACGCTATGGGTGCGAAACAGGTAGGATATTTTTTCCCCCATGACGAGTTTTACGATGACGGTTTACGCGAAGCGATCAAGTTTGTTTGCGACACCGCTCCCCCGGGCGCGATCATCGCCCATGAAACACCGGCTGTGACGCGTTATTATCTCGAGCGGTTTGGGCGCACTGATCTGAAATCCAAAGCAATGTCGTCGCCGGATGTCGATCCGGGCCAGATTGCTGGTCCGGCTTACTTCATTGTTCAGCGTGGCCGCACGTATTTCGAGAATCGCGATAAGCTGGTCGTGATCAGGACAGAGTTCCGGAAGGTGCACGAGATTACGGTGCGCGGAATCCCGGCCGCGGAAGTGTTTGTGAATCAAGCGGGAGGCTACGACATCGCGGATTAGCAACAGTATTCGCTTCGGTGAAAAAATCGAATTCGATGTGTGAGACAGTCGTCGCGGCTTTGCCGTCCGATGTGCGGAAGTGGCTATGCCCTTCCGTCACGAGACCGATTAATATTGGGGCTTCGCCCCGGTGTGGGGCAGAGCCCCGAATCTAGTACACACTTTTTACGGCGGGGCAGAGCCACCGCCGCACATCAGGCGGCAAAGCCGCTGTCGAGGCGCAACAACAGAAGAGATTGAGATATGAAATCAACCAGGCCCGTTATTACGTCATTCTTCATTTCGCTGGCACTGTTGCTGGCGAGCTTTCCTCTTGCGGCGCAAACAAAATCGCTCGCGCGCGCGCCTCGTGTTCACATCGTTGTGCTCGGTACAACTGATCTCCACGGCAACATTTATCCCATCGATTACTACACCAACAAACCAGACAATCGCGGGTTGGCAAAAGTCGCGACGCTAATCAAACGCGTGCGCAAGGAAACCCCCAACCTCGTGCTTGTAGACTCAGGCGATACGATTCAAGGGACGCCACTCGCTTACTATCACAACAAGAAAAACAACCGCCCGCCTGACCCGATGATGCTGTCGATGAGCGCCCTAAATTACGACGCGATGGCCGTCGGTAATCATGAATACAATTTCGGGTTGAAGGTGCTGGAGAAGGCCCGCAGCGAAGCGAAGTTTCCATGGCTCTCCGCCAATACATACAACAAAGGCACCAGCAAGACACATTACAAACCTTATATTGTTAGGGTTATCGACGGCGTTCGGGTCGGCATCCTGGGACTAACGACTCCAGGCGTTCCAACCTGGGAAAATCTGCCAAACTATGAAGGGCTCGAATTTCACGAGCCCCTGGTCGAGGCCAGGAAGTGGGTCCCCATTCTGCGCGGGAAAGAGCGCGCCGACGTGGTGGTTATCGCGATGCACATGGGAGTCGAGGAGGACCTGCGCACTGGTGTAATCAATCCTGGTCAGGTGCAGAATGAAAATCAGGCGGTGGCGATCGCGAAACAGGTGCCGGGGGTCGATGTGATCTTCATGGGCCACACTCATCGCGACACACCCTCGCTCGTCGTCAACGGCGTGGTCCTCACTCAGGCAAACCATTGGGGCCGGCATCTCGCTCGCGCCGATTTATACATCCAGAACTATGCGGGCAAGTGGCGCGTTTACGCGCGCTCAGCGCGCACCATACCGGTGGATGACAAAGTCGAAGCTGACCCGGAGATACTGAGAATTGCCGAGCCTTTTGATCGGGAAACGCAGGCTTGGCTGTCGCGGCCCATCGGTGAATCGGCAGCGGAATTAAGCGCCGGGGAGGCGCGCTTCAAAGATACGGCGATCATGGATTTGATTCAGCGCGTGCAACTCGAAGCCGGAAAGGCCGACGTGTCGATGGCCGCGAGCTTTAACCCGCAGGCGAGGATTGCAAAGGGCCAGGTAACCGTGCGTGATATTGCCGGACTCTACGTCTACGAAAACACGCTGGTGGTTTTGGAAGTGACTGGACAACAGTTGAAAGATGCACTGGAGCACTCAGCGAAATACTTCAAGCCGTATCAGTCAGGGAAGACTTTGGAGGAATTGATCGACGAAAAGATCCCTGCTTACAATTTCGATATCGCAGAGGGCGTAACCTACGAGATCCACATCCGGAAACCGATTAGCCAGCGGATCGAGAAACTCGAGTTTCAGGGTAAGCCGGTCACGCCGTCACAGAAATTCCGCCTGGCGACCAACAACTATCGCGTCAATGGTGGCGGAGGCTACACGATGTATAAAGGCGCGCCGGTGATCTATCGTTCGAGTGACGAAATCCGTGAAATGATCATCGACTGGGTGGAGCGACATAAGACGATCCCGACGGAACCAAACAACAACTGGCGGATTGTCTTGTAAGCGTGGTTCGAGGGCCGGCTCTTTATTTAAGGGCGACTCTGAATAGTTGCCCTTAGATATTCAGAGTTGCCCTTAGTTATTCAGAGTCGCTCTTAACAATTAGCAGTCGCCCTCCAGTAACAATTGCCCAGTGACTTTCGTCGAGCTACTGCCCCCGCGTCGTTGACCTAACAAACACCGAAACGGCAACCCGGGGGCGTTGGGTTGCCGTTTCGGTTTCTACAATCGGCTACGAGCGGGAGCTCGACAGCCGTTGCGCGGGGAGTGTGGGGCAAGTTAGCGAAGCACCGCGACTTCAACGACCTCGTAGCAGCTTTCTGATAACTCACTCTTCGAAGCGATCGTTGCGAGCTCGCGTTCGATGGCGCGTTCCTGGCGAGACTTCATGAGATGCCGGCCTGCGTTTCCTGCACCGGTCCAAACCTCCGCCAGGAAGTAGTTCTGACCGTATCGGTGAAAAACCAGCCGTGCACTGCGTCTATTCTGCTTCGGCTCGATCACGAAGGTGAGAAGCATCGCTTCCGACTTGCCACCGGCGTTTTGAATTATCAAACCATTTGCCGGAGCGTTAGCGGCCTTCAGGGTGTATTCACCGGCGCTCAAAGTCTGATCGCCAACAACGAAAGCGAACGGAATATCGGCGACGACTTTTTTGGCCGACTGGGCGTTGGCCGAGGCGACTGCAGTTGCGAGCGCTATCGCTAATACGAGCGTTACCATCGTCAGTCCTTTTGCAATTTCCTTTTTCATGTTTTCTCCTTTTGCCTCATGGGCTGGGTCGAAGCGGCTCGACCTCTAAAACTCTGTAGTAAGCCAGTAATCCTTTTTCGGATTGCCTCTTACCTGTGGCAGCTCAACCATTGTCAAAGGTTTCCTGGGAGCTGACCCGGTCCATTGCCATTCTCGTGCCGCAGAATTTCGTTACTTGAATTGTGTGCATGAATGTGGAGGAAGGGGCTGTGGTTGTTATTGATTTGTTTTTATCCACCTCGCAAGGATCACGAACAGAAACAAAAATTGCATCGCCCTTTTCCTATCTCTTTAGATAGTGGTTCTTATCTGTTCAGATAGTGCGACGGAGAAAACCTTATGGAAACTGAAACGAGTATGAGGGCCAGGACACCGAGGCTGCGAAGCAGTCGTACAGAGTACTAGCCCCATGCGCAGCGGTGCGTGGGGAACCGGTCGCGTTACACACAAAGCCTGCGAAGCAGGCGACAGATGAATCGGGCGCCATCTCTGCCGCCAGCTTCGCAGCTTCAAGATCTTTTCGCGCAATCCTCATCCGCAGGCTCGCAAAGCCTCGCCTGGGGCTAGTGCTCTGCCCGACTGCTTCGCAGCCTCGTCGAATAAAATCCGGGTAATCGGCGTAAGCTGCGGATAATATTATTTGCCCCTAATTCAGAGGACGCGTACACTTATGCGCGCCAAATCTCCAGCTCACAACGACTCAGATGAATCCGCGACTCACAGCTATTGCCGGAAGACTAAAAGGCAGCGTCTTTTCTATCGAAGATCTGCCGGTCGTCATCGGCCGCGAAACTGCAGCCACGCTCTGCATTGCCGACGCCTCCGTGTCGCGCCGTCATTCCCAGATTGAAAGAGAAAACGATCACTTTGTAATCCTCGATCTCGAGAGTCTCAACGGCACCTTCATCAACGACGTGCCGGTGAAACGGCGCGCCCTGCATCACGGAGATCGGGTGAGGATTGGCGACTCGCAGTTTCTCTTCCTCATGCACGACGGCGACCTGGAAGTGAAGTCGAGTGAAGTTCATTTTGATGACGGCGAGATTGTCAGCGGCTCCACTCTTCAAGTGCGCTTCAACGATGCTCTTTACCTGATGGCCCGTGACCTGAGCGCGTTGATGAAGGTGAGCACCACCATCAACGCGATTCGCGGGGTGGAGAAGTTGCTGGAAACCCTGCTCGAACTTCTCTTCGAGGTGGTGCCCGCGGCAAGGGGCGCCATATTGCTGACGGACGGAGGCCCTGTAGGTCCTGAGACTCAGTTTGTTTCCATCTTTGCTTTGGACCGGCGACGCGGACCCGATCAGAAAATCAAAGTGAGCCGCACCATCACGCGGTCGGTTCTGCATCAGGGTGAAGCGCTGCTGATAAATGCCGGCGACGCTAAGGGAATCGAGTCAACTGAGAGCCTTATGGGCGATCGGCCGTCTTCAATCTTATGCGTCCCAATCATCATGCTCGATCGAAAGTTGGGCGTGATTTATCTCGATGCCCGCGAGCCCGACTCCGTTTTTGATAAGGACCATCTGCAACTGGTGTCGGCAATTTCGGCGATCACCGCGGTGGCCATAGAAAACGCGCGCCACTTCGAATGGCTGGTTAGTGAAAACCAGCGGCTCATTGCCGACTTCGGCATCGAACACAACCTGGTCGGCGAAAGTCCCCCGGTGCGCGAGGTTTTGCAGTTTATTTCGAAGGTGGCGCCGACGGATTCCACTGTTCTGCTCTCGGGTGAGAGTGGCACGGGAAAGGAGTTGGCGGCCCGGGCCATTCATCTAAACAGCAAGCGCGCTGACAAGCCTTTCATGGCGGTCAACTGCGCTGCGTTGGCGGAGTCGTTGCTCGAGAGTGAACTATTCGGGCACGAAAAAGGATCATTCACGGGCGCCCTGGCTCAAAAGAAGGGGCGGCTCGAAATCGCAGACGGCGGCACAGTGTTTCTTGATGAGATCGGCGAGCTCTCACCTGCGCTACAGGTGAAGCTATTGCGCGTGTTACAGGAGCGCGAGTTTGAACGCGTCGGTGGAACACGCACCATCAAGATCGACATCAGGCTCATTACGGCGACGAACAAAGATCTCGAGGAAGCTGTCAGCCAGGGAACATTTCGGCAGGATCTTTACTACCGGCTCAACGTCGTCAGTTTGGAGATGCCGCCGCTCCGAGAACGACCCGAAGACATTCCGCTTCTGGCAAGTTATTTCGCGGCGAAGTATGGCGAGAAATGTAATCGCAAGGTGACTGGAATCTCTGCCGAGGCTCAGGCGCGTTTAACTGCATACGATTGGCCGGGCAATGTGCGCGAGCTGGAGAATGCCATTGAGCGCGCGGTTGTGTTAGGCACCACGGATCGTATTCTTCCCGAAGACTTACCGGAATCCCTGCTTGAATCCGAACCTCCAACCGCGCCGGCAACGAATTATCACGACGCCGTGGCCCAGACCAAAAAGCAGATCATTTTGAACGCGATGCAACAGGCCAGGGGCAACTACACCGAAGCCGCAAAAATACTGGGAGTGCATGCCAATTACCTTCACCGTCTCATCCGGAATTTGAATCTTAAAGACCAACTAAAGCCTTAAAAAAGTTGAACCTGCCTTAACATTTTGCGGTGAATTAAAAGGTGTTAATTGGCTAACAAGATTTCAAGCAAAAAAGATTGACTTCGAATTAAAGCCGTCGTAGATTTGTCGCCGCCATCAATTTAGACTCCAGGCTCACCGGTTGGTCATCGGGAATACCCTGCACGGCTGGGTTATTCATTCTTAGCATTCCCAATTTCCTCGTACTCCTGGAAAACTTCAATTTTAATTACCCTCGGAGGCCCCCATGTCTCGAATCCCCCGTCGCACAGATGTCGTCTCTACATTCAAAATCGTTTCTAATCACCGCCTGCTACTCATTACGGCGTTAGTAATGCTCGGTGTGGCGGGAGCCGCAATCTCCCGTTCATTCGCTTTTAGGGCGAATTTCAGCCAGCCAGCCGCGCCGAGTCTCGCGTCGGGGCCGGAGTCTCGCTCGGGCGTTCGCTCGAAAGACTCCGCCGAGTTGCTGAAATTTGCAGGCTTGCGCCGTTCGACGGCGCCTTCAAGCCCGAGGAGTATGCTGGCGCCGACCGTGACGGCCACCAAGACCGATGCGCTCGTACCGACAGGCAATAACGGGGATGGCAAGGCCGATCCGGGCGATACGATCAACTACACCGTCAACATCAGCGCGAGCGGGGAAGATGCCACGGGTGTGACGTTTACTGACACGGTGGATCCAAATACCGCTTTCGTGGGGGGAAGTCTCAGAGCCACGCCGGTTGCAGTGAACGATAGTTATTCAGCTCTTGGCAACGTTCGCATTTCCGTGCCCGCGCCCGGCGTGCTCGGGAACGATTTTCTCGGCATACCCAGCGCCACGATCGATACGCCTACTCCCGTTACGAGCACCAATGGCGGTAACGTAACGCTTAACGCAGACGGCAGTTTTATTTACAACCCACCTGCGGGCTTCGAGGGCGCCGATACTTTCACCTACACGCTGGTCAACTCCGAGGGCAGCAATCCAGGAACCGTGACGATCAACGTCAGCGGGATGATTTGGTTCATCAATAACAATGCGGGCGCGTGTTCCTCTGACTGTAATGGACGACTAACCAATCCCTTCACGAGCCTCGGGGCGTTCGAGGCTGTCAACGGCAACGGGGGCGTAAGCGACCCGGCGGCGGGCGACAACATTTTCATCTATGAGAGCGCGACCGCCTACGTTGGGCCTGCGACGCTTGAGAACAATCAGAAGGTCATCGGGCAGGATGCTGTCGGCGCAAGTCTTGAGGCGCTTGCGGGCATCACGCTCGCCCCTAACAGCGACGCGCTGCCGTCGCTTAATAGCGGGAACGCAACGATTGTCACCATCACCAGTGCGGGAAACGCGATCAACGTTGCTTCGGGCAACACACTGCGCGGGTTTACCGTGGGGGATTCTATTACAGATATTTCCGGGACGGGCTTCGGCACGCTCACCATTGCGGACGTTACGCTGAATGACACAGGGCAGGCGCTCAACCTTACTACAGGCACATTGGCCGCGACCTTCGGCAGCATTTCGTCAACCAGCAGCACCCTGACGGGCATCAGCCTGACCGGCGTCGCAGGCAGTCTCACGATGCCCACCACTACCATCACGGATCCGGCGGGCATAGGCATCAGTGTTAATACTTCAAGCGCCACGCTCGATTTTGGCAATACCACTTCGACAGGTTCGGGCGGCACCGGAGTCAGCCTGACTACCAACACAGGCACCATTACGTTTGGCAGTCTCACAATCACGCCTGATGCAAATCAACGCGGATTGCTTGCCACCGACAACAGCAACACCATAACTGCCACCAGCGGCGCAATCACCACGACCGGCGCACCAGCCGTCGAGATCACGCGAGGGAGCGGCACTACACCGCTACTCATGTCGCTGACCAGTGTGTCGGCCAATGGTGGAATAAGTGGAATTATCCTTAGCAATACCAGTGGCAGCTTTAATGTGGGCACCTCAGGCGGGCTATGTGGCGGAGCGGTCACACCCAACGCGGTCGGCACGCCTGCGACCATTACGAGTCCGGTTTTAGCCGACTGCACCGGAGGCTCCATCCTGAACATGACGACCGACGGCATCTCGTTAAATAACGCAACTAATGTCTCGCTGGGCCGAATGCGCATTCAGGACGCTGCCGACAGTGGGGTCTTCGGCAACAACTTGACGGGCTTCTCGCTCACCAACAGTTGGGTCGAGAGTAACGGCGACTCGACCGTGGCAGAGGACTCCGGCCTCGAGTTCCAGGTGTTGACCGGTACGAACGACGTCACCAACTCGACCGTCAGCAACAACTTCGAGTTCGGCATCAACTGGCAGTCGACGAGCGGCACCGGCACCTTGAACATCACCGGCACCACGGTCGGGCCGAACCCCGTCGGCACCGGCGCCAACGGCGTCCACTTCAACAACCAGACGGGCACTAACACCTCGACCATCGTCATCACTGACAGCAACATCACTGGCAACCAGGCGACCGGCATCGCGGCCAACGTCGATAACAGCGCCACGCAGAACCTGAAGATCCAGAACACGACGATCCGCAACAACAACATCGGCATCCACGTCACCAGCGGGACCAATGCCGGCACAAACCTGCACGTCGTCAACAACACGCTGCTCAGTCACAACAACTTCGCCATCGGGCTGGTTCCGCTCAGCACCTCGACCACCAGCTCACAATTTCAGGCGCTGATCACCGGCAACAGCATCGGCAACGGGACGGCGGACACGGGGTCGCGCGACTCTTACGGCATCTACGGCGACTTCCGCGGGGACGTGGACGCGATCCTCTCGATCACGAACAACAACATCCGCAACACCGACATTCCCCCGATCCGTGTCGAGGGGCGGCTGCCGAACGCGGCGGCGGGGACTCCACTGCTCGACGTCACCATCCGCAACAACACGCTGGGCATACCCGACAACAACTCGGCCTTCCCGTTCGTCGCCCTTTACGGCATGGAGCTCGAATCGCGCAACGTCACCATCCTCACGGCCGATGTCGCCGGCAATGACGCCACCGGCCTTGGCGGTTTCGAAGACATCCGCTTCCGCCAGCGTGACACGTCCACGTTCAGGATGGAGCGGCTGACCGACGGCGACGCGACGCCGAATGAGGTGATCACCAACATGGCGACGGTCGAGGCGCAGATGATCGCGGACAACCCCGGCAACACCGCCGACGCGACGCAGCAGTTGGCGACCACCGGCTACACCGAGACAGCCAACGGTGCGACCCGTGACCCGGGGTTGCCGCCGGCTATTTTGTTAACTAGCGGAGATGACTCGGAAACTTCTCTTAGCAATGGGCAAGAGGCCATGACAGCCGGCTCAGAAAGTTCAGTTAGCTCTGAACCACAGGCGAAGTTGGACGTGGAGTCAACCCTAGTGATACCTGGCGAACCGATTATTAATGAGAACGTCGGAAGCTTGCGGCAAACGGAGTTGTCTTTGATAACACAGGCAGCACTTGCAAGATGGAGAAAGACAGGCATCTCTACTGAAGACCTAATGCGATTGCAAGCCGTGAAGTTCGAGATCACAGATCTGCCGGAAGGGCAGCTTGCCACCGCCACTTCAACAAACGTCAAACTTGACGGCACTGCCGGCGGGTACGGCTGGTACCTGGACCTAAACCCAATGGACGATGAAGAGTTTGACGTGCCTGTTCCGGGCAGAGAACTGCAAACCACCGAGTACAGCCTTGCGCACGGTCGTGCGGTGGACTTACTGACCGTCGTAATGCGCCAGCTTGGCACGGTGTACCTGCAAGGCAAGAAGGGTACTCCCAAACAGCTGCGATGGCTGATGCAGAACACTTTGTCACCGGACGTCAGGCGCTTGCCGGATGCTCGGAATATACTATTAACACGCCCGCCAATTGGAGTAGGTAGGAACCAATCGGGTAGCGAAAAGAGCCTTGCTTCTCGTGCGAGCAAAGCTTCTGCGTCGCCTGCGAAGACCGGTGTTTTCACATCGGCTAGAACTGCTTCTCGTCAAAGCAGCAGACTCATGCACCATGCGACGACGAACAGGACGACGGCTGCTAGTCTCAGTATGCTTGCCGACGTCTCTTTAAACATCGGGACGCTGCCTGCGGGCGAGACCGTCACAATTACATTCCAGGTCACGGTAAATAACAATATAGCCGCCCCACAGATCTCCAACCAGGGAACGGTCTCCGGCACCAATTTCTCGCCGGTGCTTACCGACGACCCGGACGTGGGCGGCACCGCCGACCCGACCGTGACTCAGGTGGACCTACCGGACGTAACCGTGGCCGTGGCACCCGCCTCGGTTTTGGAGGATGGACCGGACACCCTTGTCTATACATTCACGCGTGAAGGGCCGACGACTGACAGCCTGACGGTGAGCTTCAGCGTCACGGGCAGCGCCACCTTCAGCACCGACTACACGCAGAGTGGCGCGGCCACCTTCAATGGCACCGGCACAGTCGTGATTCCCAGCGGCAGCGCGTCAGCAGCAGTGACCGTTGATCCAACGCCTGATTCCTCGGTCGAGGCAGACGAGACGGTGATTCTGACGGTGACTTCTGGCACCGGCTACGAGGCTGGCACTCCAGCGTCTGCCTCCGGGACGATCACCAACGACGACACGGATGTGAGTGTGGCCGTAGAACCGTTGTCGGTGGATGAGGACGGGGGGACCAACCTCGTTTACACCTTCACCCGCACCGGCGTCACCTCGGGCGCGCTCACCGTCAATTTCTCAGTCGGCGGGACAGCCGGCTTCACCCCCCCAGGCGACGATTACACGCAGACTGGGGCCGCGACCTTCGACGCGACCTCCGGCACAGTCAACTTCACGGCCGGCAGCCCGACTGCCACCGTCACGGTTGACCCGACTACAGACACGACGGTCGAGCCCAACGAGACGGTCGTCCTGACCGTGATCTCGGGCCCGGGCTACAACGTCGGCACGCCCAGCGTGGTGACAGGAACGATCAACAACGACGACACCGCGGTGAGTGTAGCGGTGTCTCCGGAATCGGCGTTGGAGGACGGAGCCACCAACATGGTCTACACCTTCACCCGTACGGACGGCGACGGCCCGCTCACCGTGAACTTCTCGGTCGGCGGGACGGCCACCTTCGGCGGCGTTGGCGCTGACTACACGCAGACTGGGGCTGCGAGCTTCGACGCGACCTCGGGCACCGTGACGTTCGCCGACACTGTCTTGACCGCCCAAGTGACGGTCGACCCGACGGCGGATGCGACGACCGAACCCAACGAGACCGTCATCCTGACGGTGATCGCGGGTACGGGCTACACGCCCGGTACGCCCAACTTCGCTACGGGCACAATCACCAACGACGATAACGCCGTGTCGGTGGCGGTATCTCCGTCCTCGGTGGCCGAGGACGGTGGGACCAACCTCGTCTACACTTTCACCCGTACAGACTCCACCGGTGTGCTGGTTGCCAACTTCTCGGCCAGCGGCACAGCCAGCTCCAGCACCGACTACGTGCTGAATGATGCCACTACCTTCGACGGGACCAACGGCACCGTTACGTTCGCTGACGGCAGCTTGACCGCGCCGGTGACGGTTGACCCGACGGTGGACGCGGCGGTCGAATCAGACGAGACGGTCGTCCTGACCGTCGCCTCGGGCACCGGCTACGGCGTCGGCACCCCGGCCTCGGCGCAAGGGACGATCACCAACGATGACACGGACGTGTCAGTAGCGGTCTCTCCGAGTTCGACCTTCGAGGACGGCGCGGGGAACCTCGTCTACACCTTTACCCGCACCGGCGTTACCACCGGCGCGCTGACAGTCAACTTCACGGTTGGCGGGACGGCGACCTTCGGCGGCCCTGGCGCGGACTACACGCAGAGTGGCGCGGCCACCTTCAATGGCACCGGCACAGTGATCTTTAGCGCCGGCAGCTCGACGGCGGCGGTAACGATTGACCCGACCACTGACGACACTGCCGAATCAGACGAGACGGTGATCCTGGCGTTGGCTGCGGGGGCGGGCTACAACGTAGCGATTCCCAACTCGGCCACCGGCACTATCACCAACGACGATGCGGAGGTGACAGTGTCGGTATCTCCTTCCTCGGTGTTTGAGGACGGGCCGGGAACCATGGTCTACACCTTCACCCGGACGGGATTCACCGGCGCGCCGCTGACGGTGAGCTTCACGGTCGGCGGGACGGCTATCTTCGCTCCACCCAACACCGACTACTTTCAGACGGGCGCGGACCCCGGCTTCACCGCCACCGCTGGCAGCGTCACCTTTAGCGGCACCAACACGACCGCGACAGTGACGGTTGACCCGCTCGACGACGCTGACCCAGAGCCCAATGAGACGGTGATCTTCACCCTTATCTCGGGCACCGGCTACAGCGTCGGCTCGCCTGGCTCGGCGACTGGCACCATCCTCACCGACGATGCCAGCCCGCCGACCGTTCAA
>Ga0190270_10000140_pt1 | contig 32064 bp, 22 predicted proteins | sample Popmic320T_FD_133748 | JGI IMG/M metagenome (GOLD analysis project Ga0190270, IMG submission 133748) | Populus adjacent soil microbial communities from riparian zone of Weber River, Utah, USA - 320 T | ecosystem: Environmental > Terrestrial > Soil > Riparian zone | place: USA: Utah | collected...
AACGCAAAACTCCCGTAGAACGCGCTGTTCTCACCCGACCTTTGCCATGGTTCGCCCACGTCGCCTCCCGCGTACATCGCTTTTGTGGTGTAACCCACCTTGCGATTCTCAAGCGGCACTAGCGGCGAATACCAAACTAATTGGGGCATTTTGCAGCAAAGATCGTCAGGCATCGCTTCGACTGTGATAGAAGCAAAACTGTTGACCTTAACCGCGTAAGCTTTGCCCTGATGATCGAAACTCAAAGGCGCACGGCGTATGGAGCTAATCTGTCCAAGCGACGCGGCGTACTGACTCTTGAGCGCCGTCAGCATTGCTCGCGACTGAGCGTCTGAGGCATTTTCACCAATGATTATTTCGGAGTTTCTCGCGGCGTTTTTGTCCGCCAGGTTCTCAGACGCGCTGACGATTGCGATCGCTCGCACACCCGCCAGATCAACTCCCTGCCATGCACCCGATTTGACGCTCCAGGCCATAAGAGCGTCCCGGCCGGCCGTTGTGAGTTCTCCGTTATAGTGGCAAGCGCCGGCAAAAACGCTGGCCGTGCGCACTTCTACGTAGTCACCTTTAATGCTCTCAGTCTCGGCGCTTGAATTACTACCGAAAGATCCGGCGAGGGACACAACCAATGCTATTGGGATTATGACAAATAAAAATCTTCGCATTTCAATCCTCCTAAAACTTCAACTCGGTGTCATCATACATCGTCAAGCGCCGAGCTGTAACAGTTACGACCAGGCACACAGCGGCTGGGCTGCACCCTGCCACCATCCGGCCCTATTACTTTTTGAGTTTCACGACACCAGCAATGGTTGCTTGCATCGAGATATTGGCCTGCATCGGTCGCCAGGCTGTCGAGCATGAAAAACTTTTTTGAGCGCAACGCGCCACAGAACGGGCTCTGGATTGGTGCGTTGCTGCTTTCGTTGGCTATTTCGTTTGGCATTGCTCCACTCCCTTAATGAACCGACAGTAGTCAGTACGACGGGCTGACGATCGCAGTGTTTCTTTGTTCGCTCCGCGTGACCCAGAGAAGAACATGCCCAAGCGCGAGGCTCTGATGCGCTCAGAGCCCTGCGGCTTTTGCTACCGCTCTGCGAACCAGAGTCTTTGTAAGCGGCACCTTGTAAGCATTCTTTTCAAGTGGTTGAGCGCCGTCGAGTGCTAACGTCGCGGCTTGCTCGAGCACATCCCCACTCAGCGTCTTGCCCACCAGGAATGTTTCAGCCTTCGTCGCTCTCCAGGGAATTGGAGCTACACCGCCGAGAACCAGCCGCGCCTGCGCGACCTGGTTGCTTGGTCCAAGTTGCAAAGCGGCCGCGACTGCGGACATCGCGAAATCCATCGACTCTCGTTCTTTAAACTTGAGGTAAGTAGAACGCGCCGCGATTGGCGACGAGGGTACTTGAATGTGCGTGATGATCTCGTCGTTGCGAAGTACGTTCTCCCGCCGGATGTTCTCACTCGGTAAAGTGAAAAACTTGTCCAGCGGTATCACTCGTTTTCCCTCACCGCCTACAACTGAGACACTGGCGCCAAGAGCCATTAGCATCGGCGCGAGATCCGATGGATGAACTATGTACGAAGGCCCACCACCAAGAATCGCGTTGTACTTGTTCTCGCCGTTCGCCGCGTAACACTCGGTGCCGCCTTTCTTAAGACATATGACTTCTTCAAGCCGGTAATACCAGCAACGCGGACGCTGGCACAGATTTCCTCCAACTGTTCCGAGGTTGCGAATCTGCGGAGTCGCAATCGAGTGTGCCGCTTCAGCGAGACCAGGAAAACTCGCGCGTACACCCGCGTGTTCTTCAAGTTGAGTAATAGTGACCAAAGCGCCGATGGTCAGACCTGACTTCGCATTAACCTGGATCCCATCAAGCCCTCGGATGTTTTTAAGGTTGACCACGCGCGATGGACGCGTGCTGTAGTCTTTCATCGTGGTCAGTAAATCCTGCCCCCCAGCCATTGGCCGGGCTGCTTCATCAACGTCGGTTGCCGCTGTTGCGGTTTTAAGCAACTGCACGGCCTCTACGAGCGTAGTTGGGTTGGCCCATTCGAATGCTTTCATGCAGTTGTCCTCCTGTTCGTAAGGGCCATCAGGATCTTGTCTGGCGTGATTGGCAGGTCAGGTACGCGAACACCGGTCGCATTGAATACCGCATTGGCCAGCGCCCCGACCGAAGGAATTATCGCCGGCTCGCCGACTCCGATGACAGCTTCACGCTTGTCGTCGTCGTCAATAATAGCGACGAGTTCAGGCATCTCAGCCGAGCCGGGCAGCTTGTAATCGCCGAAGCCTGGATTGAGCTGGATACCGAGATTGGCATCCATCACGCGCTCTTCCCAAAGGGCCATACCGAGCGACTGAATCATGCCGCCATTAATCTGGCTTTCCACTGCCAGCCGGTTAAGTGGGAGTCCGATGTCCTGAACATGCACCATCTTAATGGGACGCACGCCCCCGGTCTCGACGTCTACTTCAACTTCAGCGAAACAAACACCGTGAACCCCGGTCGCGGAAAGTTCAGCCTGCCACTGTCCTCGAGCAGTCACCCCCGCCGCCGGAAGCGCGACCGCAGCTTGCTTCCACGTGAGCGACTTGCCGCCTCCGCTAACGTTGCCGTCCGCGAATTTGATCTCCTCTGGCTTTACGCCGCCCAGCAGCGGCGCGACTTTCTCCGCCATTGCAATGCGGGCCTTGTATGCTCCGTTTTTAACTGAAGGCGCGAGCGAGGCTGCGGTAGTTGAGCCGCCTGAGGCGTTTGCGGAGCCCAAGGTTGAATTCCCGATCTTTTCGACTACGTCTTTCGTTTGCAGTCCCAGCTCTTCAGCAACGATTGCTCTGGTATACGTGCGCGTGCCGGTGCCCAGGTCCTGAGTGCCCACAGCAACTACGACGGAACCGTCGCGTGCGATGGTCACGTCAACTTTGCATTGGTTGTTGCCTCCACCGCCCCAGGTTCCCACGGCGCATCCGATACCTCGCTTCAATGGTCCTGCCGCTCCGCCGGGAGTCTTGTTACGTCTGTCCCAACCGATCTCTCTGGCGCCGCGATCGAGTTGGCGATGATAAACCTTGTCTCTCAGGTTCTTTTTTCGAAACTCCAGAGGATCCATCCCCAGCTTGTCGGCCAGGTCCTCCATCAGGCACTCGATCGCATAAGAAGCTTGGGGATGACCGGGCGCACGCATCGCGCGTGAAGAGTCTTCGTGCGTGTGAATCGCAAAGCGTTCGCGATATGAATTGGTTGCTCGGTAGATGTAAGGCTGGCCGGCTTGTGAACCATCGCCTAGTCCGCCGAGTTGATACTGAAGAGCTTGCAGCGCAACCAGCGTCCCATCTTTGGTGGCGCCCGCTTTGAATTTCTGCCACGAACCGGAGCGGTTGCCGGCCAGCAGAAACTCGTCCCTGCGCGTGAGCATCAGTTTCACCGGTGCTTTTGCTTGTTTGGCTAACCGGCAAGCCAAGGCGCCTTCGATGCCAATACCAAACTTGGAGCCAAACCCGCCGCCCATGTGTTCGACGATCGCTGTAACATCGCTCTCCTTGAGATCCAACTCCTTCGCAGCTTCTCCGGGGATGGTGAACGTGCCCTGCGTTGAAGCGTAGACGGTCGCGGTGGTCCCACCGCGAAAATCGACCACGTGCCCGTGGGTTTCCAGAGAGGAGTGATGAATTATTGGCGTGCGGTATTCGCCTTCGAAGATTACGTCACACTTCTCCCAGGCTGCCGCAACCCTGGTCGCATAACCGAGACTATCTTTGGGTTCGAGATTCCCCTCGGGATAAACCTTTGCCGAGGTCTCTTTTAGAGCTTCATCTGCCCGCACGACGTGTGGGAGCACCTCGTATTCAACGTTAATCGCACGGATCGCATCGGCAGCGATCTCGGGCGTGTTTGCGGCAACGGCAGCTACAGGCTCGCCGGCGAAATGGACCAGCGTGCCTTTTGATTCGGTCGGCTTTTCACCACCGGTCGCAGCTTGCTCGGCCGGGGCCGGCTTATCAGTGATACTGACGACTGCCTTTACGCCTGGAATTCGCGCAGCCGCAGTTGTGTCAACTTTGATGATGCGCGCATGAGCGTGCGGCGAGCGAAGCACGCGTCCGTGCAGCATGCCGGGAAGCCGTTTATCGTAAGTGTATTCCGCAACACCCGCGGCTTTCTGTGGTCCATCAATTCGCCTGATGTGATGACTGAGGAGAGTGTGCTTGTCATTTGGTCCCCAACCTGGACCGCCCACATCGTCAACTTCGATCTCGACCATAGTCTCGACCCCATTGACGACCCGCGGAACTCTAACTTTCTTCTTTTTAGGAGCTGCCTGCTGCATAAGTTTCTCCCGTGACAAGTGACAAGTGACAAGTGACAAGCAAGAAGGATCTGCCACCCACAATGCTTACTTAACGCTTACTTCTTGCTTGTCACTTGTCACTTGTCACTTGTTACCTGTCACTCGTCATTCGTCACTCGACACGGTGGCGGCGCCGGCGGCCGCCAGTGCCGCTTCGAAAACTCTCGGATAGGTGCCGCAACGACAAAAGTTTCCTTTGCACGCTTCACGAACATGGTCCAGAGATGGATTGGGATTCTTCTTTAGATACGCGGAGATCGTGGTGATGAATCCGGGCGTGCAGAAACCGCACATCAACGCGTCTTTATCCACGAACGCCGTTTGAACTGCGTTCATCGCGTCCGGTTTGCCCAAGCCCTCAACTGTGGTGATTTGCCGAGCAGTTGCGTCAACGGCCAGCACCAAACAGGAGTAGGCAGGCTTACCATCCAATAAGACAGTACACGCGCCGCACGTCCCCATGTCACACACCAGCTTCGGCCCGGTCACAGCGGGTTCCAAATGGTCCCGCAACGTGCTGAGAAGAGTAGTGCGTGGCTCGACCTTAACAGTGCGTGGTTGTCCATTGATGTTGAGTGTGAGATCAACATCTCCACTTAACGTGCGAGCAGCTTTGGCTTTGGTGTCCTGAGCTTGTGCTTCGATCAGAAGCTGATCAGCCAACGCAGCGCCCGCGCCCGCGATGCCTACGCCCTTGAGAAAGCGTCGCCGGCTTGCATCGTGTGGACCATCCGGGTGTTTCTTATCTCTATCGGAGTCGTCAGCCATTTGTTTTGTCCAACCCTCTTTAGAAATTCAATGTAAAAGAAAATATTCGCGAGCTAATTGGCTGTCCCGCGAGTCTTGTACAAATTCACTCGCGATCCTAAGGACACAAAATTTCATGTTACGCCCGCAATATGAACAACGATAGATTGCCTGTCAAGCACTTTGGCAAATATGCTCGCTATTACAGAACCAGGCGGCGGTAGCGCCGGATGCCACAGGCGACTTTGGTATTGAGAAGGTTCAAATTGGGCGCGCTATGAACCCATCGTTACTCCAGCATCCGGCGCTACCGCGCTCGGTTCTGTAGTCGAGTGCACTCCAAAAAGGCGTTGACACTTTTCAGTTGTTGCCGCTAGTATCCGATTTTGTCCTAAGTCGGGTCAAATTCAAAACAATTAAACCGTTTCGCTTTTGGACCAGAGGGTGATCTTTCATTCCATAGAAGGAGCCGCATCATGTCAGTCAGAAGCGTCACTCGTTCCGTAGTCTTACTGCTGAGTGTAGCGGGGTTCGCTCAGCTTTCCGTAATCTCTCCTGCTCAAAAAACATTGGCCAGGAGTCTCCGGGCCGCTGCTTCACATCCGAGCACAAAACCAAAAAACGCGAAGCCCACTGACTGGTCCGTCAGCATGGTCGAGTCGACCATGAAGCGTTTTCCGACTGCTAAGGATCTTGGTTCATGGGGCTACGCGAAATCGCTGTACCTGTATGGCCAATATCTTGTCTGGAGGCGAACCGGAGATAAGAGACATCTCCAGTACATAAAAGGCTGGATAGATTCTCACGTTGATAACGAAGGCAACGTCTTCAACACCACCAACGACGGCAAGATTACACCGATCAACTTTACGAACCTCGACAGCATGCTCCCCGGAAATTTACTGTTGCTACTTCATAAGGAAACAAAGGAACCGAAGTACAAGCTTGCCGCCGACAAGATCAGAAAGAAGTTTGATACTTACAAGCGCACCAGCGACGGCGGATTCTGGCATGCTGAAGGCGCTAGTCGCGCGTGGCAATTGTGGGCCGACGGTGTTTTCATGTCGATGCCGTTTTTGGTGAGATATGGCAAGTTGTATGGAGACGGCGTTTACGCGAACGATGAGGCCACGAAGCAACTGATCATTTATGCCAGCCACCTGAATGATCCGGAGACGGGGCTGATGTTTCACGCCTACGATGAAAGTGGCGCAACACCCTGGTCAGATCCCAGCACCAAACACTCATCAGAATTCTGGTGCCGTGCAATTGGCTGGTTCGGGATGACCTTGATCGAAGTGCTGGAAATACTTCCGAAGGACCATCCGAAAAGACCGCAGTTGATCAAGCAAGTGCAACAGCTGGCGCGGGCCTATACGCGTTTTCAGGATCCGAAAACAGGATTATGGTTCCAGGTGGTGAACAAAGGGCATTTGCCTGACAACTGGCTGGAGACCTCAAGCTCAAGTATGTACACGTATATGATCTCAATGGGGGTGAAGCGTGGATACCTAGACCAGAGCTATTTAAAGACGGCCAAAAAGGGGTATGAAGGTGTGCTCACGAAGATCTCACTCGACGCCGACGGCATGACGAATATCACGGACATTTGCGAAGGAACGAACGTCGCGGATATCGCTTACTACTTTGCCAGGAAAAGAAATACAAATGACTTCCACGGCCTCGGCGCGTTTCTGATTATGAATGAGCACATGACCAGGGGGGCTCCGCGGAGGTTGTTAGCTGATTAGAACAAACGCGGCGCACTCCAAGGGGAGGCCCCTCACGACGATTTCCTGAGCACTTTGCGAGCCCTCGGGCAATCAAGGTTGAGCCAATGAAACGAATATTGATATCTGCCATCGTCCTGCTTTCTTGTTCTGCGTTGACTGCATCCGCCTCTTCTCGGATCAAAGTCATCAAGCTCTCGGTGACCAATCCAACCAGCGACAGCCGAACCGCGGAGAACGTCGTCGTCAACGTTGCGGAGCTGCGCCGCATTGCGCCCGACTTCAAACCAGCCGCGGTAATCATCACCACCAGCGATGCCGCCACCGTTGACGAAGATGCCAGGACATTGCAAACCACGGAATTGGCATCACAGGCCGACGATCTGGATGGCGACCTGAAAATAGATGAGCTGGCGTTTCAGATCGATTTGAAACCAAAGCAGACTCGTATCGTGACCATAGCTTACGGCGATTCGGCCACGATCGCGCGTTTACGCAGCAGCTACCCGCAACGCACTCACGCGAAATTTACGACGCGCTTTGAAGGCATGGGATGGGAATCGGACCTTACAGCGTGGAGACTCTACTTCGATAAAAGAAACGCTATTGATCTTTACGGCAAGCGCCGGCCCGGCCTTTATCTCGAGTTGTTTGGTTCACCTGAATACGATTACCACGAAGAATCACCATTTGGTCGAGACATCTACAAGATTGGTAATGCGCTGGGACTTGGGGCGGTCGGCGCGCTGGTAGACGGAAAGGTCGTGAAGGTCGCTGAGGTGAGCGATCGTTCGTGGCGCATCGTTTCTGATGGTCCAGTGCGATCAATCGTCGAACTGATCTACAAAGGATGGAAAGTTGGGGAACGTTCCATCGATCTAACGAGCCGCATGACGATCTGGGCCGGCGAAAGGGGATTTGAACATCGCATTAATGCGACCAACGCCGAAGGTCTTGTGTTTGTTACAGGCCTGCCGCGCAAGCCTGGACTGAGTGAAATCACCCGCGCCGAAGTTGGCGCTGCTTCGGAGATAGTCGGAACCTGGGGACACCAGGTTTTGAAGACTGGCGCCACTGCAACCGAATCATTGCCTGATCAGAATCTAGGCCTCGCAATTTTCCTGTCTCCGCCAGTGTCAGGCTCAACACCATTACCTCACGACACGGACAATTATCTGGCTAAAGTTCAAGCTACCAATGGAACCGCGCGTTGGTACGTTGCGGGCGCATGGGATCAGGAGAGCAGCGAGCCAATGCTCTCAACGGCACCCAGCGCAAAAGAGAAACACAACAACACCACGCTGGTTTTTCCTTCCCGAGGCATAACAAAGCGTGAAGAGTTTGTCAGTTACGCCAAAATGATGGACGCTGCGCTGACCCAACCAGCCAAAGTCACATTGCTGTCGACCAGCGCGGCGCCGCAATCCGCCCCGCCTGATACGCTCACAGGTGCAACAAGAAAAACCTACGCTCAGGCTGTTGATTTGATGAGTCAGGCAGCTAGCCGTTCAGCACGTAAATGGGAACCTGTTGTCAGTGCTTCACCCGCGCAGGAAGTTCTGATGCGCGCCGGCAACGGCTTCTTTACTGAAGGCGACAATCAAAGCGGGGATTGGAAAGAACAGAAAGGCTACTCCTGGACCGGCGGGTTCTGGGTAAGCGAGCTATGGCGACTTTACGATAAAACCAAAGACGACCGTTTCAAGCAGTGGGCAGAATTGTGGCATTCGCGCCTCATAGGCAAGGAGGCCAGTATTCATCATGACACCGGTTTTATGTATTTCTACACCTCGGCGGTCGCCTACAAGATCACGAAAGATCCCAAATATCGCGAGAGCGCTTTACGAGCCGCCGAGCGTCTTAAACAACTCTACAATCCGACCACTGGACTGGTCGCGTCGTGGGAAGTTAACGGTGACGATACGATCATCGATACGATGATGAATCTCCAGATTTGGTGGTGGGCGACGAAGGAGACGGGAGACCAACAGTGGCGCGCCATGGGCTTGAAGCACGCTTTGCGATCTGCTGAGTTATTCGTCAGGCCTGACGGCTCGGTCATTCAATCGGCGCACTACAACCCTGGTGATAACCGCCAGGACTTCACGCCCACGCGGGGCGGTTTGAAAGTTCCCAACAACGCAAAAACAGGCCAGCCAGTCTATTTCCACACTCATCAGGGTTTCGCTGCCGACACTGCCTGGGCCCGAGGCACTGGGTGGGGGTTATATGGTTTCACCGTGGCATACGCAGAGACAAAAGATCCACAACTTTTGGCGGCCGCCGAGAAGGTCGCGGCTTTTGTTTTGGATCGACTTCCGGAGGATGGCGTGCCCTGGTATGACTTCTTCGACGAAGGGGTCCACTTTCGTATTCGTGATACTTCGGCAGCAGCCCTCATTGCGGGAGCGCTGCTTCAATTATCAGAGCAGGCCACCGACGGCACCCGGGCTACGCTGTACCGGGGAGAGGGTGAACGAATCACGCAAACGCTCATCGATCGGTATCTGACTCCGGTCTCAGCTCAAGAGACGAGTCCAGCGGGCATCCTCCGCCATGGATCCAGCACACGACCAAATGACGGTATGACGATCTACGGTGACTATTACCTTCTTGAAACTTTGCTTTGGCTGGAAGAACGTGCAGCTAAGACTCGAGCTGGTACTCGCTAGTGAACTCAAAATCAGCCTTCCCGGTCCCCAACCCCAGAACTTTGTCGACAAATACCAAGCCACCCAGGTGAAATGGTTGAACCCATTTGGCTCTAGGGCGTGATTGTTAAGGATGAGTGAATTCGAAAGCCGACACGTTAGAAACCTGCCACGCCGCATATTACGCAGCTTTGCTGCAACTTCCGCCCTCGATAGCAAAAGCTTTCTGGTTAAATCTCAAAAAATTATCTTGACACGTTCCTCAGATTGGTAGTATACGTGCGCCCACATGGAGTCAAATGGTTTCACCAATTCTAATGGCAGCCGCTTCAAGGTCAGCGAATCATCGGTCTCAAGCCAAACCACCGAAGAGGTGGTTGCGCGAGTATCAGAGCTCATAAAGACGGCGCAACTGAAGGCAGGCGATCGGCTTCCCCCTGAGCGTGAGCTCTCAAAGCAGCTCGGCGTGAGCCGACCGTCACTGCGTGCGGGACTGCGAGCGCTGTCGTCCATGGGCGTGCTCAAGTCTCGCCAGGGAGCCGGAACGTTTGTATCGGATGGTCCGCCGACCCTCGACAGCGAGCCGCTTCGTTTGTTGGCCGCGCTTCATGGATTCAGTTTTGATCACATGTTCGAGACTAGATCGATTCTTGAGGTGGGAGCAGCGGGTCTCGCTGCCGAGAAAGCCACCAGCGAGCAAATCGCCACCCTGGCGGATGAAATCGCGGAGATGTACGCCGCTCTGGGCGACCCGCAGGAATACCTCGTACACGATATTCGTTTCCATCGCGCAATAGCCGAAGCGTCGAACAATCCGACGTTGGCTACGCTTGTGGAGATGGTCTCCGCGGTGATGTATGAGCGCCGGCGCGAAACCATTGAGCGGGCCCACGACTTTAGCGAGTCACTCGAATTACACCAGCAGGTTTATCGCGCGATCAGGGCTCGACAGCCCGAAGAGGCGCGCGCCGCAATGCGCGAACATATTGTCCGCGCACAGCAAGCCTTTGCTCTCGAAGAGAGCGAACAAAAGTCAGTCCAGCCAATTTCAGAAGAACGTGAAATCCAGGAAGTCGGGGCCTAGGCCTTAACTGGCCATTATTAAAGCACCGACCTGATTTTGTCCCATCAGCGGACAAACTAACACCAACCCCGGTACTTGGAATTGAGACTTGCCTCGCTCAACAAAAACTGAATTTTGAGAACTACTTTGGAGGAGGAGCCCATGTTCACGTTTACTCGTCGTTGTTCAAAACTGATTACTGGTAGCTTGATGGCCCTCGCGTTCTCGTTCTCATTGAGCGTGTCAGTTTCAGCTCAATCGATCACTGGGACGATCTCAGGCGTCGTGACTGATTCGGCCAGCGCTCTCGTTCCCGGGGCCATGGTTACGGTCACTAACGAGCAAACAAATGAGGCGCGCAACGTCACCTCAAATAGCGAGGGTCGATTTTCTGTAGCTGCGTTACAGCCCGGTCGCTACACGATCAGAGTGGAGCGAGACGGCTTTCAAACTCTCGAACGCCGAGGCACTGTGCTAAGCGCCAACGAGAACTTGGCGCTTGGTGAAATGAAGTTGGACACTGGACAAGTCAGCCAGATGGTAAGTGTGATGAGTGAAGGCCAGATGGTCGAAAGGGAATCAAGCGACCTGACGGCTCGACTAACGTCGGATCAAATTAATCTCATTTCCACCAAAGGGCGCGACATCACTTCGCTGCTGCGCTTGATACCCGGGACCTCCAACAACGACGACATCGAAGGTGTAGGTGAGGGCTTTGGAACGGACCTTCCTAACTTCTCCGGACAACGTGGTCGCTCAGCGGTGGCTTCGATAGACGGACTATTCGCGGGTGAGCCGAGCGGCTCAAACAAACTCAGCATGACCATCAGCCAGGACGCTGTGGCCGAGGTCAAGGTCCTCCGCAACAACTACGGAGCTGAGCACGGCAACAATGGCGGCGCGTTGATTAACGTGGTCTCGAAGGGCGGGACCAAAGAGTATATGGGCAGTGTTTATTACTTTGTCCGTAACGAGTCACTCAACGGCAATAACTTTTTCAATAACAAGGCGAGATTGCCGAGGCCTCTCTACCGTCACAAGATTCCTGGTTTCAATTTCGGCGGGCCGGTGCCCCTGCCGCGCTTCGGAGAAGGAAAAGACACTGTTCTGAACGACAAGGTTTATTTCTTTTTCTCAATGGAAAAGCCGCGGACGATCACGCCCACTGATCCAGTCACAGTCACAGTACCTACCGCGCTGGAACGCATTGGTAACTTCTCCCAATCGCGGAACAATAACGGTGTGTTGCCCGTGGTCCTCGATCCGCTCACCGGCTTACAGTTCCCGGGAATATCATTCCGCAACAACGAATCAACAAAAGCGGTCAGGCTTTGCTCAACTACTTTCCGCTGCCGAATTCGCCAACCGCCAGCAATCCTGGGCGTTACATCAACCAGAGAAGCGTTGACGTACCCAAGAGCAGCTATGTAATTCGCTTTGACGTTAAGCCGTCAAACAACGACAGCATTTACTGGAAAGCTCAGTGGTGGACGTCGGACAACGAAGGCCTTGGTACTTCCGGCTGGCCCAATGGCGGCGGCGGCGTTGACCGTTGGGGAATCAGCTCGCACTACCTTTACAAGGACAACGGCTGGTCAGCTAACTGGGTCCGCGTCGTAAGTCCGAGGGTGGTTAATGAATTTACTTTCGGCATGCGACACGACTCCGAAGGCTTCGTACCTTCCGAGGGCATGATCGATGGCTTAACGCGAACCGCGCTGAACTACACTGCACCGCAACTCTTTCCTTCGAACAACAAGTTCAACCTGGTTCCGACTGTTACCGGATGGGCCAGCGTCGGAAGTAACCCAGCCAATATCAATTGGCTCGATCGCTGGGGCGAGGTGGGCAACGATTACATCAAACCATCTTTCGCAGACAACGTCTCCGTTATTAAGGGTAACCACGGCCTAAAATTCGGTGTGTATTACCAGCGGCTGCAAAACCGGGAAGCGCCTGGCGGTGGAAAATGGTCGGGTGACTTAAACTTCGGAACCTCTACTGCCTTCACGACGGCCCTGGGCAGCACGGGCTACGCCTACTCAAACGCGCTGCTGGGAAATTTCCAAACTTACACTGAGCCGCAGGCGCGCAATTTCACCAATAGCGAGATAACCATCTTCCAGTGGTATGTGCAGGATGAGTGGAAAGTTAATCGACAGTTGACCATCAACTATGGGATGCGTTGGGGCTATCACTCGCCTTTCTACCAGCGCGATGGTCAGGGCTCCAACTTTGATCCGTCACGTTGGGATCCAGCAAAAGCACCATTGCTATACGACGGCTACTGTATTGGCCAGCCCAATGGAATTCCGGCGTTAGGGACCGCGTGTTCGGCAGCTAATTCCCGCGCTGTTGATCCGAGGAACCGTGCAAATCCAACCCCGGCTCAGCTATTACCTGCCAATCTGGTGCGTTCGTTTGTGCCGGGGACCGGCGATCTGCTCAATGGCATCGTCCTTAACGGCGATCCAACCACGCCCAAAGGCTTCAGGCATACCGCTCCCGTTGATTGGGAACCGCGGCTCGGCATTGCGTGGGATATTAAGGGCAAGGGCCAAACTGTTCTTCGCGCCATGGGCGGCGTTTATCATGCGCCGCGCATCGGTGGCGGCACAGGCGGCGCGGGCGCCAGCAGTTTGGGGGCCAACCCGCCACAGCAGCGTACCTTTACAGTCAACTTCGGCAACATCGATCAGATCCCGAGCCTGCTTCCCGGCGCGCTCAACTTTCCAACTGCCCTCCGAGCGCTCGAAATTGATTCAAAGACACCGACGGTTTACAACTTCCAGCTTGGCGTCCAGCAAGACATCGGGTTCAAGACGATCCTGGAAGCCAGCTATGTGGGATCGCTGGCCCGTCACCTTGGCGAACAACGAAACATTAACGGAGTTCCCGATGGCGCCCGGTTCGTGGACTGTCGGGTAGTTCCCGCGGCGTTGTGCCGTCCACAAAACAGAGATCCGCTGACGGCCGCAAACCCGAGGAATAATGATTTCCTGAGACCCTTCCGCGGTTACGGCGATATTCAACAGAATACCTGGGGCGGCACATCAAACTACAACTCGCTTCAAGTCCAGGCGAATCGTCGGTATGCGAGCGGATTCCAGTATGGCGTCGCCTATACCTACTCGAAATCGTTTGACTACGCGAACGACGACACGTCCGACGTGAACAAGAGCCGGCCATACAAGGATTTCAACTACGCGCCATCCGATTTCGATCAGACGCACATCCTGACAGTTAACTACATCTATGACGTTCCCGGACTCAGCCGGAAGAGCAACAACCGCTTTGTCCGAGCGGTGTTTGATAACTGGCAAATATCCGGCACCACGTCGTACGTGAGTGGAAAACCGAAGAACCTGACCACCAACTTTACTGCCGGCACGGCCACCATCACTGCGGGACAAACTTGTCCTCCGGGATCGTTCCAAACGTCCGCCACCGTCTGTACGATGATCACCGATTTCACAGGGGGTCAGGTAAACGCGCGTCCCAGCATTATTTGCGATCCGATGTCGGGAGTGAGTGGCGCCGATTCCTCGGGAACTCCGTATGTGGTCAACAGCGGTTGTTTTGCACCACCTGCATTTCTCGGACAGATCGGTAACGCGCCAAGAAACCTGATCCGCATGCCCTCGATTTTCAACAACGATCTTGCGCTCTTCAAGAACATTAAGATCGGGGAGCGACGCGAAATTCAGTTGCGTTGGGAGGTCTACAACATTTTCAACCATTCCAACTTCAGGGACATAGACGCGACCCTCACCTATGGAATCGCGCAGGTGAATCCCAACCCAGCCCAGGCTTGCACGGCAGCTGGTAACACCTGCACGGCCATCATCAGGCAAACGCGTGACACGCTATTTGGTTCGGCGACGAGTTTTGGAACGCCGATAAGCGCGCGTACACCTCGCGTGATGCAGGGCTCAGTCAGAATCAATTTTTAGTTTCGGCTGAGACGAAAGAATAATGATCGTTCTCGGGAAGGTGGCGGTGATGGCTTCCCCATCACCGCCACATTGCTAAAGGTCGGAGAACCAAACCGGACATCTATAAGCCGGCCCGGATGTGGATGCAACTCAACGGACCGAAAAGCAATCGCTCCGCGTCAGCCGAGGCGTATGAAGCAGGTGGAACTATTATTCATAGTCAACAAACTATTTACTCGAAAGAGATTGAAGCAGTAAGGAATACGACGTGAGAACTCCAACTGTAAAGAACAGAGGATTGATGGCGGCGTCTGTTATCTGGGCCATATTAGTGGTCGGCACACACGCACCGTCTTTGGCGCAGCCGGCAAACGGAAACAGTTCACTGGGACGCGATGAGAAAGCCGTGGCGGAGGCTCTTGACGGGTGGTGGACCGCTTCGATGAAGTCTCACGATCAGCGTATTGCCTGGTTTCGCGAGTCGGAGTTCGGATGCTTTATTCACTGGGGTGTTTATTCAACCTTCGGCGGCGAGTGGAACGGTAAGCCGTTCCGTGGGTACGCCGAACACATGATGCGGAGCCAGAAAATCCCCCGCGCAGAATACGTCGAGAGAGTCGTCTCCATATTCAACCCGGTGAAGTTTGATGCGGAAGAGTGGGTGCGGTTGATCAAGGCTGCAGGGATGAAGTACGTCATTATTACGGCCAAGCATCACGACGGGTTCGCCATGTATCCATCGTCGGTGAGTCGGTACAACATTCGCGATGCCACGCCTTACAAGCGAGACCCGATGGGCGAACTGGCAGCGGCCGCTCGAAAGCACGGACTTCGCTTTGGTTTTTATTATTCGCACGCATTTGATTGGGAACACCCTGACGCGCCCGGCAATGATTGGGACTACAACAATCCGGCGGGTGACCAAGGTTTGCACGGCGGCCTCACCTGGTACGACAAACACACTGACCTGCTTGATAAAGCGCGCAAGTACGTCGATGAAAAGGCGATCCCACAGATAGCTGAGCTGGTAAAAAACTACCACCCCGATATTCTCTGGTTCGACACGCCAAGCAAGATCCCCTTGTCGGAAAACCTTCGCATCATGAAAGCCGTTCGCGAATTTGCGCCCAACGTTGTGATCAATGGACGTCTGGCGCGTGGTCTGGACCGCTCATTCGGCGACTACAAAAACACCGGCGATCGGGCAGCGGAAATGGTTCCTACCGAAGGCGATTGGGAGACGATCCCGACGACCAACGAATCCTACGGCTATCATAAACACGATCAGAGTCATAAACCCGTTTCACATTTCATACGGCTCATGGCGAAAGCCGCAGCGCGTGGCGGCAATCTGCTGATGAACATCGGCCCGATGGGTGACGGCCGGATCGATCAGAAGGACCAGCAAATACTTCTCGGCATTGGGAACTGGCTGACGGTTAATGGGAAGAGTATTTACGGTACTGAACGCACGCCTCTGCCGGTGCAGCCGTGGGGTGAATCTACTCGTCAGGGCAAAACTCTGTATCTACATGTCTTTGATTGGCCGCGCGATGGGAAGCTTGTGGTCGGCGGTCTGAAGAGTTCAGTTAGCAAAGCCTACCTGCTCGAGGCGCCGCAAAAAAACCTCAAGACTGCGCGTCTCAATGATGACGACATCGTGATCGATTTACCTGTAGGGGCGTCCTTCCGTGGGCGCCCCTCTGTTTCGGACGCCGCTGATACCGTCATCGCCCTCGAGGTCAAAGGTGAGATCAAGACTAATCCGGTGCGTTTGCTGGCTAGTATGGGCCAACCAAACGTGTTGCGCGTATTTGACGGTGAACTTCACGGTACGGGCCTTCGCTTTGGCGATGGTAAAGCGCCTCGCGCATATGTCCTCGATTGGAAGACTCCGGCGCAGTGGGTCGGCTGGAACGTTCGTGTGATCGAGGCGTCCGAGTATGAGGTGTCGCTGAAGTACACGACCAGCTCAACGGCTAATCGAGGCAGCTACGCGGTTACCATCGGAGATCGGGTTTTGAAAAGCAGCATCGACCCCACAGCAAACGAGAGTGAGTCAAAGACGGTTGCGTTGGGCAGGGTGAAGCTCAAGCCTGGAGAATACGAGATCGCTGTCAAGCCGCTGGACATTCAGGGTGGCGAGTTGATGCGCTTGTTTCATCTGACGCTGACGCCAATCGACCCGGGGCACATCCGGCGGCAAAGCCGCGGAGAAGCATTGGCGACCCAAACGCCAATTAGAAAAGCGCCAACTACAGATTCGCCACGAGTCTTCATCCTCGACGCCAAACAGTTACAGGAAACCCGCAATCGCATCCACGCCGGTGACTCAAGTGTCGCTGCCGCGTGGGCCAAGCTCGGCCTGGACGCACAGAAGGCGCTCTCGGCGGGTCCATTCTCAGTCGTGACGAAAGATCCGATTCCCCCTAGTGGAGACAGGCACGACTACATGAGTCAGGCGCCATACTTCTGGCCGGATCCGACTAAGCCCAACGGTCTGCCTTACATTCGTCGTGATGGTGAACGCAATCCCGAGATCAACAAGATCACGGACCACCGTACGATGGACCAGATGATCGCTGCTGTTGAGACGCTTTCACTGGCTTACTACTTCAAGGGCAATGAAGCCTACGCAAGCAAAGCCGTTGAACTGTTGCGCGTTTTCTTTCTTGATCCTGCCACGCGGATGAATCCGCACCTACAGTTTGCTCAGGGCATTCCCGGCGTTAATACCGGGCGCGGCATCGGCCTGATCGAGACGCGTGGTCTGACACGCGTGGTTGACTCGATCGGCTTGTTGGCCACCTCGCCCGCGTTGAAGGAATCTGATCGCCGGGGACTTGAGGATTGGTTCGGAAAGCTTTTGAAATGGATGCTGGAGAGCAAGAACGGTCGCGACGAAGCTGCGGCGAAAAATAATCATGGCACTTACTACGATGTGCAAGTGACGTCGTTTGCATTATTCCTGGGTCAGAAAGAGTTTGCCAAAGAGGTCCTGCAAAACGCCCGAACGAAGCGTATAGCCGCACAGATTGAACCCGACGGTAGTCAGCCGCTTGAGTTGGCGCGAACTAAAGCCTGGAGTTACAGCGTCGGAAATCTTGATGGACTGACGCTGCTGGCCAGGCTGGGCGAAAGCGTAGATGTCGACCTGTGGAACTATCAAACCAAAGACGGTAGAGGCATTCGTCGCGCGCTTGACTACTTAGTTCCAGTTGCGTTGGGCGAACGGAAGTGGACCTATCCTCAACTCGGGGACTGGCCGCCGCAGATGTTGTTTCCACTGATCAGAAGAGCGGCGTCAAGATACAAGGACTATGCAGCACTTCTAAACAAGATTCCCCGTCTTAATGCAGCGGACCGGGCAGTGCTGGTGTCCCCCGACTTGGAAAGGAAGAGCCAGGCCCAACGATGACGACTGTTGGTTTTCAGCGCCAAAGGCGCGAAATGTAATAGCCTGGGCCAACGGCCCAGGTGCAATCGCCAAAAACTCTTTAGCGCTGAAGGCGCGAAATGAGATAGAAGCTCCACGTCATTCGTCATATGGCGCGCCTTCAGCGCTCTCATATTCATGGACTGCTCCCTGGGGCGTTGCCCCAGGCAATTACATTCCGCGCCTTTGGCGCTGAGACGCTGAGTTAATAGAAGTCATTAAGTCGACATGATGTCTATGCACGACGAACCAAAACAAGGTCATTGCTCCCGTCGCGTATTTCTATCTGCGGCACTCGCGGCGCCAGTCTTCGTTGGCTCACCTGCAACCCTGCGCGCAAGCGACGTTAAGGTCGATTCATCGGACGGTTTGCCTAAACCAAAAATACTATGGCCGATTCCAACACTTTAAATCGCCGCGACTTCGTGAAGGCGGCCGGCAGCGCCATCGCTGCTGCGCCGTTGCTCTCCAATCACCGTTTTGCAAATGCTGTGACGGCAAGGCGTCGCTACGCAATTGTAGGCACTGGCGATCGCGCGAGCGGCATGTGGGGGCGCGAGCTGGTGGAGAAGTACTCAGACCTGCTCGAATTCGTCGGATTGTGCGATACGAACCACAAGCGGGCGGTTGCTGCTAAGGCAATGATCGGGGTCGACTGTCCTACCTTCACCAATTTCGACGAGATGCTCGATCGGGCCAGACCGAATCTTCTGATGGTCACCACGGTTGATGCTTTCCACAGCCAGTACATCGTTAAAGCGCTCGACCGCGGCATTGATGTGATCACCGAGAAGCCGATGGTGATTGACGAGAAGCAGTGCCAGGCGGTGCTCGATGCCGAGAAGCGCAACAAACGGAAAATCATCGTTGCCTTTAACTATCGCTATTCGCCAAAGCACCAGAAAGTTAAAGAGCTGCTCATGAATGGCGAGATCGGTCGAGTGATTTCAGTCGACTTCAATTGGTATCTCGACGTTTTTCACGGCGCCGATTATTTCCGACGTTGGCATCGTTTGAGAAACCGCGGCGGGAGTCTCCTGGTTCACAAAGCGACGCATCACTTCGATCTGATGAACTGGTGGCTCGACGCGGATCCTGTCGAAGTGACGGCGCGCGGCGGGCTGGAGGTTTACGGTAAGAACGGCGCATTCCGATCGACGCACTGCCGCGCTTGTCCTCATAAAGATAAATGCCGCTTCTACTACGATGTCACCAAGAGTGAGAAGCGGATGAAGCTTTACGTCGAGTGTGAGGATGTCGATCAGTATCACCGTGACGGTTGTGTGTTTCGCGAGGATGTAGACATCTACGACAACATGGCGCTGATTGTTAAATACTCCAACGGCGTCAACATGAACTACTCGCTAAACGCCTTTATGCCCTTCGAAGGCTTCCGGCTGGGTTTCAACGGCGAAAAAGGACGGCTGGAAATTCGCGATCATGAACGACAGCTTTATCCCATTGACGAACGCAGTGAAATGTACCTGACCAAAAACTTTGGACAACGCGAGAAAATTGCAGTGCCCCAAGGCCGAGGTGGTCACGCAGGTGGGGATCCACGACTGCAGGATCTAATTTTTCGAAAGACAGATTTGCCGAAGTATATGCAGCTGCCCGACTCCAGGGCTGGGGCTATGTCGTGTCTGACGGGGATTGCAGCGCGGAAGAGCATCGACGAGGGACGGTCCATCCGAATCAAAGACTTGGTTCGATTGTGAAGGCATTAACTAAGAGCACTACAGCCACAGATGAACACGGAAAGAGGATCAGAGACGGGAGCAACCAATGCGCCGCGGCTTCGCCGCCGTCCGTGCGGAAAGGCTCTGCCTTTCCGTAGAGTCCCGCCTATTTCGAGGCTATGCCTCCGCTGAGGCGCAGCCTCAGAACATGTTAAGGCGTCCCGGAAAGGCATAGCCTTTCCGCACGGACTGCGGCAAAGCCGCGAAACCGAGTAGTTGCCAGATTAGATGTAGCAGTCTTTTTGATTAGGACTTTGAGATGAAAAATCTGTTGGCTTTCATTCTTGGATTGGCTTTGCTGTGTCAGTTAGCGTTGGGGCAAGCCCCCGTGAACTCAGGGCAGCCCTGGCCGCGCCAGATTCCGGCACGCATTGGCGACAGCAGTAACAAAGAGTTGATGGTGATGACGCTCGGCGATGTTCATCCTTCAATTGCCGACGGTACCTTCGACCCTGCCAGGGACGAAGTGCGACTCAAGGACGGCACGACTCTCAAGAACTATTATCGCGACACGCTCAAGATCAAATACTTCCAGCCAATAGATAAAACTAGATTTGCGCTGCCACCTTCGGGTTGGTGCTCCTGGTACTTCTACTATCAGGAAATCAACGAAGACGAAGTGAAGCGAAACGCCGACTGGATTGCCGCAAACTTAAAGGACTACGGCGCTGTTTACGTTCAACTCGACGACGGTTGGCAGGGCACTGGTCACGGTCTCGGAGAAAACCGCGATTGGACCACCATCGACAAACGCTTTCCCAGCGGCATGGATCGCCTGGCCAAACATATTAAGTCGCTTGGTTTGAAGCCGGGGATCTGGTTAGCGCCACACGGCCAAAGCAACGACGCGGTTGTGAAAAGCAACCACGGCGTCTTCATGCTCAAGCCGGATGGCACGTCGGCCTCGAGCACATGGGAAGGGAAGTATCTGGTTGATCCATCGACGCCCGAGTCGCAAGCTTATCTGAAGAATCTTTTCTCAACCCTCGCCGGTTGGGGTTACGAGTATTTCAAGATTGACGGTCAGCCGATTGTCGTTCGGGAGTATCGCAACAAGAAGGCCTCGATGAAGAATCCGGCGGATGATACGGATGAATTGTATAGAGACACACTGGAAAGCATTCGCTCCGCCATCGGACCTGATCGCTACCTGCTCGGTTGTTGGGTGGTTCCTCTGGAAGGTGTTGGCCTGATGAATGGCTCGCGAATTGGCGCCGACGTGTTGCCTAACTGGGACGGCTTCAAGTTCGCCATGCGGGCCACAATGGAATACTACTTTCTGCACAACATCGCCTGGTACGCCGACCCGGATGTGCTCGTGGTGCGTGCTCCTCTGCCGCTTGAACAAGCACGTGCGTGGGCCACGCTGCAGGGGCTTACCGGACAGGCAGTGCTCACCAGCGACCGGCTGATGGATTTGTCGGCGGAGCGCGTCGAACTTTTGCGACGCGTCTATCCTGCCGTCGATATCGTGCCGATGGATCTCTTCAAGTCAGACCGCAACAAACGCCTTTGGGATCTTAAGATTAACCACTTGGGACGCAGCTATGACGTCGTCGGTGTTTTCAATTTTGACGAAGGGCGAAAAAAACCAACTTATGTAAGTTGGAAAGATCTTGGCTTTCCTGAAGACAAGCTGGTCCACGTTTACGATTTCTGGAACCGCGAATACCTGGGCGCCTGGAAGAATGGAATCAGCATCGATCTGGAGCCTACAAGTAGCCGAGTGCTGACGCTTCTAACCGCTGCGGCTCAACCGCAACTCATCTCCACTTCGCGGCACCTGACACAAGGATGGGTTGACCTTGTTTCCCACAATTACAATCCGGCCACGAATTCCTATCGTGGCAAAAGCAAAGTCATCCGCAACGATCCATATGAACTGCGGTTTGTATTTCCGAACGGCAAGAATTTCATGATTAAGAGTGCTTCGGCGCGCAGCGCTGCAGGCTCCGTGCCAGTCAAGATCTCCAACCACCAGGGTTGGGCGACGGTTGAATTCACGACTCCACGTACAACCGATGTCACCTGGAACGTTGTGTTCGCGCCCGCTGAGTTTTATCGCTTCCCGGTACGCGAGCCACAGAATCTCTGGCTCGAGCGCGCCGGGCTTGATGGCGCCAATTTGCGCTGGACTGTGCCGCATCAACCTGCGGCCGGTCATCAGGTCACGCTAAATGGACAGTTGCTGGGGGCCACCACCACGCAGGTCTTTTCCCTCACAAACCTCCGTCCCAATACCAACTACACGGTGGAAGTTCGCACCGCATGGCAGGACGGCAGGATCAGCGAGAAGAAGGCTGAGCTGAAATTTACTCTAAACCAAATACTGCCGGCGGAAGTTTTCCTTTCGGAACTTGATCCGCATCGACTCACGCCTGGGTGGCGCCAGACGGAATTAAACCGAAACTTTAACAGCGGTGGACTGTCGATAGGAGGACGGCCTTTCGAGAAAGGCATCGGCATGCCGACGAATTCGGAGATCGAGTTTGAGCTCAACGGAGCTTACGACAACTTTAAGGCGCTGGTGGGAATTGATGACGAACATAACAACAAGGATTCGGTGGTGGAGTTTGCTGTGTTGGGCGACGGCAAGGAACTCTGGAAGAGCAGCGGACTCAAGAAAGAAGACGGCGCCAAGGCAGTCTCCGTGGATGTAAAAAATGTCCGGAGGCTGATGCTTCGTGTCAGGCGTGTAGGCGAGGGAGGTCGCATTCATGCGGACTGGGGCGACGCGCGGCTGGTGAAATGAGCGCTGTGCGGTGTCGAATCTGTTGGAATCGCGGTATTGGATTTAGAGCCCGCGAAGCGTGGCGAAGGCATAAAGCCTGGGGCGTGAGCCCAGGACCAATCGCAGTAGATTCCTAGCCCGCGAAGCGGCCGACAGTTGCAATCAGAGAGACATGGTTAGATGAAAATTAGGCGAACACGATCTTTGATCTGCTGTCGGCCGCTTCGCGGGCTCGTGATCTTATTGGCTTGTTGACCTGGGGTTCCGCTGCGCTCCACCCCAGGCTTTACGCCGTCACCCGCTATCGCGGGTTCAGTTCAGCCATGCGCGCTGAAAAGGTTTTGCTTTGCTGATGGGCCACCTGGTTTTATTTTTTGCTTTGATTTTTATCGGTTGCTGCCCGCCGGCAGTCTCGCAAAAGGCATTTGACGTGGCGGCGTTTGACAAGGCCCGAGTCCTGAAGGCCGCTAACGAATATCTCAAGGAAGCGCCGATCACGATCACCGCTTCAAAGAGTCCGCGAAGTGCCGGGGGTGTGCACGATTTCTTTTCCGAGGGCGACTATTGGTGGCCGGACCCGAACAATCCCGATGGTCCATACATTCAGCGTGACGGCATGACTAATCCCGATAACTTTACAGATCACCGCCGATGTCTCATGCGTCTCAGTGTACAGGTGCCTGCCCTCGCCGCGGCGTGGAAGATCACCAGAGATCGACGTTATGCCCAACATGCGGCGCGCCACTTACGCGCCTGGTTTATGGACGAACAGACACGGATGAACCCGAGTTTGCAATATGCGCAGGCGATAAAGGGCCGAGTCACGGGGCGGGGAATCGGCATCATCGACACCGAAATGAAGAGTTGCTGGCTTACTGTCGTACCCGTTTTAAGACGTTGCTCGTGCCGAATCAAATTGCTGCGGACGGTAGTTTTCCGGAAGAACTCAGGCGCACAAAGCCGTACGGGTATTCGCTGTTCAACCTTGATGCGATGGCCACCATCTGCCAACTGCTTTCGACTCCCGAAGACAATCTGTGGAAGTTCGCGACTACGGACGGGCGCAGCGTCAGCCAGTGTTGTGGGTGAATTGATGAGGAGAGTTACGATCCAGGAATCACACGAAATTACACTAACGAATTTTCGTGCCGCTTCGTGTGATTCGTGGATCGTGTTTGGTTCGACGTAAGGGCGGCTTGGGTTTAGTTAGAGGTTAAGAAGGAGGGCTCGAGCGGGGGCAAGCCCTCCTTCCTGACCTCTCACCTGGGTGAGACTCTAGCTGCGACCAACCGGGCTTGAATTTGAACGGAATTCACCTCAAACGGCAAGAAGAATGGCAAAGGAAATAACAAGACGGGAAATCTTAGCTCTGGCATTAGCATCGCCGGTGCTGTCTGCGTTCCCAGGAATTGTTCGCGGCCAAAGCAAACGGGCGACACGTTTCAACCGCCAGTCCTTTATAAGTGCGCCAAGTGCAGTTGTGCCGGTTGATCCGTCAACCAAACTGGGTCAGGTCAAGTTGATTCCCCAATGGAGCGGTCCTCTTTGTCGTTCTCGCTTAGCTAATCAGGGCAACGACAGTATGCGTGTAAAAGAAGTGGTCTTGTTCGATCTGGCGCTACCGCTTCCTGCGGACACAAGACTCTATGGCGAGGGGTTTCAGATGTTGACTCAAACCGGCGGTACCTTGGGTAAGCCGGAACACCTTGGAAACTACACCGACGCCAAGCATTACAAGATGCCGGCGCCTGCCGGGGCCCAGGCCTTCTACGGTTTACTTACGCTTTCCGAGTCCGTCGCAAAAAACCATTTACTCGCGTTCACATCGTGCCGCCGTTTCAGCGGGCAGTTTTATCTCAGTGGGTCGCAGCTGAAGGTGGTCGTCGACACGGAAGGGCTCGAACTGGGGCCCGGCGAGAGTTGGCAGTTAGAAGAATTTACTTTTCAGTCAGGACCGGACCGCGAACAGTTGCTCCGGAATCTGGGCCAAAGACTGCAGGTGAATCATCCGCGATTGAAGTTCAACGCCCCTCCCGCGGGCTGGTGTTCCTGGTACTGTTTTGGCCCGCGCGTCACTGCGCAGCAAGTACTCGACAATCTTGACTTCATCGCGAAGAACACACCCGGTCTTAAGTACATTCAGATCGACGATGGCTATCAACCCGCAATGGGCGACTGGCTCGAGACGGGTGCGGCCTTCGGCGGAAATGTGCAGGGGGTGCTCAAACAAATTCGTGCCCGCGGGTTTGAGCCGGCCATCTGGGTGGCGCCTTTTATCGCGGAAGAGAAGTCGAACCTTTTTAAGCAGCATCCCGATTGGTTCGTAAAGGATACCGAAGGCATGCCTCTACGCTCCGACAAAGTTACTTTCGGCGGCTGGCGGCGTGGACCATGGTATGTGCTTGACGGCACGCACCCGCAGGTCCGGAAGCACTACGAAGAATTATTCCGGACGATGCGCCGCGAGTGGGGCTGCACCTATTTCAAGCTCGACGCAAATTTCTGGGGCGCCATCCACGGCGGCCGCTTTCATGACCCGCGCGCAACCCGCGTTGAAGCTTACCGGCGCGGCATGCAGTCGATCATCAAAGGCGCAGGCGACAGTTTCATTCTGGGCTGCAACCATCCGATCTGGGCTTCGCTGGGATTGATACACGGATCGCGAAGTTCAAACGATATCAAGCGCACCTGGGAACGCGTGGCCACCACGGCGCGGCAGAATCTGCAGCGCAACTGGCAGAACGGGTCTCTGTGGTGGAACGATCCTGACGCGATCGTGCTCACCGGCGATCTGCCCGAGGAGGTATTTCGGTTTCACGCCACGGCCATTTATGCCACTGGCGGCATGATCCTTTCGGGTGACGACCTAACCAAAATCAGCGCCGAGAGATTGGCAATGTTGCGCAAGCTGCAACCGCCCACCGGACAGGCTGCTCGTTTCGCCGACGACTCGTTAAGTGTCGGCACAATCAGGCTGGCAAACAAGGAGGTCGTTTGTTTGTTTAACTGGGACAACACGCCGCGAAAGCTTTCGTTTGAGCTTTCGCGTCCGCGAAACATTACCGATTTCTGGAGCGAAGAAAATCTGGGAAGACACTCGGGTACGTTCAGCATCGACGCGATGCCGGCGCATTCCGCTCGATTACTGGTGTGTACTTGACCCTTGATCAATGTTGTTGGCAATTCGCCTTTACCGCGAAGCGGTTACGTCTTACAGCCCCGGGGTTGCCGCGCTTCGCGGCTACCCTGGGATCGGATCAGAAGGGCGTTCAACCCCGACGGGGTTGCGGCTGATTTTCATTTGTCACGTCAAGGGCGGAACCCCGTTGGGGTTGATATCTCTCACGGTTGTTTTCGCAGGGGAGCCGCGAAGCGCGGCAACCCTGGGCTGTAAGAGGTAAACGCGTTGCGGTAATGCAGCGGTGGTAACCACCACGCCGGGCGCCCATGGAGTGATGCCCCTACAGTAGGACTCAGGACCATGAACCTAACCAAGATCGATTGGGCCATCATGCTGATCTACTTTGTCTTCGTGCTGGGCATCGGCGTTGCCCTCAAGCGCTACATGAAGACAAGCAAGGACTTTTTCCTGTCTGGTCGATCCCTTCCGGCCTGGATCACCGGACTCGCCTTTCTGTCTGCCAACCTGGGCGCGCAGGAAGTGATTGGCATGGCCGCGTCAGGTGCAAAGTATGGAATTGCCACCAGCCATTTTTATTGGATAGGCGCGGTTCCGGCGATGGTTTTCGTCGGTGTCTTCATGATGCCGTTCTACTACGGCTCGCGGGCGCGATCTGTACCTGAGTATTTGAAGTTGCGTTTCGACGAAAAGACCCGGGGCTTCAATGCGATCACATTTGCCGCCATGACGGTTTTTTCGTCCGGCATTTCCTTGTATGCCATGGGTCTCTTGTTGGGTGTGCTTCTGGGCTGGTCGTTCACATTCAGCGTGATGATCGCAGCGTTGATTGTTCTGATTTACATCTTCCTGGGCGGATTGACGTCTGCCATATACAACGAGGTCTTGCAGTTTTTTCTCATCGTCTTCGGTTTTGCGCCCCTCGTGATACTGGCGTTGATAGACGTCGGTGGTTGGTCTGGTTTGGTCACCCGACTGGGTACCGTTGCGACGGCACAAGGTTATCCGGACGGCGCCTGGAGTCATGCGTGGAAGTTCATGGATTCACCTGCTCACAATCCCATGGGCGTCGAATGGTTTGGGCTGGCCATGGGCCTTGGGTTCGTGTTGTCTTTCGGTTATTGGTGCACAGACTTTCTGGTGGTCCAGCGCGCCATGGCTGCAGATTCGATGTCGGCGGCCCGTCGCACACCTTTGATCGCGTCAGTACCGAAGATGTTCTTCCCGATCCTGGTCATTCTCCCCGGAATGATCGCCATTGCTTTGACGTATCAGGCGGGCGCCAGCGACTTCGCGCTCCCGCGAAAGACCGATGGAACTTTCAATTACGACATGGCTATCCCGATGATGCTCGGGCACTACTTCCCGACGGGACTTCTTGGCGTCGGCATCACGGCGCTGATGGCCAGCTTTATGTCAGGCATGGCCGGAAACGTCACCGCATTCAATACGGTTTGGACCTACGACATTTACCAGTCTTACATCAAGCGAGGCGCGAGCGACGCTCATTATTTGTGGATGGGGCGGATGGCTACGGTCTTTGGGATTGCCATTTCAGTCGCGGCTGCCTATGTGACCACGCGTTTCAACAACATCATGGACATGCTCCAACTGGTGTTTGCCTTCGTTAACGCGCCACTGTTCGCGACGTTCCTCCTTGGGATGTTTTGGAAACGGGCCACGGGCCACGGGGCGTTTGCAGGTCTCGTCTCAGGAACCTTGGCCGCAGCGATTCACCACGGACTAACGCTGCCGCATGGCGCAACGCTGGGAATCAAAGGCGGATGGTTTGGTGCGATGCACGTTTACCCAAGCGAGATGGCCCAAAACTTCTGGACGGCAATCTTTGCGTGGACCACCTGCTTTGTCGTGACGATCTTGGTCAGTTTGATCACCAGACCGCGCGCAGACACCGAGCTTGTGGGCCTGGTCTATTCGCTGACTGAAAAACCGAAAGAGGACAGGCTCGTTTGGTTTAAGCGGCCGTTAGTTTTGGGAACAATTGTTGTGGCGGCTGCGCTGGTGCTGAACATCGTCTTCTGGTGATAGGCCAGTGGGTGCACTTCGGTCACGCAGAGCGCTCTTATTAACACCGTGGCTTTAGCCCGGTGATCAAAGAGCGTTCCGGAGATCCAAAACCGTTTCAACGGTTTTTGGCAGGCTGACGATTACAAACCGTTAGAAACGGTTTCACGATGTATTGATAGATCGTAAGGGGTGAAATGGGACTCGACATTCGCTTACCGATTGGCTTGATGTTTTCCATATTAGGCTTGCTGCTAACAGGGTTTGGTCTCTTCGGAGACCAGAGCATCTATCGACGTTCCCTTGGGATCAACATGAATCTATGGTGGGGCATCGTCATGCTTGCGTTTGGTCTAATCATGTTGTTCGTCGGTCGGCGTCGCGCGACTCCGTCAGCGTCAGATGAAGATTGAACAAATCGAAACTGACTATGTTTGAGTTAACGAAACATCCGCATCGACGCTTCAATCCGCTCTCGGGCGAGTGGGTTCTCGTTTCGCCCCAACGGACGGAGCGACCATGGCAAGGGCAGGTTGAAGAAACGCATTCGAAGTCTCTGCCCGTTTACGATCCCGGCTGCTACCTCTGTCCGGGTAATACGCGAGCCGGCGGCACACGCAACCCCCAGTACACCGGCACTTTTGTTTTTGAAAACGACTTCGCAGCCTTGCGACCTGATACACCCACGGGAAGATTTCATGAAGGCGAGCTGCTGGTGGCTGAGTCTGAGCGTGGCGTGTGCCGAGTCGTGTGCTTCTCACCCCGACATGATTTGACGATCGCGCAGATGAGCGTTACCGAGATTCGCGAGGTAGTGGACACATGGATTGAGCAGTATCGAGAACTTGGATCCCTCGCGTTTATTAATTGGGTGCAGATTTTTGAAAACCGCGGCGCGCTGATGGGGGCAAGCAATCCTCACCCACACTGTCAGATATGGGCCGACGAGCAGGCGCCCAACGAGTTACTGAAGGAGGCGCGCTCCCAAAGCGAGTATCAAGTCGCACAGGGGAGTTGTTTGCTTTGCGACTATCTGGAGTTGGAATCGCAGTCCAAAGACCGTTACATCTGCGCGAACAAAGGCTTTCTCGCCGTGGTCCCGTTTTGGGCTATCTGGCCTTTCGAGATCCTGATCATTAGCAAACGTCACGTCGCAGGACTGGACGACTTCAGTGATCCGGAACGTACGAACTTGTCAGACATCCTCCAGCAAGTTACCAGGCGCTACGACAAACTGTTCCAGGCTTCGTTTCCCTACACGATGGGCTTTCATCAACGCCCAACGGATGGCGAAGCGCATTCCGAATGGCACTTGCACGCGCACTTTTATCCTCCTCTGCTTCGTTCGGCTTCAATTCGGAAGTTCATGGTGGGCTACGAGCTTTTAGCGATGCCGCAGCGCGACATCACTCCGGAACAGGCGGCCGAGCGGCTGCGAGCGGTAATTTGAAAAGTTAATAGATGGTCTTTGCCCCAACGGGGCTGCGTCCTACAGCCCAGGGTTGCAGGGCTCTGACGGCTACCCTGGGAACTTGAAGACAAGTGTTTTTCAACCGCAACGCGGTTGTGGCATTGCATCGGCGTCCGAAAAGAAGGCGCAACCGCGTTGCGGTTGAGGATCCGTTGGTTCCTTTTCCCAGGGTAGCCGCCTGAGCGCGGCAACCCTGGGCTATAAGACGAAGCCCCGTTGGGGCAATAAAACGGGGAAGCAGAAGACTCTTTAACGCGGTCTTGGTAGCGACAATGAACCATTAAATGAGGACGGAGAAAAACTACGATGACCAGGATAAACAGACGTGATTACCTGATAGGCATGGGTGCAACAGCAGGCGCACTGGCAGCGACGTCGCCACTGGAAATCTTCGCGCAGGAGCAGAGACCGCCTGAAGAGTCCGCGCCGACCACGTCTTCGATCGAAGACCGCAGGCGCCGCATGAAGTGGTGGCATGAAGCGAAGTTTGGCATGTTTATCCATTGGGGTCTCTACAGCGTGGTCGGCCGTCACGAGTGGGTAATGGAAATGGAAGGTATTCCCGTCAAAGAGTATGAGCCATTGGCGAATCAGTTTATACCCAAACCGAATGCCGCGCGGGCCTGGGCCAGGTTAGCGAAACGCGCGGGCATGAAATACATGGTGATGACCACGAAGCACCACGAAGGCTTCTGTCTTTTCAATTCAAAGCTCACTGACTATTGTGCACCGAAGCGAGCAGCCGGCCGCGACCTGGTCCAGGAGTATGTCGATGCCGCACGCGCTGAAGGACTGCGATTTGGTTTCTACTATTCACTGATGGATTGGCATCACCCGGACGGCGCGCGCTGTATGAAGGATGAAAGCGCGCGTCGTCGTTTTGTCGATTACATCCACGGCCAGGTGAATGAGTTGATGTCGAACTATGGCAAAGTGGACATTCTCTGGTACGACGTGCCCTGGCCGCTTGATGCCAAGGGCTGGGAGTCGGAGAAGATGAACCGCATGGTGAGAAGATTGCAGCCTGACATCATCATCAACAATCGTTCGAGAATACCTGAAGACTTCGATACGCCCGAACAGCGCATTACAGCTTCAGCCGAACGTCCATGGGAATCGTGTATGACTCTCAACGATAGTTGGGGTTATCACATTTCAGATAACGGCTGGAAGACCCCAAAGACCGTAATCCGCAACATCATTACCTGCGCGCATGACGGCGGAAACTATCTTCTGAATATTGGCCCCACCGGCGATGGCTCTATTCCGATTGAGTCTGTGCGAATACTCTCGGCCGTGGGCAACTGGGCGCGCGCAAATGGAGAATCGTTTCACGGCGCCGACCGTTGCCAACCGACGCGCTCTCGTTTCGCCAGTTTCTCGCGCAAGGGCAATACGCTTTTCATGCATGTGCATTATTGGCCCGGCGAAACCGTGGTGCTTGGCAACCTGCTGAATAAGGTCAAGTCAGTGAGAATACTGGCTACAGGTCAGCCGGTGAGATTTGATCAGAATGAATGGCGTGTGCGAATGACCGGACTGCCGAAGATTGCGCCCGCGCTGGTTACTACAATTGCGTTGGAGTGCGATGGCGAGCCGAGGCAGGATCACGAAAAGAAGCGCGCTGAGAAACCGAGAGAAGGGAGATACTGAGCGGGTGGGCGTAGGATTGGGCGTGTGAAACCGGGACCGCGGGCGTCTCGCCACCTTCGCTAGAGGCCGGCCACTACTCTACGATTTGTTCGCGCTCTACGCTCACGGCGGGCGGGACGCCCGCGGTCCCAGTTTCGCGGTCGCGGTTTTAATCGAACGACGAAATGCTCATCGACGCTCATCAACATTTTTGGCAGGTCGGACGCTTCGACTATCCCTGGATGAGCCCTGATATCGAAGTGCTCTATCAGGATTATTTGCCGTCGCAACTCGAGCCGGTACTGAACCAGAACTGCATCGTTCAAAGCATGCTGGTGCAGGCCAGCAACAGTTATGACGAAACATATTGGTTATTGAGTTTGGCGGAAAGCCATCCAATTGTCGCCGGCGTTGTTGGTTGGGTTAATCTGGAAGATCCCGAGATGGAACGGGAGTTGGAAACGCTCGCGGCAAATCCGAAGTTCAAAGGTGTGCGGCACCTGGTTGAAAGTGAAACAAATGACGACTGGCTTGTACAGGCGAGCGTGTTGAACGGGTTGCGAGTGCTGGAGAAACATGGAGTCTCTTACGATCTGCTGGTGCATACTCGTCATTTGAAACATGTGAAGACCATTGCCGAAGCGTGTCCGAATTTGAGCCTGGTGATTGATCACATGGCGAAGCCGCCGATTGCGAGCAGGGAGATCACGCCATGGGCCGACGCGCTAAATGAAGTGGCGGCTTATCCGAACGTTTCATGCAAACTGTCCGGGCTGGTAACAGAAGCCAACTGGTCTTCATGGACCATCGAAGACTTGCGGCCTTACGTTGCGCGAGCTCTGGAATTCTTTGGGCCAAAACGAATGATGTTTGGCAGCGACTGGCCGGTTTGTTTATTGGCTGCTTCTTATAATCGAGTGTTGGAGTCGTTTCAGTTGCTACTGGCTGATTTACCTGAGGAAGACCGAAACCGAATCTTCGGTGGCAACGCGATCGAGTTTTACAAACTTGGAGTAGCCGGGGCGGTAGCGCAGGTCGAACCCAGTTTTCACGCGGAGCGATCTCATTAACACCGTGGCTTTAGCCCGGTGATAAAGGACGCCCGACGAGGAAGAACCGTTTGAACGGTTTTGTCGTGAACGGATTACGGAGAAACCGTTGAAACGGTTTAAGGTCCCTAGATAAGCGCGGATCACCGGGCTGAAGCCACGGTGTTAATGAGATCGCTCCGCGTGATCAAGGGCAGCCCCCGGTAACAAGCAACCGCCTGATTTGAAGCAACGATGTCTGAAACGTATTTCATCACCGGAGCACAAGGTTGCATAGGCTCCTGGATCGTCAAGCTCCTGGCTGAGCGCGGCGACACGCCGGTGGTCTTCGACCGCAGCGATGACACGCGTCGCTTA
>Ga0190270_10000141_pt1 | contig 31940 bp, 24 predicted proteins | sample Popmic320T_FD_133748 | JGI IMG/M metagenome (GOLD analysis project Ga0190270, IMG submission 133748) | Populus adjacent soil microbial communities from riparian zone of Weber River, Utah, USA - 320 T | ecosystem: Environmental > Terrestrial > Soil > Riparian zone | place: USA: Utah | collected...
CAGAGTTGCGTCTTCTAAAAATGAATGCCTCTTTCCCAGGGTTGCCAAAGCGCAACCCTGGGCTGGAGCTAGCGAACGCTTTCAGCGTTATTCACTCGTACCTTCAGTTTTCACACAGCCTCGATAGCGACCGGGTCGCCGCTCATTTACAAAGGCGATGGTTGACAATGAAACCCTCGGCTTTTCCTACCAACCGTGACCCGATCGCATTCCCCACCCCAAGCGGGCTGCCCGCTTGGGGACCCCGGTCCGCTTCCGGTTCTGATACCGCTTCGCGAACCCCTTGATTCGACTTTTTGTGCCAAGCCGTCTAATTCAGAATGGATTTTGTTCGACTGCCAGAGGTTACGCATGAATTTGAGGCAGATCATACTTTTGCTCGCCTTGTTTACCATATCCAGCGTCTCCTTCGCCCAGAGAGTGGAAGAGGTTACGCCCGGCGCGGCTAACCGGATCAAGCTCGACGAATTGAGGGTGCAAGGTTATGAGGCGCTGTTTAGCCTCGACTACGAAACCGCCAATCGCACATTTAAAGAGATGGTGCGTCTATTTCCAGACCACCCAGCAGGCCCACAGTGCCTTGCCGCAACTCTATGGGTGCAGGAGATAAATCGCTCGCGGCTGCGCCAGGCCTCGCTTTACAGCAATGAATCTTTTAACTCCCGCGACGAGAAATCAGACCCGCACCTGGTTCAGCAATTTCACAATTGGACCAGGACAGCGACGCAACTAGCCGAAGCTCGTTTAAAACGCAATCCTCGTGATTTGGAAGCACTTTATTTTCTGGGGGTAACTGAAGGACTGAGGGCGGTTTTTGCCGCTGCGGTCGAGCGAAAATATACCTCGGCATTGAGTCACAGTTCGCGTGCCGTGGATCGACATCGCGAAGTACTCAAACTCGATCCCAACTTTCACGATGCGGAATTAAGCATAGGCATGTACGACTTCATTGTCGGATCGCTTCCGCTACCGGTGAAAATAATGGCAAGCATTGGCGGCGTCCGGGGCTCAAAGAAGCGCGGGTTGGAAACGCTGGAACGTGTGGCGAGAGAAGGACACTGGGCTCGCGGTATTGCCCGTTTATTGCTAATCGATCTCTACAAACGTGAGAAGCGCTGGACAGAAGCACTCGCGGCGGCGCGTGAAATGGCTGAGAGATATCCCCGTAACTACCTCTTCAAACTGCAGGCCGCTGATGCTCTGGTCGCGCGAGCCGCCACCTTGCTCCGGACGAAGGGTGGCTCCATTGCGGCCGCGAGCACTGATCAGGACGAAGCCTTTCGCATCTTCGAGTCGTTACTAAAAGATCGAACTAAGGTGAAAGCCGGCAGCGGAGCAACTGCTGACGACTTGATTCATTTTCGATATGGCGAGGTCTTGCTGATGGCCGGCCAACCGGAACGCGCGACTCAAGAGTTTCGTGCGGTGGCGGGTCAGTCAGGCGGCGAGCCTGGCCTGATAACGATGGCTCGCTTGCGGGCTGCTCAATCGCTGGACCTTTCGGGCAAAAGGCGCGAAGCCATGGTCGAATATCACGCAGTCCTTGAGCGTCCAAAGTTCGAACGCTCATACGAAGAAGCCAGACGCGGTTTGCGCGAGCCCTATCGAATAAATGATCGCGACCAGTAGGCCCGAAGGGCCGGTAGTCAATAGGGATGTCGACGGTCGCGCAATGTGCATCGCACGACAAGCTAAAGCATGTCGGACACCAAACTGACCCATTACTCACCGGAAGAACTGTTCGACGTGAGCTAGCAATTCGTCAACTGAAGAATCTGAGATCACTCGAAAGACGCGCGAAGGGCAGCCGTCGGGAAGCTGGCGCGCAATAAGCGAGTCAGTAATGACTACGGCAGTCGAGGCCAGGCCTCTCTCCCATCCTTCCTCGCGCGCATCGCGAACACTGAGGGCGTTGGGATCGACGCCTGCGGCCACCAGCATCGTATGTGACCAGTTCAGGAACTCAGGCCACCGCGAGACGATCGCGATAAGCGCGTCAGGTCGAGGTAGTTTCTCACCTTTTAACGACTCAGACACCGAACGCGCGCGAAGTGTGATCAGATACGTATCTCGAGGAAGGGCGGCGCGCACGACTTCGGCCTGGCTAAACATCGCCACGGGCGCGGCCCCGCTGAGCAGTTCTGCGTTACTGCATTCATCAGGCCCCGCCCCGACAGCGTTAGAGCCGGTTGCCTCTTCGATCTCAGCCACAATGATCCGGCGCAGCTCGGGATTCGGTTCGATAACGAGAAAGTGGTCAGGCGGCGGCAGTGACAACCAGTGTCTCAGCCGCGTTTGAATCTCGCGCAGCGACAGCCCTTTGTCGATTCCGCGATCGAGAAAAAAAGAGATCAATCGATCGAGTGGAAGATTTCCGAGGTGTGAGCGCGCTGATTCGCGTTCTCGGACATACACACCGCTGCCTTTGCGAAAGTCAACCCATCCCTTGCCGGCGAGTCCACGATAGGTTGCACTAACGGTGTTTGAATGGATTTTGTAGCGGCGTGCCAACTCGCGAGTACTTGGTAAGCGCTGGCCTGCTTTTAGATCATTGCTTAGAATGCCGAGAATGATCTGCGCTTCCAATTGCACACGAATCGGAACCTCACTGCTTTTTGAGAGCCAGAGCCGCATACGCAAAGTTAGGGTAATTGAAAGATAGCGATGAGGTTAGAAAAAAAAGACAAAAAAATCCAGGGATTCAAGACCGGCGGCAGTTTCCCGCATTCTCCTAATCCGGTCCTTACGATAGTCTAACCTCCGTTGAAGGAGGCGAGTCGAACGAAGAAGCTATGTCCATAACGGGTTCCGCCACACTTGAAGGCACCACGCGCTACCGGCAACGTTTTCAGGACACCGCGGCGCCTAATCATTTCCGCGAAGCTCAGCATCTACATCTGTCGTCGATCGGCATTGGGACATATCTAGGCGATGCGGACGAGGTCACCGACGCCAACTACGCCGATGCGGTTGTGCGGGCGGTCCAGCTTGGCGCTAACGTCGTCGACACAGCAGCGAATTACCGCTTTCAACGAAGCGAACGTTCGATCGGCAAGGCGTTAAATGCCCTGGTTGAGGAAGGCTTTGCGCGAGACGAAATTGTTGTGTGCACGAAAGGCGGATACCTGCCGTTTGACGAGACTCCACCGCGCGACATGCGCGGTTATGTTGAGGAGACTTTCGTCAAACCTGGTATAGCGCGCCTGGAAGATTTCGTAGGCGGCAGCCATTGCATGACGCCGGCCTATTTACAGAACCAACTGGACCAGTCACTGCGAAACATGAACCTGGATTGTGTTGATCTTTATTACATTCACAATCCGGAGTCGCAGCTGGGCCAGGTATCGGAGAGCGAGTTCTTCAAACGTCTGACATCAGCGTTTGAGAGTCTCGAGCAGAGTCGGGCCGCCGGCAAGTTGGCATTCTACGGCGTCGCAACATGGAATGGTTTTAGAGTGGCTTCGGGTACAACCGGCTATCATTCGCTGGAGCAGATGGAAGCGGCAGCACGCGAGGCCGGCGGCGAATCACACGGGTTTCGTTTCGTCCAACTGCCTTTTAATCTGGCCATGCCCGAGGCGCTGACAATGGCCAATCAAACGGTGGCCGGCGAGCAGGTTTCATTACTGGAAGCGGCGCAGACATTGGGCGTCACGGTAGTTTCAAGCGCGTCGATCTTTCAGGGGCGGGTCGCCCGAGGTCTGCCGGAGACGTTGCGCGAATCGCTTGGTTCGTTGCGGACTGACGCACAGACCGCAATTCAATTTGTGCGATCGGCGCCGGGAATCACTACCGCACTAGTGGGAATGAGCAGCAGCGAGCACGTCGAAGAAAACCTCGAGCTGGTCGGTGTCGAGCCGCTTAAACCGGAACAACTGCGGCAATTGTTTTCGTAGGAGGACAGACATTGTCTAACTGTATTCGGGGGTCCAAGTTACTTGTTTGAAAAAAGTTTCTAAGCTACGGGCGGTCCCGGAGGGACGTAATGTTTATAGATCGCAGGCTCATTAATATTCGCCCAGCTCCGTAGGAGTGGCATGTTGCCAATTCGACTTATTCGTCGCTTGGAACATTTCGCTCCTCTGGAGCTCGGTCATAGAATCCGCGTCGTGTCTATAAACATCGGGCTCCTTCGGAGCTAGTTACGCTTGTTGGCTAAACTGCGTGTCTGATGTAGGCGACTCTGCCATGTCTCAGCGTGAATACAAGTCATTTACCGAGTTCTGGCCACATTACGTTGCCGAACACAGCCGGCCGCAAACGCGTTTGCTGCACCTCGTCGGCACCACAATAGCGCTAGGCTGGATTGCTTACTTCGCCGCCGCCGGAAGATGGTGGTTTATTCCGCTCGCCTTGATTCCGGGTTACGGATTGGCGTGGATTGCTCATTTCTTCATCGAGAAGAACAAACCGGCCACGTTTCAGTATCCGCTGTGGTCTTTTCTGGGAGACTACAAAATGATCTGGATGATGCTAACCGGAAAGATCGACGCGGAAGTTAAGCGAGCGACCGGAACATCCGCAGATTCCGCAGATTGATTGACCAACATCGGCGCCTGCGCCCTGCCCTTTTCCCTTCAAGAGTTCATCATCAGTAGGGTTTGCCTTAGCCCGCGAAGCGTGGCGATAGCGTAAAGCCTGGCGTGGAGCGAGGCTTTGCGAGCGCAGCCCCAGGTTGGCGACCATAATGATTTCCAGCGCGCGAAGCGTGCTAGTGCAAACAGCGCGAGTGTCGGATGATGAATAGGCTGTCGCCCACTCCGCGGGCTAATGCATATCACCATCATGAACTCGATCAGAGCTTCCTAAAGTTTATCGGACACCAACTGAAGATAAAACCAAGCGCCCCTCGTTCATTTATGGTGCCGGGAGTATAGAATAGCGTTCTCAAATCAATAACCTCGTTACTGAAGCAAATGAGAGGCAACATTCCCATTCCCGAAATCCCGCACGGCGAAGAGCTGTGGCTGATGGTCGCGATCACTTCTCTTCGCGAAAAGCGCACGCAACAAGGTAAACGGTTCTGCGATGCCACCGCGCGCAATGCTACCGGGACCTTGCCCTTGAAGATTTGGGGCGAAACACTCGAAGTTTGGAAAGATATAAAACCAGGCCTTTGGGGCATTACCGGAAAACTCGAGACGTTTCAGGAGCGCTCGCAGTTCGTCGTTGCCGAATACCGGCCCATCACAATTGAACAATATCGCGAACACCAGAACGCCGAACCGATCCTGCCGCGCGCATACACGCTGGACATCGAAACCCTCACGCTTCCGGATTTCCGCGAACGCGTAGGCCCGCAACTCGAAAGGCTTTTGAAACTGGGCAACATGCGGCTCGAACAGCAGCAACGTTACCTCGAAGATATCGCCATAGAAGAAGAACGCTGTTATCAGCTCGGATCACTCAGCGCAACCTCAGGACGAATCTTGTCAATCGCAGTCCATCAGGGCCCCATCGCCGGCCTCGACTTCGGCCAGGTCGGTCAAAGCGAGAGCGAGCACGTGTTTGGAATCGATGAGGACGGTAACGAGCAGGACGAGAAGAAATCGCTGCTGGCATTTCTGCAATATATGAAGAGCTTCGATCCGGATAGCGACGAGCTCGTGGGCCATAACCTCATTAGTTTCGACTTGCCGTTTATATTTCAACGCTGCCTGGTCCATTGCATCTCCGCCAAACCGCTGGTGGACCTGCGTGAATACAACGTGCGCGGAGTTTTCGACACGATGCGGCATTGGTGGTTAGGAGACCGGCGCGCGCGCGTCAGCCTCGACGACATCGCCTGGGCCTTGGGTATTCAGTCGAGCAAGACCGCGGAAGTCGAAGGCAGCAAAGTCTTCGATCTCTATGCGCAGGGCCGCCTGGCTGAAATTCGCGAATACAACCTCAACGACGTTCGGGTGACGCGCAAGATTTACGAGCGAATGGTTGGCTGTTTTGGGCGGTAACCATTTATCCGCTTTCAAACGTTGGATGGCAATTCGACGAAGTGGTATTCTCGACTCATGAAAACGTTCACGGCAGTTGTTGAGAAGTGTGCAGATACCGGTTTGTTCGTAGGCTACGTTCCAGGTTTCCCTGGAGCACACACACAAGGCGCTTCACTCGAAGAACTTAATCAGAATCTCAAAGAAGTCATCGAGATGTTGCTGGAGGACGGCGAGCCTGCGCTCAATTCTGAGTTTGTCGGCACTCAAACGGTGATGATCTCCGGTAATGGGCAAATCTCCGGTTCTCAAACCTAGAGAGGTTGCAGCCATCCTTGAAAAGCTCGGCTTTGTGGAAGTGCGTCAGCGCGGCTCTCACAAGCAATATAGACACGAGGATGGAAGGTGCACGACGCTTCCCTTTCACGCTAGTCGCGACATTTCCCCGATCTTACTTAGACAAATCGCCAGGGACGTCGGCTTAACAATCGACGAATTCTTAGGGCGAACGGGCAAGAGAGCTGGCGATGGCCCGTAAGCGGGCCAGTGTTTCATTTCCGCAACGGCTCTGTTAAACTTGTTAACTGAATGGATTCACAAGTCTTCATGATCGTTCCTATCTTGCTCCTGGGCGTTGGGCTGGGCGTTGCCGTGAGTTGGCTGCTGCTCAAGGCAAAGGCGGGAGCCGTAACTGCGGCCGAGCAGGCTACGCTCAAGGAACGTTTGGCCGGGCGGGAAAGCGATTTGCAGCGTTTGCAGCAGTCGATGGACCGCGAATTAGTGGAACACAAACAAACGCGTGCTGAAAATGCACAGTTGAAGGCGGACCTCGAGGGTGAGCGGCGCGCGGCGCAGGAACGAATATCTTCTTTCAATCGGGCTACCGAAGAGCTTAGCGAAAAGTTCAAAGCGCTGTCGCGTGACGCGCTAAGAGACAACAACCAATCGTTTCTCCAGTTGGCCCATACTACGCTCGAGAAGTTTCAGGAAAGCGCGCGGGGCGATCTTGAACATCGGCAGAAGGCTATTGACCAACTCGTGGGGCCGCTCAAGGAGTCGTTGGAAAAGGTTGACGGCAAGATTGGTGCGTTGGAAAAGGAACGGGCCGGCGCCTATTCGGAGTTGCGTGAACAGGTGAAAGCGCTGGCGACGTCGCAGCTGCAGCTCCAGGCGGAAACGGGTAACCTGGTAAAAGCCCTGCGCACGCCACACGTGCGCGGACGTTGGGGAGAGATTCAGCTGCGTCGCGTCGTTGAGATGGCGGGCATGCTTCAGTACTGCGATTTTGTCGAGCAGGAAACAGTCGCAACAGAAGACAGCCGCATTCGGCCGGACGTCATTGTTCGTCTGCCCGGGAATCGCACGATCGTTGTCGATGCAAAAGTCCCATTTGATGCTTTCTACGAATCGATCTCGACGAACGATGACGTGATTCGCAGTGCCAGGTTAAAAGACCATGCGCGGCTGGTGCGAGCACATATTGGTTACCTGAGCAAGAAGTCTTACTGGGAATCGGTGCAGCCAACGCCCGAGTTTGTCTTGCTGTTTTTGCCCGGTGAAACGTTCTACAGCGCGGCCCTGGAAAACGATCCGAAGCTTATCGAAGACGGTGTGAACCAGAACGTGATCATCGCCACGCCGACTACTTTGATAGCTTTGCTCAAAGCTGTTTCTTACGGTTGGCGCCAGGAACAGATGGCTGAGAACGCCAAGGAAGTAAGCAATCTCGGCAAGAGTCTCTATGACCGTTTGCGCGTCTTCACAAACTATTTTGCCGACATCGGCAAAGGACTCGATCGCGCACTCGACTCCTACAACAAAGGCGTAGGTTCTCTGGAGGCGCGCGTGCTGGTGACGGCAAGAAAGTTTAAGGAGCGCGGAGCGATAGCCGGCGAGGAAATAGAAACGTTGGAGCCGATCGATAAATCGGCGCGCGCGCTAAGCTTGGACGAAGGCGGATTGTTCCCCGATCTGGTTGCGCCTGATACGGAGGAAGATGATTCGCTTCCACTGCTGAGCGCTAAGGGGGCCGGCGCGGGTGAAAGTAACTCCGGATAGCCACGCGGCTTTGCCGCCCGATGTGCGGCCGCGGGTCTGCCCCGCCGGGAGGCGCCTCCTGAATTTCGGTACTATGCCCCTGGGCGAAACCCGAACATTAATAGAACAGCCCTGACGGAAGGGCGTAGCCATCAGGCGGCTAGCCGCGGCCGGTTAATTCGGGTTAGGCGGCGCTCGTAATCTGTGGAGCACGTTTTTGTCAAAAGAAATTCTGCTAGGCCCTCTCCTCGGCAACAATCGCTCAAAGTTAATTGCGCGGTGTTCGGAGCTTGTTTCACAAGGTCAGTCGGAAAAGTTTCTCTATCTCGCGGCCTCGCATCCTCTGCTCGAACTTGTCACCGAACAAATCCTGGATGGATCAAAGAACCCTGGGGTGTGGGGTGAACTGCCCGTCTATCTTTTCCGCGGTTTTGTCAGACGCATCCTCACCACTGCGGTCGATGAAGTGACCGGGCAGCGATTGACACCACGCATTCCCATCGATCGCGAAGAGCTTCCCTTAAAACGAAGTTTGATTTCGCAGTTGTTGCGGCAATTGAAGGCTCAGGGACAACTGAAAGCAATTGGCGCACTCTCGGGAAGCGAGGGTTGTGTCAGTACGATCGCGACGCTAGTGGGTGAGATACAGCGCGCTGCCAAATCGCCCGCGGAAGTTGCCGAAATAATCGCGAGCCGGGCCCGAGACTTTTCGGGCCCGCCAACCACCGAGCCCAGCCTACACACTCAAGCTGAGTACGACCGGGAAGTGTCACTGCTCTACTCGACGTATTGTGGACTGTTGGATCGATTTCAATTGACTGAGGCAGACGCGGATCAACGACGTGCGTTGGCAGTTGTCAATGGAGAACTCGACGGGCAGACATTCCGGCTTCCATGGCTGGGCAAGGTTGAACTACTGGTGCTCGACGGATTTTTTGATTTCACTCCGGTGCAGGGTGAGATCTTGCGATGGCTCATTCCGCAGGTTCCGGATGCACTGGTGAACCTCAATCAGGATCCGCGCAACCAGGAAATTTTCCTTCCCTTCCAGGAAACGATTGATCAGCTTCAGGCAATCGCTCCCTTCGACGTTCACGCCACTCTCGACGATGTACAACCGACGCGCGGAGCTTTGGCAGGCCTGCGCGAACGTCTCTTCAATCCTGATCGTTCGACCAACCTGGAATCTGGCGATGCTGTCATCGATCAATCAGACACCGGCAAACAGGATGAGATTAGATATCTCGAATGCGGCGATCGTGAGACAGAGATTCGTGCGGTTGCAAAAGAGGTAAAGGACCTAATTCTGCGTCAGGGTTATGATTTGTCCGATATCGCGTTGGTCGTCCGCCAGCGTGCTGCTTATGCCGAGACTATCGCGCGAGTGATGCGGGACGAGTCGATCCCCTGCAATCTCGAGTTGCCGGTTGCGGCGAGCGATATCCCGGCCAACCGGGCCGTCCTGAAGCTGTTTGCCATTTTGGAAGAGCTGGCTCGCGAGGAGTCGATCCCGCCGCGGACCTCCGAGTTGGCCGACTTAATAAAGTCAGAATATTTCCGCTTGAGTGACGAAGACATTGCTGTGCTTTCGCACCGGTTCGATGATACCAACGCCGTCCTCTTCAATGAGAATGATCAGATAACTGATGGCGATCGATTGGCGCAACTCAAAAGGCGCTATCGCATTGGCTTGTGGGATGCCGACGCTCTTGAAAATGCGGTGGCCTATGTAGGCAGCGATCTTCCGGTTGCGCTCTGGCTTAAGCGCGCAGGCGATCTGATCGCCGAACTGCCCGCGGCGGCAGCAACGAGGGAACTGCTAAACATTGATCCTGTCGAACAAGCCCGCGACCCGGATGAGGCCGACCAAATTGAAAATGCGGAAACGGCAAAGCTCGAGGAGCGGGATGCCGAACGGAAGCGCAGACCCTCGCGTGACATTCATCCCGCCGCGCTTGCGTGGACGTCGCTGGTTATTCAGGATTTTTCGCAACGTATCTCAGCCGTGGAACATGAGGGTAGGCCGGCCGCGCTGCGACATTCCCTGATGAAGCTGCTGGACCAGCTTAGTTACCGTCAACAGGTAACGCGACCAGCGCTGCAGGCGGTAGATGACGAGGAACTGCCAACTGCAATACTCAACTACCATAGTCTTGAGGCATTGCGTCGTTCATTTGTCGCGGCGATTAAGAGCATTGAGGTCGCCGCAACGGTTTCGCCTGAACCATCGACCACCAGTCTGGCAACATTTATTGACGAAGTCCGGCGCAGCCTTAATTCCCAATCAATAACGGCAGGATCAACGGATCGCAGCGGGCTGCGAGTGTTGGAGGCTACCGACATGCGCGGACTTCGCTTCCGGGCTGTTTTCGTGGTCGGCCTGGTTGAGGGGGGATTTCCCTTGCGGGCTGCGCGCGATTGGATTTATCCGCACGAGGAACGTGAGCGGTTAAAGCGTTACGGATTAACCCTGGAAGATATTTCGCCCGCCACGCTGCTAAAAGAGGAGCACTACTTCTATCAATCCGTATGTCGAGCGACGGAGCGACTCTTCCTAACCAGGCCGTTAACACTCGCTGATGACTCTGAAACTGTCGCGTCTTACTACATCGATGAATTGCGAAGCGCCGTCGCGCCATTCGTGATCGAGTCGGAGACGGTGCGCCGGGATTACGAAGGAGAAAAACTCGGACAGGTGTCGACTCCTGCGGAACTGGATGTCGCGCTGGTGCGCCAGCAGGAGCGCCATCTTCATCGCGGAGACAAGCGCGAGTTGTTGCCACAGCCCCGCATCAGGAGTTTGCTGGCTCTCGCCCGCAACGATCAGTTTCTCAGCCCGGCAGCGCTGCGGCGCATCGAAATTGAGCGCGAACGTGGTGGCCCTGGTTTTGGGCCGTACGACGGAGAAATAACCAATCCGCAGTTAATTTCGTTGCTAAATCAACGGTTCGGCGCCGACTTTGTTCACAGCGCGAGCGGTCTCAGCACGTACGGCAACTGCGGCTACCGGTTCTTTGGACAACGTGTGCTGAAGCTTGAACCTCGCGGCGAAGCAGCTCTCGATCTTCAAGCGATCGACGCCGGCAAACTCCTGCACGACATTCTGCGGCGCTTCTTTGAAAGACACCGAAGACAGCGGCTGACCGAATTGGACCAGGAGAGCCTGCAAGCGGAACTTCGAGATTTGGCAGACCGGGTTTTTGACGAACATGAACGTGTGGTGCCGCCGCTAAATAAGCAGATTTGGAAAATCGATCGAGAGATTCGCAAAATCCTTTTGGACCAGGTGCTGCTGTATGAGTTGGAAATGCAGCGGAGCGCGAACGCTTTGGGAGTGGTCCCAGCTTATTTCGAACTGGCGTTTGGCGGATTGAAATCGGCTGCTCGTGATCCGGATTCCAGACAGGAGCCGCTTGAAATTTCCCGCTCTACCTTCGTCGGCGAAGAGACAATAAAAGTGAGCGGCCAGATTGATCGAGTCGACGTCGCTGATGACAGCACGTTGATCGCCTACGACTACAAGCTGTCAACCGGGTCAACCAAAGACGACATTAAGTCAGGGCGGAGTTTGCAGCTCCCGATTTATCTTGAAGCCCTGGAGCGATTGATACTGCCGAATCAGGCCATAGCTGGTGGCGGCTATTACGTCATTCGCGGAGGGAACGAACGGCGGAACCGTGGCCTTCATCGTGCCGGCATGGTTCATTATTCGGGTATTGGCAAGAAGGCCGGTGCGGTCATCTCAGATGACGAGTGGCAGCAAATTCGTTCAGACGTGATCGCGAAGGTGTGGGATTTCCTGGACCACATGCGGGCAGGCCACTTTGGTGTGAACCCTTCGGAGAAAGATAAGACCTGCAGGTTCTGCGACTTTTCCGCAGTTTGCCGTTACGAGCGTTTCCGCATAGATCAGAAAAGGCTATCCGCAGACTACGCCGATTCCCCGGAATAGAATTTAATGTCCTTGCAAAGAGAAAAGCGCCAACTGTTACCTGAGCAGGCGGCGGCCGCTTACGAGATCAAGAAGCACATCTCGGTTACGGCCGGGCCAGGCTCCGGTAAAACAACCGTTCTCGTAGAACGTTATCTTCACATTCTGCGGAACAATCCCCATCTCAACATCGACCAGATCGTTGCCATTACCTTTACCAATCGCGCGGCCAATGAAATGCGCGAACGTTTGCGTGCACAGCTGGACCTGATTTTGCAAACGTCTTCAGACAATATTCGCAGGCAGTGGCTTAATTATAAGCGCACGCTTGATGGAGCGGTGATAACCACGATTCACGGGTTTTGTGCGCGTTTGTTGCGAGAGTTCCCGGTTGAAGCTCGAGTTGATCCGCAGTTTCTTTTGTTGGACGAACATCGCGCCGCGATGCTGCTTGAGTCAGTAGTAGAGGAGTGTCTCACGGAATTCATCAGCGCTGGTCACGTTGAGATATCGCGGCTCACTCTCGGTGTCGGACGGGGAAAATTGGCCGCGGCCCTGGCGCAAATCTATCGTGATGTTCGAGGCCAGGGTCTCTCGTTGCGCGAACTCGCGTTGAAGACCGCGCAGAGTCATGCGACGGAAGCCGACCACGCAAACGCCGTCAATGATTTGACGCATGCGATGAACGACTTCCTTTCGGTTCGGCGGACAACGCCTACAGCCCGAGGCAAGCATGCAGAGGTTAGTTCGAACTGGCCGGACTTTAAGGCGAAAGTAGCAACAATTCCCGAAGTTGCGGGCCTGGCCGAATACTGCCGGGCGGTTGAAGGCTTTCGCAGGTTTAGGCCGTCAGCTGCAGGCGATCTAAAACCCTACGTTAATGCGCTCGACTCTTTGGTCTGGGAGTCGAACCTTCTCGGACGCATTCCGCAGCTTTCCCTGGATTTGTTTGCAAAGCAATACGCTCTCGAAATCTGCCTTTTGCTGACACGAATCGATGACCGGTTGAACGAAGAAAAGGCGAAGATCTCGGCGCTCGATTTCGACGACCTTGAATTGCGAGCGCTCGAGGTCCTGGAACGTCCTGAAGTTTTGACGCGCGCCGCTGAGCGTTACAAGTTTTTCCTGGTCGATGAGTTTCAGGACACCAACGGATTGCAGCGACGGTTGCTGGAAAAACTTGCATTACAAAAAGGACGGCGCGAGAGCGCTAATCTGTTTATCGTCGGCGATCCGAAGCAGTCGATCTACAGCTTTCGGGGCGCGGACGTTGCTGTGTTTAGCGCGATGACTGACACGTTGTTGGCTGCCGGCGGGGAAGTTAAGCCGCTGCTGTTGAACTTTCGAAGTCAGCCACCACTCATCAAGTTTTTCAACCTGCTGTTTGAGCGGTTGTTCAGACCGAAAGACGAAGTCGGTCCCAGGGAGCGCGAAGAACTTGGTTACGTTTACCACGAGCCCAGCGACGCCAGGCGAGAGTTGCGCGATGGGGGGCCACTCGTGGAGTTGATGGTGACCACGGAGGCCTCAGGGTACGAAGACGATCCAAAAGCAGATCAGGGCTCGCGCGAGCTCGATGCGCAGCAGCTGGCGCTGCGAATAGCGAGTCTGGTTAATGTCGAACCAGGCGCGCGGAGGTATAGCGACGTTGCTTTGCTGTTTCGGGCGATGACTCAGGTCCGAATCTACGAGTCGGCGTTTCGGCGTGCAAACATCCCTTATCAAACGGTTCTCGGTCGTGGTTTCTATGAACGCCAGGAGATAACCGACCTCATCCAGCTGCTGCGCTTCCTCGATAACAAGACCGATGAGCTGGCGCTCGCCGCTGTGTTGCGTTCTCCACTGTGCGGGATCTCCGACAACGCGTTGTTGGCGATGCGTTGCGCTCCATGGTTGGATGAAGTCGATGCTGGAGATCCGCTTAAACACTTTACCCAAACGCGCAAGCTGGTGGTCGCCCTGCGGCGGCATCGCGAAGTCGCTTACATCAGCGATGACGAGCACGAGCTGCTGGACCGTGCGCGGGATCTGATCGATGGCCTTACGTCGCGGCAGCATCACTATTCACTGAGCAAACTGCTGCGATTTGCAGTTGATCGCGCCGAGTTTTTCACGGTGATTGCGGCGAGTTTTGATGGCGCACAACGCCTGGCAAACGTGCAGCGGCTTTTCACTCTCGCCGAACGTTTCGAACATGCCGGGGCGCATTTGATTCGAGACTTTGTGCGCTACGTTGAAGAGTTTGAAGCCATCGGCAGTCGCGAAAGCGAAGGGCAGATCGACGAAGCGGCAAACGCGGTAAAGCTCATGACTATTCATCAGGCCAAAGGGCTTGAGTTTCCCGTGGTCATCATTCCTGAGCTGCAACGCTATTCGCGAATGCCTGATAACTGGTTCCTGCTGGATCGTCATCGTGGTCTCACTCTGAAGGTACCTGATGGACGGGGGAAACTGGTGGCCGGCTGTACCTTTACGCATTTTGAACAGCGGCAGGCGTGGCGGGAAGAGTTTGAAGGCATGCGCCTGCTTTATGTAGCGGCCACGCGCGCGCAGGATCGTTTGATACTTTCCGGGACGGTCAAAGACATCGCGAAGCTGGGGTTGAAAGGCGAAACGTGGATCAATTGGATTTGGCAATCCCTCGAGTTGCCGACGCCAACACAAAGCACCGTGATCGATCTCGCCGATGACCTTCAGGCGCAAATCACACTGAATCTCGCTGAAGAGCCTTCCGAAGCGACGCCTGTCAAAGCCAGTGCTGAGTCAACAAACGATCGACCAGCAGAGAGCATTGCGTCGATTGCTGAAGCTTTTCCTCTTTTAGGTAACGTCCCAGCCGACCGCACACCTGCGGCTAATAGGTTTAGCGTTACGCAGTTGATCAATTATCGGCGCTGTCCGCGTCAGTACTACTTCGACCGTGTAGTGCATGCGCCCACGCCGGACGCATTAGCTGTTTGGAACAACGCTGAAGCACCTGAGCCTCCGGCAAATCTCACGGCCACTTTGAAGGGTGCAGTAATACACCGTTTCTGCGAGACCTACGCAACGGGTAATAACGCCGAAGAGTTGCTAAGGCAAAGTTTTGATGACGTAGTCCGCACTCGACAGTCTGAGCTCGCCGATCGATTAGTCGACATCAAAATCGAGGAAGCGATCGCAGATCTAACACCGCTCGCGCAGAACTATTTAGCGAGTCCGGTGTTCGAGCGAATCGAAAGAGCTCGCGCGGTTTTGTCAGTACCACCTGCGTTAGCGGGTGGGTCAATTCCGGGTGTCGACGGTGGTTTATGGAGTGAGTTGGGCTTCCGATTGCGACGCCCCCTGGGAATATTGTCGGGAGCGATCGACAAGCTGCTCATCAGTAGATCGCCAACCGGAGAAGGTTTTGAGGTTGAGATCATCGATTTCAAAACGAATCGAATCAGAAGCCCGGAAGTCAGGAGGCAGGAAGCAGGGGGCAGGAGGCAGGAGACCGGTCGCGGTTCGAGGGATAAACGCGGGCAGTTCGCATTCGATTTCGAAACGCCCGTAGTGACTAAATCTTCCGCCTTAGAGCGGCCGGGGCTCTCGGTTGAGGATCAAGTAAGAATCACCGCTTCGGATTATCAGCTTCAAATGCAGGCCTACGCGTTGGCGGTGATGGATCTAATTGATGCGCTGATGCCCGGGCTGAAGCAGGCCGGCCTTTCAATTAAATCAACACTGCATTTCCTCGACCCTAATGTTGAATTTCATCTGTCCGAAGATTTGCTCGTACCGGATGCGTGCGCTCGAGCGATAGATGATGCGATGATGGATATCGTATCTTCCATCGAGCCGAGACAGTTTCCCGTCCGCCCGGCAATGCATTGCCGGATGTGTAACTTTCTTGGCATTTGTCCCCCCGGAAGAGATTGGGTAAGGTCTGCGAAACATACCACAGCAGACGCGCTCTCAATGGCCGCGACCGTTGAGAGCTGATGGTTGAAACGAAAAGTTAGCCCCCCGTCTGGCGCAGGCGCGCAGTTCAGGGTTCAACCTTCAGGTTGCGTCTTTCGCGGCGACACAAGCTAAAGCTTGAACTCTGAACTACGCGTCTGTGCGTTGCAGTGAAACAGGAGGTCCGACAATGGGGACGAGCACGGGGGTCAGCAAGCAGCAAACGTCAATCACCAAACCTTCCGCACAAGCAATACGTTGCCGGCGAAAATTCCTTCGATTCTTTCCCGGTGGTTTTTACGACGAGACTTACATCGATTGGGAACGCGGCTATAAAGAGGCGGCCCACGAGCAATGGAACGAAGTGCTCAACCCGGGAGCCTTCCGCTCGCTTTTAAAGAAAGAGGAGTTTGCGGAGATTGCGGCTCGCGCCGTCCGAATTGAATCGCGCACTAACTTACTTTTTTCGTTTGAGAAAATGGCGTTGCGCGATGCCGTGAAATCAACCGCCGGCGCACGTGCGTTTGCTGAGGGTCTATATGAGTTCCTCAACGGCGGTGGTGATATTGAGCGGAAGCTTAATCGTTGGGTCGACGTTGTTTCAAAGCTGCCGCGCAAACAGACACGCGTGCTCACGTGGCCGTTGGTAACAGTATTTGGTTTTATCGCGGATCCAGAGACTCATATTTTTCTCAAGCCGAATGTGACACGCATCGCCGCACGCAAGTATGGTTTCGACTTCCAATACAAATCGCGCCCTTCGTGGGAAACTTATGTTAGCCTGCTGGAGTTCGCGTCAGCGGTGCGTCGGGATCTCAGTGACCTGCGCCCGCGCGACATGATCGACATCCAATCGTTCATGTGGGTACAGGGTTCGGATGAATATGAAGAGTGAAGTGCAAACAGAAAGACCAGGATAAAGAACCGAGCGCGGTAGCGCCGGATCCGAGAGGCGCGGTGTATGAAGGTAGTATTGCGGAGCGAGCGAGACGGCAAAGTTGTCTGTAGGATCCCGCGCTACCGCGCTCGGTTCCGTAACTGAGATATGACTAAACCAAATACCCCTCAGTTAGGCGACGCAGCGCCAGACTTCACCTTGACGGATGGAGACGGCAACGCCTGGAGCCTAAATACCAACCACGGCAAAGTCGTGGTCCTGCTTTTCTATCCCGGTGACGAAACTCCCATTTGCACGCGTCAGATGTGCTCGGTGAGAGATCGTTGGCAGGACTACGAAGCCACCGGCGCCGAAGTGGTTGGTATTTCAACTGACTCGGTGGAGTCGCATAAGAAGTTTGCCGAGCATCATAATTTACCTCTGCGATTGTTGTCAGACGCGAAAGGCGAAGTGGCGAAACTTTATGGAGCGCAGTCGCTGATCCCTGGCAAAGTCGCACGCTCGGTTTTTGTGATTGACGCCGCAGGGACCATTCGCTATCGCGACGTCAGACCGCTTGGACTATTTCGACCGAAGGACGACGCGGTGATTGAAGCGATAAAAAAGGCGCAAAGTTAGACAGGATTAACAAGACTAACAGGATTTGAAAGAGCATTGACCAAGAGATAGCGCCTTCCTTCTGCTGTGTTCTTATCTTGTCATCTTGTTAATCCTGTCAAAGGTTTCGCTATAATCCTTCAAGGAGAATTCATTTCATGCCTGAAGTTAAATGCAAACACTGTGGTGAGAAGCGTCCGGCGCTCAGTTTTGCGCCGTTGCCAAACGAATTGGGCCAGAAGATTGCCGCGGAGATCTGTCAGCCTTGCTGGAGTGGTTGGCTGCAAAAGCAAACTCAAATCATCAATCACTATGGTCTGGATCTCACGAACCCCGACGCGCAAAACTTTCTCTTCGACAACATTAAGGGCTACCTCTTTGGCGAGTCGCTGCCGATGGCCGAGCAGGCTGAGATCGACACCACAAAAGAAGGCACCGTGAAATGGTAATCTCAGAACCGGCTGCGGTAGCGCCGATGCAATCTTGAACTTGGTTCTTTGTACTTTGAGCGTCGAGTGTTGGAGAATCATCTGGTGACAAAGTACAAAGGACAAAGCACTAAGATCAAAGTTTAATAAGCATTCGGTGCTACCCCGCTCGACTCTCCTAACACCCCGTCAGAAATCCTTCCACAAAAGCATTTACTGTTTCGGAGTTTCTAAGTTAAGCTTTCGCCACTGCCGTTCCAACCCGAGGGCCCGGTCGTTAATCCTGGCCGGTTCTTCGCAATATCAATTGATGGGGATTTGGTCGCTTATGACAAAAGTCCGCCGGTTTTCTCTCTTCGCGCTCGCCCTGTTTGTTTCTGTCTTTTCACTAATTCCATCGGAAGCTCAACGCAGCGGAATCGACACCTACGCGATTACCAACGCTCGCATCGTGACGGTTTCCGGACCGGTCATCGAACGCGGCACTGTGGTGATACGCGACGGTCTGATTGCGGCAGTCGGCGCCAACGTCACCGCACCTGCCGATGCGCGTCTAATCGATGGCACGGGCTTGAGCGTCTATCCGGGGCTGATCGATGCCAGCACGTCGCTGGGAATTCCACAGCCTTCGCCCACGGCGACGCCAACGCCTGGTGGCGGCGGAGGTGGCGGCGGCGGTTTCGGCCAGTTTCGTGCGCAGAGTTTTCTGAGTGTGCCTAATTCGCCGCAACCACCTGGACTTCAGCCGGAGGTGAGGGTCGAAGACTTCATCCGGCCCGGAGGAGAGCAGATTGAAGCAGCGCGCAACGTTGGAATCACCACTGCTCTCAGCGCTCCTCGCGCCGGTATCTGGATGGGCCAATCGGCACTGATTAATCTTGCGGGCGACACGCCACAGCAAATGATTGTGCGTTCACCGGTGGCGATGCACGTAGGTTTCACACCTCTGCGTGCGGGCACATTTCCCAATTCGTTGCTAGGCGTGTTTGCCGCGCTGCGGCAATCTTTGCTCGACGCCCAGCGTTACCGCGAGGCACAGCAGATTTACGAACGTTCGCCGCGCGGTGTCAGACGTCCCGATCAGAACCGTTCGCTCGCGGCCTTGCTACCGGTCCTTGATGGCACGATGCCGGTAGTGATGTATGCGGATCGCGAACGCGAGATTACTCGCGCTCTCGACCTGGCGCAGGAGTTCAAACTCAAAGCGATAATCGCCGGCGGGATGGAGGCAGACAAAGTTGCCGGCCGGCTGCGCGAAAGTAAAGTCCCGGTCCTGCTTTCGCTCAACTTCCCGAGACGAACCACCGCCGCTTTGCCGGAAGCCGATCCGGAACCCGTTAGAGTTTTGCGCGAACGAGTTGAGGCGCCAAAGACGGCAGGCAGACTTGCCTCGGCCCGTGTTGCCTTCGCGTTTCAGTCAGGCGGACTGGCTAACATCACAGAGTTTTCAGCGAACCTCCAACGCGCGATCGAAAATGGGCTGTCGCGCGACGATGCCTTGAAAGCGTTGACTGCGTCGCCTGCGGAAATCTTAGCCGTCTCGGATCGACTGGGCTCAATCGAGGTCGGCAAGATTGCCAACCTGACGGTGACGCGAGGCGATCTCTTCGATCGCAACCGGCAAGTTACGCATGTCTTTATCGATGGCCGCCAGATTGACTTGCGTCCGCCGGCGCCCGCTGCGGGTACAGGCGCGTCCGCGACAGGCACCTGGACACTAAGCGTCGATCTTGGTTCGGGTGACCTTGCCGCAACTCTAACCCTTCAGCAAATGGGCGAACGAATGCGGGGCTCGCTCCAGGGAGCTTTAGGAAGCGGCGACATCGCAAACGCTTCGAGTGGGCCAGGCGGCGAGGTCCGGTTCACGGTGCCGGTTACGCTCGAAGGACAAACGTCGGAGGCCACGTTCGCCGGCAGAATCAACGGGAACGAAATGCAGGGAACGGTAAATATTGTCGGACGCGCTCCCGGTTCATTTACCGGCACACGCGCTGGTGCTCCGACACCAGCGGCGGAACCCTCGCCGACGCCGTGAGTCAGGTTTACCGCGCTTTCGTTTGAACTCCTAGCGCCAAAGGCTCGAAATGTAACAGCCTGGGGCAGCGCCCCAGGTAAGGTCCGATCAACACTGAAAGCGCTGAAGGGGCGGAATGCAAAAGATGAAAGGTCTTCCCAAGATGAAAAGGTTGCTTGTTACTGTTCTCGCGTGCTCGATGATCGCGGGTTCGATCTTGCCGCAGGTCTTCGCGCAGGATCGTAGCGCAGCTCCGGTTACGTTGATCCAAAACGCCACGGTCTTAACGATTACGCGCGGCACGCTTACGAACACCGACGTGCTGATACGCAACGGCAAGATTGCGGCCATCGGTAAGAATCTCAAGAGTCCGGGAGCGAATACCCGCGTGATCGATGGCACTGGCAAGTATGTCATGCCGGGCATCGTCGACTGCCATTCGCATTCAATGCTTGATGCAATCAACGAAGGCTCTTTGTCGGTGACTTCCATGGTCCGCACGCGTGATGCGCTCAACCCGAATGATGCGGATCTCTATCGCGGGCTGGCTGGGGGCGTCACTACGTTGAATTTGTTGCACGGCTCGGCGAATGCAATCGGCGGCCTCAATACCGTAGTGAAGATTAAATACGGGCGGCCGGTTGATGAATTTCTTTTCCCGGGCGCCATGCCGGGAATTAAGTTTGCGCTGGGCGAGAATCCGAAGCGCGCAAGCTCGACACCCCAACCCGGGCAGCAGCGTCGATATCCGGCGACGCGCATGGGCGTGGAAGAAGTCATCCGTGAGGCTTTCACACGCGCGCGCGATTACAAAAGGAGCTGGGACGAATACCGTGCGTCGTCTTCGCGGGGCGTTAAGAACCTGATGCCAATACGCCGGGATATTCAGCTCGACCCGTTGGTCGAGGTTCTTGAGGGCAAGCGCTACGTGCACGCGCACAACTACCGTGCAGATGAAATCCTGATGCTCATCAGCCTGGCCGATGAGTTTGGATTCAAGATTCGGACGTTTCAGCACACTCTTGAAGGCTACAAGGTGGCGAAGGAAATCGCGCGGCACGGCGCCGGCGCTTCGATTTTTGCCGACAACTGGGCCTACAAGATCGAGGCTTACGACGCGATCCCTTTCAATGCTGCCATCATGACGCGCGCGGGCGTGAACGTTTCCATTAACTCTGATTCAGATGAGCGCGCGCGGCGTTTGAATATCGAAGCTGCCAAAGCGATGCGCTATGGAGAGCTCACTGAAGAGGAAGCACTGAAAACGATTACCTGGAACCCCGCCTGGCAACTCGGTGTTCACGAGCGAGTAGGCTCGATCGAAGTTGGTAAAGATGCCGACATCGCAATTTGGAACGGACACCCGTTGAGCGTCTATTCCCGGGTCGACACCACGTTCGTCGACGGCGAGGTTTTCTTTGATCGCCAACAGGATTTGGCGCGCCGTGCCGATTTTCTGAAGCAACGCACGCAATTGGAACAAGCTGAACCCAATCGTCCGCCGCGTGGTGGAGCGTCGCCACAAGCGCCGCGACGTCGTCCGCCTACAAGCGCGCACGACGACGAGGACGGAGGTATCGACAATGAATAAGTTTAGATCGACATCATTGTTGTTAATCCTGATCGCGTGCTCGACGCTGGTATCAGCCCAGCAAATCGGTAATCCAACCACGCAGTCTGGCGTCAGTTTTCCCCGTGGTACTTTCGCGATTCGCAATGCGCGCATCGTGACGGTCAGTGGTGCGGACATCGACAACGGCACGGTGGTTATTCGAGATGGAAGAATTGAAGCTGTGGGTGCGGGTGTCAGCGTTCCTTCAGGCGCACAGATCATTGAGGGTCGCGGTCTTTCGGTTTACCCGGGAATGATCGACGCCGGAACGTCGCTTGGCTTGGTTGAGGTGGGCCAGGGCGCGCCCGGTACGGTCGACACGTCAGAAGTCGGCGATTTGAATCCCAACGCCAAAGCGATTTTCGCAATCAATCCACACAGCGCCCATTTCGGAGTGACGCGAGTTGACGGTGTCACTAATGCCGTCTCGCTTCCCTTGGGTGGATTGATTTCCGGTCAGGCCGCAATTATCAATCTCGCCGGCAGCAATCAGTTTGAAATGGCTGTGGTGCCAATGGCTGCGCTCGTTATCAACTACCCCCGCAGTAGCGCGGGCGGCGGTGGGGGTTTCTTTGCCGAATTGCAGCAAACAAATCTCACCGAGACACTCGCGAACGCGAATAGGCAAGTTGAACAGATCCGAAAGATGTTGCGCGACGCTGAGGCTTACGGCCGCGCGCAAGATGCCTCCACGAAGGACAGAGCACTGCCTCGTGTAGATCGCAACGTAGTCCTGGAAGCGTTGGTTCCTTACGTTCGTGGCGAGCGTCCAGTGATCTTTCGCGTGGACAGAGAAAGTGACATACGGGCCTCGGTTCGCTTTGCGGAAGAGATGAAGCTAAAGCCCATCATTCTGGGCGGCGATGATGCCTGGAAGTTGGCAACGTTTTTGAAAGACAAGAATGTGCCGGTCATTCTTACCGGCATCTGGGATTTGCCGTCGCGCGAAGACGACTTTTACGACACGCTTTACGAAAACGCCTCCAAGCTGCAACAGGCGGGAGTGCGCTTCGCGATCTCGTCAGGAGATAGTGGCGCTAATGTTCGGAACCTTCCCTTTTATGCCGGAATGGCGGCGGCGTTTGGTTTGCCGAAAGCTGAAGCGTTGAAGTCGGTGACACTTTATCCGGCGCAGATCATGAATATCGCCGATAGGCTGGGTTCGATTGAAGTCGGCAAGATGGCAAACCTTGTCGTGGCTGACGGCGACTTGCTCGAGACGCGAACTCATATTCGACATCTATTCATTGACGGCAGGCAAATTCCATTGACGAGCCGTCACACCGATCTGTACGACGCATTTAAGAATCGCAAGTAAGGTCTGACGTTTGAGGTAAAGACGAATTACCAGGAGGTTATTCCGTTGTCTTTTCGAAACATCATCACCCGCACATTTTTCCCCGCAATATTGATTTGCCTTTCATTTGTATCAGCCTCAACCCAGACCAAGCTGCTGCGTTTTCCTGACATCCACGGCGATCGGGTCGTCTTCACTTACAGCGGCGATTTGTGGACCGCGCCCGCTTCCGGTGGAAGTGCAATTCGCCTCACTTCGCATGCCGGGGTTGAGGTCTTTGGAAAGTTTTCGCCGGACGGAAAATGGATCGCGTTCACGGGGCAGTATGACGGCGACGAGCAGGTTTACGTTGTGCCTTCTGCCGGCGGCGTTCCCCGACAGATCACTTTCTACCCGGCCAAAGGTCCCCTGACGCCGCGTTGGGGTTGGGACAATTTGGTTTACGGTTGGTCGAGCGATGGCAAGAGGATTTTCTTCAAGTCGCAGCGCGACTCATGGGCCTTGCCTATCGCGCGTCTTTATTGGGTCTCAATCGACAGCGGACCGGCTGATCCTCTGCCGATGCCGGCGGCAGGTTCGGCGGATCTTTCACCCGACTCTTCGCAGATTGTTTACTCGCCGCAGTCGCGCGACTTCCGCCCGGAAAAACGTTATGGCGGTGGCCAGGCAAACACTCTCTACATTTTCGATGTGAAGACTTATGCGACTAAGCGAATCGCCGAAGGTCCACGCGCAACGCGCGATCCCACTTGGGTCGGCGATATGATTTACTACAACTCGGATCGCGACGGACATTTCAATCTTTACGCCTACCACGTGCCCAGCGGACGAACCACCCAGGTAACCAACAACAAACTGTGGGACGTTCGCTGGCCCAGTTCAGACAATCAAAGCCGCCTTATTTATGAATTGAACGGCGAGCTGCAAGTGCTGGATGCGAAGAGTGGTCGCAGCAATGGCATTTCCATTGCGGTACCTGATGAAGGTCTGGCTCGGCGGCCCAGTCGCATTCCGGTCGCCGCTTTCATGGAGTCAGTCGGACTAAGCCCAAAGGGCGAGCGCGCGCTGTTTGTCGCCCGGGGTGATGTCTTTACCGCGCCGATTGAAAAAGGTCCGACGCGTAATCTGACTCATTCGTCTGGAGCACATGACAAGTGGGCGGCATGGTCGCCCGATGGCGCGAGCATCGCTTTCATCTCCGACATAACCGGCGAGGAAGAGTTGTACGTAATGCCGCAGGACGGTTTGAAACCGCCCCAGCAGATCACACGCGGCGGTAGCGCCATGCGTTATCAACCTGAATGGTCGCCTGATGGTAAGCGCATTGCATTCAGCGACAAGGATGGAAAGCTTTATGTGGTGACGCTGGCGGATCGAAAGATAGTTGAAGTCGCTGATTCACCGCACGGTCAAATTCGCGATTACGCATGGGCGCCGCGGGGCAACTTCCTCGCCTTCAGCCTTGACGATCAACCCAATCGCCTTTCTGCTGTGCACATCTGGAGCGCAGCCGATGGCAGGGTGCGGCGCATCACCGACAACATGTTCAATGCCGCCAATCCGGCCTGGGATCCGCAGGGAAACTACATTTACTTCCTCTCTGATCGGGAGTTTCAACCGCAGATCTCACAAATTGAGTTTAACTACGCTACGAATCGCACGTCTTATATCTACGCGGTCGCTTTGCGAAAGGACGTCAAACATCCTTTCCCGCCTGAAAGCGATGAAGTGACGATAGCAAAACCTGACGACGCGCCGAAGCCTGTGGGGACTCCGCCCGGGGTGGAACCAAAGCCACCGGCGAAAGACATCAGCAAGGAAGTGAAGAAGGAACCGGCCGGCGCGCAACCGAGTCCGGAAGCGTCCCCCACTCCGGCATCCGCCACGGCCGAGGCCAAGCCTGATGCTGCCGCAGCGAAGCCACCAACAACAATGTCGATCGACTTTGACGGCATCGCTGCACGCGTGGCGCGCGTGCCGGTAGGGGCCGACAACTACGGGGGCCTTAATGCCAAGACGGGACACCTAATGTATGCGACCGGTTCAGCTTTCTTTTACGGTCGCGCTGGAGATCGTCCGACCACTCTTAAAATCTTTGCTTTCAAGGATCGCAAGGAAACGACCCTCGCCGAAGACATTCGTGGTTACGTACTCTCCGACGATGGCTCAAAGGTTTTGGTGGCCCAGGGCCCCGGGTTCAACCTTTACGATGCGACACCGGTCGGCGATAGAACGAGAAAGCCCGTTTCTACTGCCGGACTGTTTGTCGATCGCGTGCCCGCGGAAGAATGGAACCAAATCTTCCACGAAGTGTGGCGGCGCTATCGCGACTTCTTCTACGTACCGAACATGCACGGTTACGACTGGGCCGCTTTGCGCGAACAATACAAACCGCTGCTGCAGTATGTTTCGCATCGTTCCGATCTCAACTTTGTGATCAGTGAAATGATTGCGGAGTTAACTATTCAACACGCCTATATCGAAGGCGGCGACTTCCAGATTCCACCCCGGCCGCGCGTGGGTTTGCCGGGTGCGCGTTTTGAAGTTGACAGACAGTCTGGCAAGTATCGCGTCTCAACGATCTTTGAAGGCCAGAATGAAGAAGACATCTATCGCTCGCCCTTGACCGAGATTGGCGTCGACGTCAAGGTTGGTGACTATGTCCTGGCGATTGACGGCGAAGAGCTCAAAGCCACTGACGACATATACCGGCTGCTCTGGAACAAGGCTGACAACCCAGTTAGTTTGACGGTGAACAGGACGCCGTCGATGACCGGCGCACGGGTCGTTTCTTACCGGCCAATTACGGATGAAACCAATCTGATTTACCTGGATTGGATTGCTAGGAATCGCCGCAAAGTGGAAGCTGCTACCGGCGGCCGGGTAGGTTACATACATATTCCCGACATGGGCGCTAACGGCATTCGGGAGTTTATCAAGTGGTATTACCCGCAGATTCGCAAGGAAGGTTTGGTAGTAGACGTGCGTGCCAACGGCGGCGGCAATGTTTCGCGGATGCTGATTGAGCGGCTGCGGCGGAAACTGCTGGCCGTAAATTACGCGCGCACAGACGAGGAAGCGAACACCTATCCGGATCAGGTGTTCATTGGACCAATGGTCGCGCTCCTGGATCAGAACTCAGCGTCTGATGGAGACATCTTCCCTCACATGTTTCGCGAATCGGGACTGGGACCATTGATCGGAAAACGTTCGTGGGGCGGGGTGGTTGGCATACAGAACCGTGGGCCACTAATCGATGGCGGCACGATTTTCGTGCCCGGCTCCGGCCTGGCGAATAAAAACGGAGAGTGGATCATCGAAGGCTATGGCGTCGATCCGGATATTGAAGTGGACAACGATCCGAAGTCAGAGATTGAGGGCAAGGATCCACAACTCGAGCGAGGCATTGCCGAAGTGATGGCGAGACTGAAACAGCCGGTGAAGTTGCCGGCGAAACCACCCGGACCGGTGAAGACGATTCGGTAGCGTTACGGCTTCGGTCCAGCCCGCGCAGCGGGCGACAGACTTGGATCCGCTGAGACTGTCGCCCGCTTCGCGGGCTTCTCAATCATAGCTTCCTTTGTTTCGAAGTTTTGTGCTGTGTTCTGTGATCGAGATTCACTCTGCGGTTAACCCTGCAAACAAATCATCTACTGAAACGTTCCAGCCCGGGAGTACTCTCGATTCCGCTGAATCGCCCTGCTCATATCGCCACCCCTCCCAAGCCGGCTTGCCTTCCTTACTGGACGCATGAGGGACTTCGATTGTCCTGGTGGCGGAATCGATGATCCAGAGCTCACGGACACCCAGGGCCATATACGTCTGGGCCTTGGTGGTGCGGTCATAAATCGCGGTGCTCTTCGATGCATACTCAAAAACGATATCGGCGGACGTGCGTTTTCTGCCCATCTGCCTTGCGAGTTCTTCTGAGACGTACATCATGTCCGGCTCAAGATAAGTTGCTCCGGCATCGGTCGAAGTATAGATAGGCTCGTGCGGATGATGCACCTCGCCCTTAAGATTGTTGTTCAAGAGGTGTCCAACCAATGACATGGTCAGTCGTGAATCGATACTTCCATGCGGTGGAGCCGGCGGCGGGACCATGAAGAGAAACCCTCCAATCAGATCGTAATGGCAGCGATCTTCGGGCTCTGGCAGGGCCCAAAATTCCTGAAGGGTGTATCGGCGCAAGAGCGGTGAGAAAACGGGCTCTTCTTTTACTTCGACGGATTGCATTGAAACCTCCGAGTACTTAAGCAAATCGTAGCACCGCGATGGGGTGTGTCAAGGATTCCCGGATGTGCTTCCTGCTTTATAGAGACCATGACCTGGCCCGTCTCGACGATGATGTCAGTGCGAATAATGTCAAAGCAGCGCAAACCGGTTGGGTCGATGGCGTTAACAGGATCGTTTTGCGTGTAAGTATAGGCGTTGAACGGTTGTGGATTTCCGGCGCCGCCTTTCAACGGATCAGGACTCGTCCAGCGACCGCTTGTGTTTCATACTTCCGCCACCAAGTGTGATCTAAACCGAACGTGCCGTCGCGCTCCGTCAATGCAAACTTCTGCCGGCTGGAAGATAATCATGTCGCGCGATAACCGTACTCGTGCCGACTCCGTTGTTGTTCATCACTGCGCGCGACGAACCGTGCACGTCTGAAAGTACATACCTCATGCCGCCGCCGGTGACTCCCACAGTCCCGCATAGCGCACTAACGTGATCGTGAAACTCAAGGCTGTCGGCAAACCCCTGCCTCAGGTTGGCCCGGCTGGCGCCGCCATTAAGCCCGCCGAGCCAAAAGGCATAGCCGTCCTGATCCGGCGCGCGTTGCAAATAAGCCTCGTACAAGTCAGTGACGTAATTAGGATTGGTGGTAGTGAGACTAATGTACTCGGTGGAATTGAAGAGGGTTGCGCCCAAACTTTGCGCCGCCCCCAGCAAATGACCCGGACTTTGCGACTTCGCCTGCGTCAGCGTGGTGGTTCATTGCGACAATTCACTAGCACTGGGCTGGCGTCCGAGCGCACCCTGAAAGAAGTCCTGCACGAACTGGCTGATAGTTTTGGGACAAGTGCCAGTGCCGCTGGTGACGCGCTGCCGCAACTCCGTGATGTGTATCGCTTTAATCGGGGTACCATTCGGCGCGCCCGCCAGCGTCGGATCTGTGTAAGCAGACGTCATGATTCCTAACGCTATGAGGGCTTCGTTCAATCGGTCACGCAAATCCTGAACATCCGCCTTATTGATAACCACTCCGTTTGCGATAGTCCCGTTGGTCCATGTGGCCGCAGATAGTCCGGCCAGGCTTCTCATCGCATTGACGGCGGATCTCAACTCATTGATGTGCACTGCTTTGACGACCGTGACCGTAACGCCTGTGGGATCGTCGACAGGCCTGATGATGGTTGGATCCGTAAAAGCTCTGGCGGCGCCCATCACCACCGTGCTAATCGTGCCCGCAACTAAGTGCCCCGCGTCAATGTGCCCTCCTGACGCAACATCTCCAACAATTGGCAGCGGACATTCGCAATCGCAAGCGCCTGTTTGCCGAAATAGTTGTTCAGCTTGGCCTTTTGCATCTCGAAAACTGTCCAAGAAATAACTGCCTCTACACAGGCTTGAGGGAATAATACTCAGCTTCTCCCAAATCCGTGGCTCCAACCAAAATTTCTTCCGAATCAGCTTCTGACGGCACCCTCCAACTTCTTTGATCAGCGAGGGTAGCATCCACTTCGTTTGGCTGGAGCGGGATTACTTCGCCTACGGATCCTGTGCGCCGATACAAAGTCACGTAACTTTTTTCCAATAATTCTCGGATCTCACATTCCTTTGGTGGGGCTACCAGGCCAATCCCTGGGAACCAGATCTTCGATCTCCTTTTGTGAAGCTCCCCGGAGGGACTTAACGTCCTTCAACGACCTGACGGGCCTGATGCCTCTTATTCGCCGGATGAGACTGCGCAGACCCCTCAGAATCGCGCGCACGGGTATACCCATCTCCATGGGCTCTCTGTCTGGCGGCACATCGATGATTATCCCGCAATCCGGAAATTCCTCACCATTTTTGCAGGCGTGGATGTCAATCTTGATTATATCAACATCCTCTTCTTCTTTCTGATCCTGCAGATGACTGGCCACCGAGCCAACGGCCGCTGCAACTCCCAAGACTTTACCGGTAATGCCAAGTCCAATAGCAGCTCCTGCTTCGGCGGTCGTAAATCCGAGAGCGGCACCCCCCTTCAAAATGCCCAGCTTAGTTAGAAAGGCACCAATCTTTAGCAGCATCCCTAAAGCAGCTGCAGGTGAGGCGACAATGGCAACTACCGCGAGGGCTACCACAAGGGCGACCACAACCCACTTCAAAACTTTCTTAACAATGCGGAATGCGTTGCCGATTGCACTGAACAGCTTTTTGAAAAACAACCCCGTGGGATCAATGTAGTTCACGGGGTCATTTGTGCAATATGCGTAGAGATTGAAACTCTGAGGGTCACCGAAAGTTGAACCAGCCATTCCGATCGGATCGACTTGAGTGAAGCGGCCTTGTTGCGCGTCGTAGTGGCGGTTGAGGGCGTAGTCGAGACCGGTATTCAGGCTGCGGTCGTAGGTGGTGAACCGCCGGTTGGTGGCGCCGGTGGATTCGGCACTCAAGGCGGTGCCGAAGGGCAGAGTCACTTGCTCGAAGGAACTGGTGTCTTGAGCATTGGTAACCAGGCGCGTGCCTAATCGATCGGGATGATGATACTGAACGAAATGGCTGCTTGGGCCATTCGGAGTCAATGTTGAAAGCAACCTGGCGCCGAGGTAGATGTAAGTCTTTGACCACTGCGGGGTGGTGGAGCCTTCTGTCTCCGTGTACTCCGCACTGCCGTCGCAAGCGTAGTAAGTGCGCACGCCTGCCTCTTCCAGGATCAATCGTTCGTTTGAACTGCCGTAGGTGTAGCTGGCGATGATGGTCTGATTGTTATCGGACTTGACGTTCACCAGGCGATTCGCAGCATCGTATTGGAAACGCTGCGAATTACTGCTGCCCGGAGTGTTCCTAGCGCGAGCCCCTGGTCATCAGGTGTGGCAGTTTAATAAGACCTAACGGTCTCACTTGACGTACTCGATTGTGATCTGCCGAACCTCTCGATCCACTTTCAACGTCAAGATTATTTCACAATGATCACCTAACACTTTCGGGCCTGCTTTCCAACTTATCGGGAGGTGGTAACCGCTCGGACCAGGTGGAATTGGGTGATTGTCGTAGATTTCAGCATTGAATCTTTCTTCAGCGGTGCGTAATTCAGCGCTTTCGACAGTAATAGATTTCGTGTTGTTGTAGATCCTTAGGTCCGGCTCAATCGAAGCCGCGCCGATCAGGCCTTTGATGCCGCGCGTTTGAATTTCGAAATCGTCTAAGCGCTTAACCCATTCACCATCCGCAACTTCCTGCCACCCCTTTGGCTGCAAACGAAAACCGGGGTCGCAAGCGAAAACCAGTAAAGGCAAAGACATGGTAAGAAAGATTCCGATTTTCATTCTCAAGCATGGTTGAAGGCGTTTGGTTACGGGCATGGGTTCTTGGATCCGAACTGTGCTTTCAGACTTGCTCTAATTTCATCCTGCGTGTTGTAAGCCTCATATTCCAGCTCGTTATGCCGTCCGGCTGGGTCGCGTCCTGCTTTCCATTCACGGTAAGATTCCTGTGCGTAATACTTAAGGAATTTAAACGTACCGAATCTCTTGCCCTGTCGCGTGTGTGTGAGCTCGTGTCCGATGAGCGCTATGCCCTCGATTGTTTGTTGGTCTATCTTCTTCAAAGAGATGACATTACCGCCTGGAGTGTATCCGTCGGCATCACCTCGCACGTATCGAGGAATTCCCTGAACGAGTCTAATGTTGCTAAGAACTAATTCGCTGAACCAGGGTCCCAGTAAGTTTCTTACGCAGTCGGAGAGTCCGTGTTTTTTCGGGTCGAAGGCCTCCGTCAAGCCTGAGTTGCCTTGAAAGCCATTTGCATTCGGATTAAAGCCAGGCGTGCCACCGGGACCAAGAGAGCCGATCGGTATCATCGATAACACTCGACTGATTCCAATACCAGCAGCGAAAACTATTGCTCTGTGCAACATGGACTTTGCACTAAAGCTGATTGAGCCAACAGCAAGCGCAGCCTTAATCCCACTAGCAATCCAGCCCAACGTAGTTGCGGTTTTGGCACCCGTGGCGATCAGGATCGAGCCACCCGCGCCATTAGACCCTAAATTTATCATAACGGCCTTAGCCAACTGCCACCCGAACGCGGCTGACCCGATGGTGATGACAGCCAGGGCGACGGTTAAAGCGATTACAAACCACTTGCTCGTAACTACCTTCTTAATGGCGCGCCACAATCTGCCCCAAAACAAACCGGACGGATCGATTCGGTTTACCGGATCATTACCACAATAGCTGTACAGGTTTAGAGTCTGCGGACTTAGCAAGCTTGTCGCACTCATCCCAATAGGATCGACTTGGGTGAACCGTCCCTGCTGTGGGTCGTAGTGGCGGTTGATGGCGTAGTCGAGGCCGGTATTCACGCTCCGGTCGTAGGTGGTGAAGCGCCGGTTGGTTGCACCGCTTGATTCGGCAGTCAGTGCTGTGCCGAAGGGCAACGTCACCTGTTCGAAGTAGTTCGTGTCTTGAGCATTTGTAACCAGCCGGGTGCCTAGGCGATCAGGATGATGATATTGAACGAAATGGCCGCCTGAGCCGTTCGGTGTCAATGTCGAAAGCAGCCGGGCGCCGAGGTAGATGTAAGTCTTCGACCATTGCGGTGTGGTGGAGCCTCCAGTCTCCGTGTACTCCGCACTGCCGTCGCAAGCGTAGTAAGTGCGCACGCCTGCCTCTGCCAGGATCAATCGTTCGTTTGAATCGCCGTAGGTGTAAGTGGCCAATGTGTAGGCATAGTCATCCGTAACCTTCACCAACCGATTAGCAGCATCGTATTGGAACCTTTGTCCGGAACCATCAGTCCGCACCTTGCGAGTCTGGTTTCCGGCGGCGTCGTAGGTGAAACCGCTAGTGATGATACGGTTCGTGGTTGCGTCGTAGGAAAGATTGGCGATGCCGTCCAAGGGTATTGACGAAGATCCCGTCGAGCCGCCTGGACAGAGGCTGGCAACCTTGTTCGCAAACTCCTGGCTTACTGCAAATGCCTCCAGCACTGCGTCTCGGCCATTGGCCTGTACCCCGGCCGTCCAGAAATCCCAACCACCCTGATCGGGTTCACGCTGCAGATATCCTTTGTAGAGA
>Ga0190270_10000142_pt1 | contig 31935 bp, 32 predicted proteins | sample Popmic320T_FD_133748 | JGI IMG/M metagenome (GOLD analysis project Ga0190270, IMG submission 133748) | Populus adjacent soil microbial communities from riparian zone of Weber River, Utah, USA - 320 T | ecosystem: Environmental > Terrestrial > Soil > Riparian zone | place: USA: Utah | collected...
GACACCCGACCAGCTCTCCGACGCTGTAGTCGCCGCGCTGTCCGCCGCGGTGGCCGACGGCGACCTGACTCTGTCCGACGGCGTGCCCGCCAGTGTGCGGATCGAGCGTCCGAAGGTGAAGGAACACGGCGACTACGCCACCAACGTGGCGATGCAGCTCGCCAAGCAGGCCGGTCGCCCGCCGCGGGAGATCGCCGAGCTGCTCGCGGTTCGGCTCGCCGCGACGCCGGGAGTGGCCGCGGCCGATGTCGCCGGGCCGGGTTTTCTGAACATCCGGATCGACGCCGGGGCGCAGGGTGCGCTGGCGGCCGACGTCGTCGCGGCCGGCGCCGCGTACGGCGGCAGCGATGCCCTGGCCGGGGTCAAGGTCAATCTGGAGTTCGTCTCGGCCAATCCGACGGGGCCGGTGACACTGGCCTCGACGCGCTGGGCCGCCGTGGGCGACAGCCTGGCCCGGATCTTCGAGACCGTCGGCGCCGAGGTGACCCGGGAGTACTACTTCAACGACCACGGAGCCCAGGTCGACCGGTTCGCCCTGTCGCTGCTGGCCCGGGCCCGCGGCGAAGACGTGGCCGAGGACGGCTATCACGGCGGCTATGTCGACGAGGTGGCGAGCCGGGTCGTCGAGGCCAACCCCGATGTGTTGTCGCTCGACGAGGCCGACGCCCAGGAGGTCTTCCGGCGCGAGGGCGTTGCGCTGATGTTCGACGAGGTGAAGCAGAGCCTGCACGACTTCGGCGTCGACTTCGACGTCTACTTCCACGAGGCGTCGGTGCACGATTCGGGCGCGGTGCAGCACGCGATCGAGCGGCTTACCGAGTTGGGCCAGACCTACCAGAAGGACGGCGCGCTGTGGTTGCGCACCACCGACTACGACGACGACAAGGACCGCGTGATCATCCGGTCCAACGGTGTGGCCTCCTACCTCGCCGGTGACTTGGCCTATTACCTCAACAAGCGAGAGCGCGGCTTCGACCGGTGCGTGATCCTGCTCGGCGCCGACCACCACGGCTACGTGGGCCGGATGATGGCGATGTGCGCCGCGTTCGGCGACGAACCGCACGTCAACCTCGAGATCCTGATCGGCCAGATGGTCAACCTGGTCCGTGACGGACAGCCGATGCGCATGTCCAAGCGGGCCGGCACCGTCCTACGGATGCAGGACCTCGTCGATGCCGTCGGCAACGACGCCGGTCGCTACGCGCTCGTGCGTTATTCGATGGACGCCACGATCGATCTCGATCTGGACCTGTGGGCTCGGCAGACGCAGGACAACCCGGTCTTCTACGTCCAGTACGCGCATGCCCGGCTCGCCTCGATCCTGCGCAACGCCGCCGATCTCGGTCTGGCTGCGGCCGGCGACGACTTCGATCCGGCCCTGCTCGACAACCCACGAGAGGGCGACTTGCTGCGGGCGCTGGCGGACTTCCCGAGGGTTGTGACCCATGCGGCGGAGCTGCGAGAGCCGCACCGGATCGCCCGCTACCTCGAGGACACGGCGGCGTCGTTCCACAAGTTCTACGACGAGTGCCGGGTGTTGCCGATGGGCGACGAGGAGCCGACGCCGCTGCATCGGGCCCGGCTGCTACTCGTCGCGGCGACGCGGCAGGTCATCGCCAACGGTCTCGGTCTGCTCGGCGTGACGGCGCCGGAGCGGATGTAGGCGTCGCGGCATGCGTACGCACGAAGCGGGAGCCCTGCACGGGCAGGTCGGCCATCGGGGCCCGGCCTGGCTCGAAGCGCCCGATGACGTCAATGCCCTCGTTCCCGAGCTGTGGTCGCTGACGTCGGGTCGGTCCGACGACGGTGTGCTCGAGGTCGGCGGCGTACGCGTCACCGACCTCGCCAGGGAGTTCGGCACGCCGACGTACGTGCTCGACGAGGACGACTTTCGCACGCGGGCCCGGGCGTTCCGTACCGCGTTTGAAGGCGTCGACGTCTACTACGCCGGCAAGGCCTTCCTCTGTACGGCGGTGTTGCGCTGGGTGACGGAGGAAGGGCTTCGGCTCGACGTGTGCACCGGCGGCGAGCTAGCCGTGGCGCTCGCGGCCGGCGTGCCACCGGAGCAGATCGGATTTCATGGCAACAACAAGAGCCGCGCCGAGCTGGAGCGGGCGACCGACGTCGGGGTCGGCCGGCTGATCGTCGACTCGTTCGACGAGATCGATCGGCTGGTCGAGCTGACCTCTGAACTCGATCGTTCCGCGCGTGTAATGGTCCGGGTCACAGCAGGTGTCGAGGCGCACACCCACGAATACATCGCGACCGCACATGACGACCAGAAGTTCGGCTTCTCGATCGCCGAGGGCGACGCGATCGGGGCGGTGCGCCGCATCCTCGACGCGCCCGGCATCGAGCTGGTGGGCCTGCACTCCCATATCGGGTCGCAGGTCTTCGACACGTCCGGGTTCGAGGTCGCCGCGCGGCGAGTGCTTGCCCTGCACGCGCAGATCCGCGACGAGCTCGGCGAGGTGCTGCCCGAGCTCGGACTCGGCGGCGGTTTCGGCATCGCCTACACGACGCAGGACACGCCCTCGACGCCGACCGAGCTCGCCGAGGGCCTCCTGGGCATCGTCCAGCACGAGTGCAAGGCGCTCGGCGTCGACGTGCCGCAGCTGTCGGTCGAGCCGGGCCGCGCGATTGCAGGGCCCGCGATGCATACGCTCTACGAGGTCGGCACGGTCAAGCGAGTGCCGCTGGACGGCGGCGCGGTCCGGACGTACGTCGCGGTCGACGGTGGCATGACCGACAACCTGCGGACGGCGCTCTACAACGCCGACTACTCGTGCACCCTCGCCTCGAGACGGTCCGACGCGCCACCCGTACTGGGTCGCGTGGTCGGCAAGCACTGCGAGTCCGGCGACATCATCGTCAAGGACGAGTTCGTGCCGAGCGACATCGCGCCGGGTGACCTCCTCGCCGTGCCCGGCACCGGCGCCTACTGTCGGTCGCTCGCGCACAACTACAACCACGTTCCTCGGCCCGGAGTCGTCGCCGTACGAGGCGGCGCGGCCCGGATCGTCGTGCGCCGCGAGACCGAGGACGACCTGCTCCGACTGGACGTGGGCGTGTGAGCGGCCGGCCCACGCTGCGAGTCGGGCTGCTCGGCTGCGGCAACGTCGGGACCGAGGTGGTCCGGATCCTTCGCGCCGAGGGCGACGAGCTCGCTGCCCGGGCCGGAGCCCGATTGGAGCTTGCCGGCGTAGCAGTGCGCCGGCCCGGGCGGGCCCGCGAGGTCGAGCTCGACCCGGCCCTGCTCACCACCGATGCGCACGGACTCGCTACGCGCGACGACGTCGACCTCGTCATCGAGGTGATCGGCGGCATCGAACCGGCGCGGAGCCTGATCCTCGCCGCCCTCGACAGCGGGTCGTCGGTCGTGACGGCCAACAAGGCGCTGCTCGCCGAGGACAGCGAGACACTTTTCGCCGCCGCCGACAAGGCCGGACGCGACCTCTACTTCGAGGCGGCGGTCGCCGGTGCGATCCCGATCCTGCGACCGTTGCGCGAGTCGCTGGCCGGTGACCGGGTGCAGCGGGTCATTGGCATCGTCAACGGCACGACCAACTACATCCTCGACAAGATGACGTCCAGCGGCGCCGGCTTCACCGAGGCGTTGGAGGAGGCCCAGGAGTTGGGCTATGCCGAGGCCGATCCGACCGCCGACGTCGAGGGATTCGATGCTGCAGCGAAGGCCGCGATCCTTGCTGGGTTGGCGTTTCACACTCGAGTCACGGCCGCCGACGTCTATCGCGAGGGGATCACCGAGATCACCGCGCGCGACGTCGCGTCGGCCGCCGAGATGGGGTGTGTCGTCAAGGCTCTGGCGATCTGCGACCTGCGCGCGACGGACAGCGGCCCGGCCGTCTCGGTGCGCGTACACCCGGCGATGATTCCGGACACGCACCCGTTGGCCAGCGTGCGCGAGGCGTACAACGCCGTCTTCGTCGAGAGCCTGGCCGCCGGTCAGCTGATGTTCTACGGACCCGGTGCGGGTGGCGCGCCGACCGCGTCAGCGGTGCTCGGCGACCTCGTCACGGTGGCCCGCAACCGACTCGAAGGCGTCACCGGCGTCGGCGAGTCGACCCACGCGCAGTGCGAAGTGCTGCCGATGGGAGAGACCGAGACCCGTTACCACGTGGCGATCGACGTCGACGACCGAGCCGGCGTGCTGGCGACCGTGGCGACCGAGTTCGCGACCCACGGCGTGTCGATCCAGACCGTTCGCCAGGAGGGTCGCGGCGACGACGCCGAGTTGGTCATCGTGACGCATCGGGCGACCGACGCCGCCCTGTCGGCGACCGTTGCCCGCCTGCGCGAGATGTCGATGGTGCACGCCGTGACCTCGGTGATGCGGGTCGAGGCCGAAGGCGAGTGAGGGGTACGCGGCGATGAGCTGGCGTGGCGTGGTCGAGGAATATCGCGAGTGGCTCCCGATCGGACCCGAAGCACCGGTCGTATCCCTGGCCGAGGGCGGCACGCCGCTGCTCGAGTCGGCCTGGCTGTCCGAGCGCACCGGCGCGCGGGTGTGGCTGAAGGTCGAGGGCGCCAACCCCACCGGGTCGTTCAAGGACCGCGGCATGGCGGTCGCCCTGTCGGCCGCACTCGCTGAGGGGGCCGAGGCCTGCGTCTGCGCGTCGACCGGCAATACGTCGGCGTCGATGGCGGCATATGCGGCGCGCGCCGGCATGACGGCGATCGTGCTCGTCCCCGAGGGCAGCATCGCCGCCGGCAAGCTGGCGCAGGCGCTGGTGCACGGAGCCACAGTGGTCCGGGTGCGAACGGGTTTCGACGCCTGTCTCGTGCTGGCCCGCGAGCTCGCCGAGCACTATCCGGTGGCGCTGCTCAACTCGGTCAACCCGGTGCGCCTCGAGGGTCAGAAGACGGCCGCGTTCGAGATCGTCGACGAGCTCGGCGAGGCTCCCGACATTCATGCACTGCCGGTCGGCAACGCGGGCAACATATCCGCGTACTGGAAGGGATATCGCGAGTACGCCGAGGCCGGCCGCAGCGGCGTCAAGCCGGTCATGTGGGGCTTCCAGGCGTCCGGGGCGGCGCCGCTCGTCGAAGGGGTCCCCGTGCCGCATCCGCAGACGGCGGCCTCGGCGATTCGGATCGGCAACCCGGCGTCGTGGCGGCTCGCCGTCGCCGCCCGTGACGAGTCCGGGGGGCGGTTCGAGCCGGTGATCGACGCCGACATCCTGCGCGCCCAGCGAGACATCGCCCGACACGACGGTGTCTTCGTCGAGCCGGCATCGGCGACCGGCGTCGCGGGACTGCTCGCGACCGCCGCGCGGGGCGGCGTCCCGGCAGGCTCGCGGATCGCCGTGACGCTCACCGGGCACGGCCTCAAGGACACCGCGACCGCGCTCGACGGGCTCGGCGGCATCGAGCCACTCGTCGTCGACGCCGATGCCGACGCAGTCGCCGCGGCAGCCGGCCTCTCGGGGTGAGCCCGGCCGCACCGCCTCCGCCACACCGAGTGTTGGCGCAAACTGCAGCTTTCACCCGGAGTTGGTGCGTTTTCGCGCCAACTCCTGGGGTCGGAGCCCGCGTCCGCCGCCAGATCCGTAGCTAGCTAACGATTTGTTAGCGTGGATCCATGCGCACCGAACCTGCCACCGCAACGTTGACCGGATTCGAGGCGGCGTGGGACGACTTCTTCGCCGCGATCCGGCGGGCCCGCGGGCGAGCGGCGGCCCGGGAGCGCGAGGGCGAGCTCACCCTGTCGCAGCACAACCTGCTGACCGCGTTGCACCACCAGCCGAGCCTTCCGGTCGGTGAGGTCGCTCTGGCCGCCGGAGTCGCGCCGCCGACCGCGACCCGGATGCTCGGTCAGCTCGAGCGCGCCGGCGTCGTCCGGCGAGAGGCATCCGTGACGGATCGCCGCGTCGTCACCGTGTCGCTGACGCCACGCGGGAGGGAGCTGCTGGCGAAGAAGCGAGCGACCGTGTCGGCGAAGCGGCGAGACTTCTTCGAGTCGCTGACCGACGCGGAGCGAGCACACTCCGAGGGCTTGCTGCGCGGCATGGCCGAGCTTATCGAGCAACTGTGAGCGGCCGGATCCGAGAGGCGGTGGGGCGGCGCCTCGACGGGGTGGCCGGCTTCGACCGGCGGACCTGGGCGATCGCGATCGTCGTCGTGGTCGGCGCGATCATGTCCATCTTGTCGACGACCAGCGTCAATGTCGCGCTCGAGTCGCTGGGCGAGGAGTTCAGCGCGCCCATCGACCAGGTGCAGTGGGTGGTCACCGCGTACCTCTTGGCCCTCGCGTCGGTGATTCCCCTGACCGGCTGGGCGGCCGAGCGGTTTGGCGTTCGCCGGCTCTGGATGACCACCGGCTCGACCTTCGTGGCGGCCTCCCTGCTGTGTGGCCAGGCGTGGTCGCTGGAGTCCCTGATCGCCTTCCGCGTACTCCAGGGCCTGGCCGGCGGAATGATCATGCCGCTGGGCATGATCATCCTGGCCCGCACGGTCGGCCCGGATCGGGTCGGACGGGCGATGAGCGTGATCGGTGTCCCGATGCTGCTCGGCCCCGTGTTCGGGCCGGTGCTCGGCGGCCTCTTCGTGGAGCATGTCGGCTGGCCCTGGGTCTTCTTCATGAACGTGCCCGTCGGGCTGCTCGGCTTGGCACTGGCCTGGCGTCTGCTGCCACCGGTTCGAACGCAGGCCGTCCACCGGTTGGACTGGCTCGGCCTCCTCCTCGCATCGCCGGGAATCGCGTCGCTGACGTTCGGGCTGAGCGAGATCCCGAGCCATGGCGGGCTGGGGGCTCCGATCGTCTACGGCCCGCTGACGGCCGGTGGTGTCCTGCTCGCCGCATTCGTCCTGCACGCTCGACGCGTCGACGACCCGCTCATCGACGTCCGGCTCTTCGCCGGTGTCCGGCTGGCGGCGGCGACTGCGACGACGTTCCTGCTCGGTGTCGCGTTGTTCGGCTCCCTGCTGGTGCTCCCGCTCTATTTCCAGGTCTTGCGCGGAGAGGGCGCGCTGACCACCGGCCTGTTGCTGATCCCACAAGGCGTGGCGTCGGCCGCCACGATGCCGCTCATCGGTCCGCTCACCGACCGATTCGGCGGTGGGCCGGTGGTCATCGTGGGGGTGTCCTTCCTGGCGACCGGTACGTTCTTCCTCACCCAGCTCGACGCGGACACGCCGTACCCGCTCGTCATGGCGGCGCTCGCCTTCCGAGGCTTCGGACTCGGTGGCAGCATGATGCCGGCGATCGCCGCGGCGTATGCGGCGATGCGGCCGGAGAACGTGCCGCGCGCGACCAGCGGCCTGAATGTCACGCAGCGGGTCGGCGGCTCGATCGGCGCGGCCGTGCTGGCCGTCATCCTCAACGTCGAGATCGCGGCCGCGATACCCGGCGAATCGGAGGCCGAGGTCGTCGGCGCCAGCAGTGACCTCGGCCCATACGCCGGGCCGGTCGCGGACGCCTTCCAAACCACGTTCTGGTGGGCCTTCTGGCTCAGCCTGGCCGCCGTCCCGACCGCGCTGATCTTGGCCCGTCGCGAGCGTCTAGACCGCCAGGCGAAGGCGGCTGCCGCGCTCGAGGCGGTGTCGCAACAGTCGGTCTGACGCGGCGCTAGAAGAGGCTCATCTGGACCGGCGTGTCGGGCGAGGCGTATGCGCCCAGCGCGATGCGGCATCCCGCGAGAGCGCCGAGGTCGACGACATACCGCACGTCGTCGTGCTCGCGGATTCGGGCCAGGACGGTCGATCCGGCGACCGCGTCGATGTGGAAGCCGTGGTCGCCGCCGACAAGGTTGTGCGGGTACGGCAGCCAGCCGCCGATCGGTACGTCGGCGAAGAACCCGATCATCGCGGCCGGCGGCTCCCAGGGCTCTCGGTGGAGCTCGACGCCCGGATCGTCCGACTGCGACGCCAGCACCTCGGTCGCCTGCTCGACGGCATCCCGATGCTCGGCGGTGAGCGCCTCCGACGTTGCCGGGCGCTCCAACGCGGTCGCCTTGGTGATGCGGCGCTTGGTTTGCGCGATCCCGGCACGTTCGGTGATCGCGTCCTCGAACACGCGGGCGGTCCGACCATCCGGGGTGTACGCGACGTAGGTCGCCCGAACCGCGCCCTGCTCATCGAGGCGGGACGCCTTCCTCGGCCCCGATGCGGTGCCCACCTTGCTCGTGGCGTCGGCGAACGTCGCGATGTAGACCCAGTGCGGCTGCGCGAGATAGCGGGCGAGGGCGTCCGGTACGTAGCCGCCGAGATGCACATGGTGCGCAAATCGGAACTCGTCCTTGGCGGCGCACTCCTCGCATTGTCGGCCCGAAACGGCGCGTGCCTGGCGCGGACATGGGACGTGGGCGATCCGACCGCCGACGGTGCGGGTCGCTCCGAGGCAGAATGGTCCGGCCGCCACCGTGCGTAGCCCCAGCCGGCCGTGGAGGAGCGGCGTCGGCATGTCGACAGCGGTGTCGACCGTGACGAGGTCGAGCTCGGGCCGCCGGTCGGGCCAGTCGACCCCGCGGCAAAGGGCGCCGGCGGCCGGCCGGCGTACGACGTCGTGCACCGTTGTCCCTCCTGGGATGTCGACCGTACACATCTTGGCGAACACGGCGCGGACTAGGCTGGTCGGCCGTGGCAAGCCGCGAGTTCGTCGACACCACCATCGCCGTTCGGGCCCCCGCGACCAGCGCCAATCTGGGTCCGGGGTTCGACGCCCTCGGGCTCGCCCTGAGCTGGCACGACGGCGTCGAGGTCCGCGTCACCGGGTCCGAGCTCGCCGTCGAGGTGACCGGCGAGGGGGCGGAGTCGGTGGTCCGCGACGAGACCCACCTGGTTGTCCGATCGATGCTTGCGGCGTTTGACGCGATCGGGGTCGGGCAGCCGGCCGGCCTCGTCGTTCGGTGCCACAACCGGATCCCGCACGGGCGCGGACTCGGATCGAGTGCGGCGGCCATCGTCACCGGGATCGTCGCGGCCCGGGCGCTGGTGTCGGACGGTCCGGAGCGACTCGACGAGGCGGCGGCGCTGCGTCTGGCCGCCGAGCTCGAGGGACATCCTGACAACGTGGCCGCGTGTCTGCTCGGCGGCCTCACGGTCGCCTGGGCCGACGGCGACGGGGCCCGGGCACTGACTGTGTCGCCCGACGTCCGCGTGGTCGCGATGGTCCCGCCGCATTCGGTGTCGACGGAAGCCGCCCGAGGTCTGCTCCCGGAGCTGGTGCCACATGCCGACGCGGCCCGCAACGCCGGGCGCGCCGCACTGCTCGTCGCGGCGTTGACGTCATACGCCCGGCCCGACGTGCTGCTGGCCGCGACCGACGACCGGCTGCATCAGACGTACCGGGCGCCCGCGATGCCCGACTCGTACTCCTTGGTCCAACGGCTTCGCGCCGACGGCATCGCGGCGATCATCTCCGGCGCCGGACCGACGGTAGTGGCCCTGTTGCCCGCGGACGCCGATCCCGAGGCGGTCCGGGGCCGGACGCCGGATGGTTGGCGCTGCCTGGCCCCGGGTGTCGACGCTCGCGGTGCCCACCTGCGGGAATGAACTACGTCACGTGGGTGTTGGCGCCTCTGTAACGACACGCGGGCCCCGGGATGCTAGGCTCATCGAGCACGACCCGCAGAGACCATCGTCGCTGCGACGGGGCCACCGCGGTCGTCGCTTCCATCACCACGATCCGAGCCGTCCTCGGGTGTGCGTGGTCACACTCCTGGCTCTCGAGTTTTACTCGCGAGCGTCGCGAATGTCGGCTCGGAGCTGTACGAAGGGAGCACCGCCCCCCATGCCGGATGCACTGGGCGGGCTTGCGCGGATCCTGGAAGACCCAGGCCGCATTGAACAAGGGTGAGCCGTTCGGCTCCCCGACGTGGGAAGGACCTCACGTGACAGAATCCAACACACTCACTCCTGTCGCCGGTGACTCCGGCGCCGCGACCGCAGAAGCGGGTTCGGCGGCGTCTCGCCGAAAGAGCGGCGGGGGACTGTCCGGCAAGGTGCTTGCCGAGCTGCAGCAAATTGCGAGCGGCCTCGGCATCAAGGGCGCCGGCCGGATGCGTAAGGGCCAGCTGATCGAAGCGATCCAGGCTGCCCAGGGGGGCACCATCTCTGATTCTTCCGAATCGGCTGGCGCCACGGCCGCCGAGTCCACCAAGACCGACAGCTCCAACAACAAGAAGAAGCCGGACGCCACGTCGCAGTCGTCGAAGGACGACGCTCCCGCCCTTTTCGAGGCGGAGTCGAGCGACGCCAAGGCTCAGTCCGAGGGCGGTGACGCCGACGACAACAGCGCCAAGGAATCCACGTCCGACACCCAGCGCTCTGAGCGCCAGGGCCAGTCCGGCAAGCAGCCAAACCGTCAGCAGCGCCAAGGCGGCGGCGGTGGCGGCGGCCAGGGCGGCGGCGGCCAAGGCGGTGGCGGCGACGACCACGGCGGCAGCCGTCGGCGGCGGCGCCGTGGGCGCGACCGCAACCGCAGCCGACCGGATGCCGAGCCGCAGATCACCGAAGACGACGTCCTCCTGCCCGTCGCCGGCATCCTCGACGTTCTCGACAACTACGCCTTCGTCCGCACGAGCGGCTACCTGCCGGGTCCGGGCGACGTCTACGTCTCGCTGTCGATGGTGCGCAAATACGGCCTGCGCAAGGGCGACGCTGTCACCGGCCAGGTGCGGCAGCCCCGCGAAGGCGAGCGGCGCGAGAAGTTCAACCCGCTGGTGCGGGTCGACTCCATCAACGGCATGGACATCGAGGCGGCCAAGCAGCGCGTCGAGTTCTCCAAGCTGACTCCGCTCTACCCCCAGGAGCGGTTGCGGCTCGAGACCGATCCGGAGCAGATGACGACCCGGATCATCGACATCGTCGCGCCGATCGGCAAGGGCCAGCGTGGCCTGATCATCTCGCCGTCCAAGGCCGGCAAGACCCTGATCCTGCAGGCGATCGCCAACGCCATCACGACCAACAACCCCGAGTGCCACCTCATGGTCGTCCTCGTCGACGAGCGGCCGGAAGAGGTCACCGACATGCAGCGGGCGGTCAAGGGCGAGGTCATCGCCTCGACCTTCGACCGGCCGGCCGACGACCACACGACTGTGTCGGAGCTGGCCATCGAGCGGGCCAAGCGGCTCGTCGAGCTCGGTCACGACGTTGTCGTGCTGCTCGACTCGATCACGCGACTGGGCCGGGCCTACAACCTGGCCGCGCCGGCCAGCGGCCGGATCATGTCCGGCGGTGTCGACTCGTCCGCGCTCTACCCGCCGAAGAGGTTCTTCGGCGCCGCTCGCAACATCGAGGACGGCGGCTCGCTGACCATCCTCGCCACCGGCCTGATCGAGACCGGCTCCAAGATGGACGAGGTCATCTTCGAGGAGTTCAAGGGCACCGGCAACATGGAGGTGCGGCTGCGGCGCGAGTTCGCCGACAAGCGCATCTTCCCGGCGATCGACGTCGACGCGTCCGGCACTCGCCGCGAGGAGTTCCTGATGTCGCGCGACGAGCTTGCCATCGTGTGGAAGCTGCGCCGGGTGCTCTCGGCCCTCGACGGTCAGCAGGCCTTGGAGCTGCTGCTCAACAAGCTGAAGCAGACCAAGACCAACGTCGAGTTCCTCATGGAAGTCCAAAAGACGACCCCGACAGCGCCGAACGGCCGGCGCGACGACGGCTGATGTCGACCGCGTTCGACTTCGCCGCGACGACGATCGATGGCGAGGAGCAGGCGCTGTCGACCTACGAAGGCAAAGTGCTCCTCGTCGTCAACGTCGCGTCGAAGTGCGGTTTCACCCCGCAGTACGCCGGGCTCGAGAAGCTCTACCGCGAGCGTGCCGACGACGGGCTCGTCGTGCTCGGCTTCCCCTGCGACCAGTTCGGTCACCAGGAGCCGGGCGACGAGGCCGAGATCCAGGAGTTCTGTTCTCTGACCTACGACGTGACGTTTCCGATGTTCGCCAAGATCGACGTCAACGGCGACGACACGCATCCACTGTTCGAGTGGCTCAAGTCCGAGCAGCGGGGACTCCTCGGCGGCCGGATCAAGTGGAACTTCACGAAGTTCCTGGTGGACCGGTCCGGCCAGCCGGTGGCGCGCTACGCACCCAACACGGTGCCGGAGGACATCGCCGACGACATCGAGGAGCTGCTGTAGGCAGGGAATGAATGCCGACCAATTGGCGTTGACAATCCCGCCGATGGCACACTTGCACACCGACGGTTCCGGTTCACGCCCGTGCCGGGCGACCCGGCGGCCGCACGCGAGAGGACATCATGAAAAAGGACATCCACCCCGCCTACGGGGTCACCGAGGTGACGTGCAGCTGCGGCAACACGTTCACCACCCGGAGCACCGCCGCCAACGGCGTCTTGCACGCCGAGGTGTGCTCCAACTGCCACCCGTTCTACACCGGCAAGCAGAAGATTCTCGACACCGGTGGTCGGGTCGCCCGCTTCGAGAAGCGCTACGCCAAGGCCAAGTCCGGCAAGTAGCTCCCGCGCACGGCGCCGCCCAGGCATCGACCTGGGACGGCGCCGTCGTCGTGCGTACGCGGAGACTTGTCAGGAGGAGGTGGCGTGATGTTCGAGGCGGTCGAATCGTGGGTCGCCGAGCACGCGGAGCTCGAGCGCGAGCTGGCCGACCCTGCCTTGCACTCCGATCCTCAGCGCGCGAAGCGGGTCGGGCAGCGCTATGCGCGCGTCCGCTCGGTCGTCGAGACCTATCGCGCCTGGCGGCGGGCCGGTGACGACGCGGCGGCCGCCCGTGAGCTGGCCGCCGAAGACCCCTCCTTCGGTGTCGAGGCCGAGAGCCTCGACGCCACCCGGGCCGAGCTCGAGGAGCGGCTGCGACGGCTTCTGCTGCCCCGCGATCCCTCCGACGACCGCGACGTGATCCTCGAGGTCAACGCCGGCGCCGGGGGAGAGGAGTCGGCGCTGTTCGCGGCCGATCTCGCCCGGATGTATACCCGCTACGCCGAGCGCCGAGGCTGGCGCACCGAGGTCCTCGACGTCACCGAATCCGACCTCGGCGGCTATCGGTCGATCACCATGGCGGTCCAGGCGAAGGGCGCGTCCGAGCCGGGCGAGGCGCCGTACGCGCTGCTCAAGTACGAGGGCGGCGTGCACCGGGTTCAGCGGGTGCCGGTGACCGAGTCGCAGGGCCGCATCCACACGTCGGCGGCCGGTGTGCTCGTGCTGCCCGAGGCGGAGCCGATCGACGTCGAGATCAACGACTCCGACCTGCGCATCGACGTCTTCCGCTCGTCGGGTCCGGGCGGGCAGAGCGTCAACACCACCGACTCCGCCGTCCGGATCACGCACCTTCCGACCGGCATCGTCGTCAGCTGTCAAAACGAGAAGAGCCAGCTGCAAAACCGCGAGCAGGCCTTGCGGATCCTGCGCTCCCGGCTACTCGCGATAGCCCAGGAGGCGGCCGACGCGGAGGCCGCCGAACGGCGCCGGTCCCAGGTGCGTACGGTCGACCGGTCGGAGCGGATCCGCACGTACAACTTCCCGGAAAACCGGATCTCCGACCATCGCGTCGGATACAAGGCCTACAACCTCGACGCCGTCATCGACGGCGCCTTGGACGACGTGATCGCGAGCTGCGTCAGCGCCGACGAGGCCGAACGCATGGCGGATACCGGGCGGTCATGATCGCCCGGGGGCTCCTCGGCGAAGCGACCGCGACGCTCGCCTCCGCGGGCGTCCCGTCGCCTGAGCTCGACGCTCGTCTGCTGCTCGCCCACGTGCTGGGCGTGCCGCACCTGACGATTGACACTGGTGCTGATCTGGCGACCGAGCAGACCGATGCGTTCGGTGACCTGCTCGCTCGCCGCGCTCGCCGCGAACCGCTGCAGTATCTGCTCGGGACCGCGGCCTTTCGCTACGTCGAGCTCGAGGTCGGCCCGGGCGTCTTCGTCCCGCGCCCCGAAACCGAGTTGCTGGCCGGCTGGGCGATCGCGCAGATCGCCGCGCGGCATGCCGCCGGGGTCGAGCGGCCGATCGCGGTCGACCTTTGCACGGGCTCCGGGGCGATCGCGAAGGCGCTGGTCGACGAGCAGCCGCAGGCCGAGGTGTTCGCCGTCGAGCTGGCCGAGGAGGCGTTGTCGTATGCGCGACGCAACCTGGCAGGCTCCGGCGTCGACCTTCGGGCCGGCGACATCGCGGACTGTCTGCCCGAGCTCGACGGCCGCGTCGACGTCGTTGTGGCCAACCCGCCGTACATTCCGCTGGGCGAGTACGAGTCGGTCGACGTCGAGGCCCGCGAACACGACCCGGCGATCGCCTTGTGGTCAGGTGCCGACGGCCTCGACACGGTGCGCTCCGTCGAGCGGGTCGCCCACCGCTTGCTGCGGCCCGACGGAGTCGTCGCATGCGAGCACGCCGATCTGCAGGGCGAGTCGGTGCCCCGGATCTTCGGCGCGCGCTGGACCAACGTGCGCGACCATCGCGATCTCGCGGACCGGCCGCGGTTCACCACCGCTCAGCGGCCCGATGCGTAGGATTCCTAGCGTCGCGTAGGAGAGGAGGTGGGGGCCTCGTGACAGCGGAAATGCCGGCCGAGGCCGCGTACTGCTCCTACGACGAGTTCGGGCGCCGCTTCTTCGCGTACGCGGTCAACGAGCGGCGCATCCTGGGCGCCGTCGGCGACCTGGCCGGGAGCCCGATCTCGTTCGGCCCGATCGGCGCCGGACCGGGCCGGATCGCCAAGGTCACCGCCGAAGGTCAGATCGGTGCGGCGTCGGTCAAGCGGCGGCTCGACGGGCTGCCCGAAGTGGCCTTCGACCTGGCCGTGCCGGTCGACCTCGAGCTCCACGTCGATCTCGGCGTCGATCGGCAGCGGTTCGACGCCCACGCCGACGTGCGGCTTCGGCTGACGGCGCGCGCGGCCGAACCGCTCCAGGTCGTGATCGACATCGACCCGCCGACGACCGACGACGTCGATGTCGTGGTCCGGGCTGACGGTCTGCGCGCGTCTTTGCTCCAGCACGTCTCGGGCATGGACTCCGAGATCCAGCGGTTCATCGTCGGGTACGTCGCGCGCGAGATCGACAAGCCACACGTCCGGCGCGCTCGCCGGATCGACGTCGCGGCTCGCATGGAAGCCGCCTGGCCGACCTGAGGCCACCAAACCCCGGATGGCACGATGTGTCCCGTGAGTGAGCGGTTTTCGTGTGCCGACGAGGACGAACGCGGTCGCGGCATGGAGGCGGCGGTCACTGCCTTGCGCTCGGGCAAACTCGTCGTGATGCCGACCGACACGGTCTACGGCCTGGCGGCCGATGCCTTCGACCCGGCGGCGGTGCGCCGACTCCTTCGGGTCAAGGGCCGAGGACGCGACAAGCCGCCGCCCGTGCTCGTGGCGGCACCGACCACTCTCGATGCGCTGGCGACCAAGGTGCCGGCGCTCGCCCGTGACCTCGTCGAGGACCTCTGGCCGGGCGCGCTCACGCTGATCTGTCGTCAGCAGCCGTCGCTCACTTGGGACCTCGGCGACAACCGCTCGACGGTCGCGGTGCGGATGCCCGACAACGAGGTGGCGCTGGAGCTGCTGCGACGGACCGGACCGCTCGCGGTGAGCAGCGCCAATCGCACCACGTCGCCGGCCGCGACCAATGTCGACGACGCCGAGGAGATGCTCGGCAGCGCGGTCCAGGTCTATCTCGACGGCGGCCCGACCGCCGGCGAGGCCCCGTCGACGATCCTCGACGTCACGACGGAGACGCCCCGCGTCCTGCGTGAGGGCGCGATAGAGCTGGCCAGGTTGAAGGAATTCGACGACCGCGTGGAGTTGGCCACATGAACGATCTCGGGTCATGCGCGAATATCTGCTGATCTTCTTGGTGGCGGCCACGGCAACCTACATCACGGCCGCCGTCGCGCGGGTAGCAGCCAATCGCCTTCATGCCGTGGCGAAAGTGCGCGACCGCGACGTGCACGCCACCCCGATTCCCTACTTCGGCGGCATCGCCATCCTGGCCGGGCTCGCCGCCGCATACGTTCTGATGCGGCAGCTGCCGTTTCTGTCGACCTCCGCCGACTTCGTATTCGACGACGCCGGAGCCGTCCTCCTCGGTGGAGTGCTGATCTGCATCGTGGGTGTCGTCGACGACGTCTTCGAACTCGACGCGCTGACCAAGTTTGCCGGACAGGTCGCCGCCGCCGTCGTCGTCGTGGCACAAGGGGTGCAGTTTCTCTATCTACCGCTGCCCGGCCTGACCGGCACGCTCGTCCTGGATCCCCTCCAGGCGGCGTTCTTCAGCGTGCTCGTGATCGTCGTGACGGTCAACGCCGTGAACTTCATCGACGGTCTCGACGGTCTCGCCGCCGGGGTCATCTGCATCGGTTCGGCGGCGTTCTTCATCTTCGCCTACCTGCTGGCTCGCGAAAACGCGCAGTCGCTGGCGATCACGGCGGCGTTGCTCACGGCCGCCCTCGCAGGCGCATGCGCCGGTTTCTTGCCGCACAACTTCTTCCCGGCCCGGATGTTCATGGGCGACTCCGGCTCGATGCTGATCGGCCTCGTGCTCGCCGGCTCGGCGATCAGCCTCACCGGACAGTTTCCGGCGACGTCGGTCTCCGAGGGTCTCGCCGGCGCAAAGGCAACCCTGACGCCGACCCTGCTGCCGCTGATCCTGCCCGTGGCGATGGTGATGGTGCCGTTCGTCGACCTGCTGCTCGCGGTGATCCGGCGTACGCGGGCGGGCCGGTCGCCGTTCAGCCCCGACAAGATGCACTTGCATCACCGGCTGCTCGAGATCGGCCACTCGCATCGGCGCGCCGTGCTGGTGATGTACATGCTCGCCGGCTTCGTAGCGTTTGGCACGGTTTGGCTTGGGCTCTTCGCCGGCTGGCGGTCGGTCGCGGGGGTCGGCCTGCTCGCCGTGATCACGATCGTGGCAACGTTCGTTCTGCCGCGCTGGCGGCAGGCGCCGGCCGGTACGGGGGTCTCGAGTTGAGTCCGAGCCAGACTTTGTGCTAGTTTTCACAAGCGTTCAGGTAATCCTCAGTCACGGGGATTTCGTGGACGAGTTATCCGCACCCCGATCAGACCGATGACGGCGCATCATTCGCCCGTTGTCCGGCACCCAGGACGGCCGCCACATGACGACCGACACCGAGCACCGGTACCCGCAGACGCGGCAGCGAAACCGCGTCCAGCGGAGGCATTACGCGCTGGTCAGGAGCCGCATTCGCTGTGGTAGCGTCGGCGCCGTCTCGCCGACTGCGAGATTGCGTGAACCTCGCATCACCATCGGTGACGGGAGCGACTCGCGCGATGAACGACGATCGTGCAAAGCCAACCCTCGACGTCTGGACGCTGATCGGTATCGGCGGCTACAACGTTGCGTGTCTACTGGCAGGAATGGGTATGGGATGGTTCATCGACAGCCAGATGGACACCTCACCTGCCCTCTTGCTTGTCGGTCTGGCCTGCGGAATCGGTCTCGGAATCGTCGGCTCCTGGATGCGCATGAAGCCGTTCCTCAACGACTGATCGAGACCATCGCACGTGGGAAGAGGGTGAGCAGGTGAACCAGTCGTTGTCGCTGGCCCAGGCCCTTCGCAACCAGCGCCGTGCTCTCCTTTTGGCCGGCGTACTCGTGTTCGCGGGCTTTTGGATCGCCGTCGGGCTCGGCGAATGGCAGGTCGGCATCTTCGTTGCGATCGGCGTCGTGCTCGGGTTCGCCAACGGGGTCATGACCGAGGCTTTCCTGCTCCGGTCGGCCGAGGGAGACGATCTGCTGTCGCGTAAGCAGTTCGCCATCTCGTCCCTGGTGCGTCTCAGCGCGATCTCGCTCATCGCCGCCGCCTTGACCGTGGCCTTCTGGCCGTACGGCGCGACCGTGCTCGCTGGTCTCGCCACGTTCCACCTGCTCGCGCTGGTTCTCACCGCGCTGCCGTTGCTGAAGGAGTTGCGCCAGGCATGAGAGCTGACAGCCTCCTCGCCGAAACCGACATCGAGCCGGGACACCACACCACGTTCGAATGGCTCGGCATGACGTGGAATGCCGACACGATGTGGGCGACCGCGGCCGCCGGTGTGGTCGTCATCCTGCTGGGCCTGTGGATGCGGGCCAAGGTGACCAGTCGGGTGCCCAGCAAGATCCAGGTCTTCTGGGAGACGATCACCGAGGCTGTGACCAATCAGGTCGAGGCCAGCGTGGGCCGGGTCCATCCGTTCATCATCCCGCTGGCGATCTGCCTGTTCGTCTTCATCCTGACCGCCAACTGGTTCGAGATCATCCCGAGTGGCGAGGATCCGCACCTGCTGCCGGCACCGACGGCCGACGTCAACCTCACCTACGCACTCGGCCTGTTCGTCATCGTCGGCGTGCACATCTTCAGCGTTCGCCAACGCGGCTGGAAGGGCTACGTCAAGCACTACTTCCAGCCCAACCCCGCGCTGTTCCCGATCAACCTCATCGAAGAGATCGTCAAGCCGTTCACGCTCGCACTGCGACTGTTCGGCAACATCTTCTCCGGCGGCATCATGCTGCTGCTCATCGGCCTGATGCCGGCGTACTTGCTCTGGGGCCCCAACGCGGTCTGGAAGCTCTTCGACATGTTCATCGGGCTGATCCAGGCGTTCATCTTCGCGTTGCTGGCGATCCTGTACTTCGGGATGGCCGGTGAGACGCACGAAGACGAACACGACGAGGAACCGGCCAAGAGCTCTGACCCACCAGCCGAGGAGCCTCAGCTGGAGGGGGCCCACTGAACGAATCGAATGGATTAGGCAAGTCAGCGAATAGCAGGCAGACCGCCGGACAACCATCTGGCGGAACGTAAGTCAAGGAGTGACATGGCAGTAACAGATGACGCCGTTCAGCTCGCAGGCGCTTTCGTCGGCGGCGGCCTCGCCCTCGGTGGCGGTGCCATCGGTGCGGCAATCGGTGACGGACTGGCCGGTAGCGCGACGATCTCAGGTGTGGCCCGACAGCCGGAGGCTCAGAGCCGGCTGTTCACCATCTTCTTCCTGACCGTCGGCCTGGTCGAGGCGATGTACTTCATCAACCTGGCCTTCATGGCCATGTTCGTCTTCGTTCTCGCCTAGTCCCAGCAGCTTCGACAAAGGACTGAACCTATGCGGATCGACACGACGAACCTTGCGGACAGGACCGTTGCGGAAGAGAACTTCCTGGTTCCCAACGCGACGTTCTTCTTCGAGCTGCTCGCCTTCGTGATCATCCTGTACGTGCTCGCGAAATGGATCGTCCCGCCGATCAACAAAGCGATGTCAGAGCGGCAGGAGCGGATCCGTCGACAGTTCGACGAGATGGAGGAGGCGACCGCCAGCGCGAAGCAGGCCGAGGAGGATCTGCGGGCTCAGATGGTCGAGGCGCGGCACGACGCTTCGCGGGTTCGCGAAGAGGCCCGTGAGCAGGGCGCCGCGATCGTCGCCGAGATGCGTGAGCAGGCACAAGCCGAGGCGCAGCGCATCGTCGAGACCGCGCAGGCCCAACTCGAAGCCGAGCGGCAACAGGTGGTCAACCAACTCCGTGGGGAGGTCGGAACCCTCGCGACGGAGCTGGCCGGCCGGATCGTCGGTGAGTCACTGAACGACGACGAACGGCAGCGACGCACCGTCGAGCGCTTCATCAACGAGCTCGAGGGCGCCGACGACAAGACGCGGCAGGCCACCTGATGCGTGGTGTATCCGCCGAGTCGCAGGCGGGCCTGCTCGATCAGATCGAGCAGGCCATCACCGCCGACACCGACCTGATCCGCCTCGGCGACGACCTCTGTGGTGTGGTGGCGGCGCTCGACAGCGCGCCGCAGCTGCGTCGTGCGCTGACTGACCCGGCGGCCACCGCCGAGCAGAAGGCCGACGTCGTGCGGCAGCTGTTCGGCGGCAAGGTCGATGCCCGCTCTCTCGACATCGCGGTCGACGCCGTCTCGCACCGCTGGTCGCAGCCGCGCGACCTCGGCGACGCCCTCGAGCGGGCCGGCGTCGAGGCCCTCGCCGGAGATGCGGAGCGACGCGGTCAGCTCGACGACACCGAGGACGAGCTGTTTCGGTTCGGCCGGCTCGTCGATCGCGATCCGGACTTACGCGACGCCTTGACCAACCGGCTCGCTCCGACGTCGGCCAAGCGCACCCTCGTCAGCACCTTGCTCGAGGGCAAGGTCACCGACGCGACGCTGCACCTCGCTGCGCAGGCGGCGGCCGGGCGCTATCGCTCCTTCAGCGCCGCGCTGACCGAGTTCGGCAAGGTGGCGGCGGCCCGTCGGCAGCGTCTGGTCGCGACGGCACGGGTGGCCAAGCCACTCGACGAGAGCACGCGGCAGCGACTGGCCGACGGGCTCAGCCACTACTACGGACGCGAGATCCATCTCAATGTGATCGTCGACCCCGACGTGCTCGGCGGTGTCCGCGTGGACATCGGCGACGAGGTCATCGACGGCACGGTGGCTATCCGATTGCAAGACGCCCGGCGACGGATCGCCGGCTGACCATTTGAGAGAGCAGGGACTTAACATGGCGGAGCTCACCATCCGTCCGGACGAGATCCGGGACGCTTTGCAGCGCTTCGTCTCCGATTACAAGCCGGAGACGGCCAGCCGCGAAGAGGTCGGCGTCGTGGCAGACGCCGCCGACGGCATCGCCCACGTCGAGGGCCTGCCGTCGGCCATGGCCAACGAGCTGCTGGAGTTCGACGACGGCACCCTCGGCATCGCGCTGAACCTCGACACCCGATCGATCGGTGTCGTGATCCTCGGCGAGTTCGGCGGCATCGAAGAGGGTCAGCCGGTGCGTCGGACCGGCGAGGTCCTCTCGGTCCCGGTCGGCGACGGCTACCTCGGCCGCGTCGTCGACCCGCTGGGCAAGCCGATCGACGGCCTCGGCGAGATCGAGACTGACGCCCGTCGCCAGCTGGAGCTGCAGGCGCCGACTGTGGTGCAGCGCAAATCGGTCCACGAGCCGTTGCAGACCGGGCTCAAGGCGATCGACTCGATGACGCCGATCGGACGCGGCCAGCGAGAGCTCATCATCGGCGACCGGCAGACCGGCAAGACCGCGATCGCCGTCGACACGATCATCAACCAGAAGGACTACTGGGCGACCGGCGATCCGACACAGCAGGTGCGCTGCATCTACGTCGGCATCGGCCAGAAGGGCTCGACGATCGCCAGCGTCCGCCGGTCCCTCGAGGAGGCCGGTGCGCTCGAGTACACCACGATCGTCGCCGCTCCCGCGTCGGACGCGGCCGGCTTCAAGTACCTCGCGCCCTACACCGGATCGGCCATCGGCCAGCACTGGATGTACCAGGGCAAGCACGTCCTCATCGTCTTCGACGACCTCACGAAGCAGGCCGAGGCCTACCGGGCCGTGTCGCTGCTGCTGCGTCGGCCGCCGGGCCGTGAGGCGTACCCCGGTGACGTCTTCTACCTGCACAGCCGGTTGTTGGAGCGGTGCGCGAAGCTCTCCGACGACATGGGTGCCGGGTCGATGACGGGCCTGCCGATCATCGAGACGAAGGCCAACGACATCTCGGCCTACATCCCGACCAACGTCATCTCGATTACCGATGGCCAGATCTTCTTGCAGTCCGACCTGTTCAACGCCAACCAGCGGCCGGCGATCGACGTGGGTCTGTCGGTGTCCCGGGTCGGCGGCGCCGCTCAGACCAAGGCGCTCAAGAAGGTCACCGGCACGCTCAAGGTCGACCTCGCGCAATATCGCGATATGGAGGCGTTCGCGATGTTCGCCTCCGACCTCGACGCGGCCTCCCGCCGCCAGCTGGAGCGCGGCCAGCGCCTGATGCAGTTGCTGCGCCAGCCGCAGTATTCACCGTACCCGTTCCAGGACCAGGCGGTGTCGATCTGGCTGGGCACCACGGGCAAGCTCGACCCGGTGCCGACGTCCGACGTGCTGCGGTACGAGCGGGAGTTCCTCGAGTACTTGCGTCGCGAGCACGCCGGCATCTTGAACGGCATCCGCGAGTCGCAGGACCTCGATGACGACACCGCCCAGGCGATCGAGGACGCGGTCGAGTCGTTCAACGACCAGTTCGAGACGAGCGAGGGCAAATCGATCAAGGCCGGCTCCGAGGACTTCGAGGCTCTGGAGGACGAGGACGTCGAGCAGGAGCAGATCAAGAAGCAGAGGCGAGGCTGACGCATGGCGGCATCCCTCCGCGAATATCGCGCCCGGATCCGGTCGACGCAGGCGACCAAGAAGATCACGCGCGCGATGGAGCTGATCGCGGCGTCTCGGATCATCAAGGCGCAGCAGCGCGCCGCGGCGGCGACGCCGTACGCCCGTGAGCTGACGAGGGCGATCTCGGCGCTGGCAACCTATTCCCGGGTCGACCATCCGCTCACGACCGAGCCGGAGGACCCGCAGCGGGCCGGAATCCTCATCGTGACGAGTGATCGCGGTCTCGCCGGGGCCTACTCCTCGGCGGTGATCAGGGAGGCCGAGCGTCTCACCGAGAAGCTGCACGCGGAGGGCAAGGAAGTCTCACTCTTCGTCTGTGGGCGGAAGGGGATCGGCTACTACGGCTTCCGACGCCGCCCGATCGCGCGGAGCTGGCAGGGTTTCTCCGACAGCCCGGCCTACGACGATGCCCGGGAGATCTCCGACGCCGTCATCGCGGCCTACATGGCCGGGCAATCGGACGAGGCCGTCGAGACCGAGACCGACGCCGACGAGGTCGGTCCAATCGACGAGTTGCATGTCGTCTTCACCCGGTTCCGGTCGATGCTCGTGCAGCAACCGGATGTGATCCGGATGGTGCCGCTGGAGGTCGTCGAGGAGGAAGAGCCGCCCGAGGACGAAGAGGTCCTGCCGCTCTACGAGTTCGAGCCAGATGCCGAGGACGTGCTCAACGCGCTACTGCCGCGCTACGTCGAGAGCCGTATCTTCTTCTGCCTGATGCAGGCGGCCGCCTCGGAGCTCGCGGCCCGGCAGCGGGCGATGAAGTCGGCCACCGACAACGCGCAGGACCTGATCGAGAAATACACCCGAATCGCAAACCAGGCCCGACAGGCCGGCATCACCCAAGAAATCAGCGAGATCGTCGGGAGCGCCAACGCGTTGGCCGACACCAGTGCCGGGAGTGAGTGAGAATCCATGACTGCCACGCTTAGCGAAGACCACGCCGCCGACGACACCGGTGGCGTCGGTCGCATCGCCCGAGTCATCGGACCCGTCGTCGACGTCGAGTTCGCCACTGACGCGATGCCCGAGATGTACAACGCGTTGCATGCCGACGTCCAGCTCGGCGACGAGACGCGGATGCTGACGTTCGAGGTCGCCCAGCACATCGGCGACGGTATGGTCCGGGCGATCTCGATGCAGCCGACCGACGGTTTGGTCCGCGGCGCCGAGGTCCGTGACACCGGCAACCCGATCTCGGTGCCGGTGGGCGACGTGACCAAGGGCCATGTCTTCAACGTGCTCGGCGACTGCCTCAACCTCAAGGAGGGCGAGCAGCTCGACGTCAAGGAGCGGTGGCCGATCCATCGCCAACCGCCGGCCTTCGATGCGCTCGAGCCGAAGACCGAGATGTTCGAGACCGGCATCAAGGTGATCGACCTTCTGACGCCGTACGTACTCGGCGGCAAGATCGCGCTGTTCGGCGGCGCGGGGGTCGGCAAGACCGTCATGATCCTCGAGATGATTTACCGGGTCGCGACCCAGCACTCCGGTGTGTCGGTCTTCTCCGGTGTCGGCGAGCGGACCCGCGAGGGCAACGACCTGATCACCGAGATGACCGAGTCCGGAGTCATCAAGCAGACCGCCCTGGTGTTCGGCCAGATGGACGAGCCCCCGGGCACCCGGCTTCGGGTCGGCCTCGCCGGTCTGACCATGGCGGAGTACTTCCGGGACGAGCAAAACCAGGACGTGTTGCTGTTCATCGACAACATCTTCCGGTTCACCCAGGCTGGCTCGGAGGTGTCGACGCTGCTCGGCCGGATGCCGTCCGCGGTCGGCTACCAGCCCAACCTGGCCGACGAGATGGGCATCCTGCAGGAGCGGATCACCTCAACCCGAGGGCACTCCATCACCTCGGTCCAGGCGGTGTTCGTGCCAGCCGACGACTACACCGACCCGGCGCCGGCGACGACGTTCGCCCACCTCGACGCGACGACCGAGCTTTCCCGTGAGATCGCCGCCCGAGGCCTTTACCCCGCGGTGGACCCGCTGTCGTCGTCGTCGCGGATCCTGGACCCGCTCTACATCAGCCAGGACCACTACGACACGGCGGTTCGGGTCAAGCAGATCCTTCAGCGCAACAAGGAGCTGCAGGACATCATCGCGATCCTCGGCATCGACGAGCTGTCCGAGGAGGACAAGATCATCGTCAACCGGGCTCGGCGGATCCAGCAGTTCCTGTCGCAGAACACCTACATGGCCGAGCAGTTCACCGGAGTCGCCGGCTCCTACGTGAAGCTGTCGGACAACATCGAGAGCTTCGCCAAGATCTGCGACGGCGAATACGACAACGTCGCCGAGCAGGCGTTCTTCAACGTCGGAACGCTGGACGACGTCGACAAGAAGTGGTCGGAGATCCAGAAGGAGCTGTGAGCCCGTGGCTGAACCACTGCACGTGGAGCTCGTGGCGGCCGACCGTACGGTGTGGTCGGGCGACGCGACGATCGTGATCGCCCGTACCACCGAAGGCGACATCGGCATCCTGCCCGGCCACATGCCGGTGATGTCGCTGCTCGTCGACGGCATCGTCGAGATCCGGACGCCGGAGGGCGAATATTGCGTCGCCGCCGCCGACTCCGGCTTCCTCTCGGTCGCCCACGACCGAGTGTCGATCCTCGCCGAGCACGCCGAGATGTCCAGCGAGATCGACATCGAGAAGGCCCGTGACGACCTGGAGCGCGCGCACGAGACCGGCGAGGGCGACAGTGCCGAGCAGCGAGCGGCGATCCGTCGAGCCGAGGCCCGGATCCGGGCGTTCGAGAAGGCATCCTAATCCAGCCGCGCGCGCTCCTCTGATTCTGTAGAGTCTGCGGCTGACTCATCGACGACAGGCGAGGGGCCCGTCATGTTCTTGGGGAAGCGATTCGTGGCGAGCACGGCCGTCGTCGGTCTGTTCGTCTCGCTCGGACTGTCCGGATGCGGCGACGGCGATGCAGCGGACCTGGTCGAGGAAAGCCCGGAGACCACCGATCCGACCTCGGCCTCACCGTCGCCGACGCCGTCGCCTCAGAAGCCGGTCCGGCTGGCCTGGTACACCGCTCCCAGCAACGGCTCCCACAACTCCGTGCAGAGCGCGGTCGTCCAGGAGTGCGTCAAGGCATCGCAGGGTCGCTATTCGATCGAGGTCAACCAGCTTCCGGCCGACTACAACGAGCAGCAGGCACGGCTCGAAACGGCCCTGGCGGCCGGTGGGCTGATCGACCTGATGAGCGTCGACGTCAGCCTCCTCGGCCGGTTCGTCGACCGACGCCAACTCGCCGCGCTTCCGGCGACCGATCAACGTCGGCTGCGCGAAACCGTGCTGGGCGGGCCGCTGGCCGCCAACACGGTCTACGGCGACGTCGTCGCCTTCCCGATGTACGCCAACACCCAACTGCTGTGGTATCGCAAGTCGGCCGCCAAGCGAGCCAAGCTCGACCTGGCTCGGCCGGTGACCTGGGATCGGCTCATCGCGGCTGCAGAGGCGGCCAAGACCAGCGTCCAGGTGCAGGCCCGGCGCTACGAGGGCTACGTGGTCTGGCTCAACGCGCTGATCGCCGGCGCCGGTGGCGACGTGCGGCGGCCGGACTCGCGCGCCGGGCGGGTCGCGGCACGTGTCATCCGACAGCTCGCCACGTCGCGGGCGGGCGACCCGAAGCTCAACAAGACGACCGAGCTCGAGACGCAGCGTCGCTTCCTCGCCGGCCGCGCCGGGTTCATGCTCAACTGGCCGTACGTGTGGTCGCTCACCGGTCAGCGATGGAAGCACGGCGATCTCGGCTGGGCGATGTATCCCCGGACCGAGCCGGATCGCCCGGCCGCCCCGCCGATCGGTGGGGTCTCGGTGGCCGTGCCTGCCTCGTCGACGCATCAGGAGCTGGCACTCGAGGCGGCCCGCTGCCTCACCTCGCCCGAGCACCAGGCGAGGCTCGTGACGGAGAGCGGCGGCTTCCTCGCGCCGACGGCCTCGGTCTACAACGATCCGAAGGTGCGCCGGGCCTACCCGATGGCCGACCTGCTGCGAGAGAGCCTCCAGCGCGGCGTTCCTCGCCCCGTCGTCGGCGGCTATCAAGACATCAGCCGGGCACTCCTGAAGACGTTCTGGCCGCCCGACCGGGTCGACCCCGCAACGACCCCCAAGCAGGCTCAGCGGGCGATTGATGCGGCCTTACCCTGATCCGCCGCTCGGGACGACACGCTTGACGGGTACGGTGGTGCCTTCGTTGCATCCGGGCAAGGACACGGGGCCATGTTGCAGTGGGACTGGTTGGTCGATGTCGTAGGAGTGGCGCTCGTCCTTGCGCTCCTACTGCCGATCGGCCTCATTCTGCGTCGACGATGGATCTCGCGTCGCGGCACGGCCTTCGAGCTCAGCGTCAACACTCGCTCGACCGGCACGACGCCGCGCGGCTGGACGCTAGGCCTCGGCCGCTATCAAGCCGACCAGCTCGACTGGTATCGCTTCTTCTCCCTGTCGTGGCGGCCCAAGCGTCGGTTTCATCGCGGTGACATGGAGGTCATCGAACGCCGCACGCCGGAGGGGTCGGAGGCGTACGCGTTGTACTCCGGGCACATCGTCGTCGAGTTTCAGACCGGCCGCGGTCCCGTCCAGCTCGCGATGAGCGAGCCCTCTCTGACGGCACTGCTGGCCTGGCTCGAGTCGGCCCCGCCGGGGCGCCAGTCGCGTCGCGTCGTCTAGGCCGACGGCGTCGCGCGCTCGCCACCCGGCACCCACATCACGTCGCCGCGCTCCCGGTTGGCGTAGCGGGCCAGGATGAACAGCAGGTCCGAGGCGCGATTGAGGTACGTGATCGCCAGCATGTTCATGGCGTCGCCGTGCTCCGCGTACGCCGCCCACGCCGACCGCTCGGCCCGGCGGACGGTCGTACACGCGATCTGCAGCAGCGCCGACCCGGTGGAGCCGCCCGGCAGGATGAATGAACGCAGCTTGGGCAGGTCTGCGTTGTAGCGATCGCACCAGCTCTCGAGTCGGTCGATGTAGGGCTGAGTGACACGAAGCGGCGGAAAGTCCGGGTTGGGCGTGACCGGCATGCACAGGTCGGCGCCGACGTCGAACAGGTCGTTTTGGACCGTTGTCAGCGCATCGATGACGTCGGCGTCGAGATCGCCGGCCGCGAGGGCGTGGCCGAGGTGGGCGTTGGCCTCGTTGACGTCGCCGTACGCGTGGACTCGGAGATCGGTCTTCGCGGTCTCACTCATGTCGCCGAGACGCGTGTTGCCCTTGTCGCCGGTCCGGGTGTAGATCCGCGTGAGATTGACCATGCCTCCACCCTAGGTGGGGTCGATAGGCTCCGGCTCGGACATGGGACTGACTTCACAGACGCGCAACCTGACAGACCGGACCGGTAAGTGATCCGGTGGTGATCGGGCACGTTGTGCGGCTTCTGGTATGTCCGTACTGCGGCGAGTCGATGGCGGAGACCGATGGCTCGCTGTCGTGCCGAGCAGGTCATGCGTTCGACATCGCCCGCCAGGGGTATGTCAGCCTGCTGCCTTCGGGCTGGCGTGGCGAAGCCGGCGACACGGCCGCCATGGTGCGCGCCCGCGAGCGATTCTTGGCCGCCGGTCACTTCGCTCCGCTGGCCTCGAGGCTCGCCGACCTCGCCGCGGGGCAGGCGGCCGACAGCCCCGGATGTGTTGTCGATGCCGGTGTGGGGACCGGGTACTACCTCGCTGCGGTGATGGAGCGGCTGCCTGATCGAGTAGGGCTGGGACTGGACGTATCGAAGTACGCCCTTCGCCGGGCGGCCCGAGCACACGATCGGGTCGGCGCGGTTGGATGCGACATTTGGCACGGCCTGCCAGTGGCGGACAGCGTCGCTGTTGTCGTGCTGAACGTTTTTGCGCCGCGTAACGCCGCGGAGCTGGCTCGTGTCCTGCATCCGTCGGGCCGGCTGTTGGTGGTCACTCCATCCAGCGCGCATCTTGGCGAGTTGGTGTCCGATCTCGACCTCGTCACGGTCGACGAACACAAGCCGAGGCGTCTCGCCGAGCAGTTGGGTCACTCCTTCGAGTTCGTGGACCGGCAAGAGGTGACGGCGACGACTTCACTGTCCCGCGACGAGGTCGAATCCGTCGTTCGGATGGGCCCCAGCGCCTGGCACGCCGATTCCGAGGCGATCGCTGAGCGCGTCCGACAGCTTCCAGAACCGGTCCGGGTCACTCTCTCGGTCACGATCGGCCGCTACCGGCCGTCCGAATGACGCGGGTCGATAGGCTCCGGCTCGGACATGGGACTGACCTCACAGACAAGGCGACGACTGATGGCAGACACGGGCAAGCTGACGGTAGTGGGCGCGGGGCTGATGGGGTCAGGCATCGCCCAGGTGTCCGCGGTCGCGGGCTGGCAGGTGACGCTGCGCGACGTGACGACCGATGCGCTCGACCGCGCGCGCGGGACCATCGAGAGCTCGCTCGCGAAGTTCGTCGACAAGGAGAAGATCACGTCGGACGAACGGGACGCCGCACTCGGTCGGATTGCAACGACGACCGACCTCGAGGCGTCGGCCGCCGACGCTGACCTCGTCGTCGAGGCGGTGTTCGAAGAGGTCGAGCTGAAGCGCGAGATCTTCTCGACCCTCGACCGGATCTGCCGTGACGACGCCGTGCTCGCCACCAACACGTCGGCCATCCCGGTCACCAAGATCGCCGCCGCCACCCAGCGCCCCGAATCGGTCGTCGGAGCGCACTTCTTCTCGCCGGTGCCGATGATGCGGCTGTGCGAGCTCGTACGCGGCCACCGGACCACCGACGAGACGCTTGCCCGGGCCCGGTCGTACGCCGAGGGCGTCGGCAAGACCTGCATCGTGGTCAACCGAGACGTGGCCGGGTTCGTCACGACACGGTTGATCAGCGCCCTCGCCGTCGAGGCGATCAAGCTCTACGAGAGCGGCGTGGCCACCGCCGAGGACATCGACGTCGCCTGTCAGCTCGGGTTCGGCCATGCCATGGGGCCGCTTGCCACGACCGATCTGACCGGGATCGACGTATTACGGCACGCCACGTCGAACATCTGGGCCGAATGCGCCGACCCGAAGTTCTATCCGCCCGAGATACTGTCGCGGATGGTCGACGCCGGCGACCTCGGCCGCAAGACGGGTCGAGGGTTCTTCTCGTACGACTGACGTATCAGACGTACGATTCTTCACCTCCTCTCCGGTGTGAACACGTCCTTTTCCACGTGGGGGGACAACCTTCTGGGGATTGGCGGCGTCTGTTCCTATGAGGACGGTTGCCGCGGGGGCGGCTCCGGATGCGGGGAGGGGCGCGATGTCAGATAGCTTGAGCGGGACACCGGCGACGATCCTGCACGTTATTGGACGCCTTGACGGCACGTCGGTCAGCGAAGCCCGAGAGCGTCTTCACGCGGCGATCGCCGCAGCGGACTCCGACGTCGTGCTCGACGTCAGCGGAGTCCAGTGGGTCGATGTCACGGGCCTGGGCATGATTGTGGACGCTCACTGGCGGCTTCGCCGGCAGGGCCGGAGGCTCGTCTTGCGAGGCTGCCCACCGCAGATGCGGCGCGCGCTCGCGGTTACGCGGTTGCGTCGCGTGCTGGCGATGGAGCGCGAGGAGGCGGCGCCCTCGGCGGCGTGAGTCCGCTCACGAGACGGCATCGCCATCGTCCGTTACACCTACGCTGTCAACATGCGCGACAAGCCGTGGGTCATCCGTACCTACGCCGGACACAGCTCGGCGGCGGAGTCCAACGCTCTCTATCGACGCAACCTGGCCAAGGGCCAGACCGGACTCTCGGTGGCCTTCGACCTTCCGACACAGACCGGCTACGACCCCGACTCTGAGCTGGCCCGCGGCGAGGTCGGCAAGGTCGGTGTGCCGGTGCCTCATCTCGGGGAGATGCGCCGGCTGTTCGACGGTATCCCGCTCGACGAGATGAACACGTCGATGACGATCAACGCCACGGCGATGTGGACGTTGGCGCTCTACCAGGTGGTCGCAACGGAACAGGGTGTTGAACCTGCACAACTAGCGGGCACAACGCAGAACGACATCGTCAAGGAATACCTCTCGCGCGGCACCTACGTCTTCGATCCCGAGCACTCGCTGCGCCTCACGACCGACACCATCGCCTACACGGTCAACCACATCCCGAAGTGGAACCCGATCAACATCTGCAGCTACCACCTGCAGGAGGCCGGCGCGACGCCGGTGCAGGAACTGGCGTACGCGATCTGCACCGCGATCGCCGTGCTCGACTCCGTCCGCGACTCGGGTCAGGTGCAGCCGGAGCGGTTCGACGCGGTCGTCGGGCGGATGTCGTTCTTCGTCAACGCCGGGGTGCGATTCGTCGAAGAGCTGTGCAAGATGCGGGCGTTCGTCGAGCTGTGGGACGAGCTGGCTCGCGAGCGCTATGGCGTCACCGACCCGAAGCTGCGGCGCTTCCGCTACGGCGTCCAGGTCAACTCCCTCGGCCTCACCGAGGCGCAGCCGGAAAACAACGTCCAGCGCATCGTGCTCGAGATGCTCGGCGTGACGCTGTCCAAGGACGCGAGGGCCCGTGCCGTCCAGCTCCCCGCGTGGAACGAAGCGCTCGGCCTGCCGCGCCCGTGGGACCAGCAGTGGTCGCTGCGGCTGCAGCAGGTGTTGGCGTACGAGTCGGACATCCTCGACTACGACGACATCTTCGACGGCTCGTATGTCATCCAGGCCAAGGTCGACGAGCTCGTACGCGGCGCCAAGGAGGAGATCGATCGGGTACAGGCGATGGGCGGGGCGATCGCCGCGGTCGAGTCGGGCTACATGAAGCAGCAGCTGGTCGCCTCGCATGCCGATCGGCGGGCCCGCATCGAGTCCGGTGCGGACGTCGTCGTCGGTGTCAATCGCTGGACCGAGACCGAAGAGTCGCCACTGACCGCCGATCTGAGCGCCGCGATCCAGGCACCCGACGCGACCGCGGAGGCGGCGGCGATCGAGTCGGTCCAACGGTGGCGGGCCGACCGCGACGACGCGGCGGTGGTGGCCGCGATCGACCGGCTTCGGACCGATGCCAAGACCACGACGAACCTGATGCCGGCGACCCTCGATGCGGTCCGGGCCGGCGTCACGACGGGGGAGTGGGCCGCAGCCCTTCGCGAGGTGTTCGGCGAATACCGCGCACCGACCGGCGTCACTGGTTCGCTCGGCGTCGCCCATGCCGGGGCGGAGCTGACCTCCGTACGAGAACGCGTCCAGGCCACCGCGGGCGAGCTCGGCGGCCGGCTCCGGTTGCTCGTCGGCAAGCCAGGCTTGGACGGGCACTCCAACGGGGCCGAGCAGATAGCGGTGCGGGCGCGGGACGCCGGGTTCGAGGTCGTCTATCAGGGCATCCGGCTGACCCCGGCGCAGATCGTGGCTGCCGCCGTCGCCGAGGACGTGCACTGTGTCGGTCTCTCGATATTGTCCGGCTCCCATCTAGAGTTGGTGCCGGCCGTACTCGATGGGATGGCCGAGGCGGGGCTGGGTGACGTGCCGGTTGTCGTAGGTGGCATCATTCCGTCGTCCGATGCGCGCGTCTTGGAGAGCAAAGGGGTGGCGGCTGTGTTCACTCCGAAGGATTTCGGGCTGACCGAGATCATCGGCCGGATGGTCGACGTGATTCGATCAGCCAACGGGCTCAACTGAGGCGGGAAGCGGGATACCGAGGGAGCATTCGCCGAAGCACGGGCGGCCTCCGACCGTGTGACCGCTTCACCTGGAAGGATTAAGCCCATGAGCAACCAACCGCCCCATGGCCAGGGCTCCTGGCAGCAACCACCCGCTGGACCGCCTCCGGGGCAGGGTCCTGGCGGGCCCCCTGGGCCACCGCCACAGGGTCC
>Ga0190270_10000143_pt1 | contig 31918 bp, 31 predicted proteins | sample Popmic320T_FD_133748 | JGI IMG/M metagenome (GOLD analysis project Ga0190270, IMG submission 133748) | Populus adjacent soil microbial communities from riparian zone of Weber River, Utah, USA - 320 T | ecosystem: Environmental > Terrestrial > Soil > Riparian zone | place: USA: Utah | collected...
ACGGATCAACTCGGGTCCGCTGGGGCTAGGGCAAGTAGCTCCTGCAACGCTTCGGTCAGATAGTCGATGAGGTGCCAGACATCCGGCACCATCTCGCGGCAGGCGATCAGGCCGAAGTCAAGGGCGCCGTCGTAGCTGAACAAGGTGATGTTGAGCCCGCCGGTCAGGTCGGTCACCGCCGAGACCGGGTGGATGCCACGCACCCGCGCGCCCGCGACGTACAGCGGCAACTGCGGCCCAGGCACGTTGGACACGAACAGGTTGAACGGCGGCCCCGGCATCGTGACCAGCCGAAACAGCGACCGCGACGCGAGCCCGGACAACGCAGTCGGGATGGCCGCCGACAGGTCCGACAGGATCGTCGCCGGCACCGCGTCAAACTGGGCCTTCGCCTCGACCATCGCGTCGACCACCGCCTGGAGCCGCTCGGCCGGGTCAGCGATCTGGGTCGGCAGGTGCGCGAGCATCACCGAGATCTGGTTGCCCAGCGCACCGCCGTCCGGCCCATTGGTCGAAGCCGCGTCGCCGCGAATCGAGACCGGCACCGCCGCCACCAGTGGGATCGGCGGCAGCGCGTCGTGGTCGAGGAGCCACCGCCGCAACGCCGACGTGGTCATCGCCATCACGACGTCGTTGACCGTGAGGCCGAACGCGTTCTTGACCCGCTTCACGTCATCGAGCGGGACCGAGCCGTACGAAAACCGCCGGTGCGCCGTGATCGGCCCGTTGAACGGCGTACGCGGCACCGTCAGGTCGCGCCCGTCGGATCGGCGGGAGACACCGCCGCTCAACATCGACACCGCCGAGTCCGCGAGGTCGCTGACGCGGCGTACGCCGGGGACGTTCTTCGCGCCGGGCAGGTCGGCCAGATGCGGCAGCGATCGCGGGAGGGTGCGCAGCGCCCGACTGGAACGAACCACCGACGACGCCACACCGTGGGCGGCGAGCGTCACTGGGTCGGGCACACTGCGCGCGGTCCAGTCGTCGTCCGGCGGCTCGACGGCCCGCGGTTCGACCGTGACGTCGAGGATCGTCGCCAAGATCGCGGCGCCGGACAAGCCGTCGATGGCCGCGTGGTGCACCTTGGCGTAGAGCGCGACCAGCCCGCCCTCGAGGCTGTGAATGAGGTATGCCTCCCACAACGGTCGGCTACGGTCCAGCGGACGCGCGTGGATGCGCGACACCTGCTCGCCGAGTTGCTCAGGACTGCCCGGCGGTGGCAGCGCGATCTCGCGCAGGTGGTATTCGAGGTCGAAGTCGGGATCGTGGATCCAGTACGGGTTGCCCAGACCGAGCGGGACCTCGACCAGACGCTCGTGCAGCGGCGGCGCAAGATGCAGTCGGGCTTCGTAGAGCGCCCGGAGCCCGTCGAGATTCAGCTCGCCGTTCGGCGCCGTGGACGGGTCGAGCAGGATGACGCCGCCGACATGACCGGTGGTCGTCGCCGACTCCACGTGCAGAAACTGGGTGTCCAGCGAGCTGAGCTGCTTCACGGGCTCTCCTCGAATCGGCGTCTCTACCTACAGCGTCCTGCATTCGGAGCTCTCATGCGACATGCGGCGATGCGGGACGCTTACGGCCGCCCGATGGCCACCGGCGACGATTCGCCGAGCGTCCGTCGAAATGTTCGGGGACTGACGCCGAACTTCGCGACGAAGGCTTGGCGCAGGCTCTCGGCGGACCCGAATCCGCATCGTCGCGCGAGCTGCGACATGGGCAGGTCGGTCGTCGCCGCCATGCGCGCGGCGATTTCCAAACGGACTCGGCGAACTGCCGACGCCGGCGGTTCGCCGAGATGCTCGTGGAACAGCCTGGTCAGCTGCCGAACACTCACGCCAGCCCGGGCGGCAAGCGCAACGGCACTCAGGTCGTCGTCGGGGTGGGCGACCACGTGATCGACGACGGCCCGAAGGGTGGCGTGGTCGGGCCGGGGTGTCGTGGTGAAAACGCTCATCTGGGCCTGATTGCCCGGCCGCTGCAGGTAGGTGACCATCCCCATCGCAACCCACCGAGCGAGTTCCGACCCGTGGTCCTCTTCGATGAACGCCAGCGTGAGATCGAGGGACGCGGTCACGCCGCCCGACGTCGCCACCCGGCCGTCTCGGATGAAGATCGGGGCCGAGTCGACCGTGACGTTCGGATAGCGTTCGGCCAGCTCCGCCGCGTACAGCCAGTGGGTCGTCGCTCGTCGCCCGTTCAACAGTCCGCTGGCGGCCAGGATCGTGGCTCCAGTGCACACCGAGGCGACCCGTCGGGCCTGACGCGCGAGTCGTCGTACCTGCCGGAGCAGCTCTGGATCGGCGGCGGCTGCCAGATGACCGTCTCCGCCAGAGATCATCAGCGTGTCGACGCTGCGCACAGCCTCGAGCCGCGTCTGCGCACGCAGGACCACGCCGTGCTCGCACCGGATGTCACCCCCGTCCAGGCTGGCGAGGCGAACCCGATAGGCCGGCTCCCCGCCCAGCCGGGTGGCAAGGCCGAAGGCGGTTGTCACGCAGGCGATATCGACCAACTCCGCGCCGTCGTATCCGACGACCAGGATCTGCCGAGGCGCCATGGACACAGTGTAGGGAGGCGCGGCTCGGCTCGAATCATGGCAGGAGTGCCGGGTCTCCCAGAATTTCGGCCAGGCCGGCTCTATCCGCTGTGCTACCGGTCGTCCCGGTGCCACCGTCATGTCATGAGCCAGCGACCGGACGGATTCTGCAGCGACCGATGAGTTTTTTCGGCGGTCCGGTCTAACCAATCGACGACCAAACAACGAGCAGGGACCCACGATCATGAAGCTCACGACCCCCACATCGACCGACTCTCCCGTCTCCGCCACCACGCAGCATCAACGGCGTCGCCTCGTCGCGCCAGGACTCGCCGCCGCCGTCGCTGCCGCCGTGGCCACGACGCTCGTCGCCGTCATCAGCAAGGGCGCCGGCGTCGACTTCGCGGACTCCTCGGGCGAGGAAATCCCCCTGTTTGCCTTCGCCCAGCTGACCCTCACCTTCTCGCTCATCGGTCTCGCCGTCGCCGCCGGCATCCGCCGCTGGGGCAAGCGGCCCGCCACGACGTTCCTGCGAACGGCGCTGGCCCTGACAGCGATCTCGCTCGTGCCGCCCTTCCTCATCGGCCTGGACCTGGCGTCGTCCGCATGCCTGGTCGTGGCCCACCTGACCGCAGCTGCCATCGTGATCCCAACACTCACCCGAAGCCTGGGTACGCCGTCGGTGTCGCTGCCCTGAGCAGGGGTGGTGACTGCCGTACCGCACTCGAGGAGAGCATCATGACCGCTACCTACACCTTCGACGTGGTTTCCAGCCTAGACGGCTACGGCTCCTACGGCGAAGGCGGCGACTGGGGCGGCTACTGGGGTAAGCAGGGCCCCGAGTTCCTCGACCGCCGCCTTGCCCTGTACGGCGAGAAGCAGCGGATGGTCCTCGGGGCCAACACCTTTCGGCAATTCGCGCAACTGCTGGGCTCGAGCACCGACGAGCCGGAGGTGGATGACCCAAACACCCGGATGAAGCGTCTGCCGACAACGGTGGTGTCGACGACGCTGGAAGGACCCCTCGACTGGCCGGACGCGACCGTCGTGAGCGGTGACGCCGTCGACGTCGTCGCCCGGCTCAAGGAGGAGTCCGAGGTGCCGTTGCGCTCGAATGGCAGCCTGTCGATGAACTGGGCCCTGATGGCCGCAGGGCTGGTCGACCGCGTACAGGTGACGATCTTCCCGGTCCTCACCGGTCAGACCGGGGTGGACCCGATCTTCGGGGGCGCGGCCGACTTCGACCTGGAGTTGATCGAGCACCGGACGCTCGACGGCCACACCCAAGAACTCATCTACCGACCCGCCCTGCATGGCTGAGGGCCACGCCACGGTCGTAATACGGTCACGACGTGAACCACGAGATGGTGGCGCGAGCCACGACGCCTCGCGGCGAAGTCGTCTTGCGCCGCGACGAGGCCGGGACCCTTGAGCTGCGGGTCAACGGCGTGTTTGTCATGGACACGGCCCACGTCGCGACCGAGGAGGCGCTGGCCGCTGCCGTCCTCGAGCGGCTGACCGAACCTGGCCGGGTCGTCGTCGGCGGCCTGGGGCTCGGGTTCACCGTGCGCCGGTTGCTGGCCGACGAGCGGGTACGCGAGGTCGTCGTCGCCGAGATCGAGCCGCCGGTCGCCGCGTGGATGCGGGACGGCACGGTGTCGCGCGGGCCTGCGATCGTGGGCGACCCACGAGTGCGGCTGGAGGTCGCCGACGTACGCGAGGTCGTCGCGGCCGAGCCGACCGGCGCGCTCGGCGCCGTACTGCTGGATGTCGACAACGGCCCCGAGGGCCTCGTCCACCACGGCAACGCCGCCGTCTACGATCCAGCGTTCCTCGACACGTGTGCGCGCCGGCTGCGCCCGGACGGCTGGCTCGCCATCTGGTCCGCGACGGCGTCGACCCGACTCGAGACCGCCCTGCGCGCCGCGGTCGGGTCCTGCGAGCGGGTGCCGTACGCGGTCGACCTCGACGGACGAGCCGAGGAGTACTCGGTCTACCTGGCGCACGTCTCCTGACCCCGCCCCCTTCCCGCGAGTGGCGCATGGTCGTCGCGACTCGCCGACGTGCGCGACGACCGTGCGCCACTCGCGGACATGTACCTCGCCACCGCGGTAGCCGCGCCCGGTCGCTAGCCTTCCGGGCATGAGCAACGACGCCGCCGGCTTCCGCATCGAGTACGACACCATGGGGGAGGTCCGGGTCCCGGCTCACGCGCTGTGGCGGGCCCAGACCCAGCGAGCGGTCGAAAACTTCCCGATCTCCGGCACCCGCCTGGAGCGCGAGCACATCTGGGCGCTGGCCGAGGTGAAGGGCGCGGCCGCCCAAGCCAACGCGGAGCTCGGCGTGCTGCCGAAGGACCTGGCCGAGGCCATCCGCGAGGCGGCCCGCGAGGTTGCCGACGGGGCACATGACGACCACTTCCCGGTCGACGTCTTCCAAACCGGGTCGGGCACGTCGTCCAACATGAACACCAACGAGGTCCTAGCCTCGCTCGCCACCGAGCGGCTCGGGAGCGACGTCCACCCCAACGACCACGTCAACGCCAGCCAATCGAGCAACGACGTCTTCCCGACGTCGATCCACGTCGCGGCCACGGCGGCAGTCATCCAGGAGCTCGTCCCGGCGCTCGGTCATCTGGCCGACACGCTCGGCCGGAAGGCGACCGAGTTCGACTCGGTCGTGAAGTCCGGGCGTACGCACCTCATGGACGCCACGCCGGTCACCCTCGGACAGGAGTTCGGGGGCTATGCGACGCAGGTGCGCCGAGGCATCATCCGGGTCGAGTCGGCGCTCCCCCGGGTCGCCGAGCTACCCCTCGGCGGCACGGCCGTCGGCACCGGCATCAACACGCCACCGGCGTTCGCCGCCCGGGTCATCGAGATCCTCGCCGACGAGACCGGCCTGCCGCTGACCGAGGCGACCGACCACTTCGAGGCACAGGGTGCCCGGGACGGTCTGGTCGAGCTGTCCGGCCAGCTTCGTACGATCGCCGTCGGCCTGACCAAGATCTGCAACGACCTGCGGTGGATGGGCTCCGGGCCGACCACCGGGCTCGCCGAGATCGCGCTGCCCGATCTGCAGCCGGGCTCGAGCATCATGCCGGGCAAGGTCAACCCGGTCCTCGCCGAGGCGACCCTCATGGTGTGCGCCCAGGTGATCGGCAACGACGTCGCGATCACGACGGCCGGCGCCTCGGGCAACTTCGAGCTCAACGTCATGATGCCGGTGATGGCGCGCTGCCTGCTCGAATCGATCCGGCTGCTCGCCAACGTGTCGCGGCAGCTCGCCGACCGCTGCGTCGACGGCATCACGGCCAACGTCGAGCAGGCCCGGGCGTACGCGGAGTCGTCGCCGTCGATCGTGACGCCCCTCAACCGGCTGATCGGCTACGAGGCGGCGGCCAAGATCGCCAAGCAGGCGGTGGCCGAGGGCAAGACGATCCGGGAGACCGTCATCGAGCACGGCTTCGTCGCTCGCGGCGACCTCACCGAGGAGCAGCTCGACCAGGCCCTCGACGTGATGCGCATGACCCGGCCCTGACAGCGGCTACTCGACCCGGCGCGCGAGGTCGTAGCCGTCATGCTGAAACACCGTCTCGTACGTCGCGCCCGGATGCAGCGTCATCGCCTGCTCGGCCGCGTCCGGCGGCTCCGGCCCCCAGGCCCACCCGTCGACGAGCACGTAGTCCGGCGTCACTGCGCGATTGTCGCTGCCGAGCCAATAGACCGTGTGGCCGGCGGCGAGCCAGGTCAGCATGCCGAGGTCGGTCTCGACCGATGCGCCGTCAGGGATCAGGTCCATCACGTGCTCGGCCGCCGCCGCCCGGGGGCTCGACTCATAGGTCTCGGACCGCACCAGATCGCGAAAAGGAGACTGCAGGCAAAACACGAGTCCGACCGCCACCACGATCGCAGGGGCGTGCGTCGCGTACGCCCGCAGCCACGTCCATTTGTCCTCGCGGGCCCGACGTACTCCGTCGATCAGTGCGACGAACAGGATCGGCATCAGCGTCATCGAGTAGTGCCAGTCGGTCCCCCAGTAGGAGGGGTTGTCACTGAGAAACCGCCAGCAGATCGTCGGCACCGCCGCGAGCACGAACGGCGACCGCAGCGCCAGCAGCCCGGTGATCGCGAGCAGCATCAGGAGCGTCTCGATCTTGACCCCCGGCGAGACCAGCTGCTCGGGCAGCGAGAACACGCGCTCGACGACTCCGGTTGCGCCGTCGCCCGATCCGTAGTGTGCCCAAAACTCGGAGCTACCACCGGCGTTGGCCATCGGGATGAACACGAAGACTGACAGCGCGAAGCCGATCAGTCCGCCGAGAATCATGCCGACCCCCCAGCGCCGAGCGCCGCACACGACAAGACTCGCGCCGATCGCCGCGATGGTCAGGCCCATGTCCTCCTTCACGAGGAGCAGCGGCGCCGACCACAATGCGACCTGCCCCCAGTCGCGATTGAGGTACGCCGCCCCGGCGAGCGCCAGCAGCGGCATCGCGAGGCAGACCTCGTGGAAGTCGAAGTTGACCCCGCTCTGGATGCCCCACGACAGTCCGTAGGCGACCGCGATCGCGATGCCGGACGCCGCACCGAGATGGCGGATCGCGACGCGCGCGATGACGGCTACGGAGATCGCCACGAGCAGCGCCTGCCCGACCATGAGCGTGTTCGGCCCCGGAAAGAGCCGGTAGAACGGACCGAACACCGCAAGCGCCGGGCTGAAATGCAGCCCGAGCAGGTTGTAGCCGGGGCTCTTGACGTCGACGATCGGCGCGCCGAGATGCGCGAAGCCGTCGACCGCCTGCATGAAGATCGCGGTGTCCCACGACATCGACGCGTTGCGGTGCACCCGCGTGATCGACACGGTCGCATAGACGATGCCGAAACCGAGCGCCAGCAGGTACGGCGCCCACCGCGTCCACTCGATCCGGCGCCACCAGGACGCCGACCCCTCTGTCGACTCCTCCAGCGGCTCGGCCACCAGATCCATCGACTCCCGCTCGACCCCTACCACGGGAACCATCCTCTCAGGGCAGACGGCGTACGCGCGGTGCCGGCGTTCAATCGGCCAGCGAGCGTACGTCGGACAGGTCGCGCCAGATCACCACGCCGTCGACCGGCTCCGGCTCGTATCCGATCAGCCGGGTCGCCTGGTCCCGGACGAGCTCGCTGTTGTAGCCCGGACCCAGCACGGCCGCGCAGACGTCCCACGCCTCGAGGTCGGCCGCGAACGCCCGGCGATTGGCCGGAGTCGCCGGCTGCAGCACACCACTCAAGAACACCGACTCGAACAGGGCCCGGGTAAAGCTCGAGGCGCCTCCGAAGTACGCCTGCCCGCCCGGCCCGGGGCCGATGAAGTAGCCACCGGGCATCGCGAAGGACATGTCGGCGTCGGCCTGCCAGAGCATCGGGTCGGTGAACGCCGGCGACGGATACGGCAACACCAGCACGGTGCCGTCGCAGTCCAGCGCGTCGGCGGCTCGTCCGGAGGCAAACAACTCCGGGGTCTCCGGCGCGTCTGCAGCGGCCAGCTGCGCCGGCAGCAGCGGCACCAGCGCACCGGCGGCGACCACCGCGCCGACGACTCGCGGTGTCAGTCGATAGCGCGCCAGATCGTCGAGCGCGAACGCCAGCCCGGCCCCGACGAGGCCCGCCGTCAGCAACGCGAATCGGGTCTGGACGACGTGTTCCAGCCCGGGCAGTCCGTCGACCCAATCCCACGGCAGCCGGGGGCCGTGCTCCGCGCCGTCGACGGTCAGCCGCTCGCCGAGCGCGAAGACGGCCGCGACGACAGCCGTGAGCAACGCCACGCGGATCCGCACGTTGCGCCAGCGCAGCACGAGCAACGCGACCGCGAGGATCGCCAACGGCCAGCCGAGATAGGCCGTGTGCTCCTCGAGCCCGCCGGGAAACGCCGTCGACCGCTCGACCGAGCCGTCGGTATGCAGCCACTGCAGCTCGGTCGGGACGACATACCCCGCGAGATCGGCCGAGTAGTACGCCGGGTCGAACGGCAAGCCGTGCTGCTCCAAGGGACCGAACAGTTGGAAGCCCAGCGGCAGCCCCGCAACCAGAACGAAGACGCCAAGCGCCTGTGCTCCACGCAAAGCGACGATCCGCACCCGCTCCTCCACGAGCTCTGGCCGGTTGAGCGCCAGCACGGCGACCAACACGACCGCCACGACACCGGTGAGGACGAGTACCTCTTCACCGATCAACACCTGCGCCCCGGCGGCCAGTCCGAGCAGGATCGCGTGCCGCCGCCGCGGCTCGTCGTCGACGACCAGCCGTACGACGAGATAGAGGATCACCGGCACCAAGACGTTGAAGACCAGGTTGGGATGGCCGTGCGACTGCGCGAGCATCGCGGGCGAGAAGCCGAACACGGCCCCGCCGACCGCAGCCGCGACCGGCCGGACATCCAGGCCACGCAGGCAGCCGTATGCGGTGGCCGCCGAGCCCGCCATGCCGAGTGCCAGCACTACCGTGACGGCGGCCAGGCCGCCCCAGAGCGCCGTCACCGGCCACACGATCAGCGCCGGCAGCGACATGCCGTTGTTCCACATCAGGTTGATGCCGGTCGGGGCGTTGAGCGTGTCGGTGAACCACGGGTTGTCGCCGTGCGCCACTGCGTGCGGCGTCCACTCCAGCAGCCAGGCAAACAACGCCGTGTCGCCCGGATTGACCGCGCTGGTGCGCTCGCCGAGCGGGTGCCACAGCGACCAGGTCACGACGACCGCGCCGACCGCGTACGCCAGCAGCACGAACGCCGTCGTGAGCGACGAACGCGGCGGCATCGCTGCCCACCGTGGAAGGTTCATGGCTTGGGGGACCGCTCTCGCGACGACTCGGACCCCGGCACGCTATCGGCTGAGCGGACGACCGAACCGACGGCCGTCCGTCGAGCCGTCAGTACCAGCCGTTGGACAGCTTGAAGTCGTTGGCGGCGCACGGCGAGCCATAGCGGTCCTGGATGTAGCCCAGGCCCCACTCGATCTGCGTCGCCGGGTTGGTCTCCCAGTCCGGGCCGGCCGAGGCCATCTTGTAGCCCGGCAGGGCCTGCGGAATGCCGTAGGCGCCCGAGTACGGGTTTTCGGCGAACGGATCCCACTGGCTCTCGCCGTACCAGAGGTCGTCGAGGCAGCTGAACTGTGAGGAGTCCCAGCCGTACTCCGGCAGCATCGCGAGCGCGATGTCTTGCGGAGTCGCGTCGCTCGTCGCCAGCTCCTCCCGCGTGACCGTGACGTGCCCGTCACTAGGGTCAGCGGTGCTCGAGTAGCCCTCCATCGCCTGGGCCTTGAGGTCGGCGAGCGTCTCGCGATCGAGGTCGCGGCTGACATCGTCGTCGGGAGCGGCTCGCTGGTAGTCGATCGCGTTGGACGACCGCGACGCCTCGGTCGTCGGAGTGTCCTCGTCTCCCGTGACCACCACAACGGTGCCGGCCACCGCCGCGGCCGCGAGAACGCCACCGGCCGCCGTGAAGGCGGTCGGCCGACGCAGCTCGGGCATTCGGTCCCGAGTGCGCGCTAGCCGTGAGGGCGAGCGATGGCGAGCCTTGTGCTTCCCTGGTCGAGCGGGCCGTTCGGCCACAGGGCACTCCACTTGTTCTATCGGGCGACGAGTCGGATCGCAGAACAGATTTGCTCACACTGCCGGATAACGGCTCCGCGAGCAAATCAACGTGCGGACGAGACCGGCGAGCCCAAGACAAACCGGTCAGACCGGCAGTCGATCGCCGGTGGTCTTGGAGAACAGGTGCACCTTGTCGGGCTGCGCCCCGAGCCGGATCGACGCACCACGCTGCGGCACCGTCCGCGCCTCGTGGCGGGCGACGACCGCACCCTCGTGACCGGAGTCCACGCCGGCCTTGAGAGAGGCGTAGACGTACGCGTCGGCGCCGAGCTCCTCTACGACGTCGACGGTGGCGTCGAGACCGGGAGCGTCCGAGCCAACCGCGGTGAAGTTTTCCGGCCGAATCCCGATCGTCACCTCCTTGTCGCCGTCAAGGGCGGACCGGGTGGCATGGCTGATCGGCACGACCAGGCTGCCCACCGTGACGCCGTCGCCGTTGACCGAGCCGGAGAACAGGTTCATCGCCGGCGAGCCGATGAAGCCCGCGACGAAGGAGTTGACCGGCTTGTCGTAGAGGTTGAGCGGCGTGTCGACCTGCTGGAGCAGACCGTCGCTGAGGACGGCGACCCGGTCACCCATCGTCATGGCCTCGACCTGGTCGTGCGTCACGTAGACGGTCGTGACGCCGAGCCGGCGCTGCAGCGAGGCGATCTGGGCTCGGGTCGAGACGCGCAGCTTGGCGTCGAGGTTGGACAGCGGCTCGTCCATGAGGAAGACCTGCGGCTCACGCACGATCGCGCGCCCCATCGCGACCCGCTGCCGCTGACCGCCGGACAGCGCCTTGGGTTTGCGGTCGAGGAACTCCTCGAGTCCGAGCAGCTTGGCGGCCTCCTGCACCTTCTCGGCGCGCTCGGCCTTGCTCTTGCCGGCCATCTTGAGCGCGAAGCCCATGTTTTCGGCGACCGTCATGTGCGGGTAGAGCGCATAGTTTTGGAAGACCATCGCGATGTCGCGGTCTTTGGGCGGAGTGCGGCTGACGTCGACGTCGCCGATCAGTACGCCGCCCTCGGTGACCTCTTCGAGGCCGGCGAGCATGCGAAGCGACGTGGACTTGCCGCATCCGGAGGGGCCGACGAGCACCATGAACTCACCGTCTTCGATGGAGAGTTCGAGTTCGTCGACCGCGGGCTTCTCAGCGCCGGGATAAACACAGGACGCCTTGTCGTAAGTGACACTGGCCATGACTGGCACTTCCTTCCACCGGCAGGTACGTGCCGGACGATCCGTCGTGGAGAGGGTTGCCCTGTGATTCCACCCTATGGACGCTTCGGGGTCAAGTACCGGTCCGCGCCCGTTCACGCGGGACGCCCGCGCGACGGCGCCGAGACGGGGACGGCGCCCGTCGCGCGGGCGAGTGGATCAGCGTAGTACGCGCCGAATCAGCTGGACTTGAGGGTCAGGTTTTCGCCCGTCGCCGGGTCGAACAGGTGCATGTGCTCGGTGTTCATGAACAGCTGCGACGGCTCGCCCTCGTTGATCCGACTACTGGCGTCGAGCGACACAACGAGCTGGGTGCGGGTGCTCTCGGCTTCCAGCTCACGCTGGATCTCGGCGAGCTTGCCGGCGACCTCGGGCGAAGTCTCGAAAGGCACGTAGGCGTATTGCTCGTTGCCCAGCCACTCGATGACGTCAACCGTTGCCTGGAACGTCACGCCCCTGCTCTTGTCAGTGACCAGGCTGGCGTCCTCGAAGTGCTCTGGCCGCACGCCGGCGATGAGCAGGTCGTGGCCCTCGACCTTGCGCGCGGTTTCGGCCGGCAATGGCGCGGTGACAAAGGGCAGCTCGATCGAGCCACCTCGGACCGTCGCCGGCATGAAGTTCATCGGCGGCGAGCCGATGAAGCCGGCGACGAAGAGGTTGACAGGCTGTTCGTAGAGCTCACGCGGGGTCGCACACTGAAGCAGTACGCCGCGGTTCAACACAGCGACGCGGTCGCCGAGCGTCATCGCCTCGGTCTGGTCATGGGTGACGTAGACCGTGGTGACGCCGAGCTTGCGCTGCAATCGAGCGATCTCGGTCCGCATCTGCCCACGAAGCTTGGCGTCGAGGTTGGATAGCGGCTCGTCGAATAGGAAAGCCTTCGCGTCACGAACGATCGCCCGGCCCATCGCCACCCGCTGCCGCTGACCACCGGAAAGGTTGGCCGGCTTGCGGTCGAGGTGCTCGTCGAGCTCCAGCAGCTCAGACGCCTCGCGCACCTTGGCGTCGACGTCGGCCTTGCTCGCCTTGGCGAGCCGGAGCGGGAACGCGATGTTCTCGTAGACGGTCAGGTGCGGATAGAGCGCGTAGTTTTGGAACACCATCGACAGGTTGCGATCGCGAGGCGCCTTCTCGTTCACGCGTTCGCCGCCGATGATCATGTCGCCGGCGGTGATGTCCTCGAGGCCGACGATCATCCGCAGCAGGGTCGACTTTCCGCAACCGGAAGGGCCGACGAGGATCATGAACTCGCCATCGTCGACGTCGATGCTGACGTCCTTCACGGCCTCGAAACCGTCGGGGTACTTCTTGTCGATGTTCTTCATTTCAATGGTGGCCATAAGGCATCAACCCTTCACGGCACCGGAGGTCAACCCGGCGACGATTCTGCGCTGGAACAAAAGCACGATGATGATGATCGGGATGGTGACGATCACGGACGCGGCCGAGATGGTCGCCACCGCGGGGTTGAACTGGTCCGGTCCGACGAAGAAGGCCAACTGGGCCGGGACGGGTCGCGCGTTGGTTGACGACGTCAGCGAGATTCCGAAGATGAAGTCGTTCCAGGCAAAGAAGAACACCAGGATCGACGCGGTGAACACTCCCGGCGCCGCGAGTGGCACGATCACCTTCCGGAACGCCTGCCACGAGGTCGCCCCGTCGACCTGGGCCGCCTGCTCCATCTCCCAGGGGATCTCCCGGAAGAACGCCGACAGCGTCCAGATCGCCAGCGGCAGCGTGAAGGACATGTACGGGATGATCAGTCCCGGCCACGTGTTGTAGAGGTTCAGCGTGGTCCACAGCTCGAACAACGGGCCGATCAGCGACACGACGGGGAACATCGCAATCGCCAACGCCAGCGACAACACCGCCCGCTTCCCCCAGAAGTCGAGTCGTGCGATGGCGTAGGCGCACACCGTCGCGAGCCCCACCGACAGCACCGTCGCGATAATCGAGATCCCGAACGAGTTGTACAGCGCTCGCCGGAAGTCCACGTTGTGGATCACGGAGTCGTAGTTGTCCCACGTCCAGGTCTCCGGGAGGAACCCGGGGTTACCGACCGGATTCTCCGGCTTGAACGAGACGGAGATGATCCAGGCAACCGGCAGCAGACACCAGACGAGAATCACGAGAACGCCGACGATCATGCCGACGATCGACCAAGGACTGCGCTTGCCGCCCATCATGCCTCCCCTCGCGCGCGGGCCAGATCGACCCGGAAGACCTTAACGATCAGGAATGCCAACACCAGGACGCTGAGGAACAACAGCACCGACAGCGCCGAGCCGACACCGAGCTCGAACTGCTCGATGACCTGCCGATAGGTGAGGAACGAAACGGACTCGGTGTCTTGTGCACCTCGAGTCATGATGAAGATGTTGTCGAAGATCCGGAAGGCGTCGAGCGCCCGGAACAAGACGGCCACCATGATCGCGGCCTTCATGTTCGGGATGATCACCTTCCACAACCGCTGCGACCATGTCGCGCCGTCGACCTTGGCCGCTTCGATCATGTCCTCGGAGATCTGCGACAGGCCGGCCAGCAACAGCAGCGCCATGAACGGCGTGGTCTTCCAGATCTCAGACGCACAGATCGCGAACATCGCCGGCCAGTGACTGCCGAACCAGTTGTAGTCGTCACTGACGAAAGGCAGCCATTGGTTGATGAAGCCGTTGTTGATGCTGAAGGCGAACTGCCAGGCGAAGGCGGAGACGACGGTGATGATGCCGTAGGGGATCAGGATCGACGTCCTGATCACTCCTCTCGCGAAGATCAACCGGTGCATCACCATCGCGAACACGAACCCGATGACCAGCTCGACCGCGACCGTCACAACCATGATGAACACGGTGTTCCAGATGTCCTGCCACCACAGCGAGTCCGTGAGGACGTTCCAGTAGTTCGACAGGCCGACGAACTCTCGGTCGTCCGGAGCGGTCAGCCGATACTGGTACAGGGACAGGTAGAGCGCTTTGCCCATCGGATAGGCGGTCACCACCAGCATGACCACGATGGCGGGCGCCACCAGCTTCCAGGCCAACCGGTTCTCGCCTCGGGCTCGTTCGGTCATCCGCGCCTTATGTGTAGTAGTCGCTGCACTCATGGGCGTCGCCTCCCTTCTAGACCAGACTCTTGCCGGCGAGCGCGGACTGGATGAACGACGCGGAATCCTGTGGCGTCGACTGCGGATCGACGGAATCGGCCGGATGCCACTGGTTCAGGACGCCGAGCACGATCGAGCTCCAGTACGGCGTCGGCGGCCGTGGTCCGGCGGTGTCGATGCTGTCGCGGTAGAGCGCCAGCAGGTCTGGCGGGAAGGCCTTGGTCAGTTCGGGTGCCGCGTACGCCTCCTCGCTGGCCGGCATGTTCCCGGTGTCGATCGCATACTGGATCTGATTATCGACCGACGTGATACAGGCGGCCGCCTCCATGGCGAGTTCCGGGTCGTCGCTGTACGCCCCGATGCCCAGGTCGATGCCGCCGATCGGTGGCGCGGACACCTCGCCTGCGACGGTCGCTGGGTACCGCGCCCATCCCATGTCGTCGAAGGTGTCCTTGAACTCCGGCGTGTTGTAGTTGGCGTACGCGAAGGTCCAATTGACCATGAAGCCACCAGGATCGGCGAACGGACCGAGCACGGTGCCTTCGTTGGACACCGAGAGGTCGGCCTCGGCGGCCGGCGAGCTGGCGAGCTTCTGGATGACCTGGGCGGCCTCGACACCGGCCTCGGAGCCGATGTCGATACTGGCGTCGGCGCCAGCCTCGGTGTCGGACACAATGTCGCCGCCCGCCCCCTCGATGAGGGCGTTGATCCAGACGACATAGCCCTCGTACTTGTTGGCCTGGACACCGACGAAGCCGCCTTGGTCGGACGCAGCGTCGATGATGTCGTCCCAGGTCACCGGCTGGCCGTCCTGATTGAGGAGAACGCCGGGCTCGGCTGGTGTCGACGTGTAGGTGAACCCGGCATCCTCGGCCATCGACTTCCGGAACCACAGCACCTGGGTGTTCGCCCACAACGGGGCCGCGACCAACTCATCATTCCAGGTCGCACCCTCGATCGCGCCCTGGAGGACGCCTTCGGAAAACTCGGTCTGCATGTCGGCAGGAATCGGCGCGAGGAATCCGGCGTCGGCAAACTCGGCGACAAAGACCGGGTCCAGGCTCATCAGGTCGATGGTGTTGTCCTCGGCGGCGAGCCGCCGGGCCAACTGGATCCGCTGCTCACTCGCGCTCTGGGGTAGCAACTCGACCTCGATGTCGTACTCGTCGGACTCTTCGCTGCAGCGCTGAGCGATCCCGCTCTGGCCGAGATTGGCCTCTGTGGTGGGATCCGGATTGATGTACCACGTCAGGGTGGTCTCGCCGCCGCCGCCGCCGTCGTCTCCGAGGAAGGCGTCGCTCCCGCAGGCCGCGAGGGGAGTGACGGCGAGCGTCAGTCCAGTCGCCAGCGCGGCTCGGCGCCGGAGCCTGGCCCGTAGATCTCGCCAGGGTGGTAGCCACCCGGCGGATCCGTCATGAGGTCGATGTCGCGCGATGCTCATCTGCATCCCTCCGGACTCTTTGCACCCACCAGTGCATGCCACACCGGGGCCTCCGAGAGGGTCCAGCCGTCAACACGCACCGTTGCGATGTTGCTGCGTTTTATCGGCCTCATCTTGTCGCTGTTTGGCCGATCCGTCGAGAGGACACCCGTAGGCAATCCCGAATTCACGTAACGGTTTGACCGCCAAGGCCACCGTCAGATCTGCAGATCCTCGAGCATCTCGGTGACGAGGGCGGCGATCGGCGAACGCTCCGATCGAGTCAGGGTCACGTGCGCGAACAGCGGATGGCCTTTGAGCTTCTCGACTACGGCGACCACGCCGTCGTGCCGACCGACCCGGAGGTTGTCGCGCTGGGCGACGTCATGGGTCAGGACGACCTTGGAGTTGGCGCCGATCCGCGACAGCACGGTCAGCAAGACGTTGCGCTCGAGTGACTGCGCCTCGTCGACGACCACGAACGCGTCGTGCAGCGACCGGCCGCGAATGTGTGTGAGCGGCAGGACCTCCAACATGTCACGATCGAGCACCTCGTCGATCACGTCGCTCGTCGTGACCGCACCGAGGGTGTCGAAGACGGCCTGCGCCCACGGCTGCATCTTCTCCGACTCACTGCCGGGCAGATAGCCGAGCTCTTGGCCACCGACGGCGAACAGCGGCCGGAACACGACGACCTTGCGATGCTGGCGACGCTCCATGACGGCCTCGAGTCCGGCGCACAGCGCCAGCGCCGACTTGCCGGTGCCGGCCCGGCCGCCGAGCGACACGATGCCGACGTCCGGATCGAGCAGGAGGTCGAGCGCGACCCGCTGCTCGGCCGACCGCCCTCGAATGCCGAACGCCTCGCGATCGCCGCGCACCAGGCGTACTCGCTTGTCGGGCCCGACCCGGCCGAGCGCACTTCCGCGTTCGGACGCGAGGACGAGTCCGGTGTGGCAGGGCAGGTCGGCCGCCGCGTCCAGCTCGCAGGTGCCCTCCGCGTACAGCTCGTCGAGATCGGCCGCCGACGCGCCGATCTCCGCCATGCCGGTCCAGCCGGACTCCATGGCGAGCTCGGCCCGATATTCCTCGGCCGTCAGCCCGACCGAGCTGGCCTTCACCCGCAGCGGCAGATCCTTGGACACCAGGGTGACCTCGGCGCCTTCGATCGCGAAATTGCGCGCGACCGCGAGGATCCGGGTGTCGTTGTCGCCGAGGCGGAATCCCGGCGGCAGCGACTCCGGCTTGGAATGGTTGAGCTCGACGCGGATCGTGCCACCGCGATCGCCGATCGGGATCGGCGTGTCCAGGACTCCGTGGTGCACCCGCAGCTCGTCGAGGTAGCGCAGCGCCGCCCGGGCGAAGTAGCCCAACTCCGGGTGGTGCCGCTTGGCCTCGAGCTCGGTGATCACGACGATCGGGAGAACGACATCGTGCTCGTCGAAACGCAGTATGGCGCGGGGATCGGCCAGCAAGACGCTGGTGTCGAGGACGTACGTCCGCACTTTCGACCTGGACCCGCGCTTGCCAGTCGAACCTGCCACGTCGGTGACGCTACGTCCGGAAGATGTCGATCAGGTGACGACACGCCCGAACCCGTGGGCGTCGGAACCAAGTTGTCATGCACATGTGGAGTCAGGGCTCCATATGTGCCTGACAAGTTGGGAGGGTCAGCGGCCGAAGCGACGCTCGCGCGCGGCGTACGACCGGATGGCGCGGAGGAAGTCGACCCGCCGGAAGTCGGGCCACAGCGCCTCGCAGAAGTAGAACTCGCTGTGCACGCTCTGCCAGAGCAGGAACCCGCCGAGACGCTGCTCCCCCGACGTACGGATCACCAGGTCGGGGTCGGGCTGGCCCTTGGTGTACAGATGCTCTGCGATGTGCTCGACGTCGAGCAGCTCGGCCAGCTCCTCTATGGTCGTGCCCTTGGACGCGTGATCATGGAGGAGCGCCCGCACCGCGTCGGCCAGCTCGTGCCGCCCGCCGTATCCGACGGCCGCGTTGACCGTCATACCGCGGACGTCGCGGGTCGAGTCGGCGGCCGACTTGAGTCGGCTCACCGTCGGCGTCGGCAGCAGGTCGAGGGCGCCGAGCACCTGGATCCGCCATTGCTGCTGCGCCGCCAGCGCGTCGACAAGGTCCTCGATGACGTCGAGCAACTCCACCAGCTCACTTTGCGGACGCTCGAGGTTGTCGGTCGAGAGCAACCACAAGGTGACGACCTCGACGTCGAGCTCGTCGCACCAGCTGAGGAAGTCGATGATCTTGTCGGCGCCGGCCTGATAGCCGCCATGCACCTCGGTGCCGGCTCCCCGCGCCCAGCGCCGGTTGCCGTCGACGATGGCACCGACGTGCTTCGGCAGCTGATCGGGAGCCAGCTTGGCGACTAGGCGACGTTCGTAGGCGCCGTAGACGAACTCCCGCAAGCGCATCGAGAAGCCCTTCTGGCATCGGTGTGATGTCGCCCCCATTGATTCCGTACGCGTCAGGCTACCCCTCGTTTAGGTCGATCCATGGTTAGGCTGTTTGGAGACGACCGACGGAGCTGGTGGGAGCCCCATGACATCGACTGAGCGCATCGGCGCCGTGACGCACGACGTCGGCAACCGAATCCGCGAGGCGGCGCATCAGGTCAAGCCACGGATGCGCGGCTGGCTGCACGCGACCACGCTGCCCCTGTCCCTGGCGGCGGGCATCGTCTTGGTCGTGCTGTCGCCGACACCTGAGGTCAAGATCGCAAGTGCCGTCTTCTGCGTATCGGCGTCGCTGGTCTTCGGCGTCAGTGCGGTCTATCACACGCGGACGTGGGAGCCGCGAGCCAGCGGGATCCTGAAACGGCTCGACCACGCCACCATCTTCCTGCTGATCGCGGGCACCTATACGCCGTTCACGCTGCTGCTGCTCGACGACCGCAACGCCACGCTCCTGCTGTCCGTAGTCTGGATCGGAGCGTTGATCGGCGTGGCGTTCCGAGTGTTGTGGGTCGGCGCCCCGCGTTGGCTCTATGTGCCGGTCTACATGGCCCTCGGCTGGGCCGCGGCGTTCTGGCTCGGCGACTTCGCCCGGGCCAGCGGACCGGCCGTTTTGACGCTCATCATCGTCGGCGGTGTGCTCTACTCGCTCGGCGCTCTGGTCTACGGGCTGAAGCGGCCCAATCCGTCGCCGCGGTGGTTCGGATTCCACGAGATCTTTCACACGCTCACGATCGCCGCGTTCACGGCCCACTACGTCGGCGTCTCGCTGGCGGCGTACTCCCTGCGCTGACCAACAGCCGCGACTGTTGGCGCGAAACCGCAGCTGGCGGGCCGACGTTGGTACAAATTCGCGCCAACAGTCTGTTGATCAGGCGGCCGGACCCCGCTCGCGAACCTCTTCGACCTTGGTCATCGCGTCGCGAAGCTCGGCCAGCCAATCGTCGGAGTGTTGTGCCACCAGGCGTACGCACCAGCCGAGCGCGTCGCTGCGAGACCGCGCCACGCCGGAGTCGACCAGAGTGTCGAGGACCTGACGCTCGGGCTGTCGTAGCCGCGTCATCACCGGGGCCGCGAGCGTCGTGAACATCTGACGCTCGCCGCCGACCTCGACGCCCCACGCCACCTTGCGGTCCGCCGAGCGCTCGAGCTCGCGGGCGATCCGAATCCGCTGGTCACGGGTCGACTCGCGAAAGCGCTTGACCCGGCCGGCGATCGCCGCGTCGTGCTCGTCGTCGGCCACTCCCTCGCCCCGCTCGGGCTCAGCCAGCTCGCCCACGATGACGATCTCGTCGCGGTCAACTTCGACGGCCGGCTCGCCGACGAACCAGTCGTCTGGCAGCCGGCCGGTCAGCCAGCCCCGAATCTTCTCGTTCGATGCAGTCATGTAATTATGATTACAGCATTACCGCGTCGGTTCAACCACTGCCCACGACGGCCGCCGGATCCGTCTCGGGTCGCAGGCAGACGAAATCGCGACAGACGTAGGCCGCCGACTGCCCATCGACCAACGCCCGCCCAGCCAACAAGGGCACGGCCGCGACGTCCGGGCGGCCCGCCACCACGACGGCTCCCGGACTCGATCGCCGCAGGGCCGCCCGATGCAGCGCGCCCCGGCCCGGATCGTCGTCCGGCCCGACGACCGCGATCTGCTCGGGTCCGGCGACGACCGCCTCGGCGACGGCCAGAGTCCAGCCCGCGAAGCGAGGGGCCTGCCGCGCCAGATCCGCCGCGGTGGCCAACCCAGCCTCGGCGGCCGCTCGATGGCGATCGGACCCGGCCACCGCGGCGTAGCTGAGGAGCGCGTCTGCGAGGGCGGCGGTGCCCGAAGGAGTCGCGCTGTCCGAGGCGTCCTTGGGGCGCAAGACCAACGCCTCGGCATCCGACGCGGTGTCGAAGAAGCCGCCGTCGCCGTCACCGAAGACGTCGAGGGCCCGGTCGAGCAGCGCACCGTCGCGATCGAGCCAGATCGGGTCGCCGGTCACGCCTAGCAGGCTGAGGAATCCGGCCGCGACGCAGCCGTAGTCGTCCAATACGCCGGCGCCGGTGCCCCGTACGCCGTCTCGGGAAGTGCGCCACAGGACTGCCGGGTCCGCTTCCCCGGCCGCTCCGTCGTCGCTCTCGTCCACATGGACCGCCGCGAGCAGCTCGCCGGCCCGCCGCGCGGCGTCGACCAGATCGGGCCGCTCCAAGCCGACGCCGGCCTCGGCGAGTGCGGTGACGGCCAGGCCGTTCCACGCCGCGACCACCTTGTCGTCGAGGCCCGGGCGGATCCGGTCGTCGCGCTTGGCCATCAGTCGCTGCCGCACCGATGCCCAGCGGTCGGTGTCGTCGGGGTCCGACCGCAGTTGCAGCGTCGACGCGCCCGCTTCGAAGGTGCCCGCGGCCGTGACGGTCAGCAGCTCGGCCGCCCACGAGGCGTCCTCCGGACCGAGCACGTCGCGGAGCTGGTCCGGTGCCCAGACATAGAAGGCGCCCTCGGCGGACCGGCCGGAGGCGTCGAGCGAGTCGGCGTCGAGGGCCGAGGCAAAACCGCCCTGTTCGGTCCGTAGCTCGCGGAGCAGGAAGTCGGCGGTCTCTTCGGCAATCCGCCGACCCAGCGGCGAGCCGGTCGCGTGCCACCAATGCAGATAGACCCGGAGCAGGAGCGCGTTGTCGTAGAGCATCTTCTCGAAGTGCGGCACGACCCAATCGCGGTCGACGGAGTAGCGCGCGAATCCACCGCCGAGCTGGTCGTACATCCCACCGCGGGCCATCGCCTCGCAGGTCTCGTCAACCATCGCGAGCACGGTCTCCGAACCGGTCCGGGCGTGCTGTCGCAACAAGAACTCCAGCACCATCGAGGGCGGAAACTTCGGCGCGGTCCCGAATCCGCCGGCCTGCCCGTCGCGTTGTGTTCGAAGCAGCGCCGCGGCCGCGTCCAGCTCGGCCGGACCCAGGGCGGTGCCGGAAGCCGACGGCCCCCCGGCCCGCAGCTGCTGGACCACCTCGGACCCGATCCGGTCGATCTCGTCGCGACGGGTACGCCAGGCGTCGACCAACGCCTCGAGGACCTGCCGAAACGCGGGCATGCCGTGGCGTGGACGGTCTGGGAAGTACGTACCGCAGAAGAACGGCTCGCCGGCCGGGGTCAGGACGCACGTCATCGGCCAGCCGCCCTGCCCGGTCATCGCCTGCGTCGCGGTCATGTAGACGGCGTCGATGTCGGGCCGTTCCTCGCGGTCGACCTTGATGGCGACCATGTGCTCGTTGAGGTAGGCGGCCGTCTCGGGGTCCTCGAACGACTCGTGGGCCATAACGTGACACCAATGACAGGCCGCGTAGCCCACCGACAACAGGACGGGCACGTCGCGCCGCTTCGCCTCCTCGAACGCCTCGTCGCACCACGGCCACCAAGCGACCGGGTTGTCGGCGTGCTGCAGCAGGTACGGGCTGACGGAGTCTTGGAGCCGGTTCTGCATAGACTCGACGGTAGCCCGCCCGCCGAGTCGCGGAGAGGACGTCTCGGATGACGCTGGAGATCGAGGACCGGCCGTCGGAGTCGCCGTTCGTCGAGCGCGTCTGGCGAAGCCGCAGCAGCGAGGTCGACCAGATGATGGCGATCGCGTCGCCCCGGTGGGCGCTCGTGTTCTGGGAGCAGGCCGGTCGGACGAGGGCGACGGTGATCGGTCCGGAGACCCACGCGAGCCATGCGCCGGTGCCTGAAGACGCGGTGTTCTTCGGCATCGACTTCGCGCTCGGCGCCACGCTGCCGCACCTGGCACTCGGCCGACTCGTCGACGGGTCGATGGAGCTCCCCGACACGACCTCGCGATCGTTTCGGCTGCTCGGGAGCCGCTGGCGCATCCCCTCCTACGACAACGCCGAGGCGTTCGTGCGATGCCTTGTGCGCGAGGACATCGTGGCGCGCGACGCCCTGGTCGCCGACGTGGCGGGTGGGAGCGCGCCCGACCTGTCGAACCGCACCGTGCAGCGGCGCTTTCTCGCGGCCACCGGACTCACCCGCGACGCCGTGCGACAGATCGATCGAGCCCGACATGCGACCGTGTTGCTCCGGGACGGAGTGCCCACGAGCCAGGTGATCGAGCGCTGCGGCTACTACGACCAGCCACACCTCGCGCGGTCACTGCGCCGCTTCATCGGACGCACCCCCAAGGATGTACGCAGCGGTCGACAAACCGAGTCGATGTCGCTTCTGTACAAGACCTGACGCAGCCCCCGCACTTAGCCTTCCATCGCCACATCCGGACCGCGTCTCGAGGAGCAGCTAGTGGGCAAGATCGTGTCGTACTTCTTCATGTCGCTCGACGGCGTCGTCGAGGCGCCCGATCAGTGGCACCTCCCGTACTTCAACGACGAGATGGGCGATGCCGTCGGCGAGGGGATGGCGAAGTGCGCCGCCTTCTTGATGGGTCGCCGGATGTACGACGAGTGGGCCGCGCTCTGGCCGACAGTGCCCGACGACGCCGACGAGGCCCAGATCGCCGCGTTCTTCAACGACATTCCGAAGTACGTCATCTCCGACTCCCTCACCGAGGCGACGTGGAGCAACAGCACGATCATCTCCGGTGACGTCAAGGCGAAGGTTCAACGCCTCAAGGACGAGACGGACGGCGACATCAACATGTCGGGAAGCCTCACCACCGTCCGCTGGCTCCTGGCCAACGGCCTCGTCGACGAGCTCGACCTGCTGGTGCACCCGATCGCCGTCGGCAAGGGTCAGCGCCTGTTCGACGAGGTGCCGACCATGCCGCTGGAGCTGCTGCGCAGCAAGACCTTCAGCACCGGCGTCCTGCATCTGACCTACGGCACGAAGACCGACTGAGCATGTCGCCCGCGGCTCATGAGCCGGGACGGGACACCAGGTCGGACAGCCGAGCCGGCGCTTGGATGCAGTAGGAGTCGGTCAACAGCTCGGCCAGCTCGCCCCAGTCGGTGTCGTCGTCGAGCACGAGCCCGACCACATTGCGCCACCAGGACGTCTTGAAGTAGGGCTCACCGAGGTGTCGAAACGCCATCACCTCGTCCGGCTCGGCGCGGAAGGTGATGCCAAACAGTTGGTCCTCGCCGCCGAAGACATGCGCGACTGTGGCCTGGCCGACCTGCCAGCGCACGCCCGTCCACGCGGCCTCCTCGACGCACTCGGGGAGGTCGTCGAGCACCGTCCGGAGGCGCTCGACCCACTTCAGAGGGACGTCCGGTCGTTCGGGCACGCCCCACAATCTCGCATAACCCGCCGACACCTCGGCCCTGAGAATCGGCGTCAGCCCGTGCAGCGGCGGCGGATCGTATGCAGCATGTACCGCACGGCGAGGACGTGACCGCGAGTCCCGACGACGACCGCCCGGTAGGCCCGGCCGTGAATTCCCGGGAAGTCGCCGTACGAACGCGCACTCAGTCGGCTAGCGCCGTCGGCGACCGAGAGATCGAATTCGAGGCGATACCGTGCAAAGCGGTGCCGGCCGTCGAGGGCGATCAGTCGCGCCGTTTCCTCGTCGACGATCGCGAATCCGCCGGGCGGCTGGGTGCCGAGGAGTCGTCGTGCGACGCCATCCCAGGGTGCGGTGAACCTGAGCCGCTCGGCGTAGTCATGCAGCACCGTCCAGACCTCGTCGCGAGCGGCCTCGATGCGGATGCTGTGCTCATCGATGTACGCGGGCCGGACGTCGGCCATCATCGCTCCCGCGGATCGAACGCCAGGGCCGTCATCGTAGCCCGCGCATCACGAGTGGCGGATCGCCGCACCACGAGTCGAGCAAGGACCGGCCGCCCACGCGCCGCAGGAGGTGCAGGTGGGCGGCCGGTGCCTAGAGGCCTCGCTCAGGTCGTGAAGTGCCAGACCTGGCCACTCCAGTCCGGGTTACCGCCGAAGCCGCCTCCAGGCGACACCGAGAACGCGGACACCCAAACGTGGTGTCCGCGTGCCGCGATCCCCGCCGGGAACGGCACCCGGTAGTAGGAGCGATGGCCGTTCGGCGCGACCTTGACGACCCGGCCCGGGAAGCAGTTCGGGATCTGGTCGAAGCCACACGGTCCACCGAACAGCTCGCTGACATAGAGCGTGCCGTTCTTGGTGCGGGCAACGCCGGTCACCGTCGTGAAGCCCTTCCACGAACGCAGCCGGTCGCCGTCTCGGCTGAACTTCCACACCTTGGCCTTGTGCGGACGCTCGGAGTGCAGCTCACCGACATAGACCTTGCCGTCACCGCCACGCGCGACCACCGTCGGGACCGCGTCGATCCGCGGGCCGTACTCCGGCATCACGGCCCACACGCGGTACTTCCCGTGCCTGTACTGGCCGATGTAATCGCCGGCCGCATCGGCGACCAGGACCTTGCCCTTGAGCGCAAGTGCCGAGTATGGGTTGGACTCGACGCCTTCGCCGTCCGGGTCGTGCCGGCGCTCGAAGCGTCCGACGTTGAAGACCTTGTGGACGTGGCCGCCGGGCTGCTTGGCCAGCAGGAACGCGTCACGCCGCTGACCGGGCGGAGCCTTCCGCGCCAGATCGAGGCCGTAATAGGCGCCGCCGGGCCGCTTGCTGGCGCCGTTGAGGCCGACCGCGAAGGTGCCGTCGGAGTCGGCGAACGACGGGAATCCTCGCATCACGTAACGGATGTGGCGGTGCTTGATGACCCCGAGCTTCGCCGTGTTACCGCCGCGACCGGCCAGGCCCAGCACCAGCGCGCCACCGTGCGTACGCGACAGCTGACGCGGGTTGTCGAGACCCTTGGCGACGATGTTCGGATGCACGGCGATCAAGCGTTGATGGTCATGACCCGCCGCGCCTCTCGCCCCGGACCACATCGAGGGCCTGTCGGAGTCCGTTCGCGGTGCCGCGGCGCCGCCCATCGTGCTTCCCGAGATCAGTAGCGCCGCCACAGATGCGACGGCGACGGCTACTCCCCGTTTTCTCCCCATCGGCTTCTCCCTCGTATGCGTGCGGCACCGACTCTGGATCGGCGCTCAGCGCGAGCCAAGCACAGCTGACCGGTCGCGTCTGCAGGCCGAAGGGACCGGATCTGGCGAGCCAAAGGACTAGCCCTGGGGGGACCTTGGACCCTCTTCGGGCTCGTCGGACACCTGCGCGTCCGCGTCGGTCGACGCCGGCGCGTCCGCGTCGGTCGACGCCGGCGACTCGGCGTCGGCCGAGCCGTCAGGGTCGTCGGCTTCTTCGAAGTCCACCTTCTTGAGCTGCTTGTTGAGGCTGCGCAGCAAGAACACCGTGCCGACGATCAGCGCCGCAATGATCAGGAAACCCGCCGTACCGGCCGTGACGTTCTCAGGCTCGACCGCCATCAACAGGTCAGCGCTCGCGGCGCCGGCTGCCTGGGTCATGACGCACCTTCCAGCTTCCGCGCCGGAGGACCCATGGTGGCAGCGCGGGCCAGCTCATCCGGCCGGCGGCGCACGCCGTTGAAGAGGTCGTCCTCGGGCACGACGACGTCGACCAGCGACCTGACGAGCTCGTAGTCCTCGGTCGGCCACGCCTCCTGGTGCACCTCGAGCGGAACGGCGAACCAATGCCCGTCCGGGTCGATCTGTGTGGCGTGCGCCAACAACGCCTTGTCGCGGATCGGGAAGTATTCGGCCGCGGGCACCCGCGTCGTGATCCGGGCGGCGTGCTTCGGATCGGGCTTCCACTCCTTGAGCCGCTCCTCGTACGGCGACTCCAGCCCCCGCGCCAGCATCGCCTCGTGCAACGCCTGCGTACGTTCGCGGTGGAACGAGTGGTGGTAGTAGAGCTTCAACGGCTGCCACGGCTCGCCGCTGTCGGTGTACATCGTCGGATCGCCCGCCGCGTCGAAGGCAACGACCGAGATCTCGTGGCAGCGCACATGGTCCGGATGCGGATAGCCGCCGTTTTCGTCGTACGTCGTGACGACGTGCGGCTTGAAGTCGCGCATCAGCCGTACGAGCCGCTCAGCGGCGTCCTCGAGCGGGATCGCGGCGAAGCAGCCCTCGGGCAGCGGCGGCGGCGGATCGCCCTCCGGCCAACCGGAGTCGACGAAGCCGAGCCAGTCCTGGCGCACGCCGAGGATCTCGCGGGCACGATCCATCTCCTGGCGCCGGATCTCGGCGATGTTGGCCAAGATGTCCGGACGGTCCATGTTGGGGTTGAGGATCGATCCGCGCTCGCCTCCGGTGCACGTCACCACGTGGACGTCGACCCCTTCGCCGACGTATTTGGCTGTGGTCGCGGCGCCTTTACTCGACTCATCGTCTGGGTGGGCGTGGACATGCATCAGCCGGAGTTGTTGTGCCACAACTCTCCTCGTGGGATTCTCGGGTTGCACGGCGTGGCGTGCCGCCAAATCGGTGTGCTCGTACCATGGTGACGGAGTCAGTCAACCAAGTGCGGCACCGACCCCACTCAACGCCCGCCGCCCGCCACACGTAACTGGAGCCACCGATGTCGATCCTGGATTCCGCCGGCCACGCGGATCCCATGCTCGAGGAGCGGTATGGCGCGCCACGCCGATGGTCTCGCCTGGTCATCGTGGTCGTGGTCGCCCTGCTCGTCACGGCTGGTGTGGCGTGGGTCATCTGGGCCGGACTCGAGCAGTCCAACCCCGCCGTCTCGGCGCAGGTACGCACGTTCGAGGTGCGAAACGCGCACCAGACCGATGTGACCTTGGTCGTCGACCGACGCGACGGCGACGCCGTCCAGTGCAGCGTCTACGCTCAAAGCGACGACCACTCCGTCGTCGGGGAACGTACAATCGACGTTCCGGCCGGCGACCCCGGAACCACCACGGTCAACCTGACCATCGAGACCGACCGGCGGGCCGTCAACGGCGTCCTCGACTCGTGCGAGGTGGCCTGAGACTCGTTCTGGCCGCTATGTGAGCGAAACGGTCGGAACGGGCAATCCCGCCGTGCATCTTGATACTGTCGTCTGATCCCCGGACGCCCGACAGCGCGCGTCGTCCACATCCGAGGAGCACGTCCCGTGACCAACACACGTGAGCAGGACACCATTTGGCTGACGCAGGAGGCCTATGACCGCCTCCGGGCGGAGCTCGACCACCTGCAGGGCCCGACCCGTACCGAGCTCGCTGCCCGCATCGGCGAGGCACGGGCCGAAGGCGACCTGCGCGAAAACGGTGGCTACCACGCGGCCAAAGAGGAGCAGGGCAAGTCGGAGGCGCGCATCCGACAGCTCCAGGAGATGCTGCGTCGCGCCCGGGTCGGCGAGCAGCCGACCGAGCACGGTGTCGTCGGTCCCGGGATGATCGTGACGGTCCGGTTCGCCGGCGACTCAGACACCGAGACCTTCCTGCTCGGCTCCCGCGAGCTGCTCGCACTCGACGACTCGGTCGAGCTGGAGGTGTTTTCACCGCAGTCGCCGCTGGGCGCCGCGATCACCGGCAAGCAGGCCGGCGACGATGCGACGTTTACCGCCCCCAACGGCAAGAAGATGACCGTCGAGGTCGTCGACGCCAAGCCATTCGAGGGCTGAACCCACTCGAAAGTTGTCAGCCGCTATTCGCGCTAGGGCGAATAGCGGCTGACGACTTCTGTGCGCGCTATCGCGCGGTCGTGCGCTGGTACTTGCGGACCGCGAGCCAGGAAAAGACCGCGGTGATGGCAACGACGTACAGGATCGACAGCAGCACCGGGTGGTCCGACGGGAAGCCGTCACCGGTGTCGCCCACCGGATTGCCGAACAGGTCGCGAACGGCCAGCGCCACCGCGCTGATCGGGTTCCACTCCGCGATCGGCTGCATCCACCCCGGCATGTACGCCGGGTCGACGAAGCAGCTCGAGATGAAGGTCAGCGGGAACAGCCAGATCAGGCCAGCCGACGACGCCACCTCGACGCTGCGCACGCTGAGCCCGATCAGGGCACCGATCCACAGCATCGCGAACGTGAACCCGAGCAGGATCAAGAACGCCAGCGCCGCCTCCCACAGGCTGCCCCGGATGCGCCAACCGACGGCGAACCCGCAACCCACCATGACCAGCAAAACGAACGCGTTGAACGTCAGGTCGCCGACGACCCGGCCGGTGATCACCGAGCCCCGCGCGATCGGCAGCGAGCGGAACCGTTCGATCAGGCCCTTGCTCATGTCGTCGGCGAGACCGACCGAGCTGGACGCCACCGAGAACGCCATCGTCTGGGCGAAGATGCCGCCCATGAGAAACTCACGGTAGGTCGACGCGTCGTTGGTGCCGCCGACCGAGATCGAGCCTCCGAACACGTAGGCGAAGAGGACGACGAACATGATCGGCTGGATCGTGCCGTAGACCACCATGTCGGGCTGTCGCGGCAACCGCTTCAGGTTGCGCCACACCAGGACGAGGCTGTCGGTGACCGGATGCGCCCGTCCGACGCCGGTCGACTCGGCCGTGGTCATGAGGCCACCTCCTGGGTCACGCTGTCGTCGGCGGCCGCGGACGCCGGCTCGGCCACATGGCCGGTCAGGGTCAAGAACACGTCGTCGAGCGTCGGTCGGTGCAGGCCGATGTCGTCGATCCCGATGTTCGCTGCGTCGAGCTCCCGGATCACCTGGACCAGCGTGGCCGAACCGTCGCACGCCGTGCCGGTCAGCCGGCGCAGTCGCTCGTCGATCTCGACGTCGCACTCGGCGGCCCGGGCGACCGCTTCGCGAGCGGCTCCGAGCTGAGCCGTGTCGTGGATCACCACCTCGATCCGCTCGCCGCCGACGTCGCTCTTGAGCTCGTCGGAGGTGCCGGAGGCGATCACCTTGCCGTTGTCGATGACCGCGATCGAGTCGGCCAGCGCGTCGGCCTCCTCGAGATATTGCGTCGTGAGGAGGAGCGTGACGCCCTGCTCGACCCGGTCGCGGATCACTCCCCAGAGCTCGAGCCTGCTCTTCGGGTCGAGCCCGGTCGTCGGCTCGTCGAGGAACAGTACCCGCGGATGGGCGACGAGGGCACCGGCGAGGTCGAGCCGTCGCTTCATGCCTCCGGAATACGTCTTGGCCGGACGGTCGGCGGCCTCGACAAGGTCGAACAGGTCGAGCAGCTCGGCCGAGCGTTGCCTGGCCTCCGGCGACGCCAGACCGTACAAGCGGCCGAACATCCAGAGGTTTTCGCGTCCGGTGAGGTTCTCGTCGATGGCGGAGAACTGCCCGGACAGGCCGATGAGACGGCGTACGGTGTCGGGCTCTTGCGCGACGTCGTGATCGAGTACGCGCGCGGAGCCCTGGTCGGGTTGGAGCAGGGTCGCGAGGATCCGTACGGTCGTCGTCTTGCCGGCTCCATTGGGGCCGAGCAGCGCCGTCACCGTGCTCTCGGGGACGGACAGGTCGAGGTGGTCGAGGGCGTGGACGGATTGCTTGCCGGAGCCGAAGGTCTTTCCCAAGCCGGCGATCTCGATTGCGGACACGTCAGAGGTTTATCTGACTGCGCCGACAAATCCAACTCGATTTGGCCGGCGGCGCGAAATTGGCGCGGGGGTCCCCCACAACGAACCTATTGGCACTGGGGACCCCTGCGCCAAAACCGGATTGGCGCGATCCTCCCCAGTCCGCCTCAGCTGAACGACACGGGATAGCCGACCTCGCGAAGGCGGGCCAAGACCTGCTCGCAATGGCGCCGTCCCCGAGTCTCGACCTGCAGAGCGACGACGACCTCGTCGAGATGCAGATGCGCTGACGTACGTTCGTGCACCACGTCGAGCACGTTGACCTGCAGGTCCGCGAGCTGACTGAGCATCCGGACGAGCTCCCCCGGATGGTCGGGGATCCGCACCCGGAACGACAGGAAGCGCCGCGCCGACGCGAGTCCGTGCCGGATCACCTGCATGAGCAGCAGTGGGTCGATGTTGCCGCCGGACAGGATCGCCACGACCGGCCCGGTGAACTCCTTCGGATACTGCAAGAGCGCGGCGACCGCAGCGGCGCCGGCCGGCTCGACCACCATCTTGGCGCGCTCGACGAGCATCAGCAGCGCCTGGCTCATCGACTCCTCGCTGACCGTGACGACTCGGTCGACATGCCGCTGGATCGCGGCGAACGGCACGTCGCCGGGGCGGCCGACCGCGATGCCGTCGGCCATCGTCGGGGCGAGCTTGACGGTCATCGGATGGCCGGCGGCCAGCGACGCCGGGTAGGTCGAGGCGTTTTCGGCTTGCACCCCGACGATCGAGACGTCCGGCCGCCGGCTGTGGATCGCCGTCGCCAACCCGGCGGCAAGCCCCCCGCCCCCGATCGCGACCAACACCGTCGCGGCCTGTGGCATCTGCTCGAAGACCTCCAGTCCGATCGTGCCCTGCCCCGCGATGATGTCTGGGTGATCGAACGGGTGGATGAAGACGGCGTCGGTCTTGTCCGCGTACTCCCGGGCCGCGTCCAGGGCATTGTCGACGGACGAGCCGGTGAACCGTACGTCGGCGCCGTACGCCCGGGTGGCCTCCTCCTTCGGGATCGGCGCCCCCTCCGGCATGAAGACGGTGCAATGCGCGTCGAGCAGCGAGGCGGCGAGGGCGACCCCCTGCGCGTGGTTGCCCGCACTGGCGGCCACGACGCCGCGGCCCCGGTCTTCGTCGCTGAGCCGGCTGATCCGGACGTACGCTCCTCGAATCTTGAACGACCCGGTGCGTTGGAGGTTTTCGCACTTGAGATGGACCGGCGTGCCGGCGATCGACGTCAGCGACCGCGACACCTCCATGGGCGTCTGGATCGCGACCTCGTTGAGCAGCCGCCGAGCGGCCTCGATGTCGCCGATGGTCACCGTGGGAACGCCAGCGCCGAGATCCATACCGCGAAGACTAATAAGTTGTCATGCGCATATCGGCGTCCTGACTCGACACACGCCTGACAACTTTGTGTTGTCGCGCCGTTCGATTGGGTGCCGCCTAGAAGCCATGAGTCGGAATTAGCGTCCGAAAACATGACGCGCCCCATGAACCGACGCACCTTCATCGTCCTCGGGGGATCCACCGCGGCTGCGGCCGCGACGACACTCAGCCAACCCGCATGGGCAACGGTTGCTCCCACCGTGGCCCAGGCCAGACTCCTCGCCGACCCCTTTACCCTGGGCGTCGCCAGCGGCGACCCGCGACCCGACTCCGTCGTGCTCTGGACCCGACTCGCGCCGAGCCCGATCGACGGCGGCGGCATGCCAGACCGTCGGTACTCGGTGGCCTGGCAGGTTGCGACCGACGAGCGATTCTCCCAGGTCGTCCAGTCCGGGAAGACCTCCGCCGTCCCGGACCTCGGCCACTCGGTTCACGCCGAAGTACCCGGGCTCCGACCGGACCGACCGTACTACTACCGCTTCAAGATCGACGACTACATCAGCCCGGTCGGCCGGACCCGGACCGCCCCGTCGCCCGGGGCCAAAGTGTCCGGCCTGCGCTGGGCCTTTGCGTCCTGCCAGAACTACCAGGACGGCTTCTACACCGCGTACGAGCACCTGGCCGTCGAGGATCTCGCGTTCGTCGCGTTCCTCGGCGACTACATCTATGAGAGCGTGCCCAATCCGAACGCGGTGCGTACCCACGAGGGCACCGACGAGCCGTACTCCCTCGTCGACTATCGCAATCGGCACGCGCGCTATCGCACGGACACCGGACTGCAGGCCGCCCAC
>Ga0190270_10000144_pt1 | contig 31791 bp, 32 predicted proteins | sample Popmic320T_FD_133748 | JGI IMG/M metagenome (GOLD analysis project Ga0190270, IMG submission 133748) | Populus adjacent soil microbial communities from riparian zone of Weber River, Utah, USA - 320 T | ecosystem: Environmental > Terrestrial > Soil > Riparian zone | place: USA: Utah | collected...
CGCTGCGCGTATCGGCGTCGATGTAAACCTGCACACGGGCAAGTGGACTTTCGAACAAGCCGTGAACTACTTCATGGAAGCGGGTGGGTTGGACCGCGAATCCGCCACCGGCGAAGCAGCCGGCGCCGCCGCGAACCCCACGCAAAAGATCACTTACATGGTCGGCAAATGGCAGATCATGCGACTGCTCGGGAAGTATCGCGACAAACAGGGAGCAAACTTTCGTTTGGGCCAATTTCACGATGACTTGATCAAGCATGGCAGTCTGCCGCTTTCGATGGTTGAGTGGATTATGCTGGACGAGCCGTCCACGTTGAATCAAGCACTGAAGTAACCACTTACCAAACGAGACACTGACAGTCACCACAAAGTGACCAGTTGCAATAAGTGAGAGAGGTGATATGCCCGAAGATTCATTGAGAGTTGTTGCGCGAATCAAAGCGCTGCCTGACAAAGTTGGCCTAGTCCGCTCAATTCTTCTCCAGTTGGTTGAACCTACGCGGAAGGAAGAAGGCTGCATTGTTTACGAGCTGCTGCAAAACAAGTCCGACCCGACAGACTTTACATTCGTGGAAGAATGGCAGAGCGAGAGTTTCCTTAACAGCCATGCAAACAGCCAACATCTCACGGGCGCACGGGAGAAGCTTAAGGGCATGGTTGCAGAGGCGCCGGATATTCGCAGTTATTCAGTGGTTAAGTGAGACTTGGCTGATTGAAAAACCCGTCCTCGTGCCGTAGGCACGAAATGTCTATAGCTTCAGCTCCACCCATTGAACCCGAGCTCCGCAGGAGCGCAATGTCATGCCGCTCCGATGGAGCTACAGGAGTTTTTTTTAAGATCGGTCGTACTATAAACATTGCGCTCCTACGGAGCAGAAGAGCTGGGGTTTTCCAAAAACTGCAGGATCAGCGGGATCGTCTTTTCCGGCGCTTCCTCATGTGGCGCATGGCCCACTTCGGGTAGCACCACCAGTTTCGAATCGGGAATCGCTTGCGCCAGCATCTTTCCAATCTTCAGTGGAATTACTTTGTCCTCTTCGCCCCAGACAATGAGCGTCGGCACGCAGATGTCCTTGTACTTGGGAGTCAACTCGTCGATGTTTTTCGGAATGGCTTGCCTGGCTGTTTGCAGTAGAGCCTGTCGCGCGTCGCGCGATTTTACCGGCTGGCTGTAGGCTTTAATCTGTTCCTTCGTAATCAGCCGGCGGTTGTAATAAACGTAACGCAGCACTCGGCGGGTAAACGCTTTGCCCGGCAGGACATGAATCGTAACCCAACCCAGAACCGGGGTCTTGAATAGCTTCAAATGCCATGGCAGCGACTCGTCATACCCGGCACTGTCGATCAGTATGAGTTTTGATAGCCGCCCGCGGTCCATCTCGCACAGCATCGTGGCCAGCATTAAGGAAACCGCGCCGCCATACGAGGTTCCTATGAGCGTAAGGTTTTTCAGTCCATGATGCTGGATAAACCGGTAAATAAGTTCTGCCTGATCCTGAACCGAATAACGCCCATCGCGCGGTTTTGGCGATGCCCCGCAACCCTTTAGATCAACAAGTATCAGCTTATGGCTTTGCGAAAGTGGCTCTATCAGGTTTCGCCAGGTGTAGAGACAGGCTCCGAGCCCGTGCAAACACAGCACCGGATCACCGTCTCCGTAAGACTCGTAATAAAGCTCCTCGTTCGGTTGTACAGCCATCGTTTGTGATGATAATAGGAATTTGCCAACTACGTCATCAATCCGTAACAGGAACAGGGTCTACTTGATCTCTTTCAGCGTGAAAAACTTCGTCTTGTTTCGTGTGATTTCGTGGATCGCTTTGCATCCTTTTAAGAATTAATATCCAAAGAACATACAGGAAACTACACGAAGCGTTATCACAATTTAATCCGATTAGGAGAGGACACTTTGATGATTAAGGGAAGCGAAGTCAGGAAAGCGGCACATCCGATAGATAACATGTTTCTCGATCGCTGGTCGCCGCGAGCGATGACAGGCGAGGCGATTGCCCAGGAAGATTTGATGAGTCTTTTCGAGGCTGCGCGTTGGGCGCCTTCGTCATTCAACAACCAGCCCTGGCGAATGCTTTACGCGCGCAAGGATACCGAACAGTGGCCGCTGTTTTTCGATCTACTGGTTGAGTTTAATCAGAGTTGGGCCAAAAACGCGGGCGCCCTGATCCTCTTCATTTCGAAAACAACTTTCGATAAGAGTGGCGAACCTTCGGTTACACACTCGTTTGACACCGGGTCGGCGTGGGAAAATCTCGCGCTGCAGGGTTGGCTCAAGGGATTAGTTGTACACGGCATGCAGGGATTCGACTACGCGCGCGCGCGTTCCGAACTCAATATTCCTGAGGCCTATAAAGTTGAAGCGATGATAGCCGTTGGCAGGCCTAGCGATCCGGAGACATTGGCCCCGGAGCTACGTGAGCGCGAAGCGCCGAGTGATCGACGCCCACTCGATCAGACGATTTGTGAGGGAAGGTTTTGCTTTTAGTGGGCACTACTCCTTAATCGCGGGCACCTCGCTTTTAGAACGTATGCCCGTAAAAGATGCCCAGGGAATTGTTCCCGCGTCCTTGATTGCCAAAGTTGTAACCAGCGTATAGCAAGCTCTTCGGTGAGAACGTGATCCCAGTTCCCACCACTAAATATCCATAGTCGTTGTTACCGCTGGACCAGTCAGTGACGAATGAAAGTTTTTTGGTAATGGGTTGTTCGTAGCCAAGCAGCACTCCGGTCTTGTCCGTCTCATCGTCAAACGAACCCACCAACCTGTAACCTCCAAACGTTACGCGAGGAGCGTACGCGCCGGTAAAGCTTTTGCTGCCGACCACATAGATCTGCGCAGAATCGGTGCCCAAAGAACGCCGGGTTATCGGAATTGAAAAGAGCACACCGGTGGCGAACGCCAATCCTCGTTTTTCATTTTCATAAAATTTCCACTTGAAATTCGGCTGAATCTCGATCGGCTCAGCAGGCAAAGCCCTTGTGTAGTACGCGTTGACGCCGACCTCCGTGTTTCCCGGAAGCCCGACGACGACACGTGGCCCATATGTGCGGTAGCCGCCATCCCTCAGCCCGCCGTAGTGCATGATGAAATTGGCTTCGAGGTAGACCTTGCCCGGAGCCTGCACGTCAGTGGCAGGAATATTGAAAACCGTTGATTGCGCTACCGTGCTGGACAAACTCAAGAGTAAACAAGCGATAAGCAACGAGAGCCTGGCGATGGTTTTTGCGCGAAGTTTGTTCAAGACACTTCTCCTCTCTTTACTGCGACAGGAAATTCACTTCGCTCGTGCTACAGAGGCAAGTTGTGGCCGATGCGGTAGGTTTTGTTGTGCTGGAACAATCTTTTAGCCCAGAAGCGACCGGACTGCAAGGGCTTGCGCCCCACTCTGAGTCCTTGTGCTCAGATTTTCGGCATCGCGGAGCGATCTCATTAGCATTGTGGCTTCAGCCCGGTGATAAAGATTCCCGATTACTCCTGAAACCGTTTCTAACGGTTTACCGCCAAGCCAAACCGTTGAAACGGTTCCTTAGGCTAGTCTGTGCTCCGGGCACCGGGCTAAAGCCGTGGTGCTAATGAGATCGCTCCGCGTGATTAATGACGGTCTGCCTCGTATAACGTGGCCTCGCTATGCAACCTCCGGCGCTGCACTTCGCAGCGCCACCAAGGTAATCAAACATTGCGCCCACACCCGCACTTGCTCTAATCTCCGCCCGATCGAGGGCGGGGCGATGTCCGAATCCTATGAAACAATGAGCCATCATGTTTGCGTCCAAACGTTTGCTTTCCACTTGGTTCGAAGCTTCCACACATTTCCAGTTCAATGTATTGTTCGAAAACCCGGTCGCCGCAGGCGTGGATTTCACCGGTATTGTTTTTCATAACAGGGGACAAACGGAAGAGACGTGGGTTTTGTAAACGAGTACGAACAGAACATTAGTAGTGAGAATCGAAGGCATGCCACGGTTGGCGATCAACTTCGTCTGCCTGCCGGCGTGTTATTCTGTTTACATAATTGATTGGCGCAAACGTGAAGTTAGCGAACACAATGGCAATCTGACTGAGTATTTTGCAAAGATGACCTTGACAGTTAAATGACTGTAGGGGCGGCACTCCGTGGCCGCCCCCCGAGCAGGAGTCTTGTTAACTCAATAGGGGCCTGTCGTCGCCGCTTCATGGGGCGGCCACGGAGGGCCGCTCCTACGATTGTCAGTTAGCACTCTAATAAACCATGTGCCTAATCCACCGCCTCGGCGGCGCCTTTCGTAACCAGCCGCAAGACCTGAAGGATCGCCTGAGTCTGAATTCGGCTGACCTGGTAAAGCGGGTCTACGAAGGGATCGATCCCAGCCGGCTCGTAGATCACCACACCCACGTTGCCGGCATCGGCACTGGTGATTCAAACAATTTCGTCAATGCCAAGATGCTTTCCTGGAAGCATCCTTTTCACCACTTGAAGTTCAAGGTGTATCTCAGCGCAGCCGGCGTCGAGGACGTCGCCGATGCCGATGCCGGAATGGTCAAACGGCTTGTGAACCTCGTCGAGCACCTTCCGTGTTCCGGTAAATTCCGTCTGCTCGCCTTCGATAAAAACTATTCGCCGGACGGCACACCTAATCTCGAGAAGACCGAGTTCTACGTGCCAAACGAGTATGTCTTTGAACTTGCGGAGCAGTATCCGGAGAAGTTCATTCCTAACATCTCGGTTAATCCTTACCGGTCCGACGCGGTAGCTGAACTCGAGCGCTGGGCCAAACGTGGCGCGCGCATCGTCAAGTGGCTGCCGAATGCCATGGGTATCGATCCGTCTGACCCGCGCTGTGATCCGTTTTATCAGAAGATGAAGGAGCTGGATCTGATCCTGCTGAGTCACGGCGGCGAAGAGAAAGCGGTCGAGGCCGATGAGGATCAGAAGCTCGGCAATCCACTGTTGCTCAGGCGTGCGCTCGACGCGGGCGTGAAAGTGATTGTGGCCCACTGCGCCGGACTTGGTGACAACGAAGACCTGGACGATCCCGAAAGGAAACGTGTCTCGAATTTCGATTTGTTCATGCGTCTGATGGATGACAAGCGATATGAAGGCCTCGTGTTTGCCGACATCTCCGCGATGACGCAGTTTAATCGCATCGGCAAACCGTTAACGACCATTCTGAGTCGCGAGGATCTGCAGGAGAGATTGGTTAACGGCAGTGACTATCCACTACCCGCGATCAACGTGCTGATCCGGACCAGTCCTTTGGTAAAGCAAGGTTATCTCACGCCGGAAGAGCGTCTATGTCTTCAAGAGATTTACGATTACAACCCATTGCTTTTTGATTTTGCTCTGAAACGCAGCATGAAACTACCCGGCACTCAGAAACGCCTACCAGCTTCGGTCTTCATGACCAACCCGCTGCTCGGTGCCTGATCCGCAGTTGTAATCCTGATAACGTATTCGGTTGCAACCCTGGCCACGCTGCGTCATCTGCCGATGGCGGTTTGGTTCGCTCCCTTCCTGCGCGTATCATTGCGCCCAGCAGACAAGAGTAATATGCCGGAAGTTCTTAAAGACTCATACAGCCGCCCGATACGCGACCTGCGCGTGTCGCTAACCGACCGCTGTAATTTTCGTTGCTTTTATTGCCTGCCGCATGGAGAACCTCCAATCGCGCCCAAGGAGCAGATGCTCTCGTACGAAGAGATTGAATATGTTTGCGACGTCTTTGTCTCGCTCGGTATTCAGAAAATTCGCTTGACCGGCGGCGAGCCGATGATGCGACGCGACATCGAAACCATTATCGAAAAGCTGTCCCAACTAAAATCGAAAGGCCTACAAGACCTCGCCTTAACAACCAATGGATACTTCCTCCCCGACCGTGCCCAGGCGTTGAAGGACGCCGGACTCGATCGCATCACGATCAGCGTGGACAGTCTAAAGCGCGAGGTGTTCAAACAGATGACTGGGGTCGACGTGCTTGATCGCGTATTGGCGGGAATCGCGGCCGCGAAGCAATCGGGTCTGGAACCCATAAAAATAAACGCGGTGATTGTGCGTGGTCACAATGAGGATGAGGTTGCTGACTTTGCCGCCTTTGCCCGCGAACACGACGTGAAGATGCGCTTCATCGAGTTTATGCCGCTTGATTCAGGTCACGATTGGTCGCGCACCGACGTGGTTTCCGGGCGCGAGATTCGAGAGCGAATTGAAGAAAGATTTCCACTGTTGGCGATCGATGTCGCACGTGGCTCCGAGACCTCGTCGCGTTATCGATTTGCTGACGAAGCGCCTGGCGAAATCGGAATCATCGCGCCCGTGTCGGAGCCTTTCTGCGGTGCTTGCTCGCGGATACGTTTGACCGCTGACGGCCAGATCCGCACCTGCCTCTTTTCTACGGTCGAACATTCTCTCCGCGATGTCATTCGAACCGGCGCAACGCGCAAAGAGATCGAAGAATTCATCGAGGCGGTCGTGCTGAAGAAAGAGGCTCGTCATTACATCAACGATCCGGCCTTTGTCACTCCTTCCCGCTCGATGAGTTTTATCGGCGGCTGAACCGATGTTCGACACACTTTTAGTTTGTCGAGAGTCTCGCATCCGCAACCCACAAACTACAAAGAAGGTCTGATACATTTCATTAATATTGGAGCTGATGACCAACTTAATCAGAGCGTCCTTTAGTTTGTCGTGGATTGGTTAAGGGCCTCCTTAAAGTGTGTCGGACACTTTACCGATCGAACGACTGCCGAATAGAAATCATTGAGACAAGCCACCGACATCATCGGCCAAATTTACCTCGTGGTCTTCTTTTTCGTTATGGCCGCCACCCCGCTCGCCATTCTGATACTCAGAACGATCAACTTCGTACGAGCGCTGGGCCGGTGCGGTACGATCGTGTTGACAAAGCACCAGGCAAAATCATCTCGAACACCCAACGCCTCGTCCTGAGTAGGACTGGCTTTACGGCTCGCCTTCCGACGGTGTCGGCGCTGGTGGAGGCGCCGGCATGTTTTCCCGGCTGAATCGCGGCAGCAATTCGTCGCGCGTCGCCAGCTCATAAACAGCAGTGGCTATTACAATCGCCGCCTTCTTTACATCGTCTTCGAGTATGCGTTCGTAAGTGTCCAGGTTCGTGTGCCAGGTATGTGAACCATATTCGATCGGATCCTGACCTAGGCCAACACCCGGCAAACCCGCCTGATTGAATGAAGTGTGGTCCGAGCCGCCCGTTCTGCGGCTCCTGGTCGCAATCGCACCTGCAACGCCGTCATCTTTGAAAGGCTTGAGAATGTCGCGCAGAATTTTCGCTGTTTCAGGTGGTCCAAAAACAGATGCACCGCGGATGCGACCTGTGCCGGAATCGATGTTGAAGTAGCCGCCGAATTTATCGTATCCAGGTTTTGGGTTCTCAAAACTTCCGAAACGTTCTTTCACGTAAGCTTGCGAACCAAGTAGACCCTGTTCTTCACCACTCCAAAGAGCAACCCGAACAGTCCGGCGTGGCTTTAATCCCAGGGCTTTCAAAATACGCGCAGCCTCCATCATGATCGCGCAACCGATGGCGTTGTCGGTGGCGCCGGTGGCGGCATGCCACGAGTCTAGGTGGCCGCCCAACATGATCACCTCGTCTGCTTTGTCGGTACCGGGAATCTCCGCGATCGCGTTGTAAGAAGTTTTGCCTTCGGGATAGACACGATTGACGATGTTGAACTCCAGAACGACGTCCGAGCCATCAGCCAACAGGCGAGCGATGCGGCCGTAGTCTTCGTTTCGCATCACCACGGTAGGGATAACTTTGGTGACGTCAAAAGTTCTGTTGTTGAAAGCCCTGATTTGGCCATGCTCGCGTGCAGCATCGTTAACGCGCACCAGTGCCCGATTCGTTTTAAGAAATTCGTCGACCTGACGCTCGATCTGCCGCGCACTGAGGACGTTCGGAGCGGGCGAGGGTGAAGGCGAGGGCGATGGAGACGGCGACGGACGGGCGTCGGGATCAAAACGCCGTTCGATAACTCTGTCCTCAGTCCGTTTCGGCGCCGGGGTTAGGTTAACCGGCACCACGCGGTGGCGGCCAACCAACACATGCCGTCCGCGTACGTTGCCCTTCTCCTTCTCGAGTGCGGCAACTAAAACTTCCTTCGTCGGTCTTTCCGGAATCAGGATCTGATAGGCCTTCGCGCGCACGGTGCCACGCGTACTCGGCGTCCAAGCCAACGCCTCAGCGACCAGGGCGTCTTTTACTGGAGAGATAATGTGTGCACTTAAACGCTCGTTGAGCCATCCTGGATGCTTGAAGTCCCAGGGCTCAAGGTGTCCATTCTCAAATCCCCATTCCTGCATTTGCTTGATGGTCCACTCGGCGGCGCGTTTGTGATTTGGCGAGCCTGTCAACCGTGGGCCATAAACATCCGCCAGCATGTGCATGGTCTTCATGATCTGCGAATGTTCCATGCCCTCCTTGCGAATGCGCGCGCGTGTCTCATCATCAACAGGCTGAGCAAGTGCGAGCGGAAGCAGAAGAAAAGACAGAATGAGGGACAACGCAACGGTGCGTTTATTTAGCATCATCATCTCCAGGAAGAGTTGTTGTTAGAGTTTCGAGCCGTTTGGATCATAGCTGAACAGCGCGATCGTAAAGCAAACTGTTAGTTTACTGACCGCGGGCAAGACGGTCCACGAAATACACGAAATCACTCTAATTAAAGAGGGCTTTTTCGTGCTGATTGGTGTGTTTCGTGGATCTCTTCTGATTTTTTCATAGCCTGCTAGCTCTGCGCGGCCGACCGTCCCTGCTCCTGCATCGCCGTAATCTCGTCCAACAAGACGCGCTCGTGGCCTTCGGGATTCACCTTAAGATAAGTTTTCCTAAGCGTGCCTTGCGGGTCAATCACGAAGGTCGTGCGGTCCCAGTACATCGTTCCTTTGTAATCGCTTTGGCCCACTCCTGCTCCTTGCAGCAATTCCTGAGTCGGGTCGGCCAATAAATCTATGGTGAACGAAAACTTGTTGCAGAAGTCTTTGTGCGAAGCCACATCGTCTGCGCTGACACCCACTACCGCGATGCCCGCGTCTTCAAATTCCTGTTTGGTTGCGGTAAATGATTTTCCCTGGAGCGTGCAACCCGGCGTATCGTCTTTCGGATAAACGTAAAGGGCCAGCCACTTACCGGCGAAGTCTGCGAGCGTGACGGTCTTGCCGTCTTGATTTTGAAGACTGAAATCCGCGAACCTTTGACCAATTTCTGCTGCCATGTTGTTCCTTTCTTTTGCCCCGACGGGGCTACGACTTACAGCCCAGGGTTGCCGCGCTTTGGCGGCTACCTGGGAAACGAAAACATTGATACGTCTACCGCCACGCGGTTGCGTCTGCTTATTGATTCGCAACTAGATGGGGCATCAGCAAACAAGGAGGCGTGAAGCAATTCAGAATGCAGCCGACGCTTGTGGCTGACCCGTTTCAAGCGACCTACTGATCGTTGTCGTCGCCGCTTGCCACTGCCGGTCTCGCCGGTGTTTGCACAGCGCGCTCAGTGTTGAGCGAATCGAAATTCAAAACAGTATTGAAGATTAAAAAGAAGCTGCCTTGCGTTTGATGTCGCCACATCGGATTGTTCGCAAACATGACCACGTGGCCGCGTCCCACGGGCACGTCGACCACCGCGGGAGCGTTTGCCAGCTCTGAACCGCCGGCCAACATACCGCTGATCAATAAATTCTTTTCATCGTTGGAGAAGCGTAACACGACGCGCGGCCGCTGATTGGGCGGGACGTAGAATGCGCCGAGCTGTAGTCGCTGCTCTTCGGTCAACTGTTCTTCACCTGGACGCGGGCTGGGACGAGGCGACGGCACAGCCAAAGGCATTCCCTGCACAATGTCAGGGTCGGTGAGGGTGCCGCGACCAGAGGGACGACCTGTAGCGCCACCGCCACCCCCTCCACCGCCGCCGCCGCCGCCGCCGGGAATGCCGGAAGCCACCTGAAACAGCGGCGCCTGGTTGAAATAGATCGGCATCGTCTCATCGTAACCGTAAGCGATCGGGCTCTTTCGATCGCTGAAGCGGGCGTTATAAATCGACCCACGCGCCTGCAACAGACGTGGTTCCTGAATCGAGACGCCCGTCGTTATTCCGAAATCAATCGGGATGCGCGTAGTGTTTGTAACCGTAATGAACACACCGCCATCGTTAACAAACTTCTGCAAGTTAACTACTCCACCCAGGCCCATTCCTCCGCGCATGTCGTCGGTCGTGTCCGGCGACAGTCCCATGTTTGGCGTCAAGTTCGAGTGCTTCCACGGAATCGCATCGCCACGCATCGGAATGCCGTTGACTATCGTCTGAGCCGAGCCACCCAGGGGTGGAAAAATAATAACGTCATACTTCTCCTTCAGATTTGGCGTGTTGCGCACCACCTGATCGGAGATGTAGTCGTAAGGAATCTGAAACTTGTCAAACTCGATTCGATACCAGCCGTCGTTCTGAGTGTTGGTCCAGGTGTGCAGGATCGCAATGCGCGGCACGGCCAAAGCATGCGTCTTCACTTCCGGAATCTTATCGACCGCGGTCGCGACAAGGCCGAGCTCGGTCACGACTGTCTCGAGACGCCGGCGCAGGTCATTGCCGTTGCCATCGGACTTGATGATGAATGACCCGGCATTGAATTGTTTGTCGCCGACTTTGAACGACTCCTCGGCCGCATCGATCTTTACGTCCTTGAGTTTGAAACGCAGCGTCGCCAGCGTGTTCTCGGTGTTGTGATTAATGATGTACGCGGTAGTAGCGGAGCCACTGAGACGTCCGTTAACGCGGGCATCGGCGGTCAGCAACTTCATGGGCGCTTTCAAGATATCCTGGTCGGCTTTATCTGCTATACGGACAGTCTTGACGTTGCGCAACGCGCCCAGCGTCCAGCCGGTATCGTCGTAGGGCCGCGGGTCGTTGACGTTGTAATACTGAGTATCCAGCATCATGTCGGCCATGCGCGAATACGGTTGGTCCATACGCACGATGTACGAGCCGGCCGGAAACCTCTGAGTCTTCGTCGCAATCTCTTTGTCAGACGTGTGCACTTCCACGCCCATCAGCCGCAAGAGATTCACCATGTCGGCTGCTTCCACTAATCGCGATTGGTCAGACGGAATAACATAAGCATACGGACCTTCGTTCATAGCCTTCGCGACCGAACGTTTGCTCTTGATGTAGAAATTCTGCAGAAATCGTTCCTTATTATTCGCCACAAAATTCATCGCCAAAAGGATTGCCGACTGCTGCATGTTGACGTTGTTGCGAAGGGACCATTTAACGCGTGAATGGGGTGGATTTGGGCGGTACCAGTCGCGTCGCGATTGATCGCCTACAGTCCGTTCGACTGTGTCGGCGCCACCGTTTCCAAACGTCTCGTAGAAACGGCCAATCGCGTTATGGCCGTTGGCGACATAAAACATGTAGTTGGGCGCCCAGCCATCATAAAAACCGTGGGTCCAAACGCCAGGCACGCCACGCTTGGTCATCTCTTCTATCTCGTGATAGGCGAGCAGCTGCCATTCGTCGATGGTAATCGGATCGAGCCAGGCATTGTATGGACCAGTGCCGGTCGAGGTGTAGAGAAAAGGGACTGACTCGTGAAGGTCGTGAAGGATGGCGGGATGATATTCGAGAAACGTCTTCATCTGGTTCCGCGTCAGGGCCAGCGCCATGCCCAGGCCGTCGCGGTTGTTGTCGTGCGCGACATACTTGCCCCAGAAGATTAGGCCTGGCGCATTCTTGCCCGGGTTGGCTTTCCGATAGTTGTAAACATCGACCATCTTGTCGCGGCCATCAACTTCGAGCGTCGGCGTAATCAGCACGATTACGTTCTTGCGAATCGCCTGGATGAAAGGGGTCTCCTCGACTGCAAGTCGGTAGGCCATCTCCATCAACATCTCCGGCGAACCGGTTTCCGGCGAGTGGATCGAACCTGACGCCCAGTAAAAAACTTTGCCTTCGCCAATCAAAGCGCTCGCTTCCTGTTCATTGATCTTGCGCGGGTCGGCAAGCTTGGCGGTGATCTCCTTGTATCGATCGAGCCGAGCGAGGGAAGCTTCATCGCCAACAGCGACCAGAAGTTGCTCTTTCCCTTCCTCGGATTTCTCGGCCGCATTGAACACGCGCACGCGTTGGCTCGTCTTCGCCAGCTCGCGGTAGTAACGGTGAAAGTCTTTCGAATAGGTCAGCTTGTTTGGCGTGCCGATTACGTAACCCAGAACCTTGTCCGGAGACGGCACTTTGTCTGACATTGGCAGGTGGTCCACCAACTCGGTCGTGAAATACGGCTGCGTGGTGTACTCCTTGATCTTCTTCGTGTACTCGTTGTCGGCACTGGCCGCCGTTGGCGCCGCGCCTGAAGCTCGCGTCGCACCAGTCTTAGGCTGGCGCGTGTCGCGCTGGCTAGCGGTCTTTTGCGCCGAACTGTGGTGGCTTGAACTGGTAAAGACAATCGCCACCAGGCAGATGGCTGCAAAGACAGATGTCCGGCGTATGGACAGGATCAGACGTTCTCGAGTCATGATTCCTCCGTGGAAGTTCTGGGCTTGATTCAAGAATTACGGGCGTGCGGCACGCATCTTACGAGGGTTGACGATAAGTGTAAAGATTCTGGGTGCTCGATTACAGAACCGAGCGCGGTAGCGCCGGATCCTGGAGGCTACTCTCGATATATAACACAGCAGATTTCTCTAGTAGCCTTTAGCATCCGGCGCTAGCGCGCTCGGTTCTGTAAAGTATTGCCCTCCCTAAGTGGAAACAGCCGCTCCTGTTTGCCAGCGCACCTAAAGGGTTCTAGAATCTCAACTGAAGATTGATACGACAGCTTTCGGGGGAGCCCCTGATCTGCGAGGATCGGGGCTGAGAGTCCGGAAAGGAGACCCCTTGAACCTGATACGGTTAATACCGTCGAAGGGAGAAACAGCCAGTAATGACCGTTCCATCCTTTTGATCTGATGGAGCGGTCTTTTCAATTTCAGATATCGGATTTCGGATTGATGAATTTGAAACGCAGACTGAGTCGTTCTGAAATCAGCACTCCGGAATCTGAAATCCGAATTCTTTAGAAGGAGTCCAATGAGCGCCGCAATCAAACCAACCAGCATCGAGGACACTCAACTTCCAAACTCGCGTCGCATCTACGTCGAGGGTAAACAACCTGGCGTTCGCGTGCCGTTTCGCGAAATCGCGCAAAGCCAGACGCGGAACTTCAACGGTGCGCTGGAAGAAAATCCGCCGGTGCGTGTTTACGACACGAGTGGGCCATATGGTGATCCTTCGGTAGATTGCGACGTGCGCGCGGGTCTGCCAGCTGTGCGTGCGGAATGGATTCGTGGCCGCGGCAATGTCGAAGAGTATGAAGGGCGCGAGATCCAACCCATCGATGATGGCTATCTGACTTTCGACGCGGCCAGCCGGGCGCGACAAAAAGAAAAAGCCATTGTCGGCCCATCTCGCCTTGAAGACTTTCCCTCGCTTCGTCGAACGCCGCTGCGTGCGAAATCGGGTCGATGCGTAACGCAAATGCACTATGCGCGTCAGGGCATCATCACGCCCGAAATGGAATTCATCGCCATCCGCGAAAACCTTGGCCGCGCATGTCCGGCACACTTTAGTTTGTCGACCGCCAGACCAGAGGCCCCCCGCGATTCGCTCCAACACCAGCACCGCGGCCAATCCTTCGGCGCCTCGATTCCTGAATACGTCACCCCGGAATTCGTCCGCGACGAGGTTGCGCGCGGACGCGCCATCATCCCGGCAAACATCAACCATCCCGAATCAGAGCCGATGATCATCGGCCGCAACTTCCTGGTTAAGATCAACGCCAACATCGGCAACTCCGCAGTGCTCTCATCTATCGACGACGAAGTTGAAAAGATGCGTTGGTCCATTCGCTGTGGGTCAGACACGGTGATGGATCTCTCCACCGGCAAAAACATTCACGCCACGCGCGAGTGGATCCTGCGCAACTCGCCCGTGCCCATCGGTACCGTTCCGATTTACCAGGCCTTGGAAAAGGTCGGCGGCAAGGCTGAAGAACTGACGTGGGAGATTTTCAGAGACACGCTGATCGAACAGGCAGAACAAGGGGTCGACTACTTCACGATCCACGCCGGCGTGAGGCTGCCTTACATTCCGTTAACCGCAAAACGTACGACGGGAATCGTAAGTCGAGGCGGATCGATCATGGCGAAGTGGTGCCTGGCACATCACGAAGAGAGTTTCCTGTACACGCGGTTCCGCGAAATCTGCGAAATCATGGCCGCCTACGACGTGTCGTTTTCGCTCGGCGACGGTCTTCGTCCTGGTTCCATTGCAGATGCCAACGACGAAGCGCAGTTTGCCGAACTGGAAACACTCGGTGAATTGACCGACATCGCCTGGGAGTATGACTGCCAGGTGATGATTGAAGGTCCGGGCCACGTGCCCATGCATTTAATCAAAGAGAACATGGACAAGCAGCTGGAAGTTTGTAAGGAAGCTCCGTTCTACACGCTGGGTCCACTGACCACAGACATCGCACCGGGCTACGACCACATCACTTCCGCAATCGGCGCTGCGATGATTGGCTGGTTTGGCACCGCGATGCTCTGTTACGTCACACCCAAGGAACACCTTGGCCTGCCAAACAAGAAAGACGTGAAGGACGGCGTGATCGCATACAAGCTTGCCGCCCACGCCGCCGACCTCGCCAAAGGCCATCCCGGCGCCCAATACCGCGACAACGCTCTATCGAAAGCTCGTTTTGAGTTTCGCTGGGAAGATCAGTTCAACCTTTCGCTCGACCCAGAAGTCGCACGCGAGTATCACGACGAAACCCTGCCGCAGGAAGGCGCCAAGCTGGCCCACTTCTGTTCCATGTGCGGCCCACACTTCTGCTCGATGAAGATCACGCAGGACGTCCGTGAGTATGCGGCGCAGAAAGAGATCGACGAAGCTGCAGCGCTGGATGCCGGAATGAAAGAGAAAGCCGAAGAGTTTGTGGCAAGTGGCGGAGAGATTTATCAGTAGATCACACAATGAAACATTCTGAGGAGATAAAGTCGATCACTCAGGCGACCGCTGACATCTATCGCAAGCAAAGGAAGATGCAACAGGAGCGCGTGTTCGATAATGAAGAACTAAAGAATCAGATTGAACGTGTCGTTAATTTTAGGAAACGTCGAAGGGCACAAGTGAGCGCTCGCGAGAAAGCTAAGGCACGAATACCCGCGCTGGCGGCCGTAAGAAAAACATTACGGCAAGCGTCTGATACGAACGCCAAAAACATCAAGACAATATTCAACGTAAGCCTTTACGTCCTCTTGTTGGATCAGGATCTGTTCCAACGTAACTTGGTATTTAAGAATTGAGATTCGGAGGATAACCAGATGCTCGCCCATCCTCGTAACGTTACGAAGCCCATGACACGAATTCTGCTCCTTCTGTGTTTCATCGCAGTCGCGACGGTAGCAGTGCAGGCACAAGCCGATCGCCCAAACACGGTTTTTTGGAAGGAACTGCAAAAGCTCTGCGGCAAAGCCTTCGGCGGGGTGGTGGCCGCGGCGCCGGCCGATGATACGACGTTCAAAGGCAAGGCTCTGGTAATGCACGTTCGTTCATGCGAGAAGGACCGTATCCGCATTCCGTTCGTTGTTGGGGAAGACCGTTCGCGAACGTGGGTGTTGACTGTGCGCGAAAACAGGATCTTGCTCAGGCACGATCATCGACACCAGGATGGCACGCCTGACAAGGTGACGATGTACGGCGGTTGGACCACGAGTGTTGGCATGCCGACGCGACAGATGTTTCCGGCCGATCAGGAAACAGCTAACATCATACCGGCGGCCGTCCCCAACGTTTGGTGGATCGAGCTGATTCCCGGCGAGCACTTCAGTTATAACCTTCGCCGCATGGGTTCCGAAAGATACATCAGTATCAAATTCGATCTGAAAACGCCCGTCAACGCTCCGGCGGCTCCCTGGGGCTGGAAGGACTAGCGCCGGACGCTCTTAACCATTATTTCTTAGGTTTATTTACGGCGTCCCGGTTACTGGAGGTAAATCATTCACCCAAGGGGCCCAAGAGAAGTCGCCCGGATCAGTGGAGACGGGGGCGCGTTTTCTCTCAACCGTGATTCTGCGATAAATAACACCATGAGTACCCAAGAGCTAATCAACAAAGAAGTCGAAGCATTGCCCGAGCCTTTGCAGCGTGAAGTTTACGACTTCGCCCGATTTCTTCGGTTGAAATCTACCGGGGAGTTGCAGCTCGGGCAGGAATTCGAATCATGGGAAGCGGCGAGTGACCAGGACTGGCTGAAGCTGGAACGCAACACTGCCGAGGTCGAATAAATGGCGCGCGGCGACCTGTTGCTTGTTAGGCTCCCTTCAAGTGATCGCCGCGAGCAGAGCGGCCGCCGGCCCGCCGTAGCAGTGCAAACAGATCAGACGGGCGAGCCCATGTTAATGGTCGCTCCTGTTACCTCAAATCTCGTAGCACTTCGGTTCGCCTTCTCAATAAGGCGCAATTGAATTCCAGGGAATAGCTTGTCCCGCTCCCGGGTTCGGGTTGGATGTTAGTCCCGGAAGCGTTTGATTTTCGATTGTAGTAGGAATAGCGCACCGCCGTGGCGGGCGCTGCGGATTGATGATGCGCCAAGAAGTCTTGAGCTCCCTTGAGCCCATTCCTCCCGAGTGGGCTGGCCGACGATGCCGTGAATTTAGCGCCGGCGGGATTACTTTTAATGAAATTGTTTTGCCCCGCCTGAGTTGTAAGGGTTTGGCTAGGCTTCCCATTAGGCGCTAACAGATACCGGGCCTCGACATCGTTAACGCGACGTTCGTAAAGCGTCCAATTGCCATTGATATCAACTAATGGAAGACTGGTCGAGGCCTGAAAATATTCCTCGTTATTGGGCATCGGGTTTCCTTTTCCGTCGGAGCCGATCATGAAAACCGGCAAGCCCGTTGGATTGCTGCAGGAAGCCGTAACCGGTGAATTGCCGAAGAGCGCGCTGACCTTGCGTACTTCTGAAAAACTCGCGGACCCTTCACCGTATTCAGGTCGTAATAGTCGCGATGTGAAGCGATTCGAAGATCGTTTTCCGCCGGAGGTTATCTTACTGGGAGGTTGCGTCTTAAGAATTCGCCCGGCGAAGCAAATGTTGTCGCGATTGCGGCCCCTTTATAACGCTACTCTGGCGACCGTGTCCATCACTCTCTAACTAAATCTTCACGTCTGGTTACTGCGGTGTCACACCTACTTGCGTGTCACCTTTTCAAACTCACTGATGCGCACGCGCATGCGAACTCTCACCGGATAGCCGCTACTAAGAATCAACTCCTCGTCAGCGTAAGCGTAGGTTGGAAACCAGAAGCCGTCGATGTCTTCGCGGTAAATCTCAACCGCAGGAAAGGGAAAGAGTTTTGGTTCGGGCAATCCTTTACCGCGAGTCTTCACGATTTGATTTCCTACGGTATCTACCCAGATGCGTCCCTGAAAGAGACGGTCTTTGACCTTCTTCGGATCGGGCAACGACTTTGGTGTGACGTCGAATACGTGCAGGTCCAGGTCGTCGATGCGCTCTTTGCCGGCATACTTGAAGTTGTAGAGCGGCGCCTTCGAAGCTTCGAGTGCGAAGAGTGGCACCCCACCGAGGTTGTCGAGATCGTCCGCCGAAATACCTATCGCGGAGAGCGTTGGGACTGGGAAAAAGAGAATCTTCTCAATACGTTTACCACTGCTATCGAAGGTCAGCTGCGAAGTGCGCTGGTATTCACCGGAAATCTGTCCACCGGCTCCAATCGTTTGCACCTTGGCGTCTCGTTTGAAACTGTACTGGGCCAGAGCGTCGCGGAACTGAGTCTCTTTAGCTGTAAAAGCACTCACAATCCGATCAGTGTCGACGGGCGCCGCAGTCGCTGACTGTTGCGACTGCTGCGGGGATAGCCCCCCGCGACCGCGTAAAATCGGCGATGTCAGGAATAGGAGCGCCCCCATCAGGATTGCTAAAAGCGGGAACTTCATGGGTGATATTGGAGTCTTACTTCTTGAGTCTTGTCAATCCTTACTGTTGGGGCTACTGGGCGTTGCTGGAGCTCAAAGACTGTTGCTCCTGATCTTTCCCGGAGTTATCCTTTGCTATAACAGCAGTATGGATGAAACAGAGATAATCGAATCTCCCTTGTCAGATGAAGACGAGGGTGTTGCGGAAGCTTTGCGACGTGATGCGGAACTCGACGCTGATCCCTCTCAAGGTATTTCTCTCGCGCAGCTGGATTCCCAGATCCACGGCCAGCGTGTCTGATGCGTTTTTAGTTTCATCGACAAGCACCTCAGACACTCTCGGATTATGGATTACTCAAGTCTTATGTGGTGCGCTTCGGCTTTGCCGCCGGATGGTCTCCGGCTCCAGAGGAGCCAAATGTCTATAGGTCGCGCTATGAATCCAAGACCTGCGCTCCAGCGAAGCGCGATGTTCCGTCATGATGCGCGGGACCAGCTTACGTTTCGCCCTCTGGAGCGAAAAGGAATTGTTTTAGGGTCCCGCGTTCTATAAACATTACGTCCCTACGGGACGAGAACCGCCGGCTAAAATCTTGCTGAGAAAACAAGAAGTTAGACCCCTTGTATCAGAGAGAAGGCCCAAACGGATCCGGCCCACAAGAGTCAGCATGAGGTCAACAAGTAAACTGCAAATTGTCTTTCTCGTCGTACTCGCCTTAATGAGCGGAAGTGTATCCGTCTCACCGCAAACGATCCGCCCAGGTTTTGTCGATCCGGTTAACGACTTCGCGGTTCAGTTAACTGCCGCCAGGTCGGAGCAAGAGCGCGCCACGCTGCTGGCCGCGAACAAAGAGTTAGTCACGATTCGCCTTCGTCGAGTATTGATTCAAAAGGGCAATGTGCTTCTTACTGCGGGGCAGTACGCGAAAGCTTTTGACGTCTACGTCGCTGCCAAACACGTGGCCGAGCAGATCGGAGACAAGGAAGGTGTTGCTACTGCAATGCTTGATCTGGGTACCGTCTACTATCTTCAGGCCAACTACACCTCAGCTCTGGACCACTACAAGCAGGCTCGAGAACTCTTTGTCCAGGCCGGCAATAACTATGAAGCCGCGAAGGCACTTTCGGGTGTGGCTCTAATCTACAAGGAGCAACGCCGGAACGCCGATGCACTCAAATCCTTTCACCAGGTCTTGAAGGAATTTGAGTCACTCAACGACAAGGAGGAGATGGCGAATGCGCTGAGCAGCATTGGGACCATCTATTACGAAGAGAGAAAATTTACGGAGGCTTCCAGTGCATTCCTAAAAAGCACAGAGCTCAGCAGCACTGCGGACAACACCATTCGCATAGCAGACTCCTTCTATATGCAAGGCGACTACGCCGAAGCTTCCAACTATTACAAGAAATCACTCGCTGGGTTTTACGAGCAGAACAATCCTGCCGGAGTCATTAGTGCGTTGGGAGGCGCGGCAAACTCGGCTTACTACCTGGGCAACTACGATGAGGCTCTCGAATACTTTCAAAGAAACATTACGGTTCAGCGGTCACAAAAGGACGACTTGGGCCTAGCCACATCGTTCAGGGGCGCAGGCAATGTCTATCGCTCCCGCGGCGACTTCAGTCGAGCGCTGGAAAACTATCAACAAGGCCTCATTCTAGCAGAACAAATAAAGGCGCCCAGAGGCACTACGCTCGGAAGTATTGGGCTGGTCCGCGCTCTTCAAGGCGAGAATGCCCAGGCTCTGCAGTATTACGGCAAGGCTTTGGCGGAGTTTGAAGAAACCGACAACAAGGTTGATAAGGCCCGAGTATCAGGCCTGATAGGCAACGTCTATTACGCTCAGGGGAATTATGAATCCGCGCTGGAATCCTACCGCCGCGGCCTTGTCATTCGGGAAGGGATGGATGACAAACCGGGTAGTGCTGATCTGCTTTCGGGCATTGGGACAGTAAACCTGCGCATGAAGAAATATCCGGAAGCACTGGATAGTTACACGCGAGCGTTCACACTATTCGAGGCGGCCGATCATAAAGCCGGTGCGGCAAATACGCTTTCAAAGATCGCAGACACTTACCTGCAACAAGGCGACCACGGTCAGGCCTTCCACTTTGCGGAGCGAGCTTCCGCGTTGGCAAAGCAGATCGAAAATAATGACCTCCTGTGGCACGCCCGTGTGTTGGCAGGCAAAGCGCAACGCGGATTGGATCAGCCGGCGCAAGCGCTCCAGTCGTTCATAGAAGCGATCGCGATCGTGGAATCCCTGCGCACGCGACCTGCGGCAAGCGAAGCCGGCGCCGAACGAAGTGGTGTTCTACCGTACCTGGCCGCCGTCGATCTTTTGGTCGCGCAAAACCGGGCGGCCGAAGCCTTCACTTACGCCGAACGCGCAAAGGTGCAGTCGCTCATCGAGTTGCTGCGAAGAAGCAATTCACAGAGCGTCAAGAGCATGTCAGCCGCCGAACAAGCTGAGGAACGCAAGCTCGCCGGCAGTGCTGTGTCGCTTGAGCTTCAACTCGAACGAGAATCACTCTCACGCACTTCAACCGCTAACCGCCGCGCGGCGATGAGAGACCGGCTCAATCAAGCTCGTTCGGACTATGCAGACTTTCGGGGCCGCCTCTACCTTGCACATCCGTCAGTAAAAGTTGAAAGAGGAGAGTTGGCGATGCTGAAGCCCGAACAGTTGCGGCCATTACTAAGCGACGGCAGGACTGCTTTGCTGGAGTATGTAATAACCGAGAACAATGTCTATTTGTTCGCTCTGACGGTCGATGACGCAAACAAAAAGATCGGCGGCAAGAGAACAAGGGCCGGCATGGTGACAGCTTTGAAGGTGTATCCGTTGTCAGTCAGTCGAGAGGCACTGGCACAGGGCGTCGCAGCTTTTTCTCAGTTGTTGTCAAAACGCGACGAATCGTTTCATCCGCTCGGTCGCGAATTGTATGACGCTCTGATCCGGCCGGCTGAAGAACAACTGAGCGGCAAAACAAAGTTTGTGATCGTTCCTGAGGGGAGTCTCTGGCGCTTGCCATTTGAAGCATTGCAACCGGCCGACGACGGGTACCTGCTGGATCAAGCTGCAATCTCTTATGCTCCTTCGCTTTCCACGTTGCGAGAGATGTTGAAACAACGGCGGCCGGCTAATCCAACCGGACCTCTCGCCCTTATCGCTTTTGCCAATCCGCAATTGTCTAAAGAACTGCTGCAGCGCCTCGAATTGACCTACAAAAATGAAAATTTTGAGCTCTCGCCGGTAGAGGAAAATGAGATCCAGCGGTTAAGGACGGTCTATGGTGAAGCGCAAAGTCACAGCTTCACCGGTCCGAACGCCAGCGAAGAGCGCGTAAAGTTGGAAGCAGCTCGGGCCGGCGTTCTGCACTTCGCCACACCGGCTCTACTCGATGACATCAGTCCGATGTATTCCTTCATCGCTTTGTCATCACCCTCTGAAAACAACGCGAACGATGGAGTATTGCAAACCAGGGAGATCATCAACCTCGACACCCCGGCGCGGATGGTAGTGCTCTCGGCATCTCGTTTTAGAAACGATGCGACCGCAACCGGCGCAGCGCCTATCGCGTTGGCCTGGTCATGGTTTGTGGCCGGAAGCCCTTCGACGGTATTCAGTCGTTGGCAGGTCAACTCGCCAGGCACTACGCAAATGATGGCTGAGTTCCATTCCAGGCTCCGATCGCGCAAGTCAAATTCAAAAGCAAATGCGCTCCAACAAAGTGCTTTAGCGCTCAGACGTTCAACCGACTATCGGCACCCGCATTACTGGGCGGCATTTTCGGTCATCGGAGATGCGAGATAGGTTAGTAGTTTAAAGTTCAAGCTTTTGCTTGCGTGGTCGAAAGCACAACCTGAAGGTTGAACTCTGAACTACCGGTCTATTGCGCGCGGTTCTATGGATCTTGTAAATCGGAGTAACTGTCGTTTACCCTCGCAGTTGTGTCCAACTCCTTCAAGACGGAAAGTTCACCGCTCAACTTCATAATCCGCCGCGGCGTTGCTGCCGACGCTCACATGTTAGCTGAGCTCGGTGCGCGCACTTTCTCAGAGACGTTTGCTGCCGAAAACACGCCCGAGGACATGACGGCTTATCTGGCTTCCTCCTTTAGTCTAAAGAAACAAGCGGAAGAGTTAGCCGATCCCGACAGTTTGTTCCTCATCGCAGAGGCTGCGGGAGTGGCCATGGGGTATGCCATGCTGCGTTCGGGAGATGTGGAAAACGGCGTCACTGGTGATAACCCGGTCGAGTTAGTGCGTTTATATGTTTCGCGTCAAAGTCTCGGCAGCGGCCTGGGCGCAGCTTTGATGCAGGCTTGTATCGATGAAGCGAAAGAGAGAGGTCATCAAACCTTATGGCTGGGCGTCTGGGAACACAACGCCCGCGCCCGTGCGTTTTATCGTAAATGGAATTTCCATGAGGTGGGCACGCATGTGTTTCACTTGGGCGATGATCCTCAGACTGACATACTGATGCAACGGTCCATCGCCTGATGGAAACGGCTGTGCCGACGTCCTCCAGGGACCCTAGTGTTCATAGTTCAATTCTAATCATGATGCTTGTCACAAAACTGATCAGGCTGTAGCCTTTGACCATGGCAACATCTGAGGAAATCTTTCGTGAAGCGGTGGCGCTGCCGCACGATGAGCGTGCCGACCTTACGGATCGGCTCGTCGCGAGTTTGCTGGAGGATATTCCCGCGGAGATTACCAGTGCTCAGCTTTTAGAAGTCCGTCGACGCATTGCGCAGGTAGAGTCCGGAGAAGTGGAACTGGTTCCAGGGGATGAGGTTTTGGCCAGCGTGCGACGTTTGCTGGTAGAACACAAGCCATCGAGCTAGCGCATGGCGAGCTATGGCTTCCATTCAGAGGCGGCGGACGAGTATTTGGCGGCCACGCGATACTATCTCGACCACGCATCACCTCTGGTAGCCACCGCCTTTGTCGCGGAAATTGAAACCGCCATCAACACTCTGCTCGCATCTCCCACCAGTTGGCCAGTAATACAAGAGCCTGAGATTCGACGATACCTGCTCAGACGATTTCCTTATGCACTTTATTATCGTTGGGAGTTAGAAGTAGATCGAGTTTCTATCTATGCCGTCATGCATTACAGCAGACTTCCCGGTTATTGGCAGCATCGCCTTGCCTGAGGATTGGCGGTTGGAACGCTTGCGTCTTAATTGAACAAATCAAAAACCATGAAGATGAACCCGCGACTAAAGACACTGAAACTACTGCTGTTCGTTTCTTTTGCAGGCGTTAGCGCGTTTACCAGCGAGCCACAATCGAAAAAGCGCGCAACTGTCTACTATCCGCCGGCGGGTGATGCCTGGCAGCAAAAACGGCCTGAGGACGTCGGCATGGACGGTGCGCTGCTCGATGCGGCAGTTGCCTATGCAAAGACGCAGCCCAGCAGGATTCCTCGAGACTTCTCAACCCAGGTTCAAACGTTTGGCCGTGTTCTTGGGCCATTGCCGAAAGAGCGTGGCGAAACCAACGGCATGATCATTCGCAATGGCTACATCGTGGCAGAGTGGGGCGATACTAAACGCGTGGATCCGACCTACAGCGTGGCGAAGAGTTTTCTTTCCACCATTGCCGGTGTAGCCGTCGACCGCGGGCTCATTAAGAGTGTCAGTGATCAAGTTAAGAACTATGTCACCGATCAGGGATACGACTCGCCGCACAATTCAAAAGTCACCTGGGAACACCACCTGCAACAGACAAGCGAATGGGAAGGCTCGATGTGGGGCAAGAAGAGCGACTTCATCGGCGTCGAGGAATTCGGCAGGGGTCAGCGCCGTCCCCGTGCGATCAAATCGCCAGGCGAGTACTGGGAGTACAACGACGTGCGCATCAATCGTTTTTCACTTTCGCTGCTCGAGGTCTGGAACAAACCGCTGCCGCGCGTGATGAAAGAAGTGATCATGGATCCCGTTGGGGCCTCCAACACATGGCAATATCATCCTTACGATAATTCCACGGCCATGATCAAAGGCCGGCCCATGAAATCTATCAGCGGCGGAACGCGTTGGGGCGGCGGCTTGTGGATCAACGCTCGCGACGAGGCACGCTTAGGATATCTATTCCTGCGCAACGGTAAGTGGAAAAACAAACAGATCATTTCAGAGAAGTGGGTTCGCGCGGCAACCACTCCGACGAGCATCGCGCAGGACTATGGCTATCTTTGGTGGCTTAACACGGCGCACAAACAGTGGCCAAGCCTGCCGGCCACGAGTTACGCCGCGCTCGGCTACGGCTCGAATACAATCTGGATCGATCCCGAGCATGATCTGGTTGTCGTTTGGCGCTGGCATGAGGACCGAAGCAAGGATGGTTTTTTTAAACGAATACTGGCGGCGATCAAGTAAGGCCCCTTCTGAGGAGCGGAAGAAATTAGACAGGATTTACAAGATTCACAAGAAATAGAAAAGACTGACAAACGTCAACAGCTAATCAGAGGAGTAGTCTGTGCTATTCGGAGATGCAAAGATGGAGGTTCGAATGATTAAAGCTCGAGCTGCACTTAACTGTTTCCTCCTCCTTGTGCTCTGCTGCAGTAGCGTCAGTGCGAAGCGTGTGAACCATTATGTTTTCTTTGGTCAGGATCGGGAAAAGATCAAGGAAGCAAAGACGTTTCTCGAAACCAGGACCCTGGCAGGCGCGCAGGTGACGTATTCATGGCGGCAACTGGAGCCAGGTAAGGATAAATACGACTTCAGTTTTATCCAGGAAGACCTGGCTTTCCTCAAGGCAAGTGGGAAGAAGCTCTTTGTTCAGCTCCAGGACGTCACGTTCAACGAGAAGCGGATAAATGTTCCGAAGTATCTACTCGAGGATCCCCAATACAATGGCGGCGCCCACAAGCAGTATCGCGTCCCAAAGAACGATGAGGAACAGGCTGTCGTCGAGGGTTGGATGTCGAGACGTTGGGACCCGGCGGTGCAGGAGAGATTTCATAAACTGCTCTTCGCTTTGGGAAAAGAGTTTGACGGGAAGATCGAAGGGATTAATTTCGCAGAGACATCGAGTGGTGTCGGCCGGACCGGGCGATTGTTTCCCAAAGGATTCACGTTTGAGATTTATCGCGATGGAATCATTACAAACATGAAGGCCCTGAGAAGAGCCTTTCCAAAATCAGTAGTGATTCAGTATGCCAATTTTATGCCTGGCGAATGGCTGCCGGCCGATGACAAAGGCTACCTTCGGGCGGTCTACAAGGCTGCGCGAGAGTTGAAGGTTGGGGTCGGTGGCCCAGATCTTTTTGCCGTTTAGGCCCGGCCAGTTGAATCATGCGTATCCTTTGATTAAAGCCTCGGCCGGGATCGTGCCAACCGGCGTGGCGGTGCAGGATGGCAACTACGGCGACGTTAACCCCGGAACTGGAAAACGCGCGTCGATAGATGAGTTGATCAAATTTGCGACCGACTATCTCCAGCTGGATTATCTCTTCTGGTGTACCGAAGAACCGTATTACTCCGACGAGTTGATCCCATTCATGCAATCAGCGAAGCTGAGATGAAGCCCGGCAACGTCCACGAAATTACAGGCTAAAACACGTTTCGTGTTTGGCTATGTCGAGATTATCTTGCGCGCATGCCAAAGTATATAGCGTTTCTACGGGCCATAAACGTTGGGGGACACACGGTGAAGATGGACTATCTTCGCAGTCTGCTCGAGAGTTTGGGACTCTTGAATGTTGAGACTTTTATTGCCAGCGGCAATGTCATATTCGATTCGAGAACAAAGAACGCCGCATCCGTGGCACGAAAAATCGAAAAGCATTTGAAGGAGATGCTGGGCTACGAGGTAATTACGTTTATCCGAACGATTGAGGAAGTCGCGGAGGTCGCTAAACACAAACCATTTCCGGAAGCCGAACTGACGGCCGACGGCAACGTCCTGTATGTTGGTTTCCTTATGGCAGAACCTGACAAGCAGGCGAAAGCAAAACTTATTTCACTTTCCAATGAGGTGAATGATTTTCATTTCCATGGACGCGAACTTTATTGGCTCCGGCGCACACAGGCAGGCGAGTCGGAGTATGCCGGTCAACTGTTCGAAAAGAAACTTTGCCAGCCGATGACGTTTCGCAACGTAACTACTGTGAGAAAGATTGCCGCAAAGTATTGACGCCATCGGTCGCTTGAAAAAGATCAAAACGAGTCATCACAACGACGGGCACATCGCTATTACGGTCCCTGCCGCGATCGGAATCCAGGCAGCACTGATCAAAGCTTCGCCGGAAAAGTTCTACAAACCTCCGTATGTGGGCTTTAGTGTTGCTTCGTGTGGTTTCGTGGATCATCTGCTTTGTCGCGCCGCGGGAACAAAGATTCATGGAGCCGATGAGAAACGCGTATACCGAAACAGCTACAGCGCAGCGCTATGATTCGGCGCGTAGTCTACCGTCTGAAACAAAGTCTCTTTGGCTGGAGGCAGTGCGTTCGGCCGTTCCTGATGGAGCGATTAAAAGAGTTTTGGATCTCGGTTGCGGCACAGGCAGATTCACAAGCGCGCTGGGTGAGACTTTTGGTTGTTCAGCCGTAGGAGTTGAACCGTCCCGAGCGATGCTTGATGTCGCGTCGGCCCGTGGCGACGCGAATGTTCAATTGAGACAGGGCGATGCCGCCAATATTCCGCTAGAAGACCATTCGGTGGATCTCGTTTTCATGTCACAGGTATTTCATCACCTGCCCAATCCCGAGCGCGCGCTCGATGAGATCAATCGGGTCCTGACACCCGGCGGTTACCTGGCCATCCGCAACGGAACGCGCGAGCATAACCCGGAGCTGCACTGGATACGGTTTTTCCCTGAGGCGTGGAAGATTGAAGACGCGCGCACACCTCTTGCGCGTGACATTGAAGCTGCTGTAACGCGTCGACATTTTGTTCTGCTGACACATCGAACTATTGATCAAATGTTTGCGGCGTCGTATGCGGAGTACTTTGAAAAAATCAGCCGGCGCGGATTATCTGCTCTGATCGCGATTAGTGACCAGGAGTTTTATAATGGGCTCGAAGAGTTCAAACGCTGGATCGATCAACAGCCCCAGGATGCGGCGGTTTATGAACCTGTAGACCTCTTCATCTTTCAACGAGCTTAGTGTTATGAAAGACTTACAAAAAGAGGCGGGCCTCTTTCAAGGCCCGCCTCTTTACTTCCGCAACTCCTCAGTCAACCTTTAAGGGTTCAATTTCTTGACCTCGGCACTATCAGTTTTCCTGACGTAAATCTCGCCCCGCGGTGATAGTCCTGCCTTATTTGCGAGCGCGTATACCACCGAGTCGACCAGATCCTTGTTGGCCAGTCGGAAACTCGTAATACCTGACACATTCGTATCAGTATCGCTGTATTGCAACGTCAAATAACGCACTTTCGTTTTGATGAAACGAGCCGGCAACGCATAAATGATCGGAATCGCGCTTGCAATAGTAGCCGCTTTCGGCTGCCGCTTCTGGGTATCGGAGAAAGCCGAAGTTACGGCGCTGTATGGGATAAATAAGATTTCCTTCTGGTGCTTGTTGCGAAACAGCAAACGCCGATTGGCATCGTCGAAGGACAATGTGCCCTCCATGGTTTTGTTATAGCCAAAAACGCCGCCTTCGTATTTCGCCTTCATTGTCTGCGGAGCAGGGGCAGGCGTGGCTTTGGTGGCGTCAGTCGCCGGAGTGTTATCAATTGCGCGTGGGCGTTGCGCGCAAACAACAACCGCCATCGCCAGCGTTAGAAATAGAGTTGCAATCAGCTTCATAAAAATCCTTTCGATACTTCGTAACCCAAACTGTTTAGGTTTGCTTCGCGGTGACACCGCAAATCTCATTAACGTCAGGTCCGCAACTAACAGTTTGCGTTACACGTTACTTGGCGAATGGCCGGACACGTTCAGCCGCTTCTTTGAAGTCGGCATCGTTCGGCGCGAGGCTCAAACCTTTTTGGTAAGCAGCCAACGCTTTGGCGTATTGCTTACTTACGTCTAAAGCATAACCAAGTTCTCGATAAACGTTGACGTCGTCCGGAGACTTCTGTGCGGCGGTTTGCAGCGCCGCGATGGCCTTAGGAAAATTCTTCGCGCGTGACTGTGCGATCCCCAGCAAATAAAACGTTACGGGCTTGGCATCAGGCGCAAGCGTGGCGCGCTCCAACGCAGCCGCCGCGCGCACGTATTGTTCAGAACCAATCAACGCTTGTCCGAAAAGCGTGACTGCTTCCGCATCCGTCCGCACTTTGATTAATCCTTCGCCTGCTCGAACAGCGCTTAGATAATCAGCCGACGCTTTAGCTGGGTCGTCGCTCAAAGCCGCGCGTCTTAGATAGACAGAGGTCAGCAACGTCCACGCAGCGCCGAAACGAGGATCGATTACCGTCGCCCGATTAAGCGCCGAGATCGCGTTATCGAGATCGTTTTTCCCTACGGTGATCTGGCCCAGGTAAAAGAGCGACAAGGAATCTTTAGGATTGGCTTTTACGACCGCGTTCAAGGTTTTTTCGGCGTCGAGCGGTTTGCCCGTCTTGTATTCGGCCAGACCTCGATAGTAGAGCATCGACGGATCCGGTTGCGCGCCGGGACGCGTGGTCGCCTTCACCAGCAAGGGCAAGGCGCGCTCAAACTTTTCGGAAAGCACCAGCGCCTGGGCCAGTGCATCGGCCGTGTTCACATCTTCTCGCTTGGAAACCTCCTGGAGATTGAAGGCCTTCTCAAGGTCTTCGATCGCCAGGTTGTACTGCTTGAGGTTTAACTCGGCAAAGCCGGCAATTTTCCAGGCTTCCGCGTCATTGGGAAACTGGGCCGCAACGGCCTTCGCTTCCTTCGCGGCCTCAGCGAATTTTTTCTCCTGTAGAAGCTTATAGGCGTTAGTCGTGTCGCCTGTCGCGGTTGTGTTTACAACCGGTTTGACTGGCTGAACGTCGATCAGGGGGCGATTGGAATTGTTGCGAGCAGTCGGATTCGGCGTCGGCTCCGGGCGCAGGAGGGGCTCCTCGGCCGGTGTCGCCGGCTGCGCCTGCCTGACGCGGCGCGGTCGACTTGATTGGGCTTCGGCGACTCCGATTAGACTGAAAACCAGAGCGACAATGGAAAGGGTTACTTTAAAACTTCGGTTGATCATTCGTAAATTCCCCTGGGGAGAGGGTTTTTGTTTGTTTAGCTAAGTAATAAGATCCAGCAATAAGGCATGTTTTCGGATGCCGCAGAACTGAAATTAGTTTGCCCGTCTTCAATGTAGTCTAACTTGGCGGCTCACCGCCAGACAAAGCAAATCAGGGGCGCGGCCTGCGCCGTGCCCCTGTCTTAAGCAGGACAGACATTCCTGTCTGTCTGATCTCGTGACTCCGAGCCAAACCAGCTCAAGCGCCACTCAGAAGTTCAGCTTCACGCCAAACTGAAACTGTCTCGGGTCGTAAGAGGCAGTCGGCCGGCTGTAAAAGCGGCCGTTACTGGCGCGCTGGCCGAAATCATTAACCGCGGTAAAGAACGGCGCCGCCGCTGCTTCATTGAAACGGTTGAACAGATTGAAGCCCTCGGCGATTAAGTCAAGGCGCGTCTTCTCGCCAAAACGGATTGAACGCATCAACCGCATATCCAGTGACATGTAGCTGTGAGTTATTCCCATGTTGCGCCCCAGCGATCCGTTGGAATTGGGCGGCGGAATTACCAGCACACCGTCGTCCCTCACACTCGGACGTTCATTCGAACCCTGCAGATCGAAGTTTTGATCCACAGCGGACAGAATGTTGAAGGGACGGCCCGAAGCGACCTCGAAGATCGGAGCGAGAGTAAAATCAGCCATGAAACGGCGGAATCCGCTGTCAGAAGATCGCCATTCAACCGGAGAGGTCACTAGACCGCTGAAAACGAATCGATGCCGTTGATCGAAAAGCGAATCGGCGCGATCGAGTCTCAGGTTTCGACTGTCGAGCGGTTTGAGCAACGTCTGCAAGTCGGATGAATCGTCAATCGAATGTGACCACGTGTAAGAAGCGAGAAACTGGAGGTTGCGCGAGTAGCGTTTCTTCAGATCCAGGTTCAATCCGTGGTAAACGGAGTTACCAATAGACGACTGAGCGTTTACGTCGCCAAACGGCGAGATAACATTGGTCGGCGTCGCCAGCGACCCGGCTAGTTGTGCGTCAAACAAAGCTTTCGGCACACCAAGGGATTGCGTCAGGAAGTAATTCGGTCCGCTGGGTCGGAAAAAGTTGACTGCCGCGGGAGACACCACGCGACCTCTCGGTCCCTGGACCACCAGACCGGGAATGACCAATACGAAGGTTTCGCCGGTAATGGGATTGGTAAAAGTCGAACCGGGAGCGCCTGTGGTGGGAATTCCAGTTGCGCCGGCCAAAACAGCTTCGCCAAAACTCGTGGGCGCGCGATTCGCGAAGCGGCGGAAATTAGCGACGAACAGATCCTGCCTGATGACATTCACGTCAATTGGCAACGGCAGATGATGCGCACCGACGTACAAGTAGCTCGCCGACAGCGACATGTCCTTCGTAATCTGTCGCTCGATGGTGAAGTTACCCTGGTTGGCGTAGGCATACTCAAAATCCTTGCTTACAGGAAGCGTAAACGGAAGCAAGGTGCCGAAGCCGGGGAAGGTTTGATCGTTGAACCGTTGCCGCCCAAACTGATATTGAGAACTCGCAGCCGCGCCGGGAGTGGTAAAGCCGGGCGGGCAAAGCGGATTCGCGGAAGCCGCCGTGCAAACTGTTCCCTGGAAGACCTGAACCGCGTTCAATAAGGCAGTGGGCGCGGGACTTCCGGAGATCAGCGTCGACTGCTGTTGCTGCGCAGCGTCGCCAATGTCTGAGTTAAAGGCCGCGGCGAGCAGCGGGTGGTCGTAAAACATTCCAAACGCCGCACGGATAACGGTCTTCCCGTTGTTATGTGGGTCCCATGCAATCGCCAGCCGGGGCGCGATGTTGTTCTTATCACGCGGGAATCCCTGCTGAACGTTGAGCACGTTCTGGGCCGTCAGGATATCGGCGGCAGTCAGGTTGATACCCGACAGGGGATCCCTAAAGGCAACCGGTGCGATTTGGTCTGTTAACTCATAGTCATATCGCACACCATAGTTGAGCGTCAGGTTGGGTTTGATCTTCCAGGAGTCCTGCGCAAAGAAGGCCATTGGTTTATTGGCAATCTTACTAACAGGGTTTCCGTAACCCTGAATGAAGCTGCCGGGGAAACCCAGACCATACTGTTGCACCGGCGTGAAGTCAGGAGCGGCACCCACACCGGGAAGCGTGGGAAACGCAGCCAGCGTGGTTGCGGAAAGACCACCAAAATTAAACAAGCCGGCGAAATTCAACTCGAATATGGCTTCAGGAATCCTGACAAAAGCAAAGTCGCCGCCAAACTTGAACGAGTGATTACCCGCAAGAACGCTGATGTTGTCAGTCCACTGGTAACGCGTTTCTGTACGAATAACCGGCGAGAACAATTCGCGACCGATGAATGCCGTATCGGAAATATTAAAAGCAACGGCTTCGCCATTCTGCGACTTGAAGGTTGCGCGACGCTCGCCAAAGTTGAACCGCAGTTCATTAACCACTGTGCTCGACAAGGTCGAGGTCAAAGCAGCCACCGCTGAAAAGTCGCGCAGCGTTTGAATACCGGTGCGCGAAAAATCGTTCTGGCCCAGCGACTGGTTTTGCGATTCCACCTGAATGCCGCTGATTGTGCTGGGGTTGTAACCAAGGCGGAGATTCATCTGGTGACTGTTGGTAATGCGGTGGTCCAGGCGGAAAGAGTTGTAAGTGGTTCTGTCTGTGA
>Ga0190270_10000145_pt1 | contig 31723 bp, 19 predicted proteins | sample Popmic320T_FD_133748 | JGI IMG/M metagenome (GOLD analysis project Ga0190270, IMG submission 133748) | Populus adjacent soil microbial communities from riparian zone of Weber River, Utah, USA - 320 T | ecosystem: Environmental > Terrestrial > Soil > Riparian zone | place: USA: Utah | collected...
CAAGGCGGGCTTCCAGACACGCATCGCGAAACCGGTTGAGCCGATTGAGTTGGCGACGGTTGCGCCGAGCCTGGCCGGACGGGGCGGAAGCGACGAAAGCCACGAAGAAAGCGCCGAAGCGATGAGACGAGGGAATGACTGAACAAGAGCGACAAAAGATCAAAGCCAAACTTATCGAATTTGGTTTCTGGGGAGTTAGCGAGCCGGGTGATCCGACGACCAACATTCACGACGCCGGGAAGCTTAACGATCGCTTACAGACGAAACTGGCCAAGGGTGTGTACTTGATCTCGGAGATCGCTTCTGATCATTCATTGATTCACGAGGTTGTGATCTTTCACGAATATCAGATCTGTAAACTGGTTACCGCTGACAATTACCCCGAAGCGATTTCCCTGGCTGCGCTGGCGCTGCCTGAGTTCTTGAGACGGCGCCCGGAGTGCGGGGCCGATCAGAAATAATGTGACGATCTCCTCCTCATTCAGGGATACAGCCGAGATTCGGGTTTAGACCGTGCACGGCCTAAACCCGAATCGTTGTCGATGATGTCGCGCAAAATTCGGATGATGTCGCGCATCGGCTCGAAGATATTCATCGGCCAGCGGATAACGCCGCGGCAGGGGTGTGTGTTGCTGCGCAATTACCATTAAGGTGAGAATGTCAGAGAGGTGAGCGGTCATATTGATCATGCCGTGTTTATCGCGCGAAAGACCTGTCCTTCGCCAAAACCTCATCTCGACGCCAAATGCCTCACATTGGTCTCATATAACTCCAGTTAACATGTTATATCCGGTTTTCCCAAGTTATTGAAACTAAAGGCGGGTGAGGTTTTGGCGAAGGACACGTTGAAAATGCAGAGCAGACGGACTTTTGGAGAACCACAGGATATAGAAATCCCACTGGTGATCTCTTTCGGAGGAGAAGAGATTCAGACCAACGGATATGCGGACTGTGACACTGAGACCTGCATCTTCAGAAGAAAAACCATGCATTATTTCGATACCCGCCAAAGCAGTGTTGAATGTATAGGTGAATGTATAGGTGAAATGAAAACGGCCACCTCATAAGTGGCCGTAACTTTTTGATTCTGTTGGTGGCCAGGGACGGAATCGAACCGCCGACACACGGATTTTCAGTCCGTTGCTCTACCAACTGAGCTACCTGGCCAAAAGGAAGGCGTATCGTACTGACCGGGCTGCAGTCTGTCAACCGGTCTTCCCTACTTTCGGGAGCGGGGGGTTGGGCCTGAGATTTTCAGGAGTGCGGGGGTCTGTTGTTTTGCGCGCGACACTTGGCTTTCTAAGCGCCCTTCCCCTCAAAAACCTTCAGCCACGAAAATATCTGGCGCACGGCTTCCGGGAATTGGACGCCCAGCAGCGCGATCAACGGGACCACGCCGTGGACCAGGACGCGGAACACGAGATCGCGCGTGACTGTCACTTTACCCGGCGCCGTCCCGGAGAGCAGGCTTAGCGTCTTGTCACGGCTCGCGCTCACGAAGATAAACAGCGTCACGACGACCGAGGTCAGGATCGCCAACGAACTGAAAAGCAGCAACGGCTCGCGCGGCTGGAACGGATAAGAAATGGCCGCGAGCAGCATCAGCAACAGCCCCATAGTGACCAACCCGACCAGATTCTGCAGGTGCGCGAAGATGTGCTGCAGGAAAGCCACAATGTGCGCGATCAGGAAAAACTTCCCTTCATCCCGCCACGCGGCGTCGGCGTGCGCGCCGTCCGTCGCCCGCCACGAATCTTCGAGCAAGCCGCTGCCCCTCTCGGTTAGATCCGCCAGCGCGGCCTGCGAATAACGGCGTTTCCGCAGGGCATTCTGCCAGTCGCCTTTCGCGTCCGCCTCGAGTGAAAGCGACAGTTCGCTTTCCGCCTCTTCGACCAACTGTCCGATCCGCTTTCGCTCCTCGGCCTGCCCCGGCCCGAGTTTCAACGCGTTACAAAACGACCGGGCTTGCCGCACGGAAAGCGACAACGCGGTGTAGGTCGGCGTGGACGTCATCAGATCGATCCGCGGAAGTGACGCGAAGCGCTTCTCCTCGGAATGCCGGGCGGCGTATTGCGAAATCAGCGGGTGCCACGACAGGCGCCGCAACAATCGCTTAGTCGCCGCCCAAAGCCAGAAGAACCGCATCAGCGCCCAGACAAGCATCAGCGGGACGACACAAAACGCCAGTATGAAAAACCAATCGAACTGGCGGCCGTCGACCGACGGAATGAATTGCTGCTGAAAGAAGAGAAAATAAACGATGGCTATCAGAACCGAAAGGGGCGCCACCCCCGGCACTTTGGAGATGGGGCAGACTATCATCTCCTTGACGCGGTCTTCCAGCGCCTTCAGCCCCTCGAATGATTGCGCCCGTTCGTGATCGAAGCGCAAGAATTGCGGCGCATCGCCCAGCCGCTGCCGGGGATTGCGCAGGCAGGGCATGCGCTCGGCCAGATTATATCGCCGCAATGCGGCAAAGAATGATAGAAACGCCGCCAGCCCGATGAGCAGCGCCGGCAGCAACACGGAAACGCCGCTGGTCAATTCGGTCGCGCGCAGAAAGAAGAAGACCTGTTCCGGCCTCTTGAATTCGAAAAAGACTTCGAATAGCCCCCAACCGACTAAGGTGATCATCGCCACGACTGCAATCAGCGCCAGCAAAACCCAGATTCGCCCGTGAAAATGGCGCCACCCGCTGACCATCCACCTGCTGAGGCTCACCATCAGCCAGATGAAAGCGCCCAGCGTGAAAACAAGAACCATACAAGCCACGACTCCAATCATCCAATGCCGCCCCCATCCGGTTTGGAGCGCTTCTTCATCCCTCTTGCTCAACAGTATCCACGCCGGCAACATAGCCACACCCGAAATGAAGAGCGAGGCGGTAAGCAGGCTGACGCAACAACCCAACAGGTTAATGTGGCGATCCAGGCGATAACAATAAAACTCCTCATCGCCAAAAACCTGCCCTAAAAATCCGCGTCTGATCCATACGAGGCGACGCAGTAAAGCCCACTGACTCCATCTTTCAACTTGGCGCGCAAGTTTGAGAATCGGCTCGATAATCGCCCTGCTCAATTTTGACTGTCCCCCCATCCACTGATCGGAATCCGCTCGATCCATCCGGCTGCGGCCCCAGAAAGGGGCTAACTGCGCCAACAGAGTCAATGACAGAAATAGACAGACGCCAGCAATTAATAATAGGGAGCCTGCGCCTGTTGGGGACCAATAACTGCCGCTCACCCCGAGCCTGGGCGTTGCTTTCCCTGCATCGCTCGAAGGGCCGGCGCTTGAAGAGACGCCGACTGGAGGACAAGACTTATTAGGCACGGAAAAAGTGTGGCTTGTTCCGTGCGAAAGATTGAAAGTTTTGACCGGCCAGATGCCATTGCGCCCGACGATACCCAACCATAACACCGGATGGCGCGATTGGCCGTCTCTGTACTCGTTGAATGGCAGGCCGTATTCCAGCATCCGGTCTTCCCTGCACAACAACGCCAGGGTCGCGTTGTAATAGCCTTGCGCGCTATGGGAGGAGAATTGCAACCTCCTCTGGCCACCCTCGAAAGGATAGGTCCAAAATTGATTCAATCCGAAAAGCGGATAGGGAGAGATGACCAGCACGCCCTGAAAATCAAGATTGGATTCGGAATGCAGGTAGAGCAGATCAGTGGAGAACATGAAGATCATCGCGTTCGGACAATGTTTGCGAATTTCGTGTATAAGAAAGATGCGATCCTGCGGATCGGTCGTCGACACTCCCACGTAACGAATCCGCTCACGGTTGATCACGGAGAGCATTTCGCGGAGCGCCAGTTCCATCGTGACCGTCTCCAACGATGAAAAGAGAGGGGCGGTGTCCTTCGACCCTGGGGCGCCGGCTTCGCCCATCGGCAACGGCAGGTTTCCGTCTTTGGCCGCCGGCGCATTGGCCGCATTATCGCGCAGGGGATTCTTCGCCTCCTCGACGCGAAGTTGCGAAATGTGGAGAGGGAAAGTCAGAGAAAGAACCGGCGGTTCGAGTTTCGGCTCGGCGTCAGTGGAGGGCTGATTTTCATTTCGCTTCACGTCTTGCAGCGCCTGCTTTTCGCGGAACTTGCGAAGCGCTTCCTTCATATTCTGTCTTATATTCTGGCCGTAACCCGTGCCGACTTCGGATAAAAGAGCAATACGAGGGCCGGCCAAACCGACGTCATCAAGCGACTTAATTTGCGGATCGCGGTCCATCAGATATTTGTAAAACTCGTCGCTGGCCTGCTGCGAGTTAAGAATCGTAGAGTAATAATCGATTCCCGTCGGGGCTATTTTCTTCAGAAACTCATCTTCGTTAATTGACGTCGCATTCCCCGTAATGATCGTCACTTTGGGCGGCGGCGAATGTCCGCCTATCCACGCTTTGAGTAGCAGCGCAAGCGAATCAGCCGAACCTGAAAAGGTCGGGCCGAGTATGCGCAGCGGCTTTTCTTTCGCAGGCTCTTCAGCCTTTGATCCAATCCGACTGGGAAGTTCTTCAATCTGCTGGAGCGCGTTTTGAAATGCGACTCTATGGATTCCGCCGGTCGGCGTCTCTCCGACCAGAAACAGCAACAACAATCTCTTGGATTTCGATCCGCGAAAGAGGATCACGCCCGGGTCGCGCAAATGGCGTGTCGCCATTTGCGCCGCTTTCGGGTCCGTAGCCAACAAAGGCGGCGCGGCGGTCTTGCTTCTGTCCCATGGCAGCCAGAAACGGTCGAAAGTGTAATCAGCCGATTCAATCGCTCGCCGGATCGCATCCAGGGCGCGATCGAACTGGTGATCCAGGCGCGAATCTTTCGGATCGGGAAGCGTTGCGATCAGGTAATCGATCTCGTCGTAGCCGGATGGAGGCGGGCGCTTACTCGCCTTAGAGTTCAAAACCGATTTTATCCGGCAATAATCGCCCCTCCGGTTTTCGGCCTCCGATTTCTGTTGAGGATTCAATCCGGCATTGTGATCCTGCTCCGGTTCCAGCCCGAAGAAATCGCACAACAGCCTTGCCGCTTCTCCCGGAACCCGTCCCGGCCCCGGCGCCGGCGTCGGCGTCGGGGTAGGAACCACCTGAATTAACGCCGGTGATTGCGGCTGCGCCGATGATTGCTGGTCTGGAGATGGCGAGGTGGTCGAGAGAGGAACATAAATCGCGAATGCCGCCAACAGTGGGATTAACCAATCGTTCGAGGTGGAATTCTTCATATGGGATAGAAATTAAATAACTTCCCGGCCCCTCCGTTCATGCCATCGCCCTTCGAACGCGATCCTCGCGCCTCTCTCTTTGACAACAGAGAATGGCAAACCCCAAGCCAGAGTTTCAGGGCCGGAAAGTTATTTTATTTTTGTTCCCGGAAGAATTCTGTTTACTACCACATCATAACGGCCGCTTCTCCATGCTGTTCCGCGTAGTACAGCCGAACGCGGAGAATGTATTTCCGATCTTTGAAGAGTTTGATCTTCATATACGCATTGCGATTCTCTCCGCTATCATCATCGCCGCTCAGATACTTAGGCTGTCCATTGTCATCTTCGAATAAAACCGCGACGGCGTCAGAATCTCCGAAGGTGCGGATCTCGTAGCTGCGAGTCGCGGTGGGTTGAATTCGAAAGTTCTTTTGTTGGCCCGCCGTGATCGTCAACGGCACAGACTCGAGGGTTTTCAGTTCGACGTGATCCGCGTCATTCAAAGGCGGGTAAAAGGCGCGAACCCACGTGATGTCTCGTTGCGATAAGGCGCCGGCCGGCTGAAGCCCTTGCCGATATTGAGCAGGCTCGTTGATAAGCCCCCGGTCGAAAGGATAATGCATGATGGAATTCGGGTCCCAACTCGAGCCTTGAACGGTGTCAGGATCTATTTTTCGAATAATGTTCCAAAATGTGGTCTCTCGCGACCAGCTATTGGGCGGCTTTGCGAGCGCGGCATAGACTGCATCCTCGTTCCAGACGATGCCGGCATTCGGATTTTGGTGCTCATGGGGAAAGCCGACAAGGTGGCCGATTTCATGGACTGCGGTGTCGATTTCCGATGAGCGCCGAGTCAACTGCCAGCCAAAGTTCATCGTCCGCTCGTTCGGGCCGAAATTGAGAGCATCGCGACCGACAAATGACCAGGCGCCGTCTCCTCGCATGAACCCAATTCGAACTTCCGCATCTTCACGAGACGAGACTTCCTCAAAGTTAAGGCCGATCCCAACGTCCTTCCACTTCTTGAATGCGGCGCGAACGACATCCTTCTCCTCGTCAGTTGTCGTCCACGGGATAAATTGGCTCGTTCCGTCTGCCAAGAAGACTCTTTCGCCGTCGGTAGGCTTGTCGAAGAAGTAGTAGTGCAAGACCGTGCCGTTTACCCATTTCTTTTCAGAGATGCGAATTAGCCTCGCTCGATTTGGGTTGACGTCTGGGCTGAATGATCTGGCCGGGGCTTCGGGCATGCGGCAATACGAAAATCGCCCGTTAGATGGTTCTTTAGGTTGTCTTTTGGCTTGCGCCGGAGCTGTCGTTTTTACGCTAGTAGCTTTCTTTGTCATAAGGTCCTCGTTATTGGAAATTGATAGCGGAGCGGCGTCGCGCCAATTGACAATCTTCGCGCCGATCGCCGATCCCATCTTCGTATGAGCCGGTCGCGCAGGTCAGGCGGGTCCGGGCGCATATTCAGGATTCGCGGTGTGTTTGCCATAGCATTGTTTCCTCAGCTAAGAATATTCATTGACTTCCGCGTTCGTTATGCCCGCGCTTTCGTAAGCACGATGTCATTCTCAGAGTTAATCTCGATGTAGCGAGCCGTCGTGACCATCTCCTCGACCTCATCCATGCCGAACACGTCCGCGTCGCGGACCGATTTAGAGAACTTTAGATCGGCGAGCTCTTCGATTCGCTTGATCGGCGCTTGATAGGTTTTAAACGCGCCGAAACGGAACGCCTCTTCCGGCATTAACCCTTCCTGGCTGAGCAGGTATGCCGACGTCAGCAATCCTTTCGTGTCTGCGTCGATTGCGACCACGACTTTCCAAAAATCCGTGGGCGCCTGAACGCCGTTGTAAGCCGGATCGCTTTCCCGAAAGACCGGGCCGGTAAACACACATACCTTGAATCCCTCGGTCTTCGCGTTGTCGAGCACGTAGTTTTCCAGCGACAGCCACGTTCTTTGATTGAGCTGCGGCATCTGCGGGACCGCGTTTGTGTAGATAAACGTGTCGTCCTCTCCGAGTTGGGCTTCTTCTTCGGTCGCTCCCCAACCCGGGTTTTCACGACGAACCATGTGCCCCTTGTCGAAGGCCTCAGGCCCATAAAACTCCTTATGGCCGACTTGCGCGCCCTTCGGAATGCGAGGGTCAAATCCCCAACTGTCTTTCCGCTTGAGTTGGATCTTTAATGCGCCGTTCAGATTTTCGGCCGTGAAGATCGGCAGGCGGCGGGACTTACTCATCAGAATCGAAAAGTGCGTGTATGGTAACGCGTTGTCGGAGAATTTCGTCTTGAGAACCGAATGTGACTTCCCCGGGGTCGGAGGCGTCACTTTCTTGCCAAGAAAGCTGGCGTCGTATCCCGCGCGGTTCTTCATCGAAGGAACCGTGCGCTTCGCCTCCTTGAACGCCTCGGTCGGGATGTTGAGGGATTCATGAGATACCGCGACCCAGGAACGGCGCGAGAGAACGCTCTTGATGACTGACGCCTTCACAGCATAGTTAGTCTTTCGGAAGCTGCCTCCGAAATGCAGTCCCACGATTTTTTGAGAATCCAGATCGATCACGGCTGACCCGGAACTTCCTCCCAGGGTCGAGGCGTCATGCGTCAGATACCAGGTATCCGCGCCTGGCGTAACAACCTCGCCGGGCGCAAAACGTTTCACATCGTAAATCTCCCGAAATACGTCCGCCATGACTCCGACGTCATTACGGCTGTCCTTCGCCGGATAGCCGACGACGCCTATTTGCTGCCTGACCTCCGCGTTCTTACTGGCCAGTGAAAGTGGCGGCGGCAATCCCCCGTTCTTTATGACCCGGAGAACCGCCATGTCAGGAGCGGCGTCGGTGTCATCCGCGATCCAAAGGATTTCGGCGATGCCGAACTCTTCGGAATCTGTCCCTTTGTATTCCTCCCGAAAATCGATCCGGGCGCGCACTCGTTTGCCCGTCTGGTTCAAGCGGTATTTAAATGTCTGGCCCTGGCGCTGGGCAAAGACGGTCGCCACGTGCCGATTGGTGACGATCAAATCCTCGTCTACGCGCCACCCTGTCCCGCACCACTCGAATGTGTCATGGTCCGACAATTCGATACGTCCCACGGCCCCGATCGGCTTCGCTAACGCCTTACGAACCTTCTTGAGCCTGGCTTCGACTTCCTCCAGTTCGGCCTGTTCGATGACGCCGTCGCGCACGAACAAAACCGGACGGCCGATCCGGAGGATAATCGCTTCGCTCACCTGTCTCGTGTCGAAAAATGATATGTCCTCCTCCGGCGCCCGGCTTTTACTAAGATGGTCCGCAATCACGTCCGCGGAGTATTCAAGTTCGCGCCTTGAGGTTAGTTCGTGGTTGCTTGCGCGCTTAGCCAGCGCAGAACGTATCTCCTTGGATTTTAGGACCGAGGCGATACGGTTTGTTGTACCGGGAAGTTCACGGGTTACTTTGCGGTTCATATTAGTTACCTCCTGTGTGGAATTTTCTCAATTCGAAAGTATCGATATGGCAGAGTACGGTCTGCTGTCCGAGCAAAGCCTTTTCCGCTCGGCTTCGGGCGCAAGGACTGTTTAAGCGTGGGGGTAACAATCAGGGACGTAGTAAGCGGAGATGTGCTGATTATCTGGCTAAGTTAAAATAACAATAGCGCCAAGATAGGGAGAGAGCCGGATTGTTTAAAGTGAAAAGTCGGGATGGGCGACTTATATAACTGTTGACTACCAAAATCAAGAGTCTGGGACGGGAATTGCGATTTTTTTTGCCTTCAAGAGGCTAAGTTGAACCGTTCAACATCTGGACATGCGGCGCCGTCGGTAAACCACGAATCGGGCGATAGCGCAAAGCCGCTTTCAACTCATCAACCAGAATGGGATTTAGCGACAGAGACACAGAGACACAAAGACGGAACACGCGTCCGCTATCGGCGCCGAAAATGCGTCCTGCTTGCTCAATGCCGACATACTTCTTCTCATTCAACTGGTATTTCCGCGTTCATGGTTTTGAGACGGACTCTAACGCCTTGGATAGCAGATCTGTCTTGAAACCGAATGGGCCTGCCTCGCTTTTGAAGGCCACCTGCCCGCCACTGTCAATGAGGTAAAGCCTGTCCGGCCAGGCGGTGTAGGCGGCCTCCGTCTTATTTTCCATAGTATCGACTAACGCCGGGAACTCTATGCCCAGTTTTGTTGAGCATGTCTCGGCCACACTCACACGTTCATCATAGCCCTTTGGGTAGTCATAGATTACCTTCTCTTTCTCGTTGCTTTCCGTTTGCCATCCGTCACTGGCATGCGCTTCTTGAATGTAAACCAGATAGAATTCGACCTGATTCCTATATTGCTGGTAGAGCTGGTTGAGGGCGGGAACCTCCCGCCGAAATGGCGGTCAAGTGTAACTGCCAAAAACTAACACGATCGGCTTTTTACCTCTAAAAGTGGAAAGCTGTACTCTCGATTTCCGGTCATATGTTTCCAAAGAGAAATCAGGGGCGGCGTCGCCGACTTTCAGACTGCCTTCTCTGGCCGATAACCACATCCTCTTAAATGGGAAAATCAGGAAGACGACGTTGGACGTTTTAGACATGACGCCGCTGAAAACTTCCGGGCTCTGGCGCATGGCGATGTAAAATCCAACGAACAATAGCGGGTATGGGAGCAATAACGCCAACGCGATTTTCAGCGCTCGTCGCATATAGTCCTTCCAGTTAAGTTGTTATCGGCCGGCGGACAATGTCAAACGGGATCAGTCATCCGGGCCCCAGTCTTCTCTCTTCCCGCGTCCGACGCCCAGCGCGTCGGCGACGCGGTTGATGTAATTGAACCAGGACGCGATCAGCGTAATTTGCAGGATCGCCAGGTCGTCAAAACCGACCGTTCGCAATTTGGCATGGTCTTGCGGCGTCAGGCGAGTCGCGTCCCTCGTCAACTGAACCACGTAGTCCAGCATCGCGCGATCCGCCTCGGTCAGCGGGGCTTTCGTGTAATCCTCGCGCAAGGCGGCGATCAGGGCGTCATCCAGCGTGACCCTACGCAGAAACTCTGCGTGCGATTCCACTCAGTAAAAACATCGGTTTTCGACCGAGACCATCGTCGCGATCATCTCGTGCTGCGACCGGCTCAAAGGCAGATTCGGCGACATCATTTCGCCGAGCGACGCGAAGATGTGATAGAGCGCGTCGGGCATCAGCGAATGCGACGCGACGATGCTGTCGCCGCCGGGCGACACCGGCGAGGCGTATTCCACCGGATACAGCGCGCGATGCCGCGTCATCAAGCCTCGAAGCTCATCGTCGGCTTCTTCCATCGAGATGGTACGAATCCAAGCCATTGCGCTCGCTCCTGTTTCACTTTTTCGATTGCGGCGGCGATTCGCCGAGCGTATACACCTTCGTGTCCGGGTTATAAATCTTCCAGTCGAACCAGTAATCTTTCAGCGCGAAGATCTTCTTCAGTTGTTTCCCGGCGAGCGGGCCGCTGACCGCTTTGCCGCTGAAATCCCAAGTGGTCGCCGTCTCGTCAATAAGCTGAATCGGAGACGTATCGGGCTTAACGTAAAATTCCAGCGTGCGCCCGTCTACAGCGCGCTCAAAGGCGCGGACGGATTTGTTGTCGTCCCCCAACACGATGAATATGGGCGTTACGCCGCCGCCGGAGCCGATGTTGTCGATGATCAGCCGTTGCTTTTCCAGAGCGGGCAGCGGATACGCCGCCGACTTGCCGTTGACCACCAGCCCCGCTATCAGCGCGCGCGGCGACAGTTTGTCATTGGGATCCACGGGAGTGACAACCCGGAATTTGGCGTACTGCTTCTCCCAATCGGCGGCCTCATAGTTATGCTTCACCCGCTCGTCCGGCTTCAACACTCGTCCCTGCCGGTTTTCACGCTTCCAGAGAGCGAATGTCAGCTCATCGTTATCAACGCGGGTCAGTTTCTTTCCCTTCAGCGGCCCGTGAATCGCCTCACCCGACACCTGCTGCCACCAGGTGCCCGTCTCGTCATCGCGCATGATGAAGTTCTGGTTGTTGATGCCCGACAGATGGAACGTCAACTTCTTCCCGTCAACTTCCGATTCCCACACCAGACCGGTGTGACAGAGCGTTCAGTAAGTCGCCGTGATCGGCTTGCCTCCGACGACGTCATTAACGACGTGGTGATAGGCCATCTGGCGCACGGGAAAGGCGACCGCGTCCCCATTGATACCCACCGCCATGACCATGTCGCCGTCGGCGACGAAGCCCGCTTCGCCGGCGCGCGCGTAATTGGCGTTAAGCAGCGGGTTGAACATCCATTCGAAGTGATTCTGCTGCGCGAACCATGTGACGGCGAGCAATGGGGCGAGCAGCGCCGGCATCGCCAGTCGGCCCGGCCAACGCGAACCGCGCCAGAGCTTCACGCACAGCGCGATAAACAAGATCGTCCCGACCACAGTCACCGGCGGCGACCAGCGGCGCAGCCGGTAAGACCACTCGACGCCCGCCGCGGTCTGCGCCTTGAACGGCATGATCACAAACACCGGAATCGACACTATCGCCACGGCCGCGGCGACGAGCAGCAGCAGCGACAGCCACAACTTCCAACGCCCTGATTTGCCCGGCTTGCCCGGCTCGTTCGATGTGTCGTTCATTGTTGGTTAGTCCTTTGCCTTGCGCAGTTCCTCGAAACTCTTGCCGTAGGTCTCTTGATAAGTTTTGATCGCTTCGTCTTCGGAAGGCAAGCGCAGCCCGTCGGTGAAGCGGTTCATGTAGGCGAAATTGCAGCTTTGCAGCAAAACTTCAAGCGCGCCCTGCTCTTTGAATTCGGTGACCAGCGCCGCGTAATCGTCTTTCGTCAGTTTAGCCGGCTCGCGGGTGATTTTGCGGGCGAAGGCGACCGCCGTCCGTTCGCGTTCGGTCAGCGCGGAGTCGTCTTTCGCCATCGCCACCAGTTTAGCCGGATCGATGCCCAGCCGCCGCAGACCCAACACCTGATGCAGCGTGCAGTAACGGCAGCCGTTCGCCATCGAGATGGCGAACGAGACATGCAGCTTGATTTCGCGGCTGACGCTTTCATATTTGCGCGTCGTAGTAGTGTAAGCCCGCCACGCGCGAGTGATGCCCGGCGCCAGCAGGAACGCGCGCTGCGAATAGGCGATGCCTATGTTCCAGTTGTTGGCCGGCGTTTTCGCCGCGTTCAAGGCGTCAACGACTGCGCTCATTTGATCGTCGGAGACTACAGCCACGCGCGCGGGCGGCGGCGCGAATTTCGCCGCGGCGACTTTCGCGACGGGTTCGTCCAAAGCCCATTTCTCCACGGGCAGGTTCGCGCCTTCACAGTAACGTAGGAAGTAATTGAAGAAGCAGGTCGTCATCGTCAATTCGACGATCTGCGAATCGTTGAAGGACGCGCGCGTCTTTTGGAACTCCGCCTCGCCGACGCCGTGAATGTCGCGGGTCAGCAGTTCGGCGTAACGCACGGCGGCCTGTTCGCTCGCGGACATTGACGCGAGGTCGTTCGCCTGCAACTGCGCCAGCAGCTTCCGCCCTTTGTCCGAGGCGCGCAGCAATCGCTGCAAATGAACCGCAGGATAGGCGCTGCCGTATACCTGCGCGACGCGCAACCCCATCGCCATTTTGGTCTCCGGCGCGATCGAACCGCCATAAAGATAAGTTTTGAACGTCTCTGCGAGCGGCTTCGCGGCTTCGGGAAGCAGCGCCAGGCCGCGAGCATAATTCGGAATCCTGCCCGCCTCCAACACGTCCGCCCCGCTGCAGACGTCGGCGGTTTCGTCGGCCAGCGGGACGTTGGGCCGCGCGTCGAGCTTCTGTTTCGCCGCCTGAATCAGCGCCTCAAGCGACGTCAGGGAATCTTTCTCCTGCGCGAAAGAGGTCGTGAACGAAGCGATGACAAAGAGTGATAAAGTGACGAATAGTTTCATACGCGTTGTTCTCCGCCGCGTAGTTGGTGATCTTTGACAATTAATGGCGCCCACGGAATTCGGTGTAGGGGCGGGTTTTCCCCGCCCTATCGCTTGGATCATAGACCTGGGCGGGGAAAACCCGCCCCTACAATGCTAGGCGCATTATTTTTTCAAACGCCATCAACCCACGGCTGAATTCAGGCGCCGCTGCAGCGGCGGGGATAAAACACTCTCTAAAAAATAAACCGCGCCCCGATTTGCAGCGTGCGCGCTTCGAAGGCCTGCGTCGACTTGCCGAAATTGCTCAAGGACAGGTCGGCGTTCGGCATATAGAGGTTCACGTTGTTCAAAGCGTTGAACGCTTCAAAGCGAATCTGGATTTGCTTGCCCTCAAGCACGGTAAAGACGCGAGCGAGCGACAAATCCACTGTGGAATACTTCGGCCCGCGAAATGTATTTCTGCCGAGCGTGCCGGATTGTCCCAGCGCCGGGGCCGGAAAGGCGCTGGCGGGAAATACCCCGTCGAGAAAATCCTTCTTCTCGAACGAAGTATTGACGGCGCCCGGCGCTGGGGCGTTGGGCCGATCATAAAAACCGCCGCCGACCGCGCCGCCGCCGCCGTCGCGGTTGTAATCGCCGCCTGCGGTCAAAGCCGCGCCGTTCCAGACCGAAAACGGCCGCCCCGATTGCCGGGTGAAAATCGCCGCCACCTGCCAATCGTTCACCGCGTGAGAAATCCATTTGTTCCCGACCGTCCACCCGGGCAGCCACAACAACTGCGCCGAGAAACGGTGTGGGATGTCGAACAGCGACGGTCCGCGTTCGCAGCGCAAACAATCAACATTGACCGCGCCCTTGCCGGGTTCGGAGTTGTCGGCGAATTGCCCGGTCGAAGTGTCGGACGATGTGTCCAGCCATTTCGACCATCTGTAATTCGCCTGCATTGAAAACCGCTTCGAGAGGTTGCGGCGCGCCTCCAAAGTCATCGCATGATAACTCGAATTCACGCCGTTGGTGACGAACAGCAGCGTGCTGAAGTTCGGATTGATGCGGTCTTCCCTGCCATCGAGCAGATCGCCGGCGAAACGGTTCACGTCGTCAATGCGCTCCAGGTTGACGCCCCTTGTCCCGGCGTATCCGGCTTCGACGATCCAACCGTTCCACACTTCGCGCTGCAGGTTCAAAAACCAGCTTGCGCTGTACTGCGTCTTGATCGTCGGATTGACTACGAAGCCGGTCGGGCGAACGGCGTTCTGTCCTGTAGGCGTGTTGACGCCGCCCTGCGCGTTCAAGCCGCGCCCGAAGTCCGGATTGAACGGTACGGGAATGCCATAAAGAATCTTCTCGCCGATCTTGTTGGAAGGCTGCACGACGCCTTGCAGCGCGTCGGGCGGCAGGGCGCGCGCGCCGGAGATCGACTGTCCGTGATGCGGTTGATAAGCGAGGCTGAAGCCCGCGCGGATCGCCGACTTGCCGTCGCCGAACGGGTCGTAAGCGAGGCCGACGCGCGGGGAAAAATTCGTTTTTTGGGGCGTGTAGAGCCGATCGACGCGCGTCAGACTGGCGGTGGCCAGCCGTTCGCGGAAGCTGGCGCCGGACCCGAAAACGATGGAAGACAGCCTGCCTTCGCGTTCGCTCACATCGCCGAAGTAATCGTGGCGCAGGCCCAAATTCAGATTGAGTTTTGACGTGACCTTCCAGTCGTCCTGGAAGAAAAAGGCGGTTTCGAACTGGGTGAAGTAGCGCGGGAAGTTCGTTCGCTCGCCGGTGTTCGGATTCACGGTCAGGGTTTGCCGGAAAGGTTGATCGGCTATAAAGCTTGCGACGCTCGTGAAAGTGTAGGACCCCGCATCGGGATCCGCTATGGACAGCCCCTTGAACAGACGGCGAAATTCCCCGCCGGCGCGCAGCGCGTGTCGGCCTCGATCCAGCGTCAGCACGTCGCGGAATTCGTACGTGCGGATCTTCGTCGCCGAGTTGAAAAAATCGCCCCAGCCCGCCGTGAAGCCCGTCGCCGTAATCTGGGGGATGACGGCGTCGTCATTGCCGCGATTGGTGTAAATGGTTTGAAACGCGAATCGCGCGTCGTTGACGGCGCGGTTGTAGACTTTGGTGTAGCCCAGATTGGTGTTCGAAAACCTTCCTTCAAAGCCGCCCTTCATCCCGCGCATCACGCGGCCCAATCCCTGCTGGTTGACGCCTCCGCTGGTCGCGCCGCTGTCGTCGGCCTGATTCTCAAAAATATAGCGGCCGTAAATTTTGTCTTTGCCCGCGTTGAACGAATGATCCACGCGCCCCAGGAACTGGTTGTAGCGGACATAATCGTTGATCGTCGTGAAGAGCGTCCCGTTCGTAGGGATGAGCTGCCCGCCACCGATGTTCAGACAGTTGTTGCTGGCCACAGCGCAAGCGCCGACTTGCTGTGGCGCGGGCGCGCCGAATTGGGTCAGCAGACGGTTGGCGATACTATTTGGGGCCGTGCGATTGACGAAATCGCGCAACTGCGGCGTTTCGACCTGGAAAGAGGCTACGCGGCCCGCGGCGTTCCGCGTTCCTTCATAGCTGCCGAAGAAAAAGGTTTTATCTTTGAGGATCGGGCCGCCCATATTGCCGCCGAACTGATTGAAGACCAGCGGCGGATTACTCGTCGCAAAAATATTGCGGGCGTTGAGCGCCGCGTTGCGGTGGAATTCCCACAAGCGGCCATGAAATTGATTCGTCCCTGATTTCGTCCGCAGGTTGATGACGGCCCCGTTGCCGCGCCCGAACTCGCTGGAAAAATTGTTGGTCTGGACCTGCGCCTCCTCGATGGACTCGATGCTCGGGACGATCGCAGGTTCGCCGGAGTTGTTCGAGTTGGAATTCATCGCCCCGTCCAGCACGTAGTTGTTGCCGCGATAGCGATTGCCGTTGACCGTCACGACGGGCGAATTGGTGAGCTTCGTCGAGTTCGCCGCGCCGGGAATGAACGTCGCGCCGGAGCTGAGCTTGGGCAGCGCGTACACGTCGCGCTGCGGGATCGGCAATTCGGAAACTTTCTTCTGGTCGAGCGTATCAGCGACGCGCCCTTCCGTGGCGATTTGCAACTGCGCCGTCCCCGCATCGATGTTGACTACTTCTTCCACCGCGCCGACGCTCAGTTGAATTTTCAACTCCGCCATCTGCCCGACGTTGAGCTTGAGATTCTTTTGCGAGAAGCTTTTGAAGCCGTTCGCCTTCAACGACACGGCGTAACTGCCTGACGGCAACCCCGCGACCGTGACCTGGCCGTTGTTGTCCGTGACGGCGGCCCGCTTCACGCCGGTGTCTTCGTTCGTGATTTCTACAGAAACGCCGCTGACGGTATTGCTCTGCTCGTCGGCCACGCTCAGTTTGAGCGTCGCTTCCGTAACCTGCGCGATCGCCGCCGGCGAGACCGGAGGCAGGAGTAACGCGAATAAGAAAATTCGCCCGAGGGAAAGCAGCTTCATAGTCATAATGTTCTGATTCAGTGTCGTCGTTGTGCGAGAGAGGCGCAAAGGAGCCGAAGCGGCTGCAGGCGATTGGCGCCTGCGACGCCGCTTTCGGCCAAATTCAGCAAAGTACCCTCCTGACAGTAGGGAAATCTTGAATTTCCCCCGGTATTGGAGAATATACGGCGGGATGCTTGGCAATTGGTCTGCCACGGTTGGTTACGGCGAGGCGACAATTCGGCAACCCATTCACATTACAAAAATAAGAATTTTTTGCCTGACGAAACGCCGGATGGAGGGCGCGGGCGCCGGTGGCGACATTTAACGGATATGGCGACATATCGCCTATGGGCGCGATATATTGCGAGCGTTAATCAGTATCCGGTGTATGGGGTATTCGTGCGTGATCGTATAACTATACCGGTTTTCAAATGGATGAAGACTGTTAGCCACAGAGGACACAGAGGACACAGAGGACACAGAGGACACGGAAAGCAATCAAGGAGTTCATGATTTCTCTGTGATCTCTGTGATCTCTGTGGCTATTCATCCACATGAAAACCTATGTAGAGAGCTTTTCACATCGGCATATTGTTCAATAGAACGCCGATGACGCGGATATAGCGGATTGACGCTGATCTTTTCCGGTTTTATCCGCGACGATCCGCGCGCGTCAGCGTCATCGGCGTGCTATTGAACAGCTCTTCAGCGTTCGTAAACAATGAAAGGGAGCGGCGAACATTGACACCGTTATCGGTAACGCCTAGACTTCGCCCGCATCCGTTGAGATGGCGGAAATATTTAGCGGAAATATTTATGAGAAGACCGAAATTGCCGGCGGCTTTGCTGGGACCATTCATTCTGCTCGCGTTGCTTGTCGGGTGGGCGGCCAGCCGCTCGCCGGTTGAGAATCAAACTACCACGACGCAGTCCACACTCCAGGTCGGAGCGATGACGCTCTGGCATTCCAGGGCGGCGCCACAATGGGATCATGCCACGCCGGTCGGCAACGGACGGCTCGGCGCGATGATATTCGGCGAGACAGGCCGCGAGCGCATTCAGCTCAACGAGGAGACGCTCTGGTCTGGAGGGCTGCGCGACACGGTCAACGTCGAGGCGATGTCGGAGATCGGCAATGTGCGACGGCTGCTCTTCTCGGGCAAGCCGCGCGAGGCGATCGAGCTGGCCGACGAGACGATGATGGCGCGCCCGCGCCGGCTGCTTCCCTATCAGACGCTAGGCGACCTCTGGCTGACGTTCGAGGGACATGACGCCGTGACCGATTATCGCCGCGAGCTCGATCTGGGCGCCGCCATAGCGCGCGTCGGCTATCGCGCGGGCGGCGTCCGCTTCAATCGCGAAATCTTCGCCAGCCATCCCGCGCAGGTGATCGTCGTTCGATTGTCGAGCGAGCGACCGAACGGGATTACGGTCGCGGTAGGCTTGAATCGCGAGCGCGACGCCGTGACCACGGCCTCCGGCGACAGTCTGATGATGCAGGGACAACTCGACGGCGGTACGGGGCTGAAATTTCAATCGACGCTCAAAGCCTTGGCCGAAGGCGGCTCGGTCAAAGCTCAGAGCGGGGCGCAGGGCGACCGGCTCGTCATAAGCAACGCCACCGCGGTGACGCTGCTCGTGGCGGCCTCGACCAATTATCGCGGCAATGACCCGCAGGGCGCCTGTGAGAGGCAGATCAAACAGGCGGCGGCGCAGGGTTACGCCAAGCTGCGCGATGCCCACGTCGCCGACTATCAATCGCTATTCAACCGCATCGAGTTGGACCTGGGCGATTCGGGCGCCCTCTCACAACTGCCCACAGACATGCGGCTCGAACGCGTGAAGCAAGGCGGCGAGGACCACCAGCTCATCGCGCAGTATTTCCAGTTCGGCCGCTACCTGCTCATCTCTAGCAGCCGGCCCGGCGACCTGCCCGCCAATCTGCAAGGCATCTGGGCGGACGGCTTCCGGCCGCCGTGGAACAGCGACTATCACCTCAACATCAATTTGCAGATGAACTATTGGCCCGCCGAAGTAACCAACCTCTCGGAACTACACATGCCGCTCTTCGACCTGCTGGAAAGTCTGCGGCCGTCGGGACGACGCACGGCGCGGTTGCACTACAACGCGCGCGGCTTCGTCGCGCACCACATCACAGACATCTGGGGGTTCACTACTCCGGGCGACCGCGCGCGCTCAGGCCTGTGGCCGATGGGCGCGGCCTGGCTCTGCCAACACCTTTGGGAACATTACCAGTTCACGCAGGATCGCAAATTTCTCGCCGAGCGCGCCTACCCGGTGATGAAAGAGGCGGCGGAGTTCTTTCTCGATTATCTGGTCGAAGACAAAAAGGGGCGGCTGGTGGCCGGGCCGTCGGTCTCGCCGGAAAACAGATACCAATTGCCGAACGGTGAGGTCGGAGTCCTGTGCATGGGCGCGTCGATGGACACGCAGATCATCCGCGGCCTTTTCCGCGATTGCTCGGAGGCTGCGCGGCTTCTGGGCGTTGACGAGGAATTCCGCGCGCAGTTGAAACGAACGGGCGAGCGCCTTCCGCCGATGCAGATCGGGCGTGACGGGCGGTTGCTAGAATGGTCCGAAGAGTACGAAGAGCCGGAGCCGGGACACCGCCACATATCGCACCTGTTCGCACTCCATCCGAGCGACCAGATCACGTCGCGCGGGACGCCCGAACTGGCCGCCGCCGCGCGCAAGACGCTCGAATACAGACTCAAAAACGGGGGCGGGCACACGGGCTGGAGCCGCGCGTGGATCATCAACTTCTGGGCGCGACTCGAAGACGGCGAGCAGGCGTATCAAAACCTGCTCGCGCTGCTAGGCAAATCTACTCTGCCCAACCTGTTCGACGTTCACCCGCCGTTCCAGATCGACGGCAACTTCGGCGGCGCGGCGGGCGTCGCCGAGACGCTGCTGCAAAGCCACGCCGGAGAAATTCACCTGCTGCCCGCATTGCCCACGGCCTGGGCCGAAGGGCGCGTCAAAGGACTGCGCGCGCGCGGCGGTTTTGAAGTCGATTTGAGATGGAGGGGCGGGAAGCTCGAATCGGCGGAGATGCGCTCCCTCGCGGGGCTGCGCTGTCGCGCGCGCGCCAGGCTTCCCGTTGTGGTCAAATCCGGCGGCAAAGTGATAAAGATTGAACGGCCGGAACCGGGCGTGATCGTATTTGAGACCGAGGCCGGCAAGAGTTACACCCTCGAACCGTCTAACGCCGCTGATCGGCAATAATTCTATAGAATTCAAGATAAAGAATTTCAGCCACGAATGAACACAAATATTCACGAATAGGAGCAAGGGAATGGCAAGCAAACAACTTATCAAGATTCGCAAAGAAGATTCGTGTTCATTTGTGTTCATTAGTGGCTAAATCATTTACTTGAGGACTATATGTTCCATATTTTATAGAGCGCATGTAATATGAGATATGGATATGCCATACCGACCAAGACAGAGAGCGAAACAACATGGAAACTAAGGTCTTCGTGGCCAGGCTCAGGCCGGAGCGCAAGGAAGATTACATCGAGGCGCATAACAGCTTTTCCCCCGAGCTGCGGGCGAGATATCGCGCGGCGGGCATTCACCAGATCAGGCTGTTCCTGCTGGGCGAGCAGCTTTTTATGCTCGTCGAGGCCGATAATTACGAACTGGCGCGCGCCGCGCTGGACGAAGACCCCCTCGATCGGATGTGGCAGGAGCGCGTCGGGCCGATGAAATCTCCTGATTTCCAGCCGCTCGTGGAAATTTTCAGGCTTGATTGAGACGCCGCGCGCTGAGACAATCGAGCCATGCCAACGACACTTGCCGACATCGCCCGCGAGCTGGGTGTTTCTAAAATGACCGTCTCGCGCGCCATCAATAACCATCCTGAGGTCAACGCCGAAACGCGGGAACGCGTGCTGGCCGTCGCGCGCCGGATGAAATATCAACCGAACCAGCATGCTCGAGCGCTGATCACCAACCGCTCCCACCTGCTCGGCATGGTGGCGCCGGACCTCATGCACTCGTACTTCGCCGAGATCCTTCGCGGCATCGAGTCGGTAGCGCGCCCGGCCAAACTACGAATCCTGGTCTGCAACACCTACGAAGACGCCGACAACGAGATCGCCGAGGTCGAGGCCCTGCGCCAGCGCACCGACGGCCTGATCGTCGCTTCTTCGCTCTCCCCTGAGCAGGGGCTGGCCTACCGAAAGTTGATCAAAGACGGGTTGAAGCTCGTCCTGGTCGACCGTCTGATGGAAAACCTGCGGTGCCCGACGGTGAGCACCGACAACGTGATGGTCGGAATGATCGCCACGGAGCACCTTATCGGCCTCGGCCATCGCCGCATCGGTCACCTCCGCGGCGCGTCGGCATCGGTGGCCGGAGAGCGGCTGGAAGGCTACAGGCAGGCGCTCGCGAAACATAAGCTGCGGTTCGATAAGTCCCTCGTGCGCGAGTGCGGTTTTATCGAAGACCAGGGCTACGAGGCGATGCGCGCCTGGATCGCCGAAGGCGACCTGCCAGAAGCCATCTTCGCGGTCAACGACCCTGTGGCCATCGGCGCAATGCATGCCCTGACGGAGGCTGGCTACCGCGCCGGCCACGACATCGCCGTCGTCGGCGCGGGCAACATACATTATGGCGACATGCTGAGCGTCCCGCTGACCACCGTCGCCTGGCCCACCGCCGAGATCGGACAACAGGCGGCGCGGCTGCTGATCGAAATGATCGAGGGAGACGCCTCGTCCCGCGCGCCGCAGAACGTCGTCGTGCCCCCCTATCTAATCGCGCGCAGCTCTTCCGTCGCCGACGCCAAAGGCCTGAAACCCACAACAGCCAGAGCCCGGGCTTCCAAATAATTTTTCCCGCAGATCGCCAAACCACATGACGCGGAGACGGGCGAAAAAGCGCCGAACGGGGAAATTTTTGTTACCGATAACAAATTCAGTTTGTTACCGGTAACGGAATAAAATATAATGCGCCCGCCTAGCGGCTCGTCACTGAGAGATCGTACCCCGGACAGACATTACCCGGCGTCTGGTCTTTAGTCCTTATCCTTACCCGATCTTTGCACGGAAAGCGCGTTTTCTTCGTTGCTACACGACGCGGGGATAATCACGCGCTACCGAGGGTTGATGGTCTTTGAGAATCAAATGCGCCCACGCAATTTAGCGTAGGGGCGGGTATTCCCCGCCCCATCGCCTGGATCATAGACCTGGGCGGGGAATGCCCGCCCCTACAATGCTGGGCGCATTATTTTTCCAAACGCCATAAACCCACGGCTAAATTCACGCCGTCGCCGCGCGACGAAGGAGACGCATTTCACGCAGAGATTTGGGTAAAGCCAAGAGTTTTAGTCCGGACGATGCGACCACGCGTCGAGCCAATCCATCAACAAATTAGTAGAGAGGGGAACCTATGGAAAGAATCATCAGCCTTCGCCGGGCGCTGACGCTCGGCATAATGTGCTTTGTGTGCGCCGCCCTTTGTTCAATAGATTCGAGCGCTCAGGTCACGGTCACGGCCGACGGGCCTGGCAATACTTACGAACTTCTCGAATCGAGGGGGTTCGGCCTTGAGACGCCGGATTGCGGCCATGCCGTGCGGCACGTCCGCGAAGTATTCGACAGCGCGCTCGGCAAAAACGTGTTCGCCTTCGACGCGCACCGCGATCTGGACAACGACCGCTGCACGAACTTCGACCGCCAGCGCATGGAGGTTAAAACCGCCCCCGGCGACGCGAATCAATCCACCCTGCAACACGCCAACGGGGAGACGGCGTATTACCGCTGGAAGTTCAAGCTGCCTTCGGGCTTCCAGGCCTCTTCGAACTTCACACACATCTTCCAGATCAAGGCGCAGGCCGGAAGTGACGCGGGCTCGCCCCTCGTCACGATCACTCCCCGCGCCGGCAATCCGGATATCATGCAAATCATCTGGACGCCGCCATCCGGCCAATCGGGCGGAGGCGTCAAGGCGCAGGCCGACCTCTCGCTGTTCCGTAACGTGTGGGTTGAAGCTTTCGTGCAATACCGGAGCGCGGACTCGGGAAACGTCCAACTCTCCATCAAGAGGCTGAGCGACGGCGCCACGCTGATTTCCTGGAACAGCGGCACACTTGATACCTGGAGGGCAGGCAACAATTACAACCGGGGCAAGTGGGGCATTTACCGCAGCCTGAACAGCATCTCGCAGTTGCGTGACGAGACCGTCCTGTTCGCCGACTGGTGCGTGTCGGAAACCAGCGCCAGCCAGTGCCCGAGCGCGGCCGGCGGCGGCGGCGGCGGCGCGATCCGGTTCGAAGCCGAGAGCATGACGAAGACCAATTACGAGACCAACAACTTCGAGGGCGAAGACTGCGCCCGCGCGCTCTCGAACACGCTCGGCAACGTACGAGCCACTTACACCGGCGCCTCCGGCGCGCGCGACATCATAGTCCGGTACCACGACGAAAACGACGGTCAAGTGATATTCACCCTTCGCGTGGGCGGCGCCGTGATCGGCTCGTGGACGGCTAACGTCGATGATCACACCTGGAAGACTATAACCTTCAACGGCGTCTTCATCGCCAACGGAGCCGAGATCCGCGTAGAAGCCGGGCGCGAAGAAGGGGAGCACGCGCGCGTCGATTACGTCGAGATCCGCTGACAGGCCGAAGTTAGGACGCCTTTCCGTTCGGACTTCTTCCCTTTTCCATACCCGCCTGAATTCGCCGCAAGCGTCTTTCAGCCTTGACATCGTTACCGATAACGCCTATAAACTGTCGTTATCGGTAACGACCCGTCAAACCTCCGACGAAAAGAGGGCGCGGAGGTCGGTTACGGAACTTGCTTTGCTGGGATTTAAGATCGGCCCCTGGGACTTCTATCGGGGCCGGTCACCTTCATTATCTCTTGTCCAACATTCAATTTGACTACAACCAGCAAGGAGGTATCCATGATTCCAGAGGGGTTTCCAGCGGGGTTTCCATTTAAATCGAGAGCGGCGCTGTTATTGGCGGCGCTGATGACGCTGAGCTTAACAATCTTCGGCCAGACTTCGTCGGGCGAGGTGAACGGCTCCGTCACCGATCAGTCGGGCGCGGCCATCTCCGCCGCTACCGTCAAACTCATCAACCAGTCAACCGGGATAGAGACGCAGGCGTCGCTCAATAAGGACGGGCGCTTCACGTTCGTCAACGTCAAGCCGGGAATCTACGTTCTGCGCGTGGAGGCGCAGGGGTTCAAGACGGCGCAGACGCCGGCTTTCAACGTGGCCGTCAGCCAAACGGTGACGCAAGACCTGGAGCTGACTGTCGGCGACGTCAGCCAGACGGTGGAAGTGAACGCCGTCGGGGAGTTGGTTCAACGATCCTCGGTCGAGTTGGGCGCCGTGATTTCGGAAAGAGAGGTGCAGGACCTGCCTTTGAACGGCAGGAACTTCACGCAGTTGTTGACCCTCACGCCGGGTGTCACCCCGGTCTCCACTTCTCAGAACAGGAACATCGGCGGAGTCGAGGGTAACGTGGGAATCCCCGGATCGGGCTTCTCCGACCCTTCCATCCACGGGCAACAGAACCGGTCGAAGCTCTATTTTTATGACGGCATCATCAATACCAACATCCGCGGGCCTTCATACATCGTGATCCCGAACATCGACGCGGTGCAGGAGTTCAAGGTGGTCGGGCATGACGCCAAGGCCGAGTTCGGCGGCGCCACGGGCGGCGTGATAAACATGGTCTCGAAGTCCGGCGGCAATAGCATTCATGGCTCCGCATTCGAATTCGTGCGCAACGACGCCTTCGACGCGCGCAACAGCTTCGACGTCTGCACGTCGGCCAGGTGCAAGCCCGGCCAGGTTGTGCCCGACAGCCCATTGCCATTCCGCCAGAATCAGTTCGGCGGGGTCGTCAGCGGCCCCATCATCAAGAATCGCACTTTCTTCTCCGCCAGTTACGATGGCTACCGCTACAGTCAGCCCACCCTGGCTTTGTCCTACGCGCCGACGGCCGCCGAACTTGCCGGAGACTTCTCCCGCACGCCCTTCGGTCGGGACATATACAATCCTTACTCGACCAGGCAGGTTGGCGCCGCCTTCGTCCGTGATCGCTTCCGATGCGACGACGCCGGCGCGCCTCTACCCGTGAACGCGCAAAACCAGCAGGACCAGACCATTGGGGCGCCCTGCCGCAAGATCCCGCAAGCCCTGATCTTCGCGCCGATGCAACAGTTCTTCCAAACGTATTCGGCGACGCCCAATCTTTCAGGGGACGCGGCGAACAATTTCGCGCAAATCCGCCCCCAGACTAACAGTTCCAATAGTTATCAAGTGCGGGTGGATCACAGCTTCGGCGAATCCGACAACGTTTTCTTCCGCTATACCGAACAACGAGTGACGGTCTCGAATCCGATCGGGCAGGCCGGCGTGACGGCCGGCAGTTCGGCGGGCAGGAACTACGGTGGGGGCTATACGCACGCCTTCGGTCCGAGACTCATTCTGGACTTGCGCGCCGGTTATGCGGGCCGCCCCGGGGTGGACTCCGGTCAATCGAATCAGCACGCGGCCGGGACTGACCCGATGAAGCAATTCGGGTTCGGATCCATAGACAAGTTCGGTGGCCAGCTCGTCCGGCTCGCCAATTGGACCAACGGCGGCAACAACGATTTCGGCGTGCGCGGCGCGGCGCCTCGTGAAAACCCGAACTGGAGCGTCACGCCGAACCTGATCTGGCTGAAAGGCAATCACAATATCAAGACCGGCTTCTCGTACATCGAAGCCAGGCGCATCCAGTTGAACACCTTCCAGCGGTATAACTTCAACGACGAACAGACTCGCGGTCTGGGCGCCGGGCAGAACGCGACCGGCTTATCGCTCGCCTCGGCGCTGCTGGGTCTGCCCAGTGATTTTCAAGCCCAACTGCCGATCGAGCACGGAGGACAGGTCAAATTCAAGTACGCCGCCATGGCGGCATACGTGCAGGACGAATGGAAGCTGGCGCCGACCGTGACTTTGAACCTGGGTCTGCGCTACGACTACCTGACCTCGCCGAAGACGCTCGACGGCAGGCTCTGGAACGCGCTCGATATTTTTAACCAGCGCTACATCATTGGGGCCAAGGAGATGCCCCCGCTTTGCAGCGTGGCGCAACAGTCGCCCTGCATCCCGGACGCGTTTCAGAACGACGCGAACTTCAATAATGTCGCGCTCGCCGGCGAGAGATTTTTCGCGCCGCCGCCGGTGAAGGACAACTTCGGGCCTCGCATAGGCGTGGCCTGGGCGATCATGCCTAAGACGGTCCTGCGCGCCGGCTACGGGCTTTACTGGGACGCCGTCCCGGCCCGGAGCCAATATGCGCAGAACGACCTGGAACTGGCGGTCTGGCCCGACGCCACGGCCTTCGCCGGCACGGCGAACACCAGCGCCAACTTCGCGAATGGCGCGGCGGCCAACATCATTCAACTGCAGAATCGGGGGTTTGCGACTCCGCTGCCGACGACCAATCCCTGGAATCCCGCCAACACCTTCGGCGACGACCCCGATTACAAAGACGGTTACTCGCAACAATACCTCCTGGAGGTTCAACGCCAAATCACGCCGACGATGCTGGTCTCCGCCGCTTATGTCGGCAGCAAGAACGGAAGACTTCCTTATACGGGCTTCGCCAACACCGCGCGGCAGGCGTCGAGGAACACCTGCGCGACGACTGACGCCGCGTGCAACGCGGCGTTCAACGCTTCCGTGAACGCGCTGCGGCCGATGCCCTGGGTTAACGCCAACATCAACTACACGCAGAGCATCGGCTATTCGAACTACAACGCTTTGCAGGTCAGATTCCAGCGTCGTTTCTCGAACGGCTTGCACTCGCTGGTCTCCTACACCTATGGGAAATCCATTGACGTGAGCAGCGGCTACTTCAACGTCGAGAACGGCCTCGGCGGAGGCTCGACCGTTCAAAACTACTTTGACATGAGCACGGCGCGAGGCGTGTCGTCCTACGACATCACGCAGTTCCTCTCCTGGGCCACCGTCTATGAGCTTCCCTTTGGGCGTGGGAAGAAGTGGATCCAGAGCGGCCCGGCGTCCTTGATTCTGGGCGGCTGGCAGGCCAACTACATCTTCCAGGCCCGGTCGGGACAACCCTACAACCTGCAAGTCGCCGGCGACCTTGCGAACCTGAGAGGGACTGCGCTGAACCCTCCAGGCAATTACCTGCGCCCCAACCTGATCGCCGATCCTTTTGTGGCCGGGCCGGTGGCCGCAAACCCCGATCCGAATTGCCAGAAGACCATCTCTCAGGGCGGGCGCGCCGCTGACGTCGTACACACCGCCGCGAGTTGGTTCAACCCCTGCGCGTTCGGAATCCCCAACAACACTGGCGCGTTCGGAAACCTGGGGCGCAATTCGTTCAGAGGGTCGCACGTGGTCAACATGGACTTCTCGCTGTTCAAGAGCATCGCTGTTTACGAAGGATGGAACCTGCAGTTGCGCTTCGAGGCGTTCAACGTGTTCAACATCCAAAACTACGATGCGCCATCGGGGCTCACGATCAATAACAACGCGACACAGATCACCACCGGCGTGGGTCGCATTACAGGCCTCGCCACCGGCACTACGCCGAGACAGATGCAGTTCGGATTGAGGCTCGCTTTTTAAATCGAACCAACAAAGATCGGCAAAGATCGGCGCGCGGTACGGTACCGGGAGCGACCGGGTCTTCCAACCTGGACGCGACCGCGAGAACCCGGTCGCTCCCGGTATCGGTACCGTACCGCGCTGTATCGATCGCTGCTTGGGGCAACACAAAGGGTAAATTTGTGTTGAGCCTTCCTATCAACCGAAGAGGAGGTTCTTATGTCTTCCATCAAATTGCACTTGTCGAAGTTACTGCAATGCCAGTTCTGCCTGTTGCTCGCTTGCGGGCTGGCCGCGGCCCAGACCGTGACGGGCACGATTTCAGGCACGGTCGTTGACGCCTCTGACAGCGCGATCGCCGGAGCCGGCGTCACGATCACCAACGCAAAGACGGGAAATAAACGCACTGTTACCACCAACGAATCGGGAGGCTTCAGCGTCCCGGCGCTTCAACCGGACATTTACACACTTAAGATAGAGCACGGCGGTTTTCGAGCTTTGGAGCGGCGGAACGTCGTACTGAGCGCGAATGAAACCCTGGCGCTAGGGCGGATCGCGCTGGAGGTCGGCCAGGTGACCGAAGTCGTCACAACAGTGGCCGAAGGCGCGACCGTCGAAAAGGAGAGCAGCGACCTGACTGGGCGGCTGACTGCCGATCAGATCAGTTTGATCTCCACCAAAGGGCGCGACATCACTTCGCTACTGCGCCTGGTACCCGGAGTCTCCTACATAGACGACGTTGAGAGCGTGGGTTCAGGCTTCGGCACCGACCTGCCGAACGTCTCGGGGCAACGTGGCCGCTCCACTGTCTCCAGGGTGAACGGCCTGAACGCCAGCGAGCCGAGCGGCTCGAACAAGATCAGCATGACGACCAACCAGGACGCCATCGCCGAAGTCAAAGTCCTGCGCAATAACTATGCGCCGGAGTCCGGCACGAATGGCGGGGCGGAGATTATTATCATCACCAAGAGCGGCAAACAGGAGTATTTCGGCAGCGCCTATTACTTCCTGCGGAATGAGGCTCTCAACGCCAATGAATTTTTCAATAACAAGGTGGGCCTGCCTAGGGCGCTGTACCGTCACAACATCTGGGGCTTCAACGTAGGCGGCCCGGTACAGATCCCGTGGCTTTTCCCGAACAAAGAGAGGAAGAACCTCTTCTTCTTCTACTCTTACGAGAAGCCGCACACGATCACGCCGACCGGGGCGAAGTTCGTGACCTTGCCCACCGAGCGCGAACGCAACGGAGATTTCTCCCAGTCAATTGTTGGAATTAACACGACTACAGGAGTGGCCAACAAGGGTTTCGTGGCCGATCCATTATTGGTTACGCCAACCAGCCTCTGCCAAGCGACTCCGACAACGAACCCTGATCCCAACATAAACTATCAGGGAGCGTGTTTCCGCGATCCATCACGCGCATCGCCGGATAATCCTCTTGGATTGAACATCATTCCGCGCAACCGGTTCAATTCGAGCGGGGCGGCGATCCTCAACTTCTTCCCTCTGCCCAATTTTGCTGGAGGACGCCTCTCGAACTTGAACTCCTTCAATTACGTGGTCCAGAAGAGCGTGGACGTGCCGAAGCAGAGCCAGGTCATCCGTGTGGATTACAAGCCGACGGAGAAGGACACCTTCTTCGTGAACGCGCAATGGTGGACTGCGGATAACGAGGGATTCAACACTTCGGGCTGGCCCGGCGGCGACAACAATCAGTGGGGGATCAATTCGCACTACCTGTACAAGGATAACGGCATATCCTTCAACTGGGTGCGACTGTTCAGCCCGACGGTGGTCAACGAGGTCTCGGTCGGTCTGCGCCACGACTCCGAAGGTTTTATCCCATCCGACGGCGAGCTTGACCGACTGTCCAGAAGCGCATTGAATTACACAGCGCCCCAGCTCTTCTCCGGCAACAACACGCTCGGGACGATCCCGCGCGCGACCGGTTGGGGCGGCTTATCTCAAACGACGATAGCGAATATCAACTGGCTCGATCGCTGGGGTGAGGTAGGCGAAGATTACATCCTCCCGTCCATCTCCGATAACTTCACGCTCACTCGGGAGAATCACACTTACAAGGCAGGCATATACATTGAGCGGATACGGAACGGTGAAGCTGCGGGCGGGAACTGGTCCGGGACCTTCAACTTCAGCAGCAACGACAGCAACTACACCGCCGCCCTCGGCAACGCCGGCCACCCATACGCGAACGCGCTCCTCGGCAGCTTCCGCAGCTATAGTGAGGCGTCCGCGCGTCCGCACACCGACCTCGAACGGTTGCTCATTCAATGGTATGCGCAGGATCAATGGAAGGCCAACCGGCGGCTGACTCTGACCTACGGGGCGCGCATGGGCTGGTATTCACAATGGGCACAGCGCCTGCTCGACGCTTCGAACTTCGACGCGACGCGCTTCGACCCGGCCAAGGCGCCTGTGCTCTTCCGCCCCTTCTGCACCAGCGCGATCACGGCCACGACCGACTGTCCGACGGCAAACCGGCGCGCCCGGAACCCGCTGACCGGCGAAATCATCGCCAATACCGCCCTCGTCGGCACGTTCGTGCCCGGGACGGGCGATTTGCTCAACGGCATCGTGGTCGGGACCGACCCGAATGTTTCTCACGGGTTCAAAGATCCGGCGCCCATTCAGGTGGAACCGCGCTTCGGATTCGCTCTCGACATTTTCGGCAGCGGCAAGACGGTGCTGCGCGCCCACGGCGGCGTTTACCACAGCACGCGCACTGGCGGCGGCACCACGGGCGGTAACCTGGTTGGCAACCCGCCATTCCAACGCAACGTAACGATTGATTTCGGGAATATTGACAACCTGGTCAATCTTCTCGGTACCGCGCTGCAAAGACCGTCCACGCTGAACGCGGTCGAGATTCACACCAAGACCCCGACCATCTACAACTTCTCGATGGGCATCCAGCAAGACATCGGGTACGGAACCATCGTCGAAGTCAGTTACGTAGGCTCGCTCGCGCGTCATCTCGGAGAAAGGCGCAATATCAACTCTGTCCCCGACGGCGCGAGGTTTCTGGCTTTGAATCCGCAGAATAGAAATCCTTTCAGCACGGGCGCCCTGGGCGATGATTTCCTGCGCCCATTTCAGGGCTACGCCGACATCAACGTGGTCATGGGTTCCGGAACCTCGAACTATAACGCGCTGCAGGTTCAGGTCAGTCGCAGATACGCGACACGGTTCCAGTATGGCATCGCCTACACCTTTCATAAGACGCTGGATTACGCCAACGACGACTCCAACGACGTCTTTTTCTCCCGTCCCTACAAGGCGTTCAACTACGGCCCGGCTAACCACGACCAGACCCACATTTTCACGGCAAACTACATCTGGGACATCCCCGGTCTCGGAAGTCGTTTGAACAACCGTTTGGCCAAAGCTTTATTCGACAACTGGCAACTTTCCGGGACCACGTCATTCGTCACCGGCACACCGGAGGGTGTGGGCCTCGGTTTCAGCGGAAGCACAAACCCCTTCAACTTTCCTGCCGGACAACCTTGTCCCGTGGGGACCGGCCGATTTTCGGCGACGCAATGCCAACCCATTACCGACTTTACCGGCGGAGAAGTGAATGCGCGCCCCTTCGTGCTTTGCGATCCGAACCGTCGAGTGGCCAACGCTCAAGACGGAACGCCGGTCTTCGTCGATATATCCTGCCTCGCACGTCCCACGGCGCGAGGGGAGATCGGCAACGCGTCGAGAAACATGATTCGCCGCCCCGGAGTCATCAACTTCGACCTGGCGCTCTTCAAGAACATTCGCTTGGGTGAGAAGCTGGGTCTCCAGTTCCGCTGGGAGACATACAACCTTTTCAACCACACGAATTTCGACGACCTCAATACCGATATGACCTTCTCCCGCGACACCGGGACGAACCAGATCGTGTTGTCCAATCCTCTATTTGGCCAGCCGAACGGCGCTCGCTCGCCGCGCGTGATGCAGGGGTCGCTGCGAATCAGCTTTTAGAGCGTGTATACAGCGCCTCGCGTAGGGGCGGGTATTCCCCGCCCAACCGCCTTGATCACGAACGCGGGCGGGGAATACCCGCCCCTACGCGCGCGGCGCTTCGCCAGTTAGGTCATCCCAGGCGTGGCGATATGTTTATATCTGCAACGCCACGCATTTCCCAAGCTCCGTCAAGAACGGCATCAGGCGGGCGCCGCTCCTGACGGAGCTGAAGACCATATACTCTCCCAAAACTATAAACATCGCGCTCCTGACGGAGCTGAAGACGACACGATTCGGTCAACAACTGTACTTCCAACTACGCATTTATCGAAAGAGAGGACGAGCGCAGAGATGCGAAATTCAATGACGAGACCAGTCCGTCAATGCGTTGCCCTGCGGGCAGCCGTAACGGCGCTATTGATCGGTGTGACAGTCGCCGGCGCCATTCGGTTCAAAGTCGCAGGACAGCAGCAATCGAGTCAACAGGCGAATCAACCGGCGGCTTCCCCGCCCCGCCCCGCTATCACGATGGTCAGCCCCGAAGACGCCGCGCGCGAGATGAACAACCCGCGAAGTAAATGGTTCCGCGAGGCCAAATACGG
>Ga0190270_10000146_pt1 | contig 31601 bp, 23 predicted proteins | sample Popmic320T_FD_133748 | JGI IMG/M metagenome (GOLD analysis project Ga0190270, IMG submission 133748) | Populus adjacent soil microbial communities from riparian zone of Weber River, Utah, USA - 320 T | ecosystem: Environmental > Terrestrial > Soil > Riparian zone | place: USA: Utah | collected...
GGGCGTGAATGGTGATCTGTGAAGAAGATTTGTTTTACGGACTGGAGACGCGCGAGCCACGAATAAAGATTGATAAAACCGAAGTAATGAAGATGCAGAATTTCCGGACTATGTTCACGTGTGATCCTGGCAAGACTCTTTCCTGTTTTGAAACCGCTATCCGAGGCGGTTCCATAAACGCCTAAAGAAACATTGGGCAGATCGAGAAAGCGTTTCACTTCTTCAGTCGGCTCTGATAAAAAGCAGAGCACGCTCTTCCAGCCCCGCTCGTCGAGTTGACGCGATAGCTCTCGGGCAAACGTTTCCGTTCCTCCGATACGACGTGGTTCAACTCCAAATACTGATACTAGTGTTGGCATAGGGGCGAATTGGACAACATTAAAGTTTGCGCGACATTTGAAATACTCTTTTCAGCCTTGCGCTGATTCTTTCGCGCAGGCTTGCAATACCGAGCTGCGCATCGAAGGCAACACTGCAGGCTTTATAACCAGGGGGTGTTCGCGTTTGTCGCTCAAACGCCGGCTGAAAGTTGATCTTGTTCCCAAAACCCAGGATTCTTTGGTCCTCGTCGGAAAGATTTCCGAGGAAAGCCGCATTAAGCAGCAGCGGATGGTAGCGATAGTAGGTTACATCTTCCTCCTGCAAGCTAACCCGCGGGTCGTGATAGTTAAGAAAGATCGCTTGTCGAGGTTCGAGCATAGGAACGCCCTGGCGATGAATTCCCGAACTGTCAAACAGAAACGCTGTACCGGCGGGACCAGTTAGCTCAACTATCCGAGACGCCATGGCACCATTAACTTCGTGGTTCTTCACCATCCGCGGATGTTGCTGACGATGGCTGCCTTTTATGTAATTGAATGCTCCCGTGTGCACATCGGTGAGATACACGGCGAGCTTGACTTCCCTGTGGATCTCCGACGCTGACGACTGGTCATACCAGGCGTCACCATGCCATCCGTGAAAATCGCGCTTGGTGGGCAGAGATTTCCATCCCTTCGCTTCCGTGAGCTCATAGTGCGATCCCAGGTAACTATTCAGGATATCTGTGACCAACGGATGCAGCGCCAGATCGACGAAACCTTGATCAAGCAGCAGCACGTCTTCCACCATGTGCCGAAAGCGTTCAGTTTTCTGATAACCATCTATGTTGTTCCAACGCATTCGGCGTAATTTCACAGCAAACGCTTTTTGCAAATCTTGCAGTTGCTCAGCGCTCAGCAGGGTAGGCAGCACCACGATGCCGTTAGTTTCGAGCTCGGCAGTCAACTGGGCCGCTTGTAGGCTGCGCCACGATTGAACTGTTTTTCGCGTAAGTCTCAATTGATCGACGTGGATCATGCGCGAGTACCTCCTGCGTCAGAGGCCTTAGGTTGCAAGCGACGAAGACAAAGGGCCTGCATTGGGCCAGGGGCAAGGCGCGAGAACCAGATCGCCGTCTGCGTTTTCCAACTTCGCCGGGACCGATCGGCTTTCGAGAAAGCCGTTCGAGCAGGTTCAATATCACCTCGTGCGACAAGATGCTTGCCCAATTCGAACTGCAAGATCGCTTGCCGGCTGCGAATCACGGGAAACACTTCGGCCCTCTCTTCAGCCGTCAGGTTGTACGAATGTTGAATTTTGTCGAGGACGCGTAGTTCTCGAATGAGTGAGTTGGTGGCGTCGCCGGTCAGGCTGTTAGCGCGCGTGCGATAACGCAAGAGCACGTGACGCTGATAGGCCAAGCGCGCCCCTGAATGCGCCAAACGCAGCCAGAGATCGAAGTCCTGAGCGTTGCGTAAAGCTTCGTCGAACAATCCTACCTTGAAAATCAGATCACGACGGGCAACCACACCGGAAGTTATCAGGCTTCGTTCACTGCTGACGAGTTCGAGAAAAGAAACTTGTCCGGTAGGTGGCGCCGATGCCATCAGGTTTTCCATGTAGGTTCCGCCGGCGTCGGGAGCGTCTCCGAACACGTCTGCATCTGCGCAGACGAGATCGCAATCCTGTTCGCGCAAAAACTTTAGTTGCTGGTCCAGATATTCCGGGAGCCACAGATCGTCGGAATCCAGAAAAGCGATGAGTCCGCTTTTGGCCGCGCGTAACCCTTCGTTTCGGGCCGCTGCAGCGCCCAGGTTCTTCTGCTTGATGTAACGGATCCTATTCATGTAGGGCTGGAGCACCCGTTCAAGATCTGGTGTGTCCGGCGATCCGTCGTTAACAATGATCACTTCATAGTCGGTGAACGATTGCTTGAAAACGGAGTCCAACGTTTCGCCAATGAAAGGCGCTGCCTTGTAGGCGGGTATGACAACACTAACGGTTGGCGTCGTGCTCATTGTCTTGCTTCCCTCCTGCGAGGCAGCGCTGCGGAAACTCCCGTTAGCCAGCCTTCAAATTCGATCTCCGATAACCCGGAACCGTCCAGCAACCTGGGAAGCAAAAGGGGATGCGACTGGCGCGACGCGAAACCGACGTCGCACGTTGTTGCGGAAACTACGCCCGCTTCTTCAAGCCAGGGCAGGAACGACTGACTGTAAACCCCGCTCGGATAGCAGAAATGTGAAGCCACGCCGCCTGTAATTTCCTGGATGCTTTGCTTGTTATCGTCAATCTCACGCATAAACAGTGAGCGCTCTGAAGGTACCCGATGACGATGAGTGTGAAGCTGAATATCAACGCCTTCTGAGGCGAGAGTCTTCACCTCTTCGGGAGACATAAGATGGAGCAGGCGCTTCTCGATTAACGCCTCATAATCAATGTTCAACTGAGCCGCTACTTTCGCAGCAAGTTCATCCTTGTCTTTAGCCGATAAATTATGATCGTGGGCAAACTTCAATATCGCAGCAACAGTGTGAGCGACTGACCCGTTGGCCGACAGATCCACCACCATTTCCTGACCGGTAATTGGCCTGAAATCCAATTGCCCCTTTCGTCCCTTCCAAAGCAAGTAGGAACAAATGACATCGAATACGGGCTTGGGATAGAGAGAATAGTAAGTCGATAGATAAACGGTTACGGGAAAATCAAACTCTCTAAGAATGGGCCAGGCTCTTGAGTAGAAATCGTGGTTACCGTCATCGAAAGTGAGCGCTACACATCTCTCGGGCAAATCCTGCGAATACAAACGCCGGATCGCTTCAGCGAGAGGCAACACCGTACAGTTTGAGTCCTTGAGCAACTGCATCCTTTGTCTGAAGCAGTCGGCTGTCATGTAGAGCGAAGGATCCCACTGATGTTCATCATCCAGCGAAATTCCGTGATACGCGAGAATCAAAAGATGGCGCTGCCGCCAGCGACTGTTTTCAACCAACTTGAAAACGCCGGAGCTCTTGAGAGTGCCCAGTGTTGTCTGCTTAAACTTTTTGAGCATCTGACGAATTAGTTTTCCTTGCGCGCCTGCCCCGATCGAAGCTCTTGAGTAACCCGCCTTTGGCGGACGAGACTTGAAGGTGCTGACGGCGCTGTTTGGGCAATGCCCGTAAGCCGGGGCGCCGGATCGATCCTGGCGATAAATAGATCGTACCGCCCGCTATTTCCCCAGTTAGAAGTGAAGGCGATGAACCGCCCGTCCTTGGAGATCGTTGGTTTCGGCACCGCCCAATAACCGGTGGTTGGTGTTTGGTTGTCAATCTTGGATCTGTGATGAAACAACCGTCGAATCCGCTGCGACCCATCCATCGCAATCTGCATTACTTCATTCTCAAACGCACCAGTGTCGTGCGCGTCTGACTCATCGTAGAGACCTATCGTCACCCAGCTTTCATCGTCAGGATATAACGAAGTGTGCTGATCGTTGGACCAGTCCAACACGCCATTCGAGTCCTTAAAGTCGAAGAGAATAGAAGACTTGTGTGGGTTGCTGAGCGAACGAAAATTAAATCCGCCGCTAAAATTTCCCTTACCGACATTGGTGCCAGTCCCGCCATCACCATGATTCGGCGAATCATCGCTAGCTTTCCAGTAGATTGTCTGCCAGGTGTTGGTCTGTAGGTCTAGAATCTTATGCCTGGCCCCATCGCTTTGTGTCTTATTTAGTGCAAACCAGATCCAGCGGCCGCTTTTGTCAGGTGCAGCAGCGTTGGCATCGATTTTCGAGTTCAGAATGTGCTGTAGTACCTTGTCGCTTGATCTCTTCCAAACGATGAAATACAGAGGGTTATTGGGGCTGCCAATTCGATACTGCATGAATGTGAAAAGATCGTCCTTGCCGTCCTGGGCAATGTGCATCTCGAACAAATAATCCGGTTTGCCCGGGGCAAGCGACGTGAAGTCCTGAATCAACGATAGCGTGTTTGACGAGGGCCGGTAGGTAAACAGTTTCATACCTGACACGGTAGGGTAATCCTGGTTGTAGTAAGCAGCGTTAACGAAGATGAGATCAGGATCGCTTCGCGACCAGGTTGCTCCCTGCCATTGAAGGGAGTGGCCGTTGGTTATAGTTGCTTGAGTGCGAAGAGTAGGTCCCAGTGTGAAGGTGGCGGGATCGAACGCTTTGATCTTCATGTCGCCTGACACGCCGCACCGAATCAGCAGTCTGGTGTTGTTAGAGTTGAAGGTGGGCCACTGGGAGTACCAGGTACCGCAACCCGGTGCTGGATAATCTTTCTCGTCTGTGGCTCGCATGATCAACGTACCGAATATGGGGTCGTTGAATGTGGCGCCCGCTCGAGGCAAAGCTTTTAGAGGTAGCTCTGGATAAACCCTTCGATCCGTTCTGATTTTTGCGACGGCAACCTGCGGTGCTTCTGTTCCGCCCATCTCAAGACCGGAAATCCCGCGCGCTCCAAACACCGAGGCGGCAAGCAACAGGATCACGCCCGCGCCCAGCAGGCTCCTACGATTAGAGCGTCTATGATGACGAAAGGAATCCATCGTTATTCACTATTCGCAATCCGGGTTAACTGGGGCGAGAAAGGTCGAGGCAGCACAGTTGACTCTTCAGTTGACACACGCGCCGGAGCGAGACAAGGCTCTATGATGGCCCAGAGCCGGCGATCGCTTAACTTCTCTGAAAAGTGACTCTCGATACGCTGCCTTGCGGCCACACCAAGATCGTGAGCGAGTTCCGGATCCTGAGCGAGTCGAAGCATGTGGGCAGCCATACCATCTACCTCGCCTTCATCTACGAGAAAGCCTGTTACACCTTCAACGATAACGTCTGCAATTCCGGCGTGGCGTGTTGAAACAACGGGCAAACCACTCGCGCCGGCTTCGAGAATTCCCACCGGCGTACCTTCGCAATCACCGTTGATAGCCTCCATTGAATGCTGTACAAAGCAGCGAGCGGTTCGCATCTCTTTTTGCACGATGTCAGGTGGCTGCGCTCCAAGAAAGGTCGCTACATCCTGGATGTTCAACTTCACAGCCAGTTGGCGGCACTCATCCAGCAAAGGTCCCTCTCCGATCATCCGCAACCGCGCTGCAGGCATCGACTGATGCACGATCGCAAAGGCCTTCAAAGTTAGTTGAGGTGCTTTCTTTTCTACGAACCGGCCAACGGCGAGGAACACCGGAGGTGCGCTCGACGGTTCAGCTCCGCGAAAGTCGTGGCAGTTAATACCGCAGGGATTGTAGTGAACTTTTTCAGAAGGGCAGCCAAGCGAAATCAGCTTGCGCGCCATCGACCTGGAGACCGCAATCACCGCCGCTGCTTGTTGAAACATTAGGGGGTAGGCTTCCCTGTTTTCATTAAGCACCGCATGGACACTGGCATCATAACCGTGAAAGTGGACGATGAGAGGAATACCCAACTCACGGCACGCTTCCATAGTCGCGACTCCGGTTGTGCCGTATTCCGCCAAGACGGCTTGTGCTCGGGCGCGACGAAAAGCAGCCATGTATGCCGCCGTTGTTTCATTCCGGGTACCAGCGCTTAACAATCTACGGCGAACTTTGTAGACCATTCGGGTTGGCCATCGGAGAACTGGCCGGTCACCAATACTCGGCGGCCAACTATGCACAAGCACCACCCTTGCGGGCAGCCTTTCGGCGTGGCCGCGAATAAAGGTCTCTGAGACCACTGGTAAGTATGGGGCCACGATGCAGACGCAGTTTTCAGGTTGTCCCGGGGAAGTTTTGTGCATTTATTTCTTCCCGACCTTTTCATTTCTTACAGCCACCACTGTGTGCGGATCTTGATCATGAATATCAAACTGGTAATCCCGCATTATGTCGTCAAACCTACACTCGCTGCGGCTATTGCCATGAAACTCAATTGCTATCGAGGTAACATCATGAAGCCAGCGTAGGTCACCTTTGAACAATTCGACTTCGGCTCCCTCGATGTCAACCTTCAAAAGATCGATTCGTTTGAAACCCGAATTCTCGATGATCTTCTGAATTGGCAAACCCTTGGTGGTCCACTGATGGCCGGCTTCAGCGTTTGCTAATTTCATTTTGAAAGCGCTGTAATGCTCGGACGCTTGAGAACAATCAGAAACCAGGACTTCCTCGCCGCTCCAAACAGCAGCCTGGATCGTGCGGCAGCGCCCACTGGCGATCAGTTTCCGCAAATTGGCGGTGAGTATTTGATAACTATGTGCGTTGGGTTCGACCGCAAATAACAGGCAGGACGGATAGTGGGCGGCAAAATAGAGCGAGGCGAGGCCAATGTTCGCACCGAGGTCGATTACCGTGTCGCATCGTTTGAGCGTGGCCAGAATGTTTCTGTAAACCTGCTGCTTAATAACTTCATCGAAAGTGAGAATGTCGGACCCTACCTCGCGCAGTGATATCTTTCCCTTGACGGGCGATTTCATGCTTAGCTCGAGTACCTGACCTTCAACCTGTTTACCTCTGGCGCTACGTAGCTCGTAATCTCGTAGTCGAAAAACAGAGCGTACTGACATGTACGGCCGCCATTCGCGAATCAGAGAAACCGTCCAGGGCTGTCGGAGAATTTGTCGCATAATTATCGTTGTGGCTTAGGATATGGTCGCCATACCTCTCTTCCTTGCTAATAGCGCGAACAGGTTCGCAGAGTCTCGCAAGGCTGATCTTCCTTTGGGCAAAATGAAAAGCGCTACCACGGTGATTACAACCGTGACGGCAAAACTCAGAACCAAACCAGTCAGAGGCTCGGTAATGATTAGCGAGCTACGAAGTGTCAGGAGAGCTCCGAGCACGCAGGCGGCGGCAAAGGCGACCGGAGTGATGGTTCGATAAAAATCGGCGGTTCGAACTGGACCCCGGCGTCCCACAAACCAAAATAGTAGTGGCGCGACAATGACCAGAAATATCGCCGAGTAGCTGGTAGCAACACCAACGGCGCCCCACGGAAGGCCGACAAATATACTAACTATCATGAGCGTTCCACCGAGGAGTCCCCAGTGGAACATGTCGCGAGTGCGTCCCTGAGTGATAAAAAGCCAACCGGTCGTGTTGGCAATCGGCTGGACCAACCCTACTATTCCAAGCAAAGCAAAAATTCGGCTCGCCTCGATCCATTGAGGTCCCAAAATAAGCATAACCAACCAGTCTGAGGTGGCGATCATGAATGCCATTCCCGGCATTGTTACCAGTGCGACTTTCTCTAAAATGCGCAAGTAGGCGTTTCGGTAACGCTCTGGCGAGTCGGTTAGGCGGGCCAGGACGGGTACAGCTACGGCGGCGATGGGCGCATTGATTTGGTCGATCGGCAGGAGTAATAGTTGATAAGCTTTGGCGTAGAGACCTAAAGACGCGCTTCCCCAGAAGCGCCCGATGAGCATGTTGTCAAGGTTGCGCGCGAAGTAATTGACAATATGAAAGCCCGTGAGATCGCGGCCGAAGACCAGCATCGAGCGAATGCCGGAATAACGCGAGGGCCTACCGGGTCGCCAACCGCTGACCACCCAAATACCGACAGCATAAGTTAAACCCTGAACCAATTGATTTGCTACAAGGGACCAGTAACCGTTACCGCGCCGTGCCATAGGAATGGCAACGCTTAGTCCTGCCATGATGGAAATGATTTCAATTGCCGCCAAGGCGCCGAAGCGCATTTGCCTTCTAAGCAAAGCCTCGTGCTGCACGGTCAGGCCACCGAATAGAAAGCCGGCGGCGAACCCCATAGTAATCAGCGTTAGACGTGGCTCGCCGTAGAACCAGGCGACCCCCGGCGCAACTGCCATAGTGAGCAACATCACGGCGACGGAAAGGCCAACGTTGACCCAGAATAGAGTGCTGATTTGGTCCGCGGTGATCTGTTCCTTTTGAATTGTTGCCGCTGACAGCCCCAGGTCCTTGAACATGGAAATGAAGCCTGTTACGACAGCAACCATCCCGATCAGTCCGTAATCTTGGGGAGTCAGCAATCGGGCGAGGACGACTGTGGCAGCTATACCGGTGAAAAACTTGATGCCCTGCGAGGCAATAGTCACCGCACCACCTCGAGCAGTGCGTTGTCCGAGATCCACGGTTAAGTGATCTATCCGAAAGTGACGGTTTAAGTCACTCTCGATTTCCAGGGATTTTTCCAGGGGGGGTGCGACACTCATGATGGTCCCGACCAATTCTTCCGCTGCAAAGGGGCAATCTCTGCGTGCGAAATCAGGATCTGTAATGCGGTAAATCAGGCGAACCGGCAACATCACCAGAATTCCAGGTCGCCGAAGTGAAGAAAAGACCTAATACCGCTGGTTTTCTTGCAGCACTTGGTGCTATTAGAAAAAAATCCGCGGTGATTGGGTTGGGAAACCAATCACCACGGGACTTCTGAGCCTCAACGGTCGTGCTTAGCAGCCTCTGAGCCGTTTACAAGATCTTAATCGTGGCGATATTGCTTCGTTGGCCAGCCGCTATTAGCGTGAGCTGTACCTGACCTGCATTCTTCAGCTCTGGAATCAAACGTACAGTTACCTGATCTAATCCATAGCTTCGGCCGGATGGACCGGCAAACTCCACTGGGAGTTGAAAGATCCGGTTGTCGATCGTACGTGCTTCGACGACAACGGACTCCGCAATATTCGTAAAAATGCTGGCGCCGAACGTAACATCATTGCCCGTGTTCAGGTTCAAGGCCCCACCACTTAGGCCGCTGGCAAACAGCATCAAGCGCGTCCGTTTGTCAGTTCCGAAATTCTCCGGAGTCGTGACCGCGAACCCTACCGCCATCAGGTTAGACGCATTGAAAACTATTGCGTCGCCCATTCCATTTCCGTTTACGGTAAAAATACCTGGCGCTATGGTTACTATCCTGACAACACCACGTGATACGTAGCCTTCCTGAGAAGTCACGATTACTTCCGTTTCACCGGCGGGCAAATCGGGCGGCGTAGAAAAACTAATTCGGGAAGGCGAAACCGAAATCAAACGTGCAACCTGACCACCGATTGCTACGCTTACCCCATTCAACTCATAAGGAAGCTTTCCCGCAGAAGACAAGGTGGCATACGCCGTTTGCGTTGAGAGTGGACTCTGATTTGGATCACCGATAATAGTGCCGAGACTGGCCGATGCCAGGACGGGTGCGAAGCTGGCGCTTGAAACAGCGTTCGCTGGTCCAATGGTTGGAGTGCTACCAACTGCGAGATTGCTGGCGCCGAGAGACGAATTGAGAGATGTCCCAGTCGACATCGCGTTTTTCGCACGAGAGAGATAGTACTCAACTACCAGCAAGCGATTCTTAATACTTTGATGGGGACTATTGATTCCAGCCAGAGCTTGGGCGGCACGCGCGAAGTAAAGGGAAGCGCGAAGCTCGCTGTCTATTTCACCAGCCAGGCTGAATTGAGCTCGCTCTGAGAGAAAGCTCAAATGCGACTCGCTGATTTTAGTTACGAGTGGTGTTATCCGCTCTGCCGTAGTCCACGTTGTAGCAGCTAAATCCGAAGCGAGCACAGCCGCCGATGAAACCAAACCAAGAGAGACCGGCGGCGGTGGGGTTGGAGTAGGTGTGGATGTGGGGGTAGGGGTCGGAGTCGGTGTTGGCGTCGGTGTTGGCGTCGGTGTTGGCGTCGGCGTCGGTATTGGCGTCGGCGTCGGCGTCGGGCTGCCCGTCGACAAGGGTGGAGCCGGATCAATCTTCGCTATGAATAGATCGTAACGCCCGCTATTCCCCCAGTTGGACGTAAATGCGATGAACCGTCCGTCCCTGGAGATAGTTGGTTTCGGCACAGCCCAATACCCAGTCGTATCTGTGTGATTGTCGATGTGCGAACGGTGATGAAAGAGCCGCCGTATCCGCTGCGAGCCATCCATTGCGATCTGCATCACTTCATTCTCAAATGCGCCGGTCTCCGTCCCCGTTTCCGCCGGGTCGTCATATAGCCCCAGCATTACCCAACTCTCATCGTCAGCATAGAGTGAGGTATGTTGGTCGTTGGTCCAGTCCAAAGCGCCCTTAGCGTCTTTGTTATCAAACAGAATTATTCGGTTGTGCACATTGCTCAGTGGCCGCAGATTGAATCCTCCGCTAAAAGCTCCGCGACCAACCATCGCTCTCGCTGCCACATCTCCATGCGACGGCACATCGTCTGCGCCGTTCCAGAAGATCGTCTGCCAACTGCCTGTCTGCAAGTCCAGAATCTCATGCCTGGCGAGGTTTGGTTGAGTTTTGTTATGGGGGAAAACTATGTACCGACCACTCTTGTCCGGCGCGCCGGCATTCAGATCGTAATTGTGATTACCGTCCACCTGGGTAGCGTTATTCGAAAAATGGTGGAGCACTTTATCCGTCATCCTATCCCAGACGATGAAATAAATCGGATTGCTCTGATTGCCAACTCGGTTATGCATCAAAACGAAGATGTCATCTTTCCCGTTCTGGGCGATGTGCATCTCGAACAGATAATCTGGTTGGCCGGGCGCAAGTTGAGGTGCGAAATCTTTTAGCAGAGTAAAAACATTCGTGGAAGGCCGGTAGGTATAGAGCTTCATCCCCGTCGACGGATAATCCCGGTTGTAGTAGCCCACATGCACGTAGATCAGATCCGGATCCGTACGAGACCAAGTGGCCCCCTGCCAGTCCATTGAGACACCGCCGCTCAACGTCGGAGACCTTCGCAACGTCGCTCCCAATGTGAAGGTTACGGGATTGAACGACTTGATAATCATGTCGCCAGTGACCCCGTTGCGTAGGAGGATGCGGGTATTGTCGGAGTTGAAAGTAGGCCATTGCGAATACCAGGTGCCGCAACCCGGCGCATGACAATCAGACTCGTCTGTTGCCCGCATAATTTCTGTGCCGAAGACTGGATCAATAAACTTGTTACCGGCACTAGGCACTATCGGCAGCGGGGGTTCCGCATAGACTGCACGGTCCGTTTTTATCCCTGGCGTCTGGGACTGCGCGAAGGCCGTCACAAGCGACGTTTCAGAAATGGAAATTGGGAGAAGAATTGCGGAAAGCAGGAAGAGCCGCTTGAGCAAGCAGCGGATGGTGACCATTTACGACCTCACTTCGGTAACCGGACGATCTCCCAAGGGCAGACTGCCTGTTGAGACTCCTGGCTTTGCGAACCCGCATCACTGCGGGAGTGCCTTTTATCGGTGATGGATGCCCGTTGAAACCGGACACAGAAACTGCGGGGCGGATGACAATGATTAGGACCGAAAGGAGGGTTTCGGCTACCTACCCACGCCAACGTACCCGCGTGGTGATGTTCGTATTAGCAAGCAACATGCCTCGTGATGTTTTGGTGTGGTGTATCGCGGCCACAGCGGTGAATCTTCTTTACTGGCTTGCAAAAGAAACGAATTAGCAGGAATAAGACTCACACGATTCGGTCCAAACCGATAACCTTCAATTGCCTATAGCTCAGACCGATGCAAAACGACCGGGCGAATGCGCTGATGTGTGGCGAAATGTCTGGAGTTTCACTCTTGTTGTCGCTATCATCGAATGTGACCAGACGATAGCGTGCATCCTGTGGCCACCACTTTCCAGAGCCAGTTCACTGAATCAACCTCCAGAATATCCGGTTTGAAAGTTTCAGTCGTCATTCCTCTCTACAACAAAGCGCCGTACGTCGAGCGCGCATTGCATTCAATACGCGCACAAACTCTCGGTGACTTTGAAGTGATCGTAGTAGACGACGGTTCAACGGATGATGGAGCGTCGGTCGTGACACAGTATTCCGACTCTCGAGTTCGGCTAATCAGCCAACCTAACGCCGGGCCGGGTCCTGCGCGGAATGCGGGCATTGCTGAGGCAAAGGGTGAATTCATAGCCTTCCTGGATGCCGATGATGAGTGGCTTCCGACTTACCTCGAAGCGAACGTCCGATTTCTGGAGGAATTCGGGCCGGAGCTCGCAGCAATTACGTGCGGATACCTGGAGTATCCATCGGGTGAGTCCAAAGAAACTATGTGGCGGAGACGTGGGCTCAAAGAGGGGGTATTCCGTGTCACACCTGAAACGAGCGCACCCCTAGCTGTCAGCATGTTGGCTTACATGACTCCACCATCGACAGTGGCGCGCAGCGAAGTGATTCGAAAATGGGGCGGATTCTATGGCGAGGAAAAATGTTTATTTGCGGAAGACGCTTTTCTATGGCTAAAGATATTGTTGAATGAGAAGGTCGCCTTTAATTTCAAGCCGCTAGTGATAATTCACAGCGAAGCTTCCGAGTTAAGCAAGAATCTGCGACGCGCTCGTCCCATCGAACCTTTCTTAATAAACCCACAAGAGATTGAGGCCGCATGTCCCGCGCCGCTGCGCAACCTCCTGGAACGCATGCTGGCGATTCGTGCAGCCAAGACTGCCTGCGTCCTGGGTTACTGGGGCGAGTGGCGTCAAGCTCGATTGCTAATGCAACGGTTCACTACCGCGGCGCATTGGCAACTTCCGTATTATGCGCCCGGCCTTGTATGCAGCACGCCCGTGGGACCGATCCTGGGTAAGTCATGGCGCCGGCTCAATGGCGTTTTGCCGGAGAACAATAGAACTGGGAAAACTCAGTCGCAAGAATCGATAGATGGAGAACCGGAACGCAGCTAAGTCGTCACAGTGATCATGGAGAAAGCAATTGACGCACGCAAACTAAAGATTCTCGCAGTGGTCGAAGCCACCACCGTTAACGCAGTGGCTAAAAACATGCTGGATTTTCACAGGGCTGCGCGCGATCTCATGCAAAAAGATCCAGATTTGATGACTATCGAGACTTCGCTGGTAACGTTTGTCCGCCCAAACCGGAAGGCCCACTCCGATAACGAATTTGTGAAGGCTGCGCGAGAACTCGGATTAGAAATCAGCGTCATTCCCGAACGGTTCCGATTCGATACCAGTGTCATTCCCGCACTTCGGAATATCGTCCTGCGCGGGGCGCCTGACATTGTCATCACTCATCAGGTTAAGTCTCATCTCTTGATGAAGCTTTCACGGCTCTCGCAGCTATACGCCTGGGTTGCATTTCATCACGGCTACACAACTACCGATCGAAAGATGCGCGCGTATAACCTCCTCAATCGCTGGTCGTTGCCAGCCGCTGATGGAGTAGTCACGGTTTGCGAGGCCTTCGCTCGCGACCTCGCCCTCGCCGGTGTACCACGGAAACGTATTCATGTTCAGCACAATTCGATTCGACCGGAACCAGTGGCGAGTTTGGAGGAGTCGAAACTTTTAAGACAACGACTGGGCATCGGTGATAAGGAAGCCTTAGTGCTCACGGTTGGTCGGCTTTCGCGCGAGAAGGCACAGATGGATTTGCTCGTCGCTTTCAATCAAATGCTCACAATTGATTCCGAAACTCCGGCCAAACTTGTCATCGTTGGAGAAGGCCTTGAACGAGGACGATTGGAAGCAGCAGCGACTTCGCTTGGACTAAGAAATCGCGTGATGTTTACCGGGGAAGTTAGCAACGTTCAACCTTATTACGGAGCAGCCGACGTGTTCGTCTTGCCGTCGCATAGCGAAGGTTCCCCGTATGTGTTGCTTGAGGCGATGTCCGCGAAAGTTCCCATTGTTGCAACTGTGGTTGGCGGTGTACCGGAGATGGTTAAAGACGAAGAGAGCGCATTGCTTGTTCCCTCGTGTAATCCCCGCGCATTGGCGTCGGCAATTGCGCGAGTCCTTCATGATCCAGAGCTTGCAGTGCGTTTAACAGAAAACGCTTACAGGCTGGTCACAACGTCTTACGCTCCCCAAACGCAAATTCGCTCGCTTCTTAAGCTCTATCTTTCCTTGTTAAGAAGCCAAGCTGGAGATAATTCGACGGTTAAAGCTTATTGAGGCTTGCGAAAAATGAGGATGTTGCCGAATGCCGGTGCCGCCCATTTGACCTGTTCAAACCAAAACTTATTGAATTGGTGTACAAGCTTCTTTAGCGATGCGGCGGAGACTCTGGTATAGCCTTCAGAGAATTGCCCCGCCACGCGTCTTTCGAGCACAAGACCACGCGCCTCCAAGCCACGTATCAACCACGCGATGTTCGCCTGCCGTGTTACGAGTGCATCACCATCTTTGTCCTTCCAGTACTCAACTCCCTGGGGCTTGTCCTTTACGGTGGCCTTCTCCTTCCGCAAGAGTCGTCTCAAGTTGCGCATGGCCAGAGCGTCGAGTGAAAACTTGTTGCTTTCACTGACGACGAGTACACCTCCAGGCTTTACCACGCGTGCCAGCTCGGCAACCGCGCGCTCCACTTCAGGAACGTGCATTAGTACACCCCAGCACAGAACATAGTCGAAGCTCGACGACGGGAATGAGAGCTCCAGCAAGCTCGATCTCTGGAGCGTTATCCTATCTGCCATTCCCCTCGATTCGACGTAGTCGCGCGCCATCCCGAGTGCGCTCTGGGAAAAATCTATTGCGTGAACTTTGAAGCCACGTCTGGCGAGGCGGACGGAATGCGCTGCTGGACCGCAACCAGCGTCGAGGAAAGTTGAATTCGGTGAAGGCTTCAGTACGCTGATCACGTAGTCGAAAGCTCGCTCATAGAAATTCTCGTTGTCAGCAGTCCGGTAATCGCTTTCCCACTGACAATGCATTTCCGGACGGGCAAGAAGATTTTGTACCAACAACGACTTTGATTCGGCCACAGGCTGTTTCCTTTCAGTAGCGGAAGCGTCTTCGCGTGTGATGGAAGCAAAGGTCGAATGCTGTTAACGTTCCGAAACCAACGACACGCAAGTCATGGCAACGTCTTTTTGCCAAGCGTCACGCACCCTCAACTAAAATCAGAACCTTATTGATCGTTTTAATTCTGATAACAAGAGATTCGGAATAGTTTTCATCAGCTTTAGGAATCAAGACACATGCGGAAATTGCTGCTTTCACGGACGACTCCGCTGGTCACAATTGCGTTTGCGCTAGTGAGTCTGACTCTTCTTTCGCCGCCGAGAGCTTATGCGGACCCTATAGCGATTACCACGGGTTCTTACTCGTTAACTAATCCATTCCGTAATATTGCACGCTTCCTCAGCTACAGTCATGACCTGCGGGGAACCGACTTCAGAGCGATTGGCGGCGTAACCGACGGGCCTGGCCTGCGACTCGGATCGAACTGCACCTTCCCTTGCACCGCTGGCTCGACTTTCAGTCTTAGCGGGCCGCGACCCATAGGGAATCTGGCCCAACGCGGCGTCTTGGAACTTCGAGGCTTGCCGCGGTTTGGGCTCTTCTCAGGCAGCCACACTCAGTTTGATACAAACAGTGTCGCGATCCCGCTTAACCCTGGGGCCGAGTTCACGCTGACCACCTTGTTTACTATGAGTGGCACAATCAACTTCCAGGAGGTTGACACTCAAACAGGTGGCTTTACCGGGTTCACATTCACGTCAGGGATCTTCGGCTCAGGCATAGCCGATATCTCCCTGTTCTTCAGTAGGACCACGCAGCAGTACGAAGTTTCACGGGTCACCTATAGTTTTCAGAACGAGCCCGTACCCGAACCGGCTACGCTTATAATACTGGCTATAGGCTTGGCGGGATTTACTGCGAAACGTTTCAAGCGTCATCGGGCGTAAGAGGAGCTGGCAGCACGTCGGCAAGAAAACGATCCTGAGCGTTTTAGCCATTCCTGGACTGCCTGGAATACGCCCCCATCAATATTTGAGCCGGTAGTAAGCAATCTTCACATACTCTCCGGGCACCATCTGCCAGCCTAATCTGTAACGCCACCAAGTCATAGATTGTGGCGATTGCTCTCCTGGCTCAACTGGTTCTAATCCAATATCAATGTTGCTGGCGCGAAAGGCGCGTCTCATGGTCCAAAGCGCTCGCCGTGATTGATAGGCTGAGGTTACGATTAGGATCGATCGTAACTTCTTCTCATCAGCATACTCCCGTAAGCGCACAGCTTCGTCATACGTACTCGAAACGGTACCTGGCACGATTTCGATTTTATCGGCTGGCACGCCTCGTCGCCTGAGTTCATCAAACGCAAGTTCGACAAATAGAGGATTACGGTCCTCTTTAGCCGAATATCCACTCTGCACGTTATCGTTGGTCAGAAGAATCCGCGACGCTCGGCCTTCACTGAAAAGCTGCGCTGCGCGACTCGTACGCTCTCGATAGGTCGACGAACCGCCTAACACAACTAACGCATCAGCGTGCTCCAAGTCCGCTCGCACGATTAACGCCTCGGCGGCAACCCAGGCGACGAATGGAGCTGTGATGAGAATTAAGAGAGCCAGGCCGCAACAACGCAGGATTTTTTTAGTTAACGAAGACTGGGAGCGCCATTTCATGCTCTTTTGCGATGCAGGTTCTTAAGGGCAGGCTCAACAGCTTTTGAGTGATGCTTCAGCAGCCGTTCATACAAGGCAGTTGTGCGTTCGACTTGGGCTGAGCAGGAAAAATTTTCTTCAACGATAGCCCTTCCCCGCTCGCCCATGAATTGAGCACGCTTCTGATCATGAAGTAGCGTAACGATCCGGGCCGCCATCTGTTCATCATCACCGGCCGCCACGATAAATCCCGTTTCACCGTCACTGACGGCTTCACGCGCGCCGCCGACATCAGTCACAACAACGGGGCGCGCAGCAGCCATGTATTCAAGAATCGAGTTTGAGAAGCCTTCAGCAGTTGAGCTCAAAACGCATACCTTCGAGATTGAAAGCAGCTCGGCCACGTGCTGACAGCGCCCAATGAAGAAGGCATCGTTTCCAATTCCGAGTTCTTCGGCGAGCTTCTGCAACTGGTTCAGCAATCTGCCTTCGCCTGCAATCACAAAACCGGCCTTCGGCGCTGCCTTATGCACCCGGGCCGCAGCGCGCAAGAACGTTGCATGATCCTTCACTGGATGTTGCACGTTGGCTACTATCGTGACGAACAGGCGGTCCGGCTGATTCGGCAGATTGAGCATCCTCAGCACTGCGTCTCGCTCTAACCGCAATTTTGGCGCGACGCGCTTCATGTCCAAACCGTTGTAAACAGTAATTATTTTCTCCGGTGGCACGTCCTCCCCGATTAACTGCTTCCTAACGGCTTCGGCATTTGTAATCACCGAATGAGCGAGTCGATACAGGTATCGTTCGACCCGCCTCTGCGTGATACTACAGAACCCCTGCGTATCGCGTTTGGACGCAATCCTCACGGGCACGCCAGCCAGTCGCGCTGCGGTCATTCCGAAAATGTTCGTATAAAAATCGTGGGTGTGGACGACTTCTATCTCGTGACTCTTTAAGAAACGCACACATCGGCGGATTTGCTTCAAGAAATTTCGATCATAAAAACTGTTGAGCGGATACTCCCGTATTTCGCCAAGGCCGATGCGTTCTGCTTCGTCACGCAGGATACCGCTATTGCTTAGCGTCGCAAGATGCATACGATAACGCGTGTCCTCGTGGAGGAGGCGGACAAGCTGTACAGCCTGGCGCTCGGTGCCGCCCTGTTCGAAGCTGTTAATGATGTGTAGAACGTTTGGTTTCACGATCAGGCGATTGCCGTTGTCAGATTCGATCCCACCTGCTCGGTGAAGGCCTGGCTGCCCGAGGAGTCAACAAAAGTGCGGTGCCACAATTCGAGCATGAAGAGCGCCCATAACTCGGTGGCATGATCACGCCGCCCACGTTCGTGCTCGTCGAGCAGAATCTTCACATAGCGCGGCTCGATGTAACCGCGTTGTTGGGTTCGCGGCTCGGTAAGAGTTTCATGAACGCGCTCACGCAACTGTTGGTTAATCCATTGCTCGATAGGAACGCCAAATCCCTGTTTCGGGCGATTCAGGATTTCGGCCGGCACAACATCGCTAACAGCGCGCTTGAACAGGTGCTTAGTTTCGAGTCCCTTCATCTTCATCGCAGACGGTATGCGCGTGCAGACGAACTCAATTAGTTTGTGATCGAGAAGCGGCACACGCGCTTCTAGCGAGACTGCCATACTCATACGATCAACTTTGGTCAGGATATCCCCGGGTAGATAGGTTTTGCTGTCGAGGTAAAGCAACCGGTGCAACGAATCTTTCGACCCCGAACGGTCGGCATGGTCACGGAAGCGGGCCGCAGCTTCCGTCGCTCCCAACTGCCGGCGAAAACCATCTGTGTAAAGCGACCGCTTGTTGAGTCGAGTGAAGATTGAGACGTCTTCGATATAACGATCGATAGCCTCAAATGCCATTACGTAAAGGTAGTTGCGCCCCCAGGCGCCATGCGGAAGAGTGATGCCGAGAGGCTGCATCAAGCCTTCCCTTAAGGCACGCGGAAGACGTGCGTATCCGCTGCGCTTTCGGTCAGTTGCGTAGCGCGTGTAGCCGCCAAAAAGCTCATCGCCACCGTCCCCTGAGAGGACGACCGTGACGAATTCGCGCGCCAGTTTTGACACCATGTAAGTTGGAATTGCGGAGGAATCCGCGAATGGTTCGTCGAAGTGCCAGACCAGGTCGTCAACAACTTCGCAAATGTCCGGCGTAACCACGAACTCGTGATGATCTGTTCCGAAACGTTTGGCCGCGAGGCGAGCATATTTCAGCTCGTTATAACTGTCTTCATGAAAACCGATGGAGAAGGTTTTTACAGGCTGCGATGTATGCCGCGCCATTAGCCCAACAACTGCACTCGAATCAACTCCACCGGAGAGGAACGCTCCCAACGGAACGTCTGCAACCAATCGAACGCGCACCGCTTCGTCGAGTAATGCGCGCAACTCTTCAAGACACTCTTCTTCACTCTGTGCCGGCTTAGCCAGAGACTCATCATAAGGAAAGTCCCAGTATTGCTGGACGTATACGCGCCCACCACTGAACCTTAAGTGATGACCCGGCGGCAATTTTTGAACGTCGCGGAAAATAGTCAGCGGGTCCGGGACGTAACCGAACGTAAGATAATTGTCGAGAGCTTCTGTGCTTAGAAGGCCGCGAAATTCCGGGTGCTCACGCAAAGATTTCAATTCAGACCCAAAGATAAACGTTCCTTGCGGAGTAAGACTGTAGTAAAGAGGTTTCTTGCCCGCTCGGTCCCTTGCGATGAAAAGCTCTTGACGCCGCGCGTCCCAAATGGCGAAGGCAAACATCCCGCGGAAGCGGTCGACGCACCCAATGCCGAACTCTTCGTAGGCGTGCAGAATCGTCTCCGTATCTGAATGAGTCTTAAACTTGTGGCCCCGCCCCTGGAGTTCGCCCTGCAACTCGCGGTAATTATAAATCTCGCCGTTGAAGACAATCGTTACGGCGCTCGTACATCCCGAGATTGGCTGCTGTCCGCCGAATAGGTCAATAACCGAAAGGCGACGCATACCAAGCGCGACAGCGCCGGAGACTAGCATTCCCTGATCGTCCGGTCCTCGATGAGCAATGCGTCGACACATCCGATCGAGCACCAGCGTGCTCTCGACTTCATCTGGAAAGTTGTCTTGCGCTATAAATCCAGTAATGCCACACATCGAAATTTACCAAGCGATCAAAGTGGACCAATGATTGAGACCCGCTCGCTTTTACCCCTTCTCTGGTATCGCGTCGCTGCGAATCGGCTCCCAACGAATGTATCGTTCCCCACGAAGGAACTGGTAGAAGGCGATCACTGAAGCGAGATTTCCGAGGACAAAGTAATGCGGAATGGCAAGCAAACGACTATGCAAGCCCGACCGTTCGAGTAACCCCGCCAACCCGGCCGCAATGTAAAAACTAATCTGTGCAGCAAGAATGAAAGCGAAAAACATCGATCGTGGTGCCAGCACGGCAGATGCTGCCAGGATCGCGATCAAAAATATTGGTACGAGATAGCGCATCACTTTGTGTGAGAGAAGTTGGACGGCGTAAAAACCACTGGTCATCGGGTTCATCATCGCGCGATTCCGCCACAGGTCTGCAAACGTTTGCGTGATGATTCGGACTCTCGTTGTCAGTTCCTTGTTCGCCTGAACATTAGTTTCCTCAGTGCAAATGGCGGTCGGCTCATAGACCGCTCTTAAACCCTGCTCAACCATTTTGGTAGCAATCACGAAATCACTGCACGCCTCGTGGTAGAGCGGTTTGTAGGCTGAGCGTCTCACGGCATAGAGACAGCCACAAACTCCGATTAGAGAACGGACATAACTCTCGTGCTGTCTCAAAAAAGACTCATAACCCCAGTAAGACCGCGCGCCATGACCAACGCTCGATCGTGTGGAGTCCGTGTAAATCAGACGTCCTGTTACGCAGCCAACCGTAGGGTCTGCAAAGTTTGGCATCATTGTTTGCAGCACGTCCTTCTGGTAGAAGGTCGTCGCATCGGAAAAGACAATTATCTCGCCCGATGCTTGCTCGACGGCAGCGTTTTGAGCTGCTGTCTTTCCCAACCGCTGCGGCTGGCGGTAAAGCCGAACTCCCCGCGCAGTAAACTCCCGCGCGATCTCATCCGTGCGATCACTAGAACAATCCGATGCGACCATGACTTCCAAACAGGACTGCGGGTAGTCGAGCGTCAGAGTGTTTTCCAACTTGGCGGCAAGCGCTTGTTCCTCGTTATAGGCTGTGATGATCAGAGTGACGCGCGGGGTACATTCACCTCGACGCACCAGCCGCGGCCTCAGAACGCTCAGGACCACGAGCAATATGGGATACCCTACGTAGGTATAAAAAAGCGCCATCCCACTCATCCAGAAAACCACTTCCGCCGCGAGTCTAAGGCTCATAATGTTGCGGCCTCACTTTCTCCGCTTGCTGCCGATCCCACGCGTAGTCGGACCCCTTTGTCCTTTCGTTTCTCGAGGACAACGTGCTTTCCGGTTTCCGATTCGTACAACCGACGCAAACAAACTGCGTAGGCTACGAGGTAGTACACGTACCAGAGATAGGCGACTGATACGAAGAAGCTCGAAACGAGATAAGCGAGGAGTGAGGCCTGTAACCCTAGCGCGAGATAGTAATATTTTGAATCGGCGCGTACTTCATGCGTGTCGCGTACGATCTGGCCCAGTTTCTTCAGCGGCGTGACTACAAACAACGTGTAAGTTACCAGAGCCGCGCTCCCCATTTCTGCGGCCACCTGGGTATAGGCATTGTGCGTAACAAGTCCTGAATATGACATCTCCTTCGCATAGTTACCCATGCCGATACCAAGCAGTGGGTGACGGAGCGCGACATACAGAGATCTGAACAGCTCTCCTTGTCTGGCGCCTGAAGAACCGACCGGATCGAGGCTGGGAATGAATATCGAAAGGAGACGAACCACATAATTACCAGGCGCAACTGCAAGAAGTAACAATATGAGCACGACAGCTAAAACGAAAACATTTAACCGGTTGCTACCACCTAGCTTCCATGCCAGAAATCCGAGAGCCACTATTCCGCCGAGGAAGGCGCCACGTGAATATGTGACAACAACGGCCCCCATCATTAAGGCGACTGAGACGCCGAGCAGTACTTTTCGGATCAACCCACGCGATGAGAAAATCAACGCAATGGCGATAGGCATTATCGTAACCAAATGAAATGCCATGTCATTGGAGTTACCGAAGATTCCCTGACCCACCCCCCCGACCCGATACCCTTCGACTGTTAGCAGCCCTAACCGGTAGTCATTGAGCGCACCCACACTTAGCCAGCAACTTACAGTTATCGCCAAAAACAGTAACCATTTCAGACGTTTTTCGGTGCGCAGGGCATTCACCATCACGATGAAAATAACAATGCAGCGGATGAAGGCGCCGCTAAACTGTGTCCAGGCTTCAATTGGATCAATCGCTAAAGGAATTGAAAGCAAACCAGTCAAGCAAAAGAGCAGAACGAGGTTCACCTCACGCGGGCGCGCTGTCAGCGTGCCTTCAACGGTAAGTTGAGAGAAAAGGAAAATGAGCAGAGTCACACAGCCGAGGATTAAGGCAAGTGAAGCCGTTAATGGTGATGGATAAAACTCTGCGGGCCTGGCGTAAAGAACCACAGTGAAAAGAAAAAGTCCGGCAAAGGTCAAACTGTGGCCACGCCGAATAAATGTGCTCTGATCTAACGTATATTTCGCATCGTTTACTTTGCCGACTTTGATTGCCTTTCCTGGCATTTCGTGCGACTTGGCAGACTGGAACTCATCAGGATGCAGCCGACCGCCCGTTTTTGTGCTGCTGCGACGGCTTACGGCGCTAAACAGTGGTCTTACTCTATCGAGCCCGGGCATGGAGTCGGCACGGGAATAAAGGTGTTTAGACTTCGATCGTGAAGAGGGAAAGTACGTCGGCTCGCGATCTAATAAGCTCGATTTCCGGAGCACTTTCATCCAATCCTCATCGGTTATAGCCTATATCGAGAGCACTGACTCTAGCGGAGAAAGATATCTCTAAAACAAAAAATGAGCTTCGGTGCTTAAGTCACCTCAGCCTCAAAAATGCCTCGTAAGTGGCGAACAATCTACTGAATGACACTGGCCATACCTGGCCGTCCGTCAGACTGGGACACCCGCCTCCTGCGGTGTAACCACCAGGGAGCGTACTCGCTCACGTAAGGCACCCTCGAATCTCCTGGCCTCTTCTACTTCAGAGAATGAAAGAGCCCGTAATTCCTGTTCAATTCGCCGGCGGTAGTCCGATACGAGCGAATCGGAAACTCCTAGCACTGCTGCAACTTCCAGCTGGGTGGCGTGTTGTGGGCTCAAGTAGCAATGCCACAACACTCCGAGGATGCGGTTGTACTGCTTGATCTTTCCGCGAACTGTCACGTTCAGGTTTGAAAGGAAGTGATCCACAAACCCTGCGGCCTCGTCCTCGGACTCACGTCGCAATAAGCCCTGCTCTGGATCTTCTCCTTTATCAACCGGTTGGAAATGGTTGCCGTCGCCGTCGTTGTCGTCTCCATCCAATGGGACCAGGTAAATATCCATTACGGGGAGTCGAGACATGACGAGACTACGAAGAGCTCTAACATCAACTGGTGAATCTACTGCGTCCAGAACAGAGATAATGAGGTCTTCCAGATCGGAATTGCTGATTACCACTTGAGAATCGCCGGTGCAACCCACCATTCGGGTATCACGAGCACGAACCGGAATGATGTATACACGCTGTTCAATGTCGTGCGAATCACGACGACGCTTTCCAACCGCCCACTCACTAAGGCCATAGACTCTATCGGCCAATCGCCGGTGAGGCTCGTCGCCAGTCCCGCTCGTATCAAAACGGCGGAAGTTCGAACTAGACTGGATTAGGGTGGAGATACGGCGCGCCAGGCGGTAACTTTCGGGATGGCGTTTCCGCAATTCAGCGGTAAGCAAATTAGTCAGCTCGATTTGGCCAATCTCACATTCGATCTCATAGTCAGTCATCTCTGACTCGAGATAGTGCTCAAAGCGGTTCTTGCTTAGCAATTGTACAAAGAGTTCCTGCGTCAGATCGGTATAGGCGCTAGACGCGCCTTCTTCCACCAGGAGACCTGCGCTGCGTGAGGCTCTCACCAGTGGATGGTGTGAGACGATCCGGTGCAATTCGGACCACAGACGATTGACGTCGGAGCTTTTAAGACTCTCGACCCATTTGCCGCTCTTCGCCATTCGCTCCGCGGAGCGTTTTGCGCGAGCAGTCTGGGGTGCTTCGCCCAGGGGGCTCAGCTCTTTTTCGACTTCGTGACTTAGAGATTTCACAAGGATTATTCTTTGGGTAACGGAGTTTGATAGAACTCTTAACGGTGGGAATGGCGGTTGGGGGGCGCTCTAGCGCGACAGCGTTGCTTCCTATTGCAATTCAAACTTTCTAAAGGAAACTAGGAGCTTTTTGTAAGGCATTGAACCAGGGTTCTATTGAGAATTCTGGACTCGCGGAGGGCTATTGCGTAGTCAATTGTGAATCTGATCGAGAACTGCTTAGAACTAGGTGAGCTGTCCTGGAATTAACGTCAAGGAGCAGGCGCTCTCTGACAACGGGGAGCATCTTAGCAACATTGCCAAGAATGAGCAACATGTTTTTACATTTGCGGCAAGTTATTGATTCCAGACCACAAAAGCACCTATGTTGCCAAAAAAAGTTGTGGAACAGCTCCACAATTACGTCTATTAAGGTGTTGAACAAGCGGATGACATCGCAGGTTCTGATTGGGTTGAGGCGCAAGCAATTTGCCCCCTTGCCTTCCTCAATCCCTTGTAAGCGCAACTCTATTCAAAAACCTGATCGGATAACCTAGTCAATCGGTGCAAAAACTAGGGGGCAAAATGGATGAAAGCTGCAAGTGTAAAGTCATTTAGCAAGAAACTAGCTTGCCCCTCTTCAAACCTTCTTCTCTCATTCCGTCGCCAGATGTTGGCGCGTGAAATAAATTTCCTTATAAGGCAGCATCTTGCGGGATGTGATTTCTGCTATTGCGAAGTCCCGCTCCTGGCCTTTTACACAGCGCCACAAAAGGGTGAAATCCGAACACCCGACTTACCCATCAACATGAGACTGCTGGCTGAATCTATTCTTGGGCGAGATAAGAGTGATCGGCCTACAGGTGAGGACCAGGAACATCGGAAATCCCGACAGACAGCGTGAGCTTGGTGAAAGAAGTTGAGGTCCGAGTTGCGTGCTGACCTGGTTGTGGCAAAGCTAGGAATAAAGTTCTTCAATCAAGTCGCCGAATCTCTCGTCAATAACGCGTCTTTTTACCTTCAGTGTTGGAGTCAGTTCCCCTTTATCAATCGTAAATTCGTCAGCCAACAGTGCAACTCGACGGATGCGCTCGTAGTCAGCAAGTTCACGAGTGAGTTGTGCAACATCACTCTGAACTAGCTTGATGGCCGCCGGAAATTTCGCAAGCTCCGCTCTATCCCGCGGAAATTCTTCACCCGCCTCTGATAGCGCCTGTCTGACGGCTTCCCACTCAGCAACGATTAATGCGGCTGGTTGTTTTCTACCGGCCCCGACAATAACTGCCTGACTAACAAACTCACTTTGCTTCAGCAGACTTTCGATTTGTTGTGGTGCTATGTACTTGCCATTTGAAAGTTTGAATAAATCTTTCTTTCTATCGGTTATGTACAGTCGTCCTTCTTTGTCTAAATATCCGACGTCACCGGTAGCAAACCATCCACCATTCAGTACCGAATCCGTCTCTTCTGGATGGCCGTAATAACCCCTCATGATATTTGGTCCGCGCAATAGAATCTCGCCGTCTTCCGCGATTCTTATTTCGATACCGCTAAAGGGTTGTCCCACAGATCCGACTTGGTTATTTTCAGGCCGATTAGCTGTAACAATGCAGGTTTCTGTGGCGCCGTAACCCTGTAGGATTGGTATGCCGGCAGCCAAAAAGGCGTAGGAAAGGGCTGGGGAGAGCGGCGCTCCACCCGAAACGAAATATCTTAGTCGGCCGCCAACGCCTTCTCGCCATTTGGAAAAAACAAGGCGATCGGCCAATTTGTGTTGCAGCGCCAGCTTTGGCCAGATGCGGCCGCCTTTATCCTTCAATTCAGCGTATCGCTGACCGATCTCAAGTGAGCTAACAAACACTCGACGCTTCCAGCCCTTCTGTGAAAAGCCTTTCTTAACGATCCGGTGATAAACCTTTTCGAATAATCGAGGTACAGCTGTCATCACCGTAGGTCGGACCTCCCGCAGGTTCTCACCAACCTGATCGAAAGACGCTGTGTAATAAACCGAGACTCCGCTGTAACAGAAAATGTAAAAACCGCTTCGTTCAAAAATGTGCGATAGAGGGAGCACAGACAACGCGATGTCGGTTGACGAAATCGGTAAACCGGAGGTTATTGCCAGCACATTCGACATGAAATTCGAATGCGTGAGCATTACGCCTTTTGGTTCGCCAGTCGTACCGGACGTGTAAATAATCGTGGCCAGATCGTCAGGTCTGATTGCTTTTAAATAAGAATCGAAAGCCGCCGGTTTGTTTTTTGCGCGCTCGCGGCCACTCTTCTCCAACGTCTCCAGGGTTGTCGATCGAGGAACATTTTCAGTTGCTTCCGGTTCAAAGAAAATGATCTTCTCGAGAGAATCCAAGCCTTCGAGCGCTTCGTCGGAATGTTTGAATAGCTTCTTATTGGAAATAAACATTGCGCGCGTTCCTGAATCACTGAGGATGTATCTGATTTGGTCCACCGCTTGAGTTGTATAGATGGGAACGTTGATGCCGCCGAGACTGAGAATCGCAAGGTCTGCGATGGACCATTCCGGCCTGTTTTCCGATAGCAGAGCCACGCGATCGCCGGGCTTAATCCCAAGTTCGGCGAGTCCCAACGCGACATGTCGTACTCGCTCGACAAATTCTTCGGCAGAAATATTGACCCACTCGTCGCCCACTTTATGATTTAAGGCATCTTCCTTCGCGTGTTTCAAAGCTGCCTTAAGGCAGAGTTCAGGCACGGACAAAGCTGGGCTGTCCGGCGCATCTTGCCCCACCGTAGTTTTCGCAGAAGCTATTGAAGCCAAGCCTTTTGCGCCTCCTAATCAAGTTCGAATCGCCAAATTGATGATTGGGTTAACGGCCATCAATACTACTACAGCTGGGTGTACTCACTCAGCTGGCGCCGCTTCCGGCTCGGCAGCTGGGCTTGAATGCGACCGTCGGCGTCGTTTTCTACGGCGGGAATGCCCTTCCTCCACGCGTCCATTCATCGTGGCCAACCCCGCGAGAACCAAAAACAGCAAAGCGTTTGCGGTGGTATGCAACGTGAAGTCAAAGAAGCTATGAACCAGCACAGCAAAACATCCGGCCAGCGCGCCATTACCAACCCCTTTCCGGAAGTTGTCACCGCTTTCGCGTCGTATGAAACCCAACCGGAACAGGCTGACTACGAAAAACAATCCCAGTGCGGCTCCGATAATTCCGCCATCAGCGATTATCTGCAGGTAATCATTGTGCACCTGTTCAAGGCGATAGAGTCCGTTGAGGGAGTCATAGCCTGTATACACAACCGCGAAGGCTCCCAGCCCGATTCCGATGATTGGATGGTTTTTAATTATGTCTACAGTGACCGACCAGAAATGAGTTCGTCCTGAGGTAGGATCGTCAGTGTTGACACTGCCTGCCAAGCGCCTGAGCACGTCTTCTCCTCCCAACAACACCACGCCTCCAAAGATCGCTACGATCAAAGCCAAAGCCAGTCCAGCCTTTGTCGCGGCCCGCCTCATGCCCGACCTTTTCTCGGAAGCCTCTCCCTTTTTCCGACGCCAGAATCCCGTCGTCGCCACGAGGAAAAGAATCTCGGCAGTCAACGCAACCAGGCCACCTCGCGAGTTTGTAAATATCAGGGCGATAGCCATCATTCCGGCCGCGAAGAGGTAAATAAACCTTTTTTCTTTTTCGAGGGCTCCTGAGAAAATGAGGCCGAGCGGCAGTGCAACGGCAAGCTCCATATAGCCGGCAAAATGATGGCGATTGATAAATGGGCCAAAGGGTTGCGCTTGAGCCGGCTCCCTAATCCAGTAGATTTTGCTGGGGCTGGTGAATTGTTGGGTGAGCCCGAAGATGGCTAACAAAAAACCAAATATCGTTATGGTCCTGACCAGCAATTTCAGGCGTTTAGGCGTGTCAACGAAAACCAAAGTCGCTGCGAAGTAAATCAATAACGCGACCAACTGAACGACGACTAACCGAGTCGAGTAAGGATCAAAAGAGAGGCTGCGCACTAACGGAATTGAGCCGATGGCCACGTTGTCGGGCGTTCGCAGCGGCAAAAGTTGAATCAATCCAAGTAGTATCAGTCCTGCAAGAGGCGCCTGCAGTACATTTCGACTGATACGTGCTAACCCGAGGCTCCAGCTATCTAAAACCCATAGTGCTACCAGCGTCACGGCACCGAGAAAGAACACTGCAAGCGACCAATAGTGGACCGTCCCGTACGCCAGGGTTGAAAGGATGATGGCGAGACCGATGATGAGAAACGCAAAGCGACTGGGAAGAGTGTGACGAAGCGCAGGACGGACCGGCTGTACGCCTTTCGCCGTCGATTCGACCAAACTCGCTTCGCCATCGGTCGCAACGAGTTCGTTATTTTCGGGCCTTGAGATTGAAGTCGTCATACCAAACGTTACCGTAAATCGGGCAAACGGGGCTGTCAGCGTCACAACTTGCGCGGTTCATTTTTAACCTCAAGGCTTCGGCTTTCGCGCCTGTCTTAAATGTCAAAAAACCGCGCTGCCAATCATTTTCCCCGATCGGCGCCGGCTGAGAGGTGGCAAGAACAGCGTCATCATCGGCGTCTGTCACCACTAAGACGGGGGTAGCTGCACTTACGAGCTTGTTAGTCTTCAGGTACCATTCAAAATCATATTGAGTATTTGCCTCCACCGGCACAAGTTGTGAGACTTTAATTTCGTCGAGTTGATTCCGAACCTGAAAGACGAACTTCAAGCTACGACTGCCTGTATGACTTACAGTGGGATCGACGGCAATCTGCAATTGTGACGTCGAAGGCACTTGCCAGCCGAAAACAGCTCCAGGCACATTGACGAACTCATATTCAAACCCTGGGTCAACGAATTGTCCTAACTGGGCGCGATGATGGGCCGCAGGCGTTACGTCGTTCCATATTGCCATTGCGTTATGGAAATGTTTTCCCGCAATCAGACTGCTAATGATCGAATCAGCGGCGGCCCGATTCGGTTTCTTTTCGGATTCGGTCAAACTATTCCACAGTTGCAGTCCTTCATCTAATTTACCGCGGCCCACGAGGTATTTCGAAAACTCCGCGCGTGTTCCAGGCGTGTCTCCGATAGCTGCCTTGAGCGCTTCAAAGTCGGTTTTGTTGATTTGCCAGGCAAGATTGAACAACTGCGGCTGGAATTTTTCGTTAGCATCACTCGCTCGCTGCAACTCTGCAAACGCCTCCGAATAGCGACCATCCCGAATAAGTAAGTTTCCCAAGTACCAACGCGGGAAAGCATATGCGGGTGCAAGCTTTACGGCGGTCCGCAGCGCTTTTTCAGCCTTATCGATCTCGCCTGCCTGCTCCAATGCGCCACCGAGATCCATCCAAAATCTGTAGTCGTTAGGCGCCAGGCTGACAGCCTGTTCATACTCCGCGACGACTCTATTGATTTGATCTGAGTGGAACTCAGTCTGTATGAGCTTCCCAAGTCTCCAGTGGGATAAAGGATCCTTTGGCGCCATTCTCACAGCCATCTCGGCAGTTGCTAGCTGTTCTGTACTGGGCATCACGTTTGCCGCAATCGTATTTCCCAGGTACCACTGAACTACAAACCAGGAAGCAACTAACGACAACAAAATCGTGAGCACCAGGATGAGCTTCAAAGGCGTCGTGACCTTCACTTGAATTATTTCATTAGACATATTGTTGCTGCGGTGCTCGCCGCAGTTTTATCTAACCCAAGCCTTCCGAGAGATCTTCGATCGTAATCTTCATACGCTTGACGGAGATATCTTTTGGCCGGCAATAACCGACGATTTCCTGGACACGTTCTGCAGTCATCCTGGAACTGGCGATTAATACTTCGTTCACCGATTGCTGACGACAAACTGAACTAACATCGCCATTGCCGCGATAAACTTTCAGGCCATGAATCACTTTCCCGTTCTTTGCTGGATCGTCGTCCAAAAACCCCACTGGCGAATACTTCAGTTCCTTATTATTCAACAATTCGCGCAGCAGCAATTCGCCCGCGTCCCCCGCGCCATATATAAGAACCCGTCGACCTTCGCGATCGTTTGAGACCGGCAGTAAATGTCTGAACAAGCGAAACGCCATTCGGCTTCCCGTGAGAAACATAAACATCAGGATACCGTCGATGATAAAAATCGTCCGCGAGTAGCCTTCGAAGCGAAAAGTGAATAGGACCGAAAGCACGCTAAGAGCGGAGGCGAGGACCGAAGCTTTGGCAAAGACGATCAAATCGTCAAGACTCGTGTAACGCCAAATGCCGCGATAAACCCCGGTCAGCAGAAACGCAGCCATCTTAACGAATACCAGGACGGGCAACGTGCGCAGGAACAGTGTCCAAGCGGAACTCCCCGAGAGCGCGCCAAACTTGAACGCATAAGCACACCAGTAAGCGAGAAGAATAAGAATTACGTCGAGCAAAACTTCGAAGATACGTCGCTTATAGGAAAGGTCAATCAAAAACCCGAACACCGATTTATCCCGAAGCGCCAGGGCCTCATCAGTTTCATCGTATACTTTGACGCCCGCCAAATAGACCCCCAACAACGTCAGTAATATTGTAAATCCGGCGATGGCCGCCAAGCTCACATCGAGTTTCACGCGCTGGACGAACAGGGCCAGAACGCCTGAAAGCGCGGCAAAACCGTAGAGCATCCAGACAGCTTTGCGTTCCGACATCCCCAGCGCCACAAGTCTGTGTGACGTGTGGTCCCTTCCACCTTGAGATGCGGCCCGTCCGGAAATCTTCCGCAAGATCGTGACGAAAGTCGTATCGAAAATCGGAATGAATAGAACCAGAATGGGGACCGCGAGGATAGGCAACAAACTTCTCGATCGACCACCCGAAAGATTTACCAGTGCTGCACTGGCCAGGAAAAATCCAACGAACATCGAGCCGGAGTCACCCATGAAGATCGATGCGGGGTTTGAGTTGTAAACAAGAAATCCCAGCAGCGCTCCAGCAAATACAAGCATCATCAGCACGTCTTGCGGTTGATTACCGGCGATGAAGCTGAGCCCGATAAAACACGAAGCAATTAACGCGATGCCTGGGGCCAGGCCGTCCATATTGTCCAGCAGGTTTATTGCGTTGGTAATCCCGATGAGCCAGAAAATCGTAAGCACGATATTCAGTGAAGAATAGCTGGTCCAGGGCAACGCCAGCCCGTAGTAAACCACATAGGCCGCTCCCATCACCTGACCGATGAGTTTTTGGTATGGCTTGGTGTGAAGGATATCGTCGAGCAGGCCAACGACGAATAAAAAAGTACTCGCGAGCAGAATTCGTCCGCTATACGGGTTGGGCGGAACAAACAAAAAATACCCGATAACAACCGTCAGCCAGATTGCGACGCCACCCAACATTGCGGTGGGCTTCTTGTGCCACCGGTCACTCTTGGGCTTCGCCACCATGCCTACACGCCTGGCCAGGGCCCGCACAAGAGGTGTCAGCGTTAGCGCTAATGCCGCGGACGCTATAAAAGTCACAAGATGGAGCGTAGTAAAAGGCATTCAGAAAGCGAGATTTGTAATGCTTAGACCGGCAGTGTAAGTGGCAACCTAATCGAATGCGAAAATCAAATCAAGTCATGTACCTGAGAGCATTCAGACGGTCGCGGTGGTCCGGCGGGCACATTTGGTTATCGGGAAACACCGGGAAGCACCTGGTTATTACTCAATCGTCCAGTGAAGACGGTCTGCCACTATGATAGTTTATGACGCTTCGCAGAATGCCATCCAGCGGCATATCGGGA
>Ga0190270_10000147_pt1 | contig 31363 bp, 34 predicted proteins | sample Popmic320T_FD_133748 | JGI IMG/M metagenome (GOLD analysis project Ga0190270, IMG submission 133748) | Populus adjacent soil microbial communities from riparian zone of Weber River, Utah, USA - 320 T | ecosystem: Environmental > Terrestrial > Soil > Riparian zone | place: USA: Utah | collected...
GACAAACCGTTAGAAACGGTTAAGGGATCATCTGCGAATCTTAGTCACCGGGCTGAAGCCACGGTGCTAATGAGACCGCTCCGCGATGCCAGCGCACAAAGAAATCTTGCTAAGAAAACAAGAAGTTGTCGGTTTGCTTCGCAGATTACACAGGTAGGAAATTGAACATTAGAGCGGGCTGTCTTGCAGTCTGTAGAATCTGCGTAATCTGCGAGAGTCCGTGTTCCCCTGGGCTAGGGGCAGAGTTGCCAGGCCTTGATCGCTTCGATGGGAAACGTCAGCATAACGATCTCGAGCAACAGGCTATCTCTAATCCAAAGAAGAAGAACCAACTCCAGCGCGAGGAATGCAATCACCGCCCGCCGAAAACCGAGACGCTGCGCGATCAGGAAGCCAATAAGACAGCACAGAATGTCGCCCAACGAATTGACTACTGTGTCGCCGGTGTAACCCAGCGCAGCTGTGACTGAGCGATAACGATCAATAACGAAGTTAGTGTTTTCAAATACTTCCCATGCGGCTTCAAGCGCGATAGCAATTAACAACTGCCAGTTTGTTTTCAGTCGCGGAAGGATCAACGAAACCAGCCAGTAAAACGCGAAGCCGTGAAGCACATGAGTAAAGGCGTATGGATCGAGAAGGTGTTGAGAGTTGTCTGAACTGCACGTGTTATTTACCCAGAAGCGAACGGTGCCACAGGCACAAATCCACAAACGCCCTAGCATCCGCATCAGTAGTGCAGTAACGACAAAGATTGCGACCAGGCCTAACACCAGCCAGAGTCTTTCCTTCAGACTATGTCTAGTCGCCGTATCTGCGCTCAAATCTGGCCTCGCTTGTAGCTGAAGATGTATGAAGGCGCTTCTACATCTTCGGGCAAGCGCGGATCCTTAATTGGCGCGCCGGCTGCAAGATGCAGAGGAACTACTCCAGCCCAAACCTGTAGCGCGTAATCTTCTTCATCGTCGAGTGGTGGACCACTGCGCACCTTCGCGGAAGCCTCAGCGAGCTCAACCGATAGCACTGTCGTAGCTGCCAGTTCCGGTTGCGTCGGCTCGCGTACTTCGGACCACCGGCCTGGAATTACGTGTTCAGAAAACGCGAACAGCGCAGCCACTTTGGCCTCCTGATCTTCCACCAGTGTCGCGCGTCCGAAGATAACCACAGATCGATAGTTCATTGAATGATGAAAAGCTGAACGAGCGAGGACGAGACCGTCAAGCAGCGTCACCGTCACGCAAACCTCAACGCCGCCTGCCAGTGTTCGCAACATGCGGCTGGCTTGCGAGCCGTGGATAAAAAGACGATCGTCGACACGCGCGTAACCGGTGGGGATTACAAATGGTTTACCATCGACCACGAAGCCGACATGACAAATGAATCCTTCATCGAGAATCCCGTAAACGGATTCACGACCATAAACACCGCGCTTCGGGAGTCGTTTTAGTGTGGTGCGGTCAGTTCTGGGAAAGTCCATCCGTGAATCGTAAAGCGTAAATTGCGAATCGTAAATAGGTAGGACAGACATTCCTGTCTGTCGGTCTTTCGCGAGTAGCTGGTCTGCATGCGTCAATTCTTTGCTTGTCTGACATGCCCGAACAACTATGCAGGTCTCTCGCGAACGTCCGACAGACAGGAATGTCAGTCCTACCGTGTAGTAGAATATCGGCTTGAATTTGGTTCAACCTTTAATGTTCTTAAAGTTGAAACAGTCGGCGGCCGTATTCCTGTTGGCAATCGTCGCACTGTTGATTGCGTCGACGTCTGCCTGCACGAATGACAAGTCAGGAGAAACGGAAGCGACTCCGGTTCTGTCAGGACCACCATCCACAACGTTTCCCATGCCGCCGCTCAAGGCAGATTCGGAAATGGGCTGGTTGACGGCTGACGGCCAACGGCAGAAATTGGCGGATTATTCAGGCAAAGTCTTGGTGATCGACTTCTATGCGACCTGGTGTGAACCATGCAGGGAGAGTATTCCGCACCTCGTCACCCTTCAAAATCAGCTCGGCGCTCGTGGCGTGCAGATCATTGGGCTCAACGTCGGTGGCGCGGACGATCGAGTTAAGGTCCCACAATTTGCACGCGACCTGGGGGTTAACTATACGCTGGGATTCCCGGACAAGACTTTGACGGATTTTTTCCTGTCTGACGATCAGACGATCCCGCAAACATTTGTTTTCGGCCGCGAAGGGCGGCTAATAAAAAGGTTGATTGGATATCAAAAGTCGACCGGCATCGAGCTTGAGAAAGCAATCACTTCTGGAACCGAAACAAAGTAGGGCAACGGAGATGGCAAACAAACCGGTAAGGAAAGCGAAGATTCTGGCGACCTTGGGACCTGCCTCGCGTGAGCCGGCTGTTATTGAAAACCTGATTCAATCCGGCGCAAATGGAGTGCGCATCAACATGTCTCACGGCACCCGAGAAGAGCAAGCCGACGATATCCAAAGGGCCCGGGCCGCCGCAAAAAAATTGAACCGGCCCCTGGCGGTTTTGGTTGATCTGTCGGGGCCTAAGATTCGAACGCGTCAGCTCAAGGATGGACAGCCAGTCACCCTCAACGCAGGGGATCTATTCATTCTCACGACCCGAGACATTCTCGGAGATGAAAATGAAGTGGCGACGAACTATCCAGATCTTCCTCGCGTGGTTGAACCGGGCTCGAGACTACTACTCGACGACGGAGCAATCGCCTTGGTAGTCGAAAGCACAAACAAAACCGACGTCATTTGCCGAGTGATAAACGGCGGCATTCTGGGTGAACGCAAAGGCATTAACTTGCCGGGCGTTTCTTTGCCTATCGATTCGCTCACCGCAAAAGATATTGAAGATCTTCACTGGGCAGTCGCGCAAGACGTTGACTATATAGCCTTGTCTTTTGTCCGCCGGGCTGAGGACTGCTCGCGCGCGAAAACGCTGATCATGGAAGCCGGAGGCCGAGCGCCACTGGTCGCGAAAATTGAAAAGGCTGAGGCGATCGATCATCTCGATGAAATCATTGCCACCGCTGACGCGATCATGGTGGCGCGCGGTGATCTTGGCGTCGAGACGAGTGTCGAGTTGGTCCCCGTTTACCAAAAACGGATCATCGAAAAGTCGGTGAAGGCCGGGAAGATGGTGATTACCGCCACGCAGATGCTTCAATCCATGGTCTCTAACCCAAGGCCTACTCGCGCCGAAGCCTCTGATGTTGCCAACGCTGTTTGGGATGGGACCGACGCGCTAATGTTGTCAAACGAAACGGCAAGCGGACAGTATCCGGTCCCGGCAGTTGAGACGATGTGCCGGATAATTGAATCGGCGGAATCAGCAAGTGAGCCGGATCAAAACAAGATTGAGCACTGGAGAGGGCGCCAAACGGGACGCGTCAGCCGCGCACTTTGTGAGGCTGCTGCTTTTGCCGCCGATGAAATGGGAACGCGAGTTACGGCCGTGCTGACGGAGTCGGGATTGATGGCCCGCAGACTTTCAGCTTTGCGACCCGATCAACGGATCGTGGCTCTGACAAATTCTGAGGAGGTCCAAAACGAGTTGGCATTGATTTGGGGCGTCGAGTCGTTGGTTGTGCCGTCAGCCGCTACCACGGAAGACATCCTCCAGTCAGGTGAGAGCGCGCTCCTCGAAAGCGGCGTAGTTGAGAAGGGCGAGATGATTGTGATCATGGCCGGAAGGCTGTCTGGTCTTGGACTGTCGAGTTCGGTGACGATCTTCACGGTCGGCGGCACGCTTGCGCCGAGCCGAACATAACGTAACGCAAACTGTTAGTTTGCGGATCGCGGGTAGCAAACTTGGTTTCCACTAACCGGTTCCTTGGGCCACACAAGCAAACTAACAGTTTGCTTTACTTTTCACTCGCCGGGACGGCACGCGTTTTTCTTGTCATAGAGCTGCAAGTCAGCGTTCAGTTTTTCAAGCAATTCAGTTTTACGTTCCTGCTCTGCCTTAGCGATCAACTTTCGCACCCAATCTGCGGCTTCGCTGCATCGTCCGAGTTCAGCAAGGGCCATAGCCACCACCGCGCCGTGTTGCAATAGGCCCGTCGTCTGGTAAACGCGTTGGGCCAATTCGAGCGCCCTGGCGCCATTGCGCAAATCTAACTGCGGTGATGCTGCAAGCGTATAACCCAGCATTAGCGTCGTCTGACCCTTCTGCGGGTATCGCGCGTGGCTGGTTTCCAAAATGTCCAACGCCTGTTTGTGCTGCCTGCTCAGTTGCAGCAGCTCCACTTGTTCCAACAGAGCTTCTTCATTGTTGGGATCTGTCTGCGCTACGCGCGAGAATTCTGCCAGCGCATTTTCAAGTCGACCGGCTTTCAGAAGCTCCTGGGCCAGAAGGAACCGTGCACCGAGATCGCCGGCATCAACGCTCAAGGCGGATTCGAGATGCGCAATGGCTTGCGCATGCTTATTTTCATTCGCTAACAGCACGGCCAGATTGAAATGCGCGACCGTGTTCTTTGGATCAACACGCAGTATCTCTTCAAATTGAGCGGCAGCGCCTTTTAGATCTCCGGTTTGGGTGAGCGCGGCTCCGAGGTTTATGTGAGCGGGAACGCTGCCCGGCTTTGCCGCCACTGCCTTGCGAAACTCAGTCACCGCTTCAGCATATCTTTTCGCCTCGAGCGCCAGCCGGCCGCGGATCAAGTGAACACGTTCTCCTTTGATCAGCTCCTGAAGCCCGTCCACGAGTGGATCACCGACTCGCACGCCAACTGTGCCCTGTTGGGCCAAATGCTGCCTGGCTTTCTCCATGTCACCCAGGCCGCGATAGCCCATGGCCAGTGAATAGTGGATACGGTTAGCGCCCGGCGCCAGCGACAACGCCTTTTCGAAATAACTAATTGCTTCCGTGTAATTGCCGCTCGCCAGTGCAATTTGTCCCAGGCCGTATTGAGCGGCCGGGATTTTGTCTTCCGCATCGAGCGCAGCTTTGAAACTTGCCTTGGCCTCTGCAAGGCGGTTGAGCTGCAGAAAGATCTGACCCAAATTTACTGGCACAACGACGTCTTCCGGCCGGAGACGACCGGCAATTTGGAAGCGACTGATAGCCTCATCGAAGCGTCCCTCCAGTTGGTCCAGCTTGGCAAGGAGATAGATCCAGCGAAAGTCCTGTGGCGCCAGGCGACTGGCGTTGAGGTAACACTCCAGGGCCGGCGCAATCAGAGAATACGCGTGATAGATTTGGCCCATCGTCCCATAAGCCTCACTAAGCAGGGCGTCGGGTGTGGCGGTGTTTTTCACCACGGTAGCCAGCGAGTTTTGCAAGGAGAAGAGTTGCTCGCGAACATCGGGTTCCAACTTCGAGAGGTCGGGCCAATGCACTGCGACTAAGTTCGACTTTGGTGGAGGGAGAATGTTGTTATTTTGCGAAACGCTTTGCGCGGGTACATTAGCAAAGAGCGCCAAAATCATCACGAGGATCAGGCAAGATTCCAGATGCTTACGAAGGTGCATCACCTCAGCGCCAAAGGCGCGAAATGTATTAGCCTGGGCCACCGGCCCAGTGGCAACCGCTTGAAGCTTCTTAGCGCTGAAGGCGCGTAATGCTGTTAGAGACAAAGCAATCACTGTTGTTTGTAGGGGCGGCACTCCGTGGCCGCGCCGTTCTTCCGCGCCTTACGGGGCGCCCACGGAGGGACGCTCCTACAGAATTAGCGTGTTCCGCCTTTGAGCAAGTTGTATCGATCAATCACCGGGTTTTTATGTTCTGTGACGCTTCCATCCGGCCAGTGAACTCTTACAGCATCGACACGAACTGCGTTACCGAGTCCTGCAACCACTCGCGGATCGTTAGCTGACAGATAGCTGCCGTCAGTACGTGCGCGCCGCCACAGTACCTTGTCCTTCGTGATCACAATCTCCACACGCGCCCCCAACATGTCGCGTCCCGATTTGCCGAGAACCCGCAAACCCAACCAGTGATTTCGGTTCCCGACCTGATTCAACAATAGCCTGGCCGGACCGTTGCTGTTTGTGACGATCACATCTGTATCGCCATCGTTATCGATGTCACCGAATGCGGCTCCGCGACTCACTTCCAAAATTTGAAAAGTTTCACCCGCTCGATCAACTACTTCGACGAAGCTTCCCTTTCCGTTGTTGCGGAAGAGTTGATTTGGCTGGCCCAGCGGATAAGGGTCGCCCTTGTGCATGAGCTCAGGCAACAGTTGCACGGCGCCATTCGCGACAAACAGGTCCAGCCAGCCATCGTTGTCATAGTCGAAGAACAAGGTCCCAAACCCGGTGAAGCGACGATTTTGAACTCCAATATTCGCTTCGCGGGTGCGATCTTCAAACACTGCCTTACCGAGATTGGTGAACAGCGTGTTGGTCTCGTCCATCAAATGGGTAACAAAAATATCCTCCGTGCCATTGCCGTCGAAATCTCCGGCATCGACGCCCATACCCGCTTCCGCCTTTCCGTCTCTGTTCACCGCGGCTCCGGCCAAAAGCGCGTCGTTCTTAAACGTGCCGTTCTTTTGGTTGGTCCAGAGTTGGTTGGGATCGCCATCGTTTGCCACGTAGATGTCTGTCCAACCATCGCCGTCGAAGTCCGCTGCCACTACGCCCAACCCGTGGCCAAACTCTTTATCCACCCCGGCTGCGGCTGTCACATCCTCAAACACGCCGTCGCCTTTGTTGTGAAACAGCCGGTTGCCCGGCGCGCGAAAAGCGCGTGGCGTGCAATAGTCGTTGGCGCTGGTCGTGGCATAACAGGTTGGACTGTTATTGACGGAAAACTCGGCGTAGTTCACAACGATCAAGTCGAGCCAGCCGTCGCGATCGTAATCAGCGAAAGAAGCACTGGTGCTCCACCGCGCATCGTCTGTACCGCTCTTTTTCGTGACAGCTTCAAACGTGCCGTCACGCTTGTTGAGATACATCTGGTTAGAGCCAAGATTTGTGAGATAGAGGTCAGGCCAACCGTCGTTGTTGATGTCGCCAACGGCAACACCCATCCCGTAGCTTGTGGCCACGATGCCACTTTTCTGAGTTACATCGGTGAACCTAAACGTACGCTTGCCGTCTTTTGCTACAACGAGATCGTTTCGGAAGAGTCTGCTCCGCGGAGGTTCCGAACCGCGCCAGGGGAACATCGTGCTTTCGGGCGTGCTGCCCGGTTCAAGCACATTGCCCTGCACGAGAAAGACATCCAGATCATCGTCGTTGTCAAAATCGAAAACAGCGGCGCCCGAGCCCATGATTTCCGGCAAGTAAAGCTTTCCAGTCATACCGTTGTAGTGGTGAAAATTTAATCCGGACTCCCGAGCGACTTCCCTAAAGACTGAGGACAGCGAAACAGCTTTTTTCTCGTGCGTCGATTGCGCCGGCAATTCCTTATGCCCGCCCAAAAAGATCGATGCCACCACGATGCATAGAATGCTCCGCACTTCCTGTCTCCAAAGAAAGACTCGCTGGTTTCTTGCGTCGGGCAAAACTAAAGGCCACGCTTCGCTTCTTCAATCAAACGAATATTTCGTTCATAGGAAATAGCTTCACTCTGGTCGTCAGTCAGCGTTGAGGGGTATTGATGTCTCTGGTAGACCGGATAGGCCTCGGTGCGCAGGTGTGCCGGCATGTGATGCCCGCGGCGCGTTGCTCGTTCGTGGCGTACTGCCGAGATGTCGACCGGCGCTACTACGATTCGCTCGCCCGGGCCCGGTGATGCTTGCGCGAGCAGGCGACCATCGAAATCCACGACCTGACTGCCCCCGGGCCACGAATACGGCGGATAGTGTTTCAGACTTGCGCCCTGATTTGCCGCGACGACGTAAGCAATATTCTCAATAGCGCGGGCGCGGTTAATGATGGTCCACCAGTCCATTGGCTCGGTAGCGCCCCATGGATCCATGTAAGCCGAAACCCGAAGCAGGATCTCGGCTCCATTGGCCGTGAGTTGTCGCATCGCTTCCGGGAACAGCCAGTCGTAACAGATTGCGCAGCCGATGCGACCGATGGGTGTGTCGGCGACGGGAAACAAGGGCTCGTCGTAGCCTTCCAGATCGTGCGGGCTTGTGTGAACTTCGTAAGGAATCCACGTGTTGACCTTGCGATATTTGTAGAGTAACCCTTCGGGACCAATCAGGCAGGTGGTATTAAAAACATGACCTGGCCACTTGGGATCGACTTCGAGTATCGAGCCGCTCTGAATGTAGATGTCATGCTCGCGTGCCTTTTGTTCGAGCCGCTCGGTGTGTTCATTCGGTATTTCAACCGCTAGCTTTTCCAACAACTCCGCCGCTGTTTCAAACACGGGCGCAGAATGGGCAAACTCCGGGAAGACCACCAGACGGACGGGCAGAAAGGGTGCCGCACCGGCCACCGCCGAATCAATCATCGACAGCATCCGATCTGTGTTAGCGCGCATGCCCTTTCGCTCGATCGGGTTTGGCAGGTCGGTCTGGCAAGCCGCCGCTGAATATCTAAGGTGTTCCATTGGGGTATTAGCATGCCACCAAGACACAGAACGATCCAACAAAGTTCATGTGGGGGGTTAGCGGCTAATTTGGGTAATTACATACTTGACTGACCCACGTAAATATTGAGTCTTTGCGGCGCCTAATCGGACTTCCGATCCCTCACTAACGCCTGCGCCCACATAACCCACGCTTCCTGTGGTTGTTGACCAGGTTTGTCTGGGGCAGCCGGTATGGTTGTAATGGTCACGCCGCCCTGCAAACTCCATCCTTCGAACAGCTTTTCGTTGAGAGGGCGATGTATTCTTGGGCTCTGGATCGGGGCAAACACAAACACCGCAATGATGATCGGCAGGGCATTATCTTCATTCATGCCGCCTTCCGTTTCTTGGCTGCGGTGGTTTGGCGTTTTTCATTTGGACGCTCCTCGAGATTTCCGGCCCTCGATTCGGTTGTTTTCAGGAGCTTTGCAGATCTGCGCCTCCCATCAAGCCACTCACGGATAAATCCTCATCCAATTCCGGCCAGTGGAGCGAGATCCCGCCGCTGCCAATTTCGTACTTTGTTCGTTGCTCCGATGAAGCTTTGAGCAACAACGGGAACCAGACCAGAGGCACGCTAATGCGCCGTCCGTCCGTAAGTAAGACATGCATCATATCTTCATCGAAATCTACGGACTTCGCCAAAGCCGTTGTTGGCACATAGGCTCTTTGAGAGTTAGCATCAACGGAAGTACTCATGCCACACCTCCAGAAAAAACGTCTCGTTTTGCGCGACCAACCGCTCAAGCTCATTTAACTCTCGGCTCGAAAACCTGTAGTTCGAAGCAAGCTGTGTTGGATTCAGCCAGAACTTCGCTTGATTCTCAGCAGCCTTAACATGGATATGTGGCGGCTCTTGTCGCTCGTTGCTGAAAAAGTAGAAGCGAAATCAGCCTATCCGCAGCACGGTTGGCATAAGGAAGTTTACAGTATTGGGTGGGAAATTAGCAGCGATCACTCGGCGCGAAGAACTTCGTGGATAGTGTCTTTCAGTGAGCTTGCCGGCTTGGTTGCCCCCGGCGCCTGTTGAGGGTCGCGCCAGTTGTCGAGAATACCGACCTGATGGACACATTGAAGCGTGCAGGTTGGAGCGCACCACTTCTCCGTCTTGTACTCACGATCGAAATCCTCCATCGTGTAAGCCTCGATCGGAATCCCCGGATAGCCCCGCTGCTGTGAGCACCAGTGGACCAGCCCCTCTTCGCAGATGTAGAGGTAACGGGCACCTGCGCGACAACGCCATTGATATGGCTTTGCTTCCGCGATGCTGTCCTGGAACCAGTTGAGCCGAGCGTGGTCTTTGTTTCCCATCTTCTTAACTTGCTGGAAGATGTCTTTCTCTTTCGCGGAAAGAGGTTTCAGAATCCCGTCGCTGTCATGAATCACGCCTACCGTAGACGAGAAACCCAACTCCACAGCGCGCCGTGCAACGGTCAGGGCATCATCGGGATTCTTGATGCCTCCGCCGATCACGGAATTAATATTCACATGGAAGTCGGCATACTCTGAAAGATAACGGAGTTTCTTATCGAGCACACGCAGGCTCTTACGCGAAACTTCATCCGGCTCCACGTTGTCGATACTGATTTGCAGGTTGTCGAGGCCCGCTTTGTTGAGACGTTTGATCCGTTCCGGCGTGAAGTAATAACCATTTGAAATCAGTCCGGCAATCATTCCGCGGAATCTGATGTGATGGATGATATCGTCGAGTTGCGGGTGCATCATGGGTTCGCCACCGGAAATGGTAACGATTGATGTGCCCAGATCAGCCAGCTTGTCTAAGCGACGATTGATAACTTCCAGCGGCACCGGTGACGAGTTATGGTCATATTCATTGCAGTATCCACAAGCGAGATTGCAGCGGCGCATCGGAATCAAGTGGGCGAGTACCGGATGGCGAGTCGACGCCAGGGCGCGACCGATGAAGGCAAACTGACGAAGCTTTTGCGTTACAAATTTACTTTTGCGCATTGCGGAACGTGGAGACCTAAACAAAAAGAAGTGCTCGAAGATATATCTTGAACGCGAAGGATAGGCGACACCGGCGACCAAACGCAAATGGCCAAGTCCACCCCGTCCTGGATGAAACCCACCTAAAAGAAAAGGGGCTCTGATTCAGGACGTCAGAGCCCCCGACTATAAAGATTTGGTTAGCCGTTAGCCTTTGACGATTTTGACGCTTGAATCAAGCTTAAGGTCAAACGTGTCGCCGGGAAGCTTGGCGTTTCTTTCCAAGCTGCTCAAACGCATGGTGGTGGCGTCGTCGTTCTTCTCGACGATCTTTGTTTGCACCGGCATGCCGGACGAGTCGACCCAGATTTCGGCATACTTGAAACTGGAATTGCCTTTCGGAACCAGTGTCAAGTGGATTGTGCTCACGCCGCCCCAGAGGGTTTCTTCGCGCACGTCCTTCACCGGGTGAAATTGAGCTTCCAGCTGTTGTCGCGTCATGTACATCATGCCCAAAACGCCGCCAGCCTTATTACGGCTCGACTTTGAATTGCCTTTGTAGGCCATGTTCAAGCGCGGACGATATAGCGTGTATTGTCCATTAGAGACTGCAAGAATCTCGTGCTGTGGCCTTTGCCATTCAATTCGCACTAGTGCATCGCGGCCACTCGCGGGCATGTACACAAGGACTCCCTGGTAGTTGTCTTTGTCACGCAGTTGGGCGTTGTACTTCTCCATGCTGAGACTCGCTTTAAGCGATTTCAGCGACTGGCGATTCCGCTCCATGCGATTTAAGACAGAACTTACCAGTCCAGCACTCTGCGCCTTAGCACTCGGCACGCTGACAAAAAAAGCGGCAGTCAAAACTGCCATTAGGGCAATGGGGGAAACTAATCTCTTCATAAAACTCCTCTAGCCGGGGTAATTAGCCTTTGTTATAACCGACCCCTTGGTAAAACCCGGTAATTATAAGGTTTGATTAACGTATGTCAACCTCGTAACCCTGAATCTTGCCCTCGGAATCGGTGAGCTTCCGAACGCTCAAGACCTGTAGATCCTCGCGTCCTCGAGACTTCCGCAGTTGTTGCTCCAGTTTGACCTTATCCTCTATACTTTCAATAACTTCTGCATTAGTCAGCAGTATCGTCTCAGCCCGGTTTTGATGCAAAAATGTGGCGTTTCGTTCGCCGTTTTTAAACCAACTTTTTGGCGTCAAAAAGATGAAAATTAAGATAATTACGCACAGGGCATCCCATTGCCAGGTGTTTCTGGCGTAATTCCAAAAAAACAGCTTTCGCAATGCGCTTAACAACTGATCCGCGCCTTCAGTCGGAGTCTACAGCAAGTGCCACGCCATCACGGCGCAGTTGATAGAGAAATTCTAGAACGCTCAAAAGACCTGTAAATGACCATTTATGGGTTAACTAAAGTCGGACGCTGGTAGCGGGTTCCACGATATGGCCGTCACGCATTTGTATGATACGTCGGCACATTGCTGCAGCCTCTGGGTTGTGGGTGATCATAACGATGGTTTGGTTAAACCGGTAGTTCAACTCCTGGAACATGTTTAGGACAAGCGCTGAATTCTCCGAATCGAGGTTGCCCGTGGGCTCGTCCGCCAACACCATCGCCGGCCGTGTCACAACTGCGCGGGCCAAAGCTACACGCTGCTGTTCACCACCTGAGAGCTCGAGCGGCTTGTGATGGAGTTTGTCTTCAAGCCCGAGCAGACGGAGCACCTCACGCCTTCGTTCAGGATCGTCTCCACCATTCCCATGAATTCGCTCGGCCAGGCGAAGGTTCCCTTCCGCTGTCAATGTCGGAAAGAGGTTGAACCGCTGAAACACGAAACCGATCTTTCGACGCCGAATATCGGTCCGCTTTGCGTCAGACGCTGCAGTTAAATCCTCCCCATCAAGAATGATGCGGCCACTCGTCGGAGTAAGAAGACCTCCCAGCAAATGAAGCATGGTTGATTTGCCACAACCGGAAGGACCCATAATGGCGACGAACTCGCCTTCGTGTACTTCGAGCGAAACTCCGCGCAGCGCAGGGACGTCGACCTTGCCTACCCGATAGGTTTTTACTAAGTCCTCAGCCTTTAAAATCGTTCTCATCAGCTGCTTATCCGATTAGTTATCCCAGGATTGCACGTCGCACACTACGGCGGGTTAGCCAGGATGGACGATGTTAATACAGCAACAGGTTTAATGGCTACCGTGGGGAATTCGATTGGGGATTTGCTTTGTTGCGCAAGCGTTCGTCAAGGTCCACTTCCGGCAGTTGCCATCTGTTCTCCAGCACAAAGGCTTCGGGTTGGAATTCCTTTTCTATTACAACGCTGGAAGGCGATTGGTAGACAATCCGCAGCTTATATTTGTCGCGGGGACGAGTGATCTCGATTCGCGAGGGCAGGACGCGTTGCGGTGTTTCGCCAAGAGGTTTTTCATCCCAATAGGAAACGTCCGTAATCAAAGCGCCACGATCGTCGAAGGTTTGAAGACGCGCAAGGCGAATTCCATTAACCCGATCAAACCAAAACCGGCGTAAGAGCCGGGCTTCACCGTTCGCAGGTTGCGCGGTTTCCTCGAGCAAATAATAACCTCTCACAATTCGCACGCTCTTGTTCGCCTTCGGTCTGGTGTCGGGTTCCTCCTGGTAAAATTCGCTTCTGACGTACACAAGTCCACTGGTGGAAGGATCTGGGATTGGACTAGCTAAGAGCGCCTCCGTTAGATGCTGCGGTCGTAAGTTAGACAACGCGTTTACCGTTTCTTTGCCGGTCATCTCGCGTTTCTTGTCCTTGGAAGCGGGAGCGGATGACCCATTCATCTCCAACTGTTCGTAAGCAGCATTGTTCGTTCCCTTAAGGAAACGTTTATATTTTTCGTCGCCCTGTAGAATAGCCACGCGGAACGTTTCGCCGTTTGAGGTCATCTGCGCGATGTCACTGGCGATGAAGGGAACAGAAATAACGAGATAGATTTTGCCGGGCCGCTGCAGAGTGACGGTCCCATCAGCCCGGCGATATTTTTCGGCGACGCCTACCTCCGCAAAAGAAGTGTCTTCGAATTCAATGTCGACCTTGCCATGAATAGATCGAACGGACGCGAGTCGATTAACTTCCGCAATCAGACGCGGAGTGTCTGCCGCAGCTAAGGGAGCTAGTAGTTGCGGTACCTGGACTTTTTTTCGAATACCAAAGAGCCCGCAACCACTCACCGACAAGACGACGGAAATCAGTATGAATATGAGAACAGAGCGGGAGAGCGCGTGTTGAGAAGCGTTAGAATTGAGCATGAACAGGGGTCTCGGAGAAACCTCACACAAGTCGCCGGTGCGGAATTAGAGGCTCAAGCTAACAAAGACGTTTTTCCTTGTCAACGCGGGCTTTTTTGCGCTAACGCCGGATAACGCAGCATTTCAACTCCAACCGAAGCGCCTTGGTGTCAGCGCCCAGCTCTCCACCAGAACACGCAGATTGGGCTGGTCCTAATCAAGCACCAGTTCTGGCTTATCAAACCGCCGGCGCAGCTTGTTGATGGCCTTCAACACCTGCGGTCTGCTTACCAACTTGTGTTCCAAAGTTTGTTTGCCGGGGAAGTCGAGGAGCATTACCCCCAGCAGAATCGTCAGGATACCTTGCCCCGGTACGCCCGGAAGCGACATGACAACGCCTAAAGAGACCAGCAAAATTCCCAGCAGGTTCTTTCCTACGATAACCAGATAACGAACTACAGGGTGATGATTGGGTAAGATCTTTCTCGGATGACCTTTCTTGAAATAATCCTTTGGTATCTTGACGACAACTATGGAAACGATGGCCAAACTGATACTGAACGTGATCAGGAAGAGCACAACGCCAAGCAGCACTCGTTGCCAGGTGATCGATTCAAAAATAAAAGACAGCATTTCCATTATGGATAGTCGCGATCGTGACTAGTGGGCCTCGGCACGGGCAGCGAGTATCGATTGCAGCGTTTCGTTAACTACGTCTGCAGCGGCGCCCGGGAGTTGGAAATCCGCGTTCTTCGCAACTTCCCAGAATTCATCCAGTCCCCGAGCCCCGGCGCGTTCGAGAGCGTAAGCTTGAATCAAAAGGTCAAGCACGTCGGCCGCTTTCACCAACCGGGCTTCAACGCTACTTCGCTGTTCATAGTCATGGTAGATATTCTCGTATTGAGACGCGCTGGCGCCGGCAGCGTCGATGATGTCAGCGAAGGCGCTTGCTTCAGCTCGTTTTCTTACGTCTGCCCCGAAATAGTCGGTCGCAGTTTTCGGCATATCACCAACGCGGGTTTCGGCCCAATCATGGACCAGCGCCATTCTGAGAACCCGCTCGATCTCGATGTCGCTGCCGCGCATCTTGATTTCATCCGCGAGCAACATCGCTGTAACACAAACTCCGAACGAATGAGCAGCAACCGACTCAGTGCCATTTGGCAAACCTCGCAGCGTCCAGCCTGTCCGGTCCAGGCGCTTTAAGCGCTGTAATTCGATTAAGGTTGATAGCATGCGACTACTTTAACCGCTCGCATTCCCGCCAACAAACAGCCGCGCCGAGGAATGAAGTAGTTTAGAGTTCATCAAGCTTCAGCTTGTTTCTTGCGCAACCGCAACCTGAAGGTTGAACTCTGAACTACCGGCTTCCTGCCAAACGATCGGATGTTCACTCAAAAAGAAAACGGCGCCCGATTTCCTCGTGCGCCGTTTTCATTGCAGACCAGCAGATTGACTATTGATCCCGTGCCGTTCCTGCGCTTGCCGACTGCGTCAGGACCAGGTTGAAGTTGGTTCCCTTCTCCAATCGCAGGTTGTCCCCCTGCAGCGATAAGACTGAGCCACCTTCAACGGAAGTGTTGCTCGACTCGGATATTTGAACCCGGCCAAGTGTGCGACCAAGCCCAGCGGTCGTGTTGCCCACATTATCAGTAGTCGCGTTCACGGTTGAGCCGACAGCCGACGTCGTGCTTCCGACCGCAGAGCCAACGGTGGAGGTTGTAGAATTCACCACTCCGCCAACACCACCAAGCAGGCCGCCACTGCTCGACGCGGAACCGGTTGTAGTCGCTCGTCCTGATCCGCTCGCGCTGGTCGCAAAGATTTCATCATTGCCGGCGTTGGCGCTTGTCCTGGCACTCGTGATCGAACTGATAGTCGCGGCAATAGGCATTGCTAACGACCCCTGCTCAAGGCGGTCGAAGATTATACCCACACGCGATTCACCATTGTCCTTGCTCTTCTGGGCCACCTCCGTGACGTGCCCTATTAGTCGCGCGCCTTTCACCACGACGATGCGGCCTTGCGATTTGATCGCCTGCGTCGTTTTCATTACCACCTGGTCGCCGACTTTAACTTTGCGCACGTCTATCGTGTTCTGAAGTTGCGCAGCTAAGCGGGTTCCCGATTCAAGGTTGACGCTGTTACTGCTCTGACCGATCGACGCCGAAGTATCTGAACTCCCCTGACCGCTCGCGCGGGTTTCGGCCTTCTGCCCGAAAGCCATTGCGGCGCAGGCAAAGGAAAGACATAAAGCCAAAATGCTTCTCTTCATAAGTTCACCTCTTCTTGGTTACCACACTACGCGTGTGTATTGGCCCTGGATTAAGATCGTTGGAAAGGGCTGGCTCACGCATTGAACTCAGCCGAACATGGCAACTGGAGTGGCGATTGATTGGGGAAACGATAAACACCCAGTGACCCATTGCCATTGACAGGATGAGGAAATCTTAAGCGGCGTTGCCGTAAGCCAGGCGACGGCGATCTTGCAAATTCATTGCAAATGCTAATCAGAAAGGGAGGGATTCGCTAAGGGGGGTTAACGCTAAGCAGATTTGAAAACTGACGGTCCGATCTACGATCGGCCGCCTATGCTTTACAGGCAGCGTGTTCGCAACCACATCCAATTTCCATTACACCTGCTTTTTCGGCATCTTCGCAGTACTCACCGCAATACTTGCTGTCTTGTGCCGCCGGACAATCGCAGGCCGGATGCTTACATTTTGTTCCTGGATCGTTTGCCATAACCACCTCGCCTTCCGATGAGTTGGGTTTGTAGTAGGCCGATACTAGAACTCAAAACTTAGGTGGTCAAGGTTGAAAAGAGTAGGGTCCTTATGGCGCTTGGCGGACGATAATTGTGCGCTGAGCGTTTCCTAGATTGACGACCATCGGCCGGTCCAACTGAATAGGGTGCTCCTCACCATCGACGCTTATTAAGAGGTTTGGACTCGTAGCATTAGTCGTGGTGCTGAGGCTGGGAACCATTCTCGGAAGCAAGTTAGTGGCAACTATTCTCCAGGTGGCAGGCGCACAGCGAATGCGAACACCCGGAGCGTCAGTCTCAAAGGCTTCATCTACAGCGAGCGCTCCGGCCTTGAACATACCTTCGCCACACCGTACATCTGCGCCGTCGTAAAAAGTTATCAATCCCGTTACAAATGCATAGGCAACAGCACTCCTGTTTTTTACTACGACTCGAATGTTGGTCACAGGCGAATCAACCGCGCCATTTAGAGATGTGGTGCGCAGTGTCGCTTCGAGCGCCGGTGATCCAGCTGCGTCGAAGGCGATCGCGATCTCATTCAACGGAACCCGTTTTTCTGCCGAGGCCGTTTGAGCGAATGCGCACGCGCAACCTGCAACAATCATTAGACCTACCAGGATGATTCTCATAAGAACCCCTTTCGCAACAAGCTGGTCATTTTCGAAGCCTGATTTTAGTTCCGGAAGCGGCGACAATCAATTAACTTCCGGCAAAACGGCGGCACCTCGTGGCATAATGTACCCGTTAGCTCCACCGCGTAGACTTTCAACCGCTTCATTCAATGAACGCGCCGGACGCATTCTCATCCGATGGACCTTTTCCTCGGGCAGCCTGGAAACCAGTTGAATTTGATATCGCTCAGCTTTTGATAGTAGCGCCCAAGCCGTTTGTCCATTTACCTCATAATCCTTGCATAAGCGTCGCGCCAACTCCTGAGAATCTTTTGCGTCAAACCATTTAAGAAAATCTGATCGCCCCAAACCGTCCGGACATTCCGCGAGCAAGATAATATCGCCGCCTTTCAGACACGCATGGGCCGCCATGTCCAGGGCCTTGTGCGCTTGAATCATGTTGACGTCGTAAGGTGAGCCGCCGCAACTGACGATTGTAACTTCGCGCTTGGCGTCGATCTGCATCGAATGCCCCGCGTGGTATTCGCGACACCCTGTCTCGTGGGCCACACGCCAGTCGCCGGCGTAAACGCCAACTGCCCGGCCACGTTCATCGACCACGGCGTAAACGCCCAAGCCGGGCTGAATCATAGCCGCGATGCGTTCACATTCCTCATGGACTGCGTTTCCTTGCAGAAGTGCTGTGTTGACTCCTGCTCGTCTTCCGCCTGTTTCAAAGTCGAGCGCAAGCATATGGGTGGCTTCGATGGTTTTCGCCGAAGCTAATCCCGGACAAATCGATTTCCGGCCCCCGGTGAAACCTGCGAAATAGTGAAATCCTATAGCGCCGGTAATAATGACCCCAGAATAATCTCTAAGGGCTCGATTGACTTCGACTGGCGTGCCACTCTGCGTTGTTCCTAGCGACAGCATAGCGGAAGAGTCATTTGCATCGTGATCCAATATCCTGATCCGTTGGGCTATGAAAGGCGTCAGTAACTCGATCTTCTCTTCAGCACTAACCCGTCGGTGTATACCCGTGGCGAAAATAATGGCGATTTCAGCCGGCGAAACTCCCGCTTGAATTAACCTGCGAACCAGCAGATTAATGATTTGCGCGCTGGCTGTAGCGCGAGTGGCATCGGAGACGACGATTAAAACCGAGTCACTGGAGGAAAAGAGATCGTCGATAGGGGGCGAACCAATCGGGTTGCTCAATGCTTCGCCGATTTTAAAATCGGAGAGGGGGCTTTCCTCGAGGGAATTACCACTGAGGACTTGAAAGCGCGTTTCGTCAAACTTAAGACTTAGGGAGTCCTTACCGTAGCCTAATTGAATTTGAGCCATCGTTTGACGCTACAAAAGATTTTCGGAGACGAACTCAAACACCAAATTCCACGAGTCCGCGTTCAATCACGTGGAGCGACGCAAAGTCAGTCTCACCAGCAGTACGTGCTTCCGCAAGCCATTTGCGAAGCTGGCGCGCCTCATCCACGGATGAGATTCGGCACGCGCCTGTCAATGCCAGCGTGACCAGCGCGTCGGGCGCGCCGTGGGTGACTAGAGCCGCTTGCAATGCGGCTTGTTCCCGCAGATCTAAAGAAACAAGAAGTTTGATTTCCATGAACCCGTTTCCGCACGCCTTCTTAGCAGTAGCGCGACCCTCAGGAAGGCCGGCCTGCTCCGGCGAGTTGAACGAGAGGCGCATTCAGATCTTATCGAGCGCTCCGGTGATATCGGCGATTATATCTTCGGCGGCTTCGATGCCCACAGAGAAGCGGACACTCGCCGCTGAAACTCCCGCGGCCCTCAATTGATCCGCAGAGAATCCAGCATGGGAAGAGTAAAGCGGATAACTCGCCAGCGTCTCCACGCCGCCAAGCGAAGGCGCTGTCCGCACTAATTGAAGTGAATCAAAAAGCTTCTCCACTTCCGCTTCGCCACCTGCGACGTCAAGAGCGACAACGCCGCCAAAGGCTTTCATTTGACGCTTCGCAATCTCGTGTCCGGGATCGTCTTCCAGGCCGGGGTAATACACGCGCTTCACTTTCGAATGATCACGAAGGGCTCTTGCCAGAAGAAGCGCGTTGCCGCAGGAGGCGCGCACACGAACATCTAAGGTCTTCATTCCCCTTGCGAGCAGATAAGCAGCCGCTGGATCAAGCGTGGTTCCTACCATCACCGATACTTGTCGAGCGCGATCGATAAAATCCTTGCCGCCCGCCAATGCGCCCGCAGTCAGGTCGGAGTGTCCGCCCAGATACTTGGTGGCGCTGTGCATCACCGCATCAATTCCATGTGAAATTGGCTGTTGTAAAACCGGGGAAGCAAAGGTGTTATCGATAACTGAAAACAGTTTTGCTTTTCGCGATGCTTCGGCTGCCAATTTCAAATCGAGGATTCGATTGAGCGGATTCGCGGGAGTCTCAAACCAGAAGACTCGCGATTGCTCGCCCGTCAGCTCCGGCAAACGCGCAACCTCTTCAAGAGATATGAACCGCGAGCGAATTCCGAGGCGGCTGAAGAGCCTGGTTAAGACCTTGACAGTACCACCGTAGACGGAGTCACAAGCGATCACCTCGTCGCCGCTTTCACACAAAGCGGCTACCGCGCAAAAGGTTGCTGCCGATCCGGAAGAAGTTACAACGCATTCTTCAGCCCCTTCTAACGCTGCTATTTTTCTTTCCGCTTCAGCAACCGTTGGATTTCCGTAGCGCGAGTAAAAGTACGCTTCGGGCAATTCACCGCGCGAGTAACGACGCATCTCTTCAAAAGTTTTGAATGCAAACGGGACGGAATGGAAGACTGGAGAGACAACCGCACCGAATTGTTGCGACTCGGTTAGTTCACCTCCATGGACCGCAAGCGTCGCTTGAGACAATGTAATGTCCTCTGCTGAACTCTTTCGGCTCATGAAAAGTCTCCCGGATGGCTGAGTTGAGAACGGTCTAGCTTAGCAAATAAGGTGAGACTGTTACAGAGGGCGCCCGATCGGCTGCGTGCAGCGCTGCGCGTTAGGAGACACTACAAGCGCGCAAGGGCTTTCTGCGCCAGCGCTCTGGCCCTTGTTTGACTGGCCTTATCCGACGGACCTCCCACACTGACACGGACGTATGCATCCCCTTTGAGAACATACAGTGCACCTGCAATGCGATTCCCCATCCAAAAGGCTTCGTCACCTAGTCCTGAAATCTTCTTAGGAGGATCCGATTCTTCTTCTGATTTTTTGCGAGCCTTGACCTCTTTCTTTGCCGCATGAAACGTGGTTCGCCAAAATTCTTGAGGTTTTCGAGCACCAGCACCTTCTCCCTGGTGGGCCACGATCAAACTAATTGAATTGTTAAAAGTGGGAAGCGTGAAAAAACATTGAGAGATTACCAGACCACCTGTCAGTTGGCCGCTTAGTTTCGTTTCCTTTATGGCCTCTCCTTGCACCGATTGAATCTCACTATCGGTTAATAATGCGCAAGCATCCAATCTTGGTTTGACAACGGGAGTAGCTACCGCAGTGGTCGGCTGAGTAGATGAATTCGCTACACTTGACGACGGCGTGCCACCCTCTTGTGCGCCTTGCGTGGGATTGGCTGGAGTTGGGCTAGTTCTCTGGCAACCGAGGTGGGCTACAGAGATAAGTAATAGAGCGATAAGTTTGCGGTGCATAAACGCTCCTTGTCGTCGAGACAGTTTTTGGCGTGCGCATTCTTGCATGTCGTATTTCAGCAGGCAACACGCAAATGAATGTTGGGTACAGGCCTATCAATCAGTCAGCAAATCTGGGTAGCTTTGGGCCAGGCTATTTTGTTGAAAAAATAAAAAGAGGGCCATTACAAATGGCCCTCTAAGACTTTACCGCCCAAACGCTCCGTTACAGGGCAGGGTTTTTCAATACGCTATTGAAGTCTTTGTAGAGTTCGTTGAAATCCCTCAGACGGTGCTCAAGTAAGGTAGGCAAGTCAGCAATATCACTAACATTAACTACTGCGTTTACGTTATTGAGAAAAGCACTATGGGAGTCCATCGTACGCAGTGAAGCCGAGAGCAGCACGAAGAAGAGCCTCCGACGCTGAGCCGGCCTTAGGATGTTTACTTCGCGGCTTACGAAAACCGCACCCTGTTCGACAGCGTCGAATCGAGGGTCGACAATCACGACGTCTAATTGATTCTCGCGCATTCGTTCAACAGCCTGCCTCGTATCCTCGGCGACAAAAACCTGATAACCATTCTCAGCCAAGCTTCGTGCCAACTGTTCACGCTCGTCCTCATGTAAACAGACTAACGCTCGCCTTGGGTTCCATGATGGCCTGGAAATCGACGAATGATCGCCAGAACGTGGTTGATTAATCAATCCCGATAACAGTTCTACCAATTTTTCAGTAACCGCCGGTCCCGAATCCGTCGGGCTCTCATTCTGATCAAGCTCGAACAGCGGAGCAGGTTTGGGATGAGCGAAACGTGAACGAGTCGGATCAGTTGCACTGCCCACGGACAGAGCACTTTGCTCGACCGCGGGATTCGGCAAACCGGATCCGGAATTCACTTCGCTGTTACATTTGGGACAGCGAACGTTGAATGGACGTGACGGGACTTTCGTCTCATCGATTTGCAAACGCGTTGTACATTTCTGACAAACAATAATCATGGCAATTTACTGAGTGGTGGTCTTCTAACGCTATTCGAGCATGCTTAGCATGGATCCGGTCTCCGCAACAGACGGCATGGGTATTGAATTGCGACCGCGTTGCAAAAACTCTTCTCCGGCAGTTACGCCTTTTAATGTGAGCAGCAGATTGTTGGGATTTGTGGCGAAGGTAAGTCCATCTTCGAACGAGATCGTGCCATTTTCAATCAACCCTTGGATGACCGAGTCGAAGTCCTGCATGCCATCCAACTTGCCATCCCGCATTGCATCAAGTAACGATTTTCCATCGGCCTCGCCGGTTTCGATGTACTCACGAGTTCGTGGACTTGAACGCAGAATTTCAACTGCGGCCACTCGGCCGCGTCCGTCGGCCCTGGGAATGAGCCGTTGAGAGATTATGTAGCGGAATGTTTGCGCCAAACGAGTTCGAATTACCGGCTCTTCGTTTTTGGGATAGAGGCCGATAATTCGATCAACAGTTTTCGAGGCGTCGATTGTGTGAAGAGTGGAAAGGACTAGGTGGCCCGTTTCCGCCGCTTCAAGTGCGATCTCGGTGGTTTCAAAGTCTCGCATCTCACCGATGAGAATTACTTTCGGTGCCTGACGAAGCGTTGCGCGCAACGCCGATGGGAAATCCTTGGTGTCGTGGCCCACTTCGCGCTGATTGATTGTCGAATTCTTATGGGAGTGCAAATACTCAATCGGATCCTCAATTGTGACCACGTGGTAGTGCTTTTTCTCGTTAATGATGTCGATGATTGAGGCTTGCGTTGAGCTCTTTCCGGAGCCGGTAGGGCCGGTCATCAAAACCAATCCGTTTCTCAGTTCGGCGATCTCTTCAAGTTGTGAAGGTAGGTTGAGAGACTTGAGCGTCGGAATATCGGTGGGAATAACGCGCATGACGATCGAATAGACACCGCGTTGTTGAAAGATATTCACGCGAAACCGTGCCCTGGAAGGGAGCGAGTAACTGAGGTCGGTAGTCCCGGTGCTGGTGAGTCGTTCTGCTGCGTCCGGATTTCCATGCAGGAGGGCCATAGCAATTATTTCGGTCTGATATGGCGTAAGCTTTTGCATGCCCAGCGGCTGGACCTGGGTTAGTTTTCCGTTGATCTCAACCTGAGGGAGTTGGCCAACGGAGAAGTTAAGGTCACTGATCTTGTCTGAAACGAGCAGCATTCGCTCAATAATTGGGGGCAGATCAAAAAAGCTCATTGACTTAACTCCAGACGACGGTGTGATTTAGAGGGAACGTTGGTCGGGTTTGCAGGTGGTGACGCCCAATTGGGCGAGAAGATTCTCACGCAAAACGTCGCTAAACGCAAGTAAAATATGTTTATCGACACATCGGCTAGGCAGGAATATCGTTCGGTGCCTGTTAATGGGACCAGAGGTCGCTTATTATCGCGATGCCATCAGCGCCAGCGTCAATGATTGCCTGATGAGTGGCGGCTTTAATCCCCCCAATCGCAACGAGCGGCATGTTTCCGACCGCTCTACGCACCAAGCGCAAGCTATCCAGACCCAGCGTAGCGTGTGAGCTCTCTTTCGTCACCGTAGAAAACAGTGGTCCTATAGCGACATAATCGACTGGCAGTTCAGCGGCCCCTTGAGCTTGTTCTAGGGTGTGAGTGGAAACCCCGATAATTGAGTCCGGTCCAAGCAATCGCCGCGCAGCTTCTGCGGGCATATCGTCCTGTCCGAGATGCACACCGTCTGCCTTTAGCGCCAGTGCTATATCGACTCGGTCATTAACTATGATTGTCACCCCGCGTTCCCGCCCCGCGCTTAAAGCCGAGGCTGCTTCTTCGTAGAATTCCCTAGCCGATAGAATTTTCTCCCGCAACTGGACAAGAGTCATGCCTTTTTCGCTTAACCTGTAAACCTGCTCATCGTGCCGTAAGCGGGAAATCAGCCTATCAGTCAATGGGTAAAGTCGACTCGCACCCAAGGCATCTAAGAATCTCGAACTCATGTAAGCTTGTTAGTTCTCTTTTCGTTTGGGTCGTTCGTTCGAACGCAGAACGCGTTTCCGCAAACGAATATTCTGCGGCGTGACTTCGAGTAGTTCATCGTCGGCAAGAAACTCTATCGCCTGCTCAAGTGAAAGTTCTTTTGGCGGTACGAGGCGCATGGCCTCATCGGCGGAGGCAGCGCGCATGTTCGTTAACTTCTTCTCTTTAACGGCATTCACATCAAGATCCACCGCGCGAGCGTTCTCCCCAATGATCATGCCTTCATAGACTTTGGTTGAGGGACGCACAAACAAGGTCCCTCGTTCCTGTAGGTTGTAAAGCGCATAGGTGGTTGTTTCGCCGGTGCGGTCCGCCACCAGAGACCCAGTTGAGCGGCCGCGCATAGTTCCCTGCCAGTCGCCCCAGCGAAGAAACAGAGTGTTAAGAAGGCCGGTGCCTTTAGTTTCAGTCAAGAACTCATTTCGAAATCCAATCAAACCGCGCGAAGGAGTTTCAAACTCGAGGCGCACTCGACCAGTTCCGTGGTTGACCATTTTGGTCATTTGACCCTTGCGACGACCTACCGCTTCGGTAACCACTCCGATGAACTCTTCCGGGCAGTCAATGACGACTTGCTCGATTGGCTCCAAAGTCCGACCGTTGACAGAGCGCGTGATCGCTTCGGGTTTCGAGACCTGGAGTTCATAGCCCTCGCGGCGCATCATTTCGATAAGAATTGATAACTGCAATTCACCTCGGCCGGAGACTTTAAACTGGTCTGGGGATTCAGGCTCCACTTCAACTCTGATGGCGACATTACCCAGAGTCTCCTTTTCCAGGCGTTCCTTAACCTGCCGTGAAGTCACGAATCGACCATCCTTTCCCGCGAAAGGAGAATTATTGACTCCAAAGATCATTGAAATTGTCGGTTCATCGACTGCAATTGCGGGCAGCGGTTGTGGATTGTCGAGAGAGGTTATCGTGTCCCCAATCTCGATGTTGTCGACACCTGCGAGCGCCACGATCTCCCCGAAGCCGGCAGTCTGAATCGACTCTCGCTTTAAGCCTTCGAAAGCATAGAGCTGAGACACGCGCACTTTCTGAAAAGAACCATCAGGCTTCGCGACATTTACTTGATCTCCGAGGCTAATCTCGCCTGAGAAGATACGCCCGATAGCCAGGCGTCCGACGTATTCGCTGTAATCGAGATTCGCTACGAGCAGTTGTAGACTGTCACTTCTTCCCTGCCGCGGCGCGGGTATCGTCTCAACTATCTGATCAAACAGGGGACGCAGATCACCTGACTCATCCGTCAACCGTCGCTTGGCAATACCCTCGCGCGAGATCGAATAAAGAATCGGAAACTCAATCTGCGCATCAGTCGCGTCGAGATCAAGAAATAGTTCGTAGATTTCGTTGACCACTTCGTCGGGTCGTGCATCCTGACGATCTATCTTGTTAACCACTGCGATGGCCGGCAGGCGGGCTTCAAGAGCTTTGCGCAGCACAAATCGCGTTTGCGGTAAACAGCCCTCGGCGGCGTCAACTAGAAGCATGACTCCGTCAACCATCTTCAGTACGCGTTCGACCTCGCCGCCAAAGTCCGCATGGCCCGGTGTATCCACGATATTGATCTTCACATCGTGATAATGGACAGATGTGTTCTTTGCCATGATCGTGATCCCGCGTTCGCGCTCCAGGTCCATCGAGTCCATAACCCGCTCGCGTACCTGCTCATTCGCGCGAAAAGTACCCGACTGACGCAGCATAGCGTCAACCAGCGTCGTCTTGCCGTGATCGACGTGTGCGATGATCGCAATATTCCGGATGTCATTTCTTTCCTGAGTCATTCTTCCCTCATACAGTCATGATCGGGTACGGAGTTTGCCAATAGGCGAAACCTCAGATGTTAACACTTCGGGCTCGATTTGCGACAACGGGAGCAGGGACTGGTGATTCCCTCGACGTTGAGATTGTGAAGGAACGGCCCTGCGACGTCTACGCTGATGAGAACGCCCCGGTTTGCCGTAACGCTTCGTAGAGGGCTATGGCAACAGCAGTGGCTAGATTAAGGCTTCGAACATGTGGATTCAGGATGGGTATCTTAAGGCAACGGTCCCAGTTTTTAGCGAGAACGTCCGCAGACAACCCACGCGTTTCTCTGCCGAAAACGAGACAATCTTCGGATGTAAAGTCCCAATCAGTATAGTTTTGCTGGGCTTTAGTGGAGAAATAAAGAAAGCGGGATCGCGCCAGCGACTCTGTTAGATCCGTGAGAGTCGCGTGCCGCACCAAGGTAACCTGCGGCCAATAATCCAGGCCCGCTCGACGCACTGCCTTGTCATCGAGGCGAAAACCTGTGACTCCGACGATGTGAAGAGGAACTCTGGTGGCTGCACACAGCCGGGCAATGTTTCCTGTGTTCGGAGGAATCTCTGGTTCTACTAGAGCAATGCGAATCATGCGTAGCTAGACAAAGTGAAATCCGAAATCGAAAAGCGCCTCCACGTGTTGCGGGAATCGATCAGAGCGCGTTCACAAAATACAAAAGGAACGACGAGATTCGCTTGAAGTGCTCGTCGTTCCTTTTGAAAGGCCATGCTGGCCTCAGAAGTTGATGTGCGCCAGTTGAGGGTTGCTGTTGAACCGAGCTGAACCGAACTATCTCTTCTTGGCTGCTTTCTTCGCGCCCTTCTTTGCTGACTTCTTGGCGCCACCCTTTTTCGCTGCCTTCTTTCCACCTTTTTTAGTTGCCATAAGCTCTATGTGCTCCTTCTTTTCAAGATTTTGTTTTCAAGTCGTGACCACAAGATAATGTGCTTACTTCTATCTTGTGGGCTAGAGTAAACGGCGCACAACATCTTGCTATATAAACGTAAACGACGGTTATGTCAACAACTTATTACTCCGATCTCAAAGAAATTTTTAGGAACGAAGAGTTAGAACACTGCAGGTCGGAAGCGAATCTCACAACTTAAGTGATCGCAATCATACTTGTAGTACTCGAGGCTGCGGAGCAGTGTTGGGTATGAACAGCGACGGAGTAATGCTTTGGGTTCCTTGAGAGAATAGAAGCGAAGGTCATCATCGGTTCAATGGATCCAGATCACTTATCTGAAGAGAGGTGTGAAGATCCATCCGTTGTGATGATCGATTCCATAATAAGTAATCATGGATTTGGTTTCGCTTCGACTTGAAACACCTAAGAATGGACCAGTTGAATTTCCGCCGTCAATTGAGGACAAACCTGTAGAGGCGATTCCCAGGGTGGGCAATACGGGCGGAGCCACAAGTTGTTCGATTTGTTGGAGTTGCGGGTCAGTTGTTGCGGGCCGTACATTCTCGGCGAACAGCATTAACGACTGCTGAAAACTCGATAAGTCAGCAGAGCGTGGACGGACCAGTCGCCATTCGCCCTCTACTGTAAGCGGATCACGTGCAGCTGAAGGCCGCAACACTTGAATCTTCTTGGTGCCGCTTGGTATCCCCTCAAGCAACTGGTCCATCGAAGTTGGAAGGGCTGCCTCACCTTGTCCCAGTCTACCTCGCTGGTGAGAGTAGTACGCCCGAACAGCTTGAGCTATTTGTTCTCCTCGAAAGATCGCTTCCACCTCCTTTTCGCGTTGAGCACGACGACGGATGTTTGGCGCGGCGGCGGCGGCAAAGATGGCGAGGACTGTCATCAAGGCCAGGAGAGCCACAAGCGTATAGCCGCCTTCGTGGCGTTGCTTAGAGGGTCGAGATGTGACGAAACGAGCGCCCGGCGTCGCCAAGCCCCGCGTCCATATCTTGTGGTGTGGTCCTACGCTAAGGTTCATCGTCTTCACTCTCAACTCTGGGAGTAGGTCTCTGTGGATTGTTCCTGTCAGTCTGGCTGGAGAAGGGAATCGTATGTTTGATCTTTAGAGTTGTATCGATCAGGACCAACTCTTTTTCGGAGATACTGGTAACTCGAAACCTACCTCCCAACAGATCACCCCGCTGTGCGTTTAGCAGATCCTTAGACGTCTTCTCCTGAACAATGGCCGTATCGATGTAACGTCGCGTGCCCAGGATTCCGATGTAAGCGTAGTTGGGCACCGGAGGATTCGCGACGTTAAAGGCCGAGACGTTTGAATAGAGCGAACCATCAGACGATCGTAGCGTGACCTGACGCGTGCCAGGATTAGCGATCAATGCCGCAGGGACAGTAGCCGTGAGCTGCTGTGGACCCAGATAACGAGTGGGTAAGGGATTATTGTCAACCAGTACCTTCAGTTGAGACGTAAACTTGTCGCCGGAAATTTCCAGGGTGAAATCCGCGGTCCGCGCAAATACACTCGACGGCTGGACGTTAGCGAGCAATACTGGGGGGGTCGGGGTTGGCGTCGGCGTGGGAACGGGGACCTCTTTGACAATTGGCGGCGGCGGCGGCTCGTAGTAAACAAAGATGTTACGTTTTGCTTCGGCGACCAAAGGAACCGAGTAGTCCGAGTTAACCGGCCGTAGTTGGTCAATAGCGTCTTCCTTTGGAGGCGGCTGATCGAGGCGGCGATTTGGGGAGGGGGACGGACGTGGAGAGACGGATTGCGCGACTTTGTTACTACTACCCCCAAATCCAAATAGGGCCCACCAAAGTAACACTATCGCCAAGAGGCCGAGGACCCCTGCAGCAATCAACTTCTTTCGTTCATTCGGATTTGTAAGATTTATTGCCTGCATTGTAAAACTTACTGCTCCCCTGACCCGCCGCCTTCACTACCTCGTTGGAAATACGTTGCCATGTCCAGACGCAGACTCACGGCAGAATTACGCGGGCCACTTCCAGACTCCTCACCCTCCGCAGGCTGAACATTTGTTTCAGATGACCTCTCTAATTCCACAGCGTTAATAATGACAAACTGCTTGGTGGTCTCAAGGTCGCGTACAAAGCGGCGGAGGTTCTGATATGGCCCTTCAACGGTCACACTAACTGCTACGCCCGGATAGATGCTCTGCCATTTTGTGTTCGCTTTGGTTCCACCGGTTGCCGTCTTGGTGCCGGCTGCATCCAGCGGCGTGTACGTCGGACCGGAGGTATTCCGCAGTCCATTCTTCCGAATCAGATCGTTGAGAGCGTCGTAAAGGCTCATGCGTCCACGACTGCCGGTGAGCAGCTTGCTGTTTTCGAAAACTTCCAGGCTCTGGGCAATGTGTTGCGCCGCATTCTCTGTACTTTGACTCTGTAGAACCACATTCTGAGAATTTCGCAACTGGGTTTGAAGGCGCGCACGTTCCACCTGAAGCGAGGCTAAACGAGAGCGTGCCGGCATTTGAAAGTAGAGATAGCCGACGACAACAAGGAACAAAATAAAGAAACTGCCGGCCAGCGCAATGATCTCTGCCGGCCCGAGTGCGCCTCCTCGGTTGGAAACGCTCAGTTTCTGAAAACGAGCGCGTATCACGTTGGCATTTGGTCTTCGAGAAGACGGAGCCGGCTGTTCGCTCATCGGTTGTCACCCCTCACTACGGGCGTAGGCTGGGCTGAAGCCACCGCGGCAGCATCCGTGGGAGCGCCAGCTCGCGGACGATAAACGACGTACAATTCATACTCCGCGCCACTTTCGCCTCGGCCCCTTTGCAAATTCTGCGAGCGAAGCTCGGCTTGCATAATGCCTGCTCGATCCATTGCTGAAATCATTTCCGTGATCACCGTGGGAGTCTTTGCTACGACCGTCAACTCTAATTCCGCCAGGGTTTGATCACCTCGGGTAGTTACGCCGCGCACGGCGATTCTTTTGACACGGACGTTTCCGGGAAGTGCTGATTCCAAATCAGCAAACAGTCTAGACCAGGAAAATCTTTTGCGGTCGACCAGAATATGCGCCGAGGCCAGCGTTTGAAGTTGATCGGGTGTGAACGAGCTTTTTACCGCCTCAGCCTGTTTTCGCAAGGCCTGCTCCTGTTGACCAAGCCCGTTAATATCGTTCTGAACTGCGGCCGCTTGCGAGTTAGCTTCTCTGGTGTTTTTAACAATGAAGACCAGACTTATGAGGGATATAACAATCACGACAACCGCCACCGCCCAAGGCAGTGAACGGTTGCTAAACGGCTTACTCGCAAGGTTTAGTTTTGTACTCACCTGATATTTCCCAAACAGACGAAATTAGCAGCAAAGAAGCATACACGCCTCAATTAAAGCGGCGCAACTGAGCGTGGAACGCGCGTTCCTGACCAGTAGTACACGCTCCATGAGCACTCGCGTTTCAGAAAGAAGCTTCCAGGGTGTCCTGTAGGCGAGTCGAATGCAGGATCATGAAGTTCGCCTGGGGGGCAAGGGCTCTTCAGTCACGGCCAACGACGGCCGGTAAGCGCAAATTCGATTTCGACCGCTCCGTTTCGCGCGATAGAGCGCGGAATCCGCCAGCTCCACCAACTGAATCGGGTCTGTTGCATCGTCCGGATACGCAGCAACACCGATGCTAATCGTAATGCGATGCGTTGTCTGGACGTCTGGCGAATCCATGCGAGTGGCGGAAAACTTGTGTTGTTCCACCGCTGCTCGCACGCGCTCGGCTGCTACAATCCCCTGGGCGTAATTAGCCTCAAGCAAAAAGGCCGCAAACTCTTCCCCGCCAAAACGAGCAGCCACGTCACCCGCTCTCAACGCCTCCTTGATCAGTCGCCCGGTCTCTTCCAGAGTTCTACTTCCCACTAGATGGCCATAGGTATCATTGACTTCTTTGAAGTGGTCCAAATCCATCATGAGGACGCAAAAAGGACGGGATTCCGCTTCGGCTCGTGCCGCCTCCCGCCGTAGCTCAGAAAAAAAAGACTTGCTGGTGAGAAGTCCGGTGAGTTCATCGTGTGCCAGTAGACGATGGATCTGTTGTTGAAACTCACGATCAATTTCATCCAGCATATCGAAGCGAAAGAGATGGTCACCGATTTCGATCTTGTCGCCATCATTGAGGATGACGTCGGTAATCAATTCTCCGTTTACCAGGGTCCCATTGGTAGAACCGAGATCGGCAATGCGATGGTAGGTCTCCTTAGTACTAGCATCTTGTTCGCGACGGATCCGGGCATGGAGCCTTGAGGTGCGCGAATCGTTGAGGCGTACGTCGGCTTCGAGGGCGCGACCGATCATGACGTCGTCGCGCTCCAGGGGAATTGGCACCGCCATCAGTTCCCCACGAAGCGAAACCAGCGCCGGCCGACGTTCCTTTTGCGTAGATTTTGTACCTTTGCTGCTTCGACGAAGCTTGGTTTGGCCGGGTTCGTCGTCTTCTTTAATATTTTGGCTGGGCATTCGTTCTGGGCTATTGAGAACGCCCTTGCGGTCTCAAACTTTCGCAAAACCAGGACAGTTGTTCGTATCTTAACGTGGGCCTCATGCAGTCGCAAATTGATTGTGTCGCTGGCTTCGTGGCAGACCGCCCGGCGGGACGCCTTCTGGCGCTAGTAGCTCTACTCATATAAAATTGGTCTATAGATTCATTGGAGTCGTGCAGGGCTAGAGGACGTAGAAAGGAAACTCGTTTGAAAGAACAGGAACCAGCCAGCGAGACGTGTTCATGGTCAGAAAAGAACCTCTCCGTGGAACGCGTAGCGGTTGCCGATTTACCCACTGAATGGGGCGACTTCAAAATCGCCGGTTATCGATCGCTGACAAGCGATGAGGAGTTTGTCGCTATATATAAAGGAGAATTGCGACGCGATACGCCGACACTAGTGCGAATCC